>CEUM01008623.1_pt1 | contig 66138 bp, 51 predicted proteins | sample 356421 | NCBI WGS metagenome assembly CEUM01 (sample SAMEA2622716, study PRJEB7988) | marine metagenome | biome: marine biome (ENVO:00000447); feature: surface water layer (ENVO:00002042); material: "saline water (ENVO:00002010), including plankton (ENVO:xxxxxxxx)" | depth 5 m
GAGCATTTGGGTGTGCCCGCCGACGCGTATGAGAACGTCCACGACGTTGAGGACATCATGGATTTCTGATCAGGCACCCGTGTAGGACGCTCGCCGTCCTTCGATGAGGGCCGAGAGCCCTTCGAGCGCGTCGTCGGTGGAGAAGATGGCCTCCAGACCGTCGAGTTCCATTTGGAGCCCAGCCGCCAGAGACGTGCCTTCCGTGGCGTCGATCAGGTCGCTCGCCATCTTCAGACCGACCGGTGCAACGCGCGAGAGGAACTTCATCTGACGAGCCACCTGCTTGTCATCAGGGTCCTGACCGTCAGGACATCCTCCAGCGAGCAGCGTGCCGACGTGCTCGTCGGCGTAGAAGGTCGCGGCAAAGGCAGCGACGGGGTGCTCCGCATCGCTTGGCTGACCCGGATACTTCGCTTCCGGCTTGCCTGCAGCGGCGATGCTCGCCACCGTGGCGTCAACGTCGCTGATGGGCACCAAGTGCGTGAGGATGCCCAGGGCATGGGCCGTGCCGGCGTCCATCATGTTGCCCGCAAGCACCGCCCAGCGCGCGCAGGGCCGGCCCATGATGCGGGCGGGCCGCTGTGAGCCGCCCAGCCCGGGGTAGATGCCAATGCCCGTTTCGGGGAAACGGAAGGAGGAGCGTCGCGTGCCGACCCGGTAATCGCAGGCCAGAGCAAGTTCGAGTCCGCCGCCCAGCGCAAGGCCGGTGGTCAGTGCAATCGTGGTGAGCGGTGAGGCTTCAATCGTGTCAAGGACCACGTGTCCGCCCGCGGTGAAGACCTCGATGTCAGGGATGGCATCCGCCCGGATCTTGTCGACGAAGAACTTCACGTCCGCACCGGCCACGAAGGCCTTGCCTGCTCCGTCGAGGACCATGGTGTGGATGCCTTCCGCCGCGTGCACCTTCGCCACGGCTTGACCCAGCTGGTCCACCACGGTCTCGTTGAGGGCGTTCATGGCCTCGGGTCGGTTGATGGTGATCGTCGCGATGCCGTCGTCCATGTGCACGTCGACGTAACTGAAGTCCCAACCTTCCCCTCCGGCGGCTTGCCGGGTGAAGAAGTCGGGCACGGACCAGCCTTCTGCGGCCAACTCGGCGTAGGCCGACGCCATGCGGTGCGCCTCCTTGAGGCCGACGCGGTTCATCAGCTCGAACGGACCCTTGGCCCAGCGAAGGCCAACCTTGGCTCCGCGGTCAACGTCTTCCATCGAGCAAACGTCCTCCTCCACAATCTGCGCAGCCACGCCAAAGACGACGCCTAGCAGGCGCTCGCTGACCGCGGCATAGGTCGCCTCATCGTAGGCGCTGTCGTCCTCAATCGGCCACATCTCGCCGGCCTCGACCAGCGCACGTAGGTTGCCGGCGCCCGTGTACCGTGGCGTGTTCAGCTGCTCCGCAAGGTAATCGGTGGAGTGCAGGGCAATGGGTGGCCCGGTGAGGTTCATCAGGCCAAATGGACCGAGGCCAATGCGGAAGGCCTTGCACGCGATGGCGTCGATTTGCGCTGCGGTAGCAACGCCCTCCTCGAGCAGCAAGCAGGCTTCGTTGAGCCACGGCACAAAGAAGCGGTTGACCACGAAGCCTGGACGGTCGGCACAGACGATGACCACCTTGCCGAGGGTCTTGCAGTACTGGACGGTGCGTTCGATGGTTTCAGCGCTGGTCGTCGCGGCGGGGATGACCTCCACCAGGCGGTTCTTTGCCGGGTGGTAGAAGAAATGCAGGCCCACGAAACGGTCCGGTCGACCGGTGGCCTCCGCCAGCGCGTTTACGGACAGGGACGAGGTGTTGGACGCAAGGATGGTGTGCGGTTCACAGACGTCGTCGAGCGTGGAGAAGACCGCGGTCTTGACGTCAAAATCCTCGAACACCGCTTCGATGACCAAGTCGGTGGATGGCGCCGTGTTTTCCGTTCCAACGACGCCCTTGACGCGGCCCTTGATGGCGTCCACTTCGGCTTCGGAGAAAATCCGTCGCTCCACCGCTTCTTCGAGGAAGCCGGCGATGATTCCCTGGCCACGATCGACCCAAGGTTGCTCACGGTCCACCATTTGGACGTCGAAGCCTTCCTGTGCTGACTTTTGCGCGATGCCCGAGCCCATGTTGCCTGCGCCGATGATGGCGACGTGTTGAACAGGTTCCATGGCCCTCCGAATCAAAGGGGCTTCATCAATCAATCCACGGCCCGTCCATCGCCTTCGTCCACGAGGGCATCCAGCGCAAGGCCAAGGGCGGTGGATTGTGCGTCAAAGGAGAAGCGTTGGACGTGGGCAAGCAGGGCCTCATCGGCCGGCCTTGGAACCGCGTTCGCGCCTCCATCCGTGCGTTGGGACCACGTGGCGTGCACGTCGGTGATCGCGTCAACCCACGCGCTCACCTCGTCCACGGGCAGCCGGGACTCAACCGGAGCCATGCTGCCGTGGTTGGGCATGTCGGCCACCAGCACGGGAAGGCCGGCCGCCATGGCCTCGACGGGTGGGTACCCATAGCCCTCGGCGGCCGAAGGGAAGAGCAGCGCTTCGCACGAAAGGCGCAACCGCTGGAGCTCGTCGTCATCCACGCGGTCCATCAGGGTCATGCGGACGCCTGCAGCGTCCATCGCGCCGCTCAGGGCCCGACGCCCCGAATCGGTTTGCCCGCCACCAACCCGGATCAGGTGGAGGTCGTTGCGAACGTCCTCAGGGCAAGCAGCCAGCACCTTGGCAAGGAAATTCATCCGCTTGCGGGCATGGTCGTTGCCGACCACGAGCACCGCGCACCCGGACTCGGGTACGACGTCCGCATCCTGGGTCGGCGCGTAGCGTTGCAGGCTGATGCCGGTGGGCACGTGCGCCACGGGCACCTTGCGGAAGACCTCTTGGCAGCGCTCCGCCGTGGCCTCAGAGACGCAAATCAGCACGTCGGCCCGCTTGAGGCCCCGCCGCAAACGCCTGAGGTCGAGCCAGCGAATCAAGCCTCGTCGCCCCGCCCATTCCTTCATCGGACCGTCGGCCAGCGGGATGACGCGGGGTGCGAGGATGAAGAGATCGTGAACGATGACGGCCTTCTTCACGTTCCGTGGAACGCGGCGCGGCACAAGGTGGGCCTGCTCTTGGTCGGTCACCAGCAACACGAGCTGGCCACCCTCGCGTGCACGCTGCTTCAGGCGCTGGCGCACGCGACGTGGGTGAAACCACCACCTGCGGAGCAGGCGCGTAGGGCCGCTGCCCCCGAGCGGATGGTCAACCTCGGCGCTGAGGCCCCAGCCTTCCACTTCGTTGCTGGCGAGCAAACGCACCACGCCAGCGTGCGCCGCGCCCAAACCGGTGTCTCGACCGAGGGCTCCGCCTCGAACGACAAACACCCCCCGGTCCATGCAGGGTCACCCGCACGAACCGGTTTCAAGGTGGCCCCTGTGAAGGTGCATCTCCAACACCAGATTCAAACCGTCGACCGCTCAATCGCGGTTGAGCGCCATGCCAAACCCGCCCCGCGACCTTTCGTCTGGCGCCATGGATGAGGTCAGGGAACGCATTGCGTCCACCATTGAGCACGGTTCCAACATCCGTGACATCTTGGCCACGCACACCGGTGACGGACCGGCCGCCATCGGTTGGGAAGTTCAGGCCGCCGTCGAGGCCTTGGACGTCTTTGGATCGCGGTGGACCATCGAAATCCTCACCGCACTGTACATCGCTGGCCCGGCACGCTTCAACCAGATGAAAACCCTCCTCGACGGCATCTCATCCCGAACCTTGTCCGACAAGTTGCGCCTGCTCGCAGACCGAGATTTGGTGATTCGAAAGGTCGACCAGGGGCCGCCTGAACGCGTCCACTACATCCTCTCCGAACACGGACGCACCTGCGGTCGCCTGCTCTCGCCTCTGGTCGCACACCTGAAGATTCGATCTGGCGCCCTCCGTACCTCCCGCTGAAGACGCACGTGAAGCGAGCCTTCAGATAGGATAAGGCTCGACTCTCGCCCATGCCTCTGCTCCAACAATGGGTGCGTCAGCGCCCTTGGCTGGCCGCAGGTTTGGCGGTCAGCGCCACCGGCCTCGCTGGGCTGAGCGGTGGCGCCCTGGCCGCCGCAGGGGCGTTGGGACTGGCCGTCGGCGGCATCGCTGGCTCTCGTCCGATTGACGACGCCACCCATCCACTGCGTCGCCGCATCCTGAGCACCCTGGAGGACAACCCAGGGCTTTGCTACCGTGAACTCCAGCAAAGCTTGGGCGCAGCCAACGGCACCTTGCGCCACCACCTCGATGTGCTCCAAGGCAGCTCACGCCTGACCGTGATGCACGTCAACGGGCGCACCTGTTACTTCGCCGGACCCCCCGAGAGCGTTGAGTTGCTTCAGGGCCAATTCGGCATGTCCCGCGCCGCAGAACGCTTGCCGATCGGACTCTCGCTGGTTCAGCGCTCGGTCATCCTCTCCATCCGCGAGGACGGCGTGCCCAAGAGCCAGTCCGATCTCGCCCGTCGGTTGGGCCGAACCCGTGCAAGCGTGCACTCCGCGGTCAAGGTGCTGCAGCGACGCGGCCTCTTGCGGCAGGACAGCCTCACCCTCTCGCCACACCTTGAACACGACGACGCGTGGCGGGCTGGCGTGGTCTCGGGCTTCAGCGAGGAGCCCTGAATCGGACGCCTCAAGCCCCGCCGGAAGCGGACGCTTCAAGTGCCCTGCGGCTTGGCTTCGCACCGAGGTTTGGCATGTTTCGCGCAAGGGTGGTCGAAGCCCCGCTGCCCACGGCACGGCGTGACCTCGATTCCTTGGTCGCATGGCTGATCGATGCCTTCGCTTTGGTGCGGCGCTCCGGCCCGGCCTCCGCCGACGGAGGGCGCGCCTCTCCCGTCCACCGCCTGCTCCGTGAACACGTCCTGCTCGATCAGCGCGGAGCGTGGGACGCCGGACAATTGGCCGACGACCTTGGCCTGGCTCCTGCCTCGCTCAACCATCACCTGACGCGCCTCGTCGAAACGGGGTTGCTCGGCCACACCGACGAAGGCAAAGGCTGGCGCAGGTACTACCTCCAGGGCGGGAGCCTCCGGTCGGCCGTCGAGCGGGTGCGCATCAACGCACGCTTGGTGACCGCGCAGCGTCTGCACACGCTGGCGCCGTTTTGGACCCGCCAAGGCACGCCATTGGACCTGGACCTGGGAGAGGACGAGCCCCTGCCCCTGTCCCTCGGCATGGCCGACCTTCGCCCGCCGAGCCCTGAAAGCGACGCCGACGAGATGACGCTCTGGATGGCGGACACCGGACTGCTCGGTGAGCGCCCTGGGAGCGAAATCTCCAGCGGATCCTCCTCGCACCGTCTCTTCCTCATGCTGCTGGAGCGTGACGCGCCGCTGTCCACCGACGAAGCAGCGGAGGCCGTCGATTTGCCCGCAGCTCGAGCGGGCCGCATCCTCGAACGCTTCCGGGCCACCGGCGTGGTCGAACGTGTTCCGAGAACGGACCGCTTGGCCACCTCCCTTTGGTCGGCCATGATCGCCCAGCATGAGCGCCGTGGTGCGGATTGGCTGCTGCTGAAGGGCGGATTTCAGCGCTTGCTGAGCGAGGAGCAGCAAAGCGCGCTGCTCAAGGCCCTGGACGCGGGAAAGCTTCGCCCAGACGATGTCACGAGCGCGATGAACGGCGTCTCGGCTCAGGATCAAATGCTGCTGCTCAATTTGCTTGGAGGTCGTCTTGCGATGGGTCATCGCATGGCAGGTGCGAGCCTCGAGCAGGTCGAGCGGCGCGTGCTGGAACGCTTGGAACGCACGCTTCGGCGCATTGACCGCGTGGCGGAATTGATCGACGAGGCCTTGGCCACCGGTTCCGAGTGACGGACCTGCGTTGATATGGAATGAGGGCGGGGCGCGGTCATGGGCACGGGGCCGTGGGAGCCGTTGGGGCCTTGGCAAGGTGAGCCTCGCGCCCTGATGCTTGCCCCAATGGCCGGCGTCACCGACCTCCCCTTCCGCCTGCTTGCAAGGGAATGCGGCGCGAGTTTGGCCATCACGGAATTCACCAATTCCACCGCCCTCACGCGGGAAGCCACGACCTCGTGGCGCCGCATGGAAACGCACCCGATGGAGGACCCGTTCATTCCGCAAATTTTCGGCGGGGACCTCGATGACATGGTCACGGCCGCTGGTCTGCTCGAGCCCCAAGCCGACATCATTGACCTCAATTTTGGCTGCCCCGCACCGAAGGTCACCCGGGTGTGTGCAGGTGCTGCGCTGATGGGGCACCCCGACATGCTGCTCGACATCGTGCGAGCGGTCTCAGAGCGCGTGGATCTTCCCGTGACGGCAAAAATGCGACTCGGCACGGGCCAAGGTCCCGACACCGTGCTCGATTTGGTCGACCGGTTGCCCGAGGCCGGCGCCAAGCGCATCTGCATCCACGGCCGCACGCTCAAGCAACGTTACGCAGGCGTGGCCAACTGGGACACCATCGCTGAGGCCGTCGAACGCAGCAGTGTTCCAGTCATCGCCAACGGCGACGTGGTGGACGCATCCTCAGCAGCGGCCTGCTTTGAGCGGACGGCCGCCGCAGGCGTGATGATCGGTCGTGGCGCCATCGGGCGTCCGCAGGTGTTCGGTGAGATCCGTGTGGGCCTCGGTTGGATGGCCGAACATGAACTGCCGTGGGTGGCCCACGACGCAGATGCATGGGCCGCTGCAAGCGGCATCGAACGGGCCTTCCTGACCCGGCGGTGGTGCTGGTCCCGCTACATCGAATTGGCCGAAGCCACCACCGGTTTGCGCGCCAAGTGGATGCAGCGCCACGCCGTGGCCTTCACCAAGGGGCTGCCCGGCGGGCGAGCCATCCGAGCCGCGATGCACAGTCAGCCGGACGAACACGCATTCGCAGCATCGGTCACGGCCTTCCTTGAGGGCGAAATCGCCCACTGAGGCTCAGAAGGAGGACTGCCACTCTTCGAGGTCTTGCGCCTCGGCCCAAGCTTCGTCGGTGGTTTCTCCTCGGATCTTGAGGACTTCACGAGCGAGCAGCCAGTAGATGAGCGCCAACGAGCGACGACCCTTGTTGTTCGCGGGAATGGCGACATCGACGTTCCGCAGGTTGTTGTTTGCGTCCACCAGACCGACGATGGGCAATCCGGTGTTCACCGCTTCGATCAGGGCCTGCTGGTCAGCAGCAGGGTCGGTCACAAAGAGCATGTCCGGCTCGACGTAGGAGCGAAGGGCCGGGTTGGTCAGGCTACCAGGGATGAAGCGACCCACGGAAGCGTTGGCTCCAATGGCCTCGGCAAAGAGACGCGCGGGGCGCTGACCGTACTGTCGTGCGGAGACGACCATAACGCGGCCAGGTTCGTAGCGGCAGAGGAATTGAGCGACGAGGCGGATGCGCTGGTCGGTGGAGGCCACGTCGAGGAGGTACAAGCCGTCGTCGCGAACGGTCTGGATGAATCGGGCCATGTCGGCGCTCTTTTGCTGGGTACCGATGTTGACTGCGTTCTCTTCGTATTCGGAGAAGGGAACGAGCAGGGCGACGTCGTCGGACATTCGAGAAACCTCAGCACTCGCGCGACTTGAAGCCTCTATTAAACCGCTTCGCTGCGGCACACCCCACGGTTGACGCCAGCAGGCGAATCAGTCAAGGCATGAAGCGTATCCCTCACCTCGTGTCGCAAGAGATGGAGGTTGGCTCGGCCATATCCATCAGCGCAAGCGATCTGGAACGGCACACCTACTGCCCAATGTCTTGGCATCTCTCACGCGAAGGCGTCGGTGCTGAAGGCGAGGCCGTGATTGAAGGAGTGCGACGCCACGCAGAAATCCATTCGACCATGGAAGAGGCGCGGGTCGGACAGCAAGCCTTCCGCCGCTCAGCGACCATCTGGTCGTGGTGGTTCACCGTGGTGTTGGTGTTCTCGCTAGAGAGCTTCATCATCTACCGTTTGCTCAACAGCGAGGCCTCTCCGGTGGAAATGGCCCGGTTCCTCTCGACGCTCGGCCTGAGCTCGCTCTTTGCGGGCGTGCTGCTCATCCTGCTGCCGTGGCGTGAACCCTTGAATTGGTCCATCCCGGATTCGAGAACGGAGTTCGAGTCCACGGGCGTGATGCCCATCCTCAACCCTCCCGACTTCATCGGAGGTTGGTTCAAAGGGGGACGCATGGAAGCCAGCTTCCTGCTTGCTTCCATCGTGTTTGGTTTGCACGCCTTGGCTTTGGGCACCTTCCTCGACGCGGAAAACGCGGCCTTCGTGCTGGTGATCTCCGCCTTCCTCTGGACCGGTCTGGCGTCCTGGCGCCTGCAGGTGCTGCTTTTGGCGCACCAGCAGTCCGAAGTGGCCCGGGTCAAGGCTGGGCTCGACGAGAACACCGAGGTGGTGTATTCTGATGACGAACAGGGAGCTGGGTTGCTCAAGGACCCAAAAACAGGCTTGCGGGGACGACCCGATCAAATCGTCATCGTCGACGGCGACTTCATCCCTGTGGAGCAAAAAACCGGGAAGATTCCCGCCAAGCCTCACGATTCACACCGGATGCAGCTTCTCGCCTATTTGCATCTGGTCGAATGTGAAACGGGACGGTCTTCGCCCTACGGCGTGATCCGCTACGGCCAAGATGACCTCTTCCAGGTGGCCTGGGACGACGTCGCTCGAGCAGACCTCTTCTCTGCGGTCGAAGAAGTGCAGCGCCTCATGAAAGAAGGCGGGGCAACGCGAAACCACGAGCGCGTCGGAAAGTGCCGAAATTGTTCACGACGGCACGCTTGCTCTGAACGTCTCGATGCTTCAGCATGAGTCCTCAAGCGGGTACTTCATGCAGTTGCGATGAATCGTCACGACGACGTTGAAATTGTCCTTGAACTGATTCAGGAAGCGCTCCCCGGTGCCTTGAGCATCCACGGTAAGGACCCACTCACCGCGGGTGAATTCGGGTTGGGCGAAGAGGCTCTCCTCCGGCGGGTTGGCGTCCTCACACACTTCAGTGGACCATGCCACACCGCCGTCTGCGTCGGTCAGGGTCACCTGAACGTAGCGAAGGGCTCCACCAGCATCCGCGCAGCCGATCGTATCCGAAGCGACGAAGCTGGCCTTGAAGTAGACGTCAATTTGGGTCACGGACTCGTCCACATAGAAGGAAGAGGAGTTGGTGTAGGTCTCGACCGCGTTCGTGAAGGTATGGGCGAAGGCCACGCGGTCGTAGACCGTGACGGTCTCCACGCTGTCGCGTCGCGTCTCGAGAAATTCTCGTGCAGGAACCAATCCAATGCAACCCGCGAGGGTGCTGCTCATGAGCAGCACGATGAGCGCCACGACCGTCGGACGGGGACCCATGGTAAGCCGGGGCGCGCCACCGTTGTGAAGATGTCGTCGATGCTCACTCAAAGGTGGCTCCACACACGGAGCACGACGTCGCGTCTGCAGGGATATCAGCACCGCACGCACCACACTCGGCGGTGGCCGGGGCTGCTTGCGCCTCAGTCGCACGGCGACGCGTTGGCGAACGGCGGCGTTTCGGCTTGGCTCGCTTCGGCGTCAATTCATCGTCAGGTTGGTCTGCATCTCCCGCAGCGCCGGGCAACGGTTCGCTGTCCTCGAAGGAGAAATCGGCCGTGGCCTCCTCGATTTCGTTGCCGGCTAAACCGCTGTCCGTCAGGCCGATGTCAACGCGGACCTTCTCACCCGGCAGCACGCCCTCCTCGCCGGTCAACTCGTACAGGCGTTCGCGGATGTCCGCATCTGAGGCCGAAAGCTCGCTCCCGTCGTCCTTGAGCGCCTGAACGTCGCCCTTCGCCGCGATGATGTCGTCGATGTCCTGACCACTGAATGCGTCCTTGGTGGACTGCAGGGTCGGGGTGACCGAGTTCTCCCAGGCCTCGAGTTCCTCCTCGGTCATGGCATCAAGATCAACGTCCATCGCGTCCAAGCGGCCCTGGGCTTCCGTAACCTCGGCCTCGGCCAAGTCCATGTTCTCGTCCCAGTCCTCCTCAAGGTCATCCTCGTCGTAGCCAAAGGCCTGCACGGTTGCCGCGAAGTCCTCGGTTCCGCTCACGATCTCGTCGTCGTCCTCCTCCTCCTCGACAGGAAGGGGGACCTCCACCTCGACCTTGCGCTCAATGCGCTTCCGCTGTTCGAAGAAGGAGGCAACGTCTTGCGGCGCACCACAGTAGGCGCAATTTTCCATCAGGTCTGGGATGGATTCGCCACAGGCGTGGCACTCGTGGAACTGAAGGCGGGCCTTGGCGAGGTTGAAGTTGCAGTGTGGGCAGCGGTCTTCGTCACCTTCCAACTCGCCGTCACACGAAGGGCAATACTCGAAGATGTCGCGTTCGACCTCCTCGTCGCGGTCCCGGGTGATGATCACGCCGAGCACGAGCACGCCAATGAGGATGAGCACCAGAAGGCCCGCCCAACTGAGAAGCCCGCGGAGCGAGCGCTGCTCGTCCGTGATGGAATCGTCTTGCACCGCCGCACTTGCATAGGCGCGCGTGAAGACCGACGAAACGTCCACGTCATCGGGGACCAGCCGCACGGCGGTTTGCCCGGTTTGGGCCTCGAAGGTGCAGGAGACGGTGGCGCGCTGACCACGGGTCTCGATGACCACCGGGATGGTTTCGAACACATTCCCAGCACCGTCGTCACAGGTGTAGTTCACCGGGCCGGTTTCGATGGAGGTGACGCCGATGGACATCGTGTACATCTGCCCCGGCATGAGGGGTGCCGATGCAGGCGCCTGATTGGCGTCGACCAATTCGAGGGTTGGCGTGTTCCATTCCAACCTGAGCGGTGCTTGAACCTCAACGGACACCGTGACACGGCTGTTGTCTGGATTGTAATCCCATGAGTCGGCGTCGGGCACGTAGCGTGCGGTGAATTCCGCCGTGTGCTCACCAAGCGCCGTCGGCAAGGGGTTCTCAGGACTCCAGAACTTCCCTTCCGCTGCATCGAGGAAGATCCTGTCTTCGTACTCGATGCCTTCGAAACTGTACTCCAACGTCCCTCGGACGGGGATTTCGCCCACGTTCTGAATGAACACGGACCATTGCACGGCTTCACCTGATTCCGGCTCGGAAGGGTTCGGGATGGGCGGGTCAAGCTGGACGTCAGGAATGGGCAAGAGGTCGAGGTTCCCTGCGGGACTTCGGTCGTTGGTGGTGGATTCCTGCACAAAAGTGGCGGTACCAAAGGGATCGATGACGGCAACCACCTCGCGAGAGATCCGCTGGAGGCCAACCACATCGTCGGAATCAATCGTCGTCTGCCAGGTGGCTGAGGCATAGCCCTGGCCCGCAACGGTGACGCTGAAGCTGCCCAGCATGAGGTTCCCTCCGTTGTCGTTGGGCACTTCCAAACGCATGGGGACCTCGATGGTGCCGTCGCCGTCAAACCGCTCGATTTCACCGCTGACGGTCCATGGCCCGTTGAGGGCGCCCTCCACCACACTCACCGATGGCGCGCCTTTGTGGCGCAGGTCCATGCGTGGATGCACGGTGAAGGCGAAATCGTAGTCCTGGTTCTCTTCCTGCGATTCCACCACGGCGTCCTCCGCGTCGGGGGTGAAGCGCAGCACATACTCGCCGGTAGGTGGGGCGATGAGGTTCACCGTCACGTTGGTCGATGTCCCAGCATCGAGGGCAACGACGGCGAGATTGTCCATGGCGACGCCGTTTAGCGCAACGCCAAGCACGCTGGCCGCGGCAGGCTCGCTGCCGACGTTGCTGACCTCGACCTCAACCGAGGCGGTGTCTCCGGTTTTCAGGCTCGACGCGCCGGCAAGTTCTGCACCCGTGACGCGAAGGTCGGGGAGACCGCTCACCTCGAAGGGGACGGAAAAGGTCTGACGGGTGTCGCCGTCGTGCTCAAAGGCCACCCAAACACGGTGTTGTCCTTCGGTCAACCCGTTCCAATACACCGTTTTCGACGTCATGCCGTCGGCTTCGATTTCGTTGATGATGCCCTGCTCGAGCAGGCGATCGGCATTGACCGTGTCTTTGTAGACAAAATATTCCACCGTGTACGCGCTTTGACTCGCGGTGTTCAGGAAGGCGATCGTGATGGCCAAATCGTCACCCGCAGAAGGCGTGGAGGGTTGCAGGGTTACCGTTGACGCGCTGGCCTCGATGGAGCCACTTTGCTCAGCGCTGACCACCATCGGGCCGGCCAAACTGCAGAGCAGGAGCGCCAGCAGCACCACGGCAGGACGCTTGGACATGAGGATGAACACGCTCGCACAGCACTTGAACCTCTCTCCATGCAACGCGGTTTCGGGCCACAGTCCCTCGGTGGATGGGAGGATTGAAGGACGGCAGGAGCGGTCTGTGGTCCATGAGGGGGGTCGGTTCCGTGCTTCTCCTCACCCTCTTGGTGTTGGCCTTGGCCCAACCGATGGCCCCTGCGCCGACCTTGGATGAAGCCCAAGGGCCGTTCTCAAGCACAAGTTCCCTCGCCTTGGCGTTCAGCGGGCCAAGCGAAGGGGAGTCCGTCACTGGCCTCTTGTCGGTCACCGTGACGGCCACGGGGACGGGCACCCTGTCTTGGGTCCGCATCGACGTCAGCGACGGCAGTGGATGGAGTGAGGTCGGAAACCGGAGTTCCAGCCCTTGGTTCGCTCAACTCGACACCACGACGTTGACCAATGGATCCTACCAACTCCGCGCGGTCGGACTCGACGCGGACGTCGACGATGAGGTGACCGGATTCTCCCCGAACTTCACCGTGGCCAATCAGGTCCCTGTCATCACCGCGTTCACCGTGCTCAACCCAGGGGCTGGGAACGGCACGTCGTCCAACGACCGCTGGTGGTTCGCCACACCGGCCAACGGCACCCTGCAGTTCCGCTGGGGGGCCAGCGATGACGACCTCGAACGGGCCACCCTGTCCAACGTACCGGGCACGGGCAATCCGTCCTCCGATGGACCGGGAACCCTGACCTATGGATGGGACTGGACGCCGGGTGATTTGACCGAAGGCACCTGGAACCCTCGCCTCAACGTCCTTGATGGGTCTGGCCTGACGGCGTCCCTGACCCGCTTCATCGGCATCGACCGGACCGGTCCAGACATCGGCGCCATCACCGTGGGGAGCAGCGGCGGCTGGCAAATGGATGAGGACATCACGCTCAACGGGATCAAGAGCACCGCCGATGACGGATTCGGCTCAGGCGTGGCCTCCACCGAGTACTCGCTTGACGGGCAATCCTGGCAAAGCACCACGGCCGACAGCCTCGAACTGACCCTGCCCGAGGGTCAGAACATCGTTCGCTTGCGGAGCGTCGACCGTGTCGGCAACGTTGGACCAGTCACGCAACTCCCGGTGAACGTCGACCTGACGCCACCAGAAGGCTACGGGTGGGTCGTGGAGGAATTGACCACCAACCGCGTCGATCCTGCCCCCATCCGATATGTGGCTGAAGACCTCGGCTCTGGCGTCGACCACAACGCGTCGACCATCGAATATGGCTTCGACACCAACGGTGTCGGAAGCATCCCCGACATCACGGGCCGGTGGATCACCCTCGGCAACAACGCCGGCCTGAACACCACCCTTGACCTCGCGTCGTGGGCGACGAAATCTGGCCAATACCTGCTGCTGCGTGCAACGGTGGTCGATGGAGCAGGCAACGCCATCGTGACCCCCGCCGCCTCCTTCCAGGTCCTTCCGGGCTTGGACATGATGTGGAACGCCACCAACACCACCATCGATCGGCTCATCGTTCGCCCCGGTCAAGCCACCGGCGGAGTGCAGATCGAGTCAACCATCGACGCGAACGAAGGGTACGACGGCACCGTCGTCGTCCGGTTGGAGACCGCTCCGGCCGACCGCTTTGCTGCGGTGGACTGGACGGTCATGGAATCGAGAACCCTCCCCGCAGGAAGCCTCTCGAACGGAACCCATTCGATGACTTGGAACCTGACGGTGACGCTTCAGGGCCAACTTGACATCCGTGTGGTGATCGACCCTTCAGACACCATCGATGAATACAACGAGGGCAACAACGCCATCCACTTCGTGGTGACCGGCGCGACGATCAGCCCCGGGTTGGTTCCCTCCTTCGCGCCTTCCATCGGACTTCTGCTGCTCGCCGGCCTGCTTTGCGGCGTGCTTGCGCGGCGCCCACGGGATTGAAAGGGAGCGGCAGTTCCGACGCACCATGCGACAAGCCCTGCCACGGGTGCCGAAGGACCGCATCGCGGTGCTCATCGGGGCCAAAGGTGGCACGGTGAAGGCCTTGGCCAAGGCCGCCGGTGCGGAGTTTATCACCATCGATTCCGAGTCCGGCGACGTCGAAGTCGAGTGGGGTGAGCCGGGGACATACGACCCCGTGAAGGCGCTGAAAATGCCTGACGTGATCAAGGCCATCGGCCGCGGCATGGCCCCGAAAACCGCCCTGACCCTCTTCGAGGACGACTGCTATTTCGAGATGGTCGACCTTCGCGACCACGTCGGCAAGCGAGGCAAGCAGCTTCAGCGCATCCGCTCGCGGGTGATCGGGAGCCAAGGGAAAATCCGCCAACGCATCGAGGGATTGACCTCGACCAGCATCACGATCTACAAGTCCACCGTGGTGGTCATTGGACCCGAGGAGGGCCTTGCCCTTGCCCGTCAAGCCGTGGACATGATTGCCGGAGGCGCAGAGCACGGAACCGTGCTCAGCTTCCTCGAGCGAACCACGCGGAAGAACCGACTCGAGCGTCGGAGCCTCGAGACCATCGAATTGCGTGAAGAAGGAGACTACGACAGCACCGGCTTCGAGAACCTCGTCCCAGGGCTTGATTTGGCCCGTGAGCGACGCCACCGACGCTTCCGCGCCGCCCAAGTTGACCCCGAGGACGAGGAGGCCGTCGAGGCGCTGATGGACCTCGCCGAGGACGAAGCGGTCACGTGGGAAGAGGAGTGATCAGGCCTCTTCGACGTCGTCAAGAGGCATTTCCAGCACGTCCGCCATGGCTTCTGCCAGACTGACGTCAAGGCCTTGCTTCTGCGCCCATTCGACCAGCCGTGTCACGTCACGAACAAGGAATTCCTTGGCTTTGGGATGCGTGTCGATGACCGCTTGCCCGACGTCGATGACGACCGGCTTGCCCTCATGCCAGAGGATGTTGTAAGGCGAAAAATCGCCGTGCACCAAGCGCGCTTTCTGCCAGGACACGGCGAGGAAATGGAGCAACGTGTCGTACACCGCGTCGGCATCCTCTACCTCGACCTCGCGGAGTTTCTTCGCCGGAGATTCATCCGTGCCGATGTATTCCATCACCAACACGTTGCGGTGAACCGCTACGGCCTTGGGCACCGGGAGTCCCCAGCGGGCCAAGCGTTCGAGGTTTCTGTGCTCCTTCCTCACCCAGATGTCAACGAGGTCACGGTGACGCCGCTTGAGGCCACCAAAGCGTTGGTCGCCCTCGATGTACTGCACCAGGTTTCGGAACACGGCGTTGGAGGTGTGGAAGATCTTCACCGCCACGGGGCCTCCATCGAGGTCCGTCCCATGGAAAACGTGGGCTTCCTTGCCCCGCGCGATGGGATGGTCCAGCGTATCAACGGCACCTGAGGTCATCAATTTGTAGACGGAAAGCAGGGTCAAGCGGTCAAAGACCTGGTCGAACACGCGGCGGTCGACCCACTCGAAGGGGCCCGAACCGAGCACGCCTTGCAGCTTGCCTTCGATGTCTCGGAACATACCGCGGTACCGCGCTTCTTTCATCCAGCGGTATTCGGAACCGCCCTGCTCCAAACCGGACACGAAGGCATCGCGTTCGGCCTGTTCGTGGGCGTGGTCGGCGGCTTCCTCCTTGCTCATCTTTGAGCGCGGGCGGCGGCGGCGGCGGCGCTGTGCTGACCGCTCGGCCAACTCGTCCCAACCGTCCTCGTCCCACGACATGCCGACACCTTGTGGTTGAAGCGCGGCTCCTTTGAAGCCTGCTCAGCCAAAGAGTTCGTCGACGCCGTCCGAAACGTCGTCGTCGCTCTCGTCTTCCTCGAAACTGATCGGCGTCACCTCTGGGGCAACCTCTGCCTCGGGCTCAGGCGCTGGCGCTTCGTCATCGTCGCCATCACCAAAGAGGTCGTCGTCATCGTCGCCATCGCCGAAGAGGTCGTCCTCGTCGTCGTCTGCGAACATGCCCTCGTCGTCGTCCCCGTCATCGCCAAACAGGTCGTCGCCGCCATCTTCCTCGACCGCCTCGCCTTCGTCGACGTCCCCGAAGAGGTCGTCGTCCTCGTCGTAATCGTCGCCTGAGAACGAGGTCCCAAACAAGTCCACGACGTCAGGGAGGACGCCCTTTCGCGAGAGGTACATCGCTTGGGTCTTCGTGTAGCGGTGCTTGACGTCGGCCTTGCTGTCTTGGAAGTCCCACGGCCAGACGATGATGAGGTCGCCTTCACGCACCCACTGACGGCGGCGCATCTTGCCGGGAATGCGCGCAAGGCGCATCTCTCCGTCAGCACAGAGCACGTTCACGCGGCGTCCACCGAGGATTTGCTCGGCCAAGGCGAACATCTCGTTGACCTTGGAATTGGGCATTTTGACGCGGATGCGTCCGACGCTGGCCTCGCCTTCAGGAGACTCAAGCCGAGCGAGTTCTTCCTCGTCGACCTTCTCCTCGCGTCGTCGTCCCATTGCCGTCGCCCAACTCAGCGAACGGACGACCCCTCTTCAATCCCACCGCAAGCGGGACGCTCAACGCAGCAGAGCCTCAGCCGCGTCTCGGCAGACCTCAATGAGCGGGTCGCCCCACACGCCGAATCCGACGGTGCCGATCAAGCAAATCGCGATGGCGATGGTGGTGAAGACGGTGCGGGGTACGGGTCGGTCGCGACCAACCGCGGGCGCGTCGAAGAACATCACCACGCCGATGCGGAGGTAGTAGTAGACCGAGATGGCGCTGTTGAGCACCATGAGGAGCGCCAAGGACCAGACCCAGTGCAGGTCGAGGCCAAACACGCTGACGGTGGCGCCGCTTCCCGCCACATCGACGGCGGCGACCTTGACGATGCCCATGATGACCAGGAGCTTCGAAAGGAAACCGGAGAGGGGTGGCACGCCCGCCAGGCTCAGCATGAACACGAACATGACGACCGCGAGCAGCGGAGAGCGCTTGCTGAGACCGGACAACGTGCGGTCGTCCCGAACCTCGCCTTCGTGCTCAAGCAAGCCGATGACGAGGAAAGCGCCCATCTTGAACGCCACAAGCACGACAAGGTGGAACAGCAGCGCGGTCAGGACCGCTTCAGACGCCGCTTCTGCGGCGCCGTCAAGGGACGCCTCGCCGAGGTTCCACACGCCGACCGCGGTCAACGCGGCCATCATGTAGCCCGCGTGCGCGACCGAGGAGTAGGCCAGCATGCGCTTCGGGTTCTTGCTGCCGAGCGCGGCCAAGTTGCCCCACGTCATCGTGATGGCCGCGAGCACACCGAGGAGCACGAGCCACACGGCGCTGCCCTCGGTGCCCCCGGGCAGGGTGATCACCAGCAAGATGCGGAAGAGCCCGACCATGCCCATCGCCTTGCTGGCCGTGGCCAGCAGTCCGGCAATGGGCGAGGAGGCACCTGCATAGGCATCGGGTGCAGCGAAGTGGAAGGGAGCGGCGCTGACCTTGAAGCCGAAGCCGACCAGCATCAGACCGAGGGCAACGTAGGGCAGAATTTCCTGACCGATGTTGGCCCACGCCAACGCGAGGGCGTCCACCTGCAACGTGCCGGCCCAGAGGTACAGCAAAGACAGGCCGTAGAGGCCGACGCCGGAGGAAGCGGATCCAACCATGAAGTACTTCATGCCGCCTTCAGAGCCGAACTTCGATTCCTTGTTGAACGCCACGAGGATGTAACTCGAGAAGCCGGCCAACTCCAACCCAACGAAGAGCACGAACAGGTTCTCGGCCAAAGCCACCGTGGTCATCCCGAGCGCGCACGTCAACAGCAGGATGTGGAGGTCGGCCTGACGCCGGTTGTTGTAGAGGGCAGAGAGGCTGCGCACCTCGCGAGCAGGGGTGGAGCGGTAGCGGTCGTTGGAGGCGAGCGCCACCAAGAACAACGCACCGATGAAGAGGGCCTCCATCAAGCGGCTGAAGGGCGTCGCGGCGAGGATGCGCACGCTGTTGTCGCCCACGGCGTGCACCAGCACCTCTTGCGTGGTGTGGTCCCACGTGGTGAGCAGGTCGTTGATGAGCAACACCAGCGCGGTCAGCAGGGTCAGGACCGAAATGTAGCCAGGAAGGTCCGGGCGGCCGGTCAGCGAATACCGCTCGCCACCAAAGAACCAGGGCAGGCGAACCTGCGTGCCGGGCACGCGGAAGGTCCCGCGGCCGAGGTTGGGCACGACGATCATCAGCACGAGGCCAAGCGCGAGCACGGTCTCGGCCGCGAAGTAACCGAAGAAACCGGCCGAGAATGGCTCCACGCGAAGCAAACTGCTCATTTCAGGCACCTCCAAACAGGGCAGCGAAAATCGTCTGCGTGTACGCGTCCATCATGTCGAGCGCGAGGAAGGGGAAGATTCCGAAGAGAATCGTCGCCACCGCCAAGATGAGCATGGCCACCTTCTCAGACTGGTCAAGGTCAGGAATGGGCTTGCCTTCCAACGTGGCCGGTGGCTGAGTCTCGTCCCCACCTTCGAAGATGGTGCGCTGCATCGACCAGAGGTAGTACGCGGCGGTGATGGCCAAGGCCAGGCCGGGCCCGAGGATCCACCAGCCAAAGGCGGCCCAGTAGGCGACCAAGAGGAGGAACTCAGCCACAAAGCCGGCCAAGAGCGGCAGACCAAGGCTGGCCATCCAACCGAACATCATCGAGGTGGCGATCCAAGGCGAATGCTTGGCCATGCCGCGCATGGCGCCAATCTCCATGCTGTGGTAATGGTGCTTGAAGGCGCCACAGACCGCGAAGAGCATGGGAGAGATGATGCCGTGTGCGAACATCATGAACAGGGCCGCAGCGTAGCCGATGGGTTGCTGGCTTGCAATACCGAGCAGGATCACGCCCATGTGGGACACCGAGGAGTACGCGACCATCTTCTTCAGGTTCGTCTGCCCAAGGCAGACGATGGCTCCGTAGACCAAGGACACGAAACCGAACAGCATGATGACGAACTGGAAGGTCTCGACCGCATGCGGGAAGAGCGCGATGGGGATGCGGAACATCCCGTACGCACCCATCTTGAGCATCACACCGGCCAAGAGCATCGAGCCGCCGGTGGGGGCTTGCACGTGCGCATCCGGCAACCAGGTGTGGAAGGGTGCAGCGGGCAGCTTCACCAGGAATCCGAGCATGAGCATCACGAAGAGCACGCTTTGCATCGTCTTGCCAAGGAAGATGCCGCCGTTGGCGTGCACGTCGTTGGCGATGCTGGTCAGGGCCACGAGGTCGAAACTGCGGCCGGTGAAGTCACCGGCAGCGCCGGTCGCGGCTGCGGGCTCCTGCAGGAAGTAGACCGTGATGAGACCAAGGAGCATCACGACCGAGGCCGTGAAGGTGTAGATGAAGAACTTCTGAGCCGCATAACGGCGCTCCTTTCCGCCCCACTTGAGGATGAGGAAGAACATCGGGATGAGGGTCAACTCCCAGAAGATGTAGAACATGAAGAGGTCGAGGCTGACGAAGACGCCCATCAGCGTCCCGCCCATGAGCAGGAGCAGCGGATGGTACACGGCGCCCTTCTTCTCGTTCCAGGTCGCAATCTGGGTGACGGGCATCAGGAAGGCCGTCAGCCACACCATCGGGAAGGACAGCGCGTCAAGGCCAACGTGCCACGTCACGCCAAGGCTCTCGATCCAGGGGTACTGGAATTCGAGGACGTACTCGTTGAACCCAATGCCGAGCCAATTGATGTCGCCGAGCGAGCCCAAGGCCATGGCCGTGGTGACCACGAAGAGCACCAGCGAGACCACGAAGGTCACCAGACGCATGGCGTCTGTGGTTTGCGGACGCAGGGACGCCGGCATCAGGCCGAGCAGACCCAGGAGCATCAGGCTGACGACCATCGGCAAGCCAACGAGCACGGTGCTGATCAGGTCCATCAGGCCACCCCCCAGAGGATCACGGCGATGAGCAGCGTCCCAAGCGCGGCCATCATGATGTAGTCACGGGCCGAACCTGTGGTCAAGCGACGCACGGAAGACGACGTGGATTGGCTGCCGGATTCGATGCCCTTGATGGTCCCGTCCACAACGCGACGGTCGAAGGTGGCCGCGAGCACGGAGAACCCAGCCACGAGCTTCTCGCACGCGGCGTCATACCACGCGTCGAAGTAAAGCCGCTCCTCGAGCGCGGTCGCAAGCGTGGAGTCGGCAAGGCCGCTGTTGTCGAAGTGCCGACGCGCATTGACGCGCTCGGAGAGGTTGACGAAGGGCTGAATCCAGGGCTTGGCCTTCTGCCCATCGTCCAGCGCTCCGCCGTGGAGCGCCATGGCGACCATCGGCCCCACCACGAGGGAGAGGAGGATGGCGATGTAGGTCAGGACGAGCAGGTAGCCTGCGCCGGGGTTGACGAAGATGTGGTCCATCTCGTAGAGGAAGCCGTCGAGCAGGTTCATGTCGAGTTGCTTGCCGTTGTAGCCGAGGTACTTCGTGACCTTCATGGACGCGAAGACGATGCCACCGAGGCTCATCGGGATGAGCACGAGCAGGGGGATGGGGATCCACGGCGTGTGCTCGTGAACGTGAGCCGCCACCTCGGTCTTGGGCTTGCCAGCGAAGGTCATGAACCACATGCGGGACATGTAGAAGCCGGTCATGCCAGCGGTGATGAGCACGAGGAAAGCGGGCAGCAGGAAGCGTGGATCGTGCTCCACGGCCACGCGCCAGGTGTTGGCGATGATGCCTTCCTTGGACCAGAAGCCACCGATGAGGGGCAGTCCAATGATCGAAGCAGAACCGACCAGCATCGCCGTGGCCGTGATGGGCAGACGGGACGCGAGGCCGCCCATGTTGGCCATGGACTGCGCGTCGAAGTCGTCGTGATGGTCGTCGTGACCGTGGTGTTCGTCCTCGTCGTGGTGGTCGTGGTGGTGCACGTCGTGGTGCGCGTGGTGCATCTCGTGGATGACCGAACCGCTGGCCATGAACAGCATGCCCTTGGCCATGGCGTGGTTGAACAGATGGAAGAGCGCGGCGCCGAAGGCCACGATCACGATCGTCTTGTTCTTGTCATAACCCGCATAGGACGGGTCGTGCCAGTTGAGGGCGTTGGCCAAGAACAACGCAGCACCGAGACCGGTGAAGATGTAGGCCAGCTGGCTCATCGTTGAGTACGCCAGGACCTTCTTCAGGTCCATTTGCACGAAGGCGATGAGCGCCGCCATGCACGCGGTGATGCCGCCGACAAGGGCGATGATGAAGGCGAGGTCAGTGAAGGCCCCGTGCATCGCTTCGTCGGCAAAGATGGGGAACATGCGGGCCACGAGGTAGAGGCCGGCGTTGACCATCGTTGCCGCGTGGATGAGGGCGGAAACGGGCGTCGGGCCCTCCATGGCGTCAGGGAGCCAGACGTGGAGCGGGAATTGGGCGGACTTGCCGACCGCGCCGATGAACATGAAGCCCAGCGCGAGCTGCAGGGCGCCGCTCTTGCCGGCGTCGGCGATGGCCTGCAAGTGGCCGCCGTCGAAGACGACGGCGTAGGACAGCGCGTCTTGGCCGGCCGCGTAGGGCTGGAACAGGTTCCACAGCATCGCGAGACCGATGACGAGGAACACGTCGCCCACGCGCGTGGTCAGGAAGGCCTTCTTGGCCGCATACGCGGCCGAAGGGCGCTCGTAGTAGAAGCCGATGAGCAGGTAGGAACACAGACCCATCAGCTCCCAGAAGATGAAGAGCCAGAGGAACGAGTCCGAGAGGACCATACCGAGCATACCGGAACAGAACAGCACGAACTCCGCGTAGAAGCGGTGGTTGCGGTTGTCGTTGATTGGATCCGTGTTCATGTAGCCGATGCTGAAGATGTTGATCAACAGGCAAAGGAAACTGGCCACGAAGAGGAGCATGATCGTGGTGTGGTCCACGTAGAAGCCGAAGTCGAGGCTCATGGCCTGGATGCTTCCGGTTGCGGCGTCATGCCAGCCGAAATTCACCCAGTTGAGCACCGTGGAGGTGTCGGATACGGTGGTTTGTCCGATGAACTTCGCAATGAGCATCAGCGAGCAGACGAGGCTCGCCGCCATGACGGGGAGCGCCAGCAGGCCGCCTTCCTTCATCGTCCCCTTCCACCAGTCCTGTCCGTTGAACAGGCGGCCGAGGAGGAGGATGACCGGGAAGGCCAACATCGGAAGCAGAATGATGAGCAAGGCGTAGTCGGGCACGACAAGGCCCGATGCGTAGGAATCTCCGGCCATGGTCTCACCTCAGTGTTTCAACAGCTCGACCTCATCGAGCGAGATGGTCTCGTGTTGATTGTACATCGACAACAGGATGGCGAGACCAATGGCGACTTCAGCCGCGGCAATGGCGATGGCGAACACGGTGTAGATCCAGCCGGTCACGTCACCGTGGTGCACCGCCGCAGCCGCGAACTGCAGGTTGGCGGCGTTGAGCATCAGCTCAAAGCACATCAGGACGATGATGGCGTTCTTTCGGGTGAACGCACCCCACAGCCCCATCACAAAGAGCATCGCGGAAAGGCCGCTGACGTACAGGGGATCGATCATTCCTCCTCACCTCCGTCCATGGCAGCCTCATGCTGCAAGAGCAGGTTGTGCAGTTCGGGCAAGTCGATCTGTCCGGTGCCGTTCACGTCGAGGGTGCGCATCAGCGCGTCGACGTCACGGAAGGGGAGGTCATCGATGCCCGCTTGTCGGAGGGCGGCTTCGAACTCCATCGCGTCGAGGGTGCCCGAGCGGTCGCGGTCGAAGCCGGCAAACAGTTCGACCACGCTGAGGCCGCGGTCGGCCAAATGTTGGGCGAAGCGAGCGAGTTCGTCACCGTCGAGGTTGGAGACGGTCAACGCTTCAATCGCGGCCACGTCGAGGTCGGCTTCCTGCCAGAGCAGGTTCTCGAGGCGCTCGTCACGCACGAGGTAGGCCGCACCGATCATCGCCACGGCCAACAGCACGCCCAGCAGGGCGAGGGGCAGCGACCAGGCGCCAAACATGGCGTCGGAAAGCATCGGGGTGTCGAGGGTGGCGTCACTTGGGCTGGCCCAAATCGCGTCGTCGGCCAGCACGCCAAGCAGCACGAAGAGCAAGGCCAACAGGCCAAGGCGCGTGGTGATGGAGGTCAGCCTCATTCGAAGTCCTCCTCGAGGATTTGGCGACGGGTGAGCATGATGCCGAACAGCACCACCAACCCGACGCTGGCGATGTACACCAAGATCTGAATCGCGGCGAGGAACTCAGCGCCAAGCAGAATGAAGATGCCTGCAATCGCCAAGAAGGCGAAGATGACGAAGAGCATGGAGTGGGCCACTTTCTGAGCCTTGATCAGCCCGTAGGAGCCCGCGAGCGCAGCCGTCGCGAAGAAAAAGAACACCGCGGTTTCCGCGACTGCGCCCAGATCCATCTCAAGCATCCTCCTTCACGGTCTGTTCAAGCAACGCCTTGGCCTGGTTGGCCCATTCGTCCCGCTTGACACGACCGGGGAAGAATTCGATTGCTTCGTTGACTTGATCTTCCAACGCACTGGTCATCTTGCTGATCTGGGAGAAGGTGTAGATGCCAAGAGCGTTCAATTTCTCCTCGATGAACGGCCCCACGCCCTTGATGGTCTGAAGGTCGTCTTTCTCGTCGGCGTTGGCCGTCCCAAGGACGGCGAAATCGATTGACTTCGAGCGTTCTTTGACGCGCTCAAGTTCAGCCTCTTTCTTTTCTTCCTTGCTGAGCGTTTTGGTTTCGGCCACCTCTGGTTCGGCGGGCTTGACGGTTTCAACCTCGGCTTCAACGGGTTTGGGCGCTTCAGCCGCAGCCTTCGCTTCCCTGGCCGCCTTCTTGGCGCGCTTGTCGCGCTCCTTGTTGGCGCGCTTGGCCAGCTCAGCGTCCACCACTTCTTGGTGAACGGAGGGCAAAACGCGCGTCCTGGACGCGTCAAACCAGAGGTCTTGACGTGTGAAACCGGACATGCCATCGTATTCGTTGGTCATGAAGAAGGAGGTGAAGCCGCAGGCTTCCATGCACAGGCCGCAGAACATGCAGCGTCCGAGGTCAATACGGCCCGAAACAATCTGATCGTCTGCGGTGTGGACGCCCTCGCGCCCCATGACCTCTTCCTGACCAGAATCGTTCCAGCGCACCGTGACGGTGTCGCCGGTCAGGTCGAGGACTTCACCGAAGCGCCATGCTTCAGGAACATCCTCGTGCGCGGTGGCGAGGTTGAAGCTGGCCTGCTCTTCGGCCACGCCTTCGATTTCCACGGCCGCCCAGCCGCCGACCTCAAGCTCGGCGCCGAAGCCTTCGTGCTCGCCTTCGGCGCTGTCCAGCACGTCCACGCGAAGTTCGGTGGTCATGTGCAGGCAGTCGTTCGGGCAGGCGCTGACGCACAGCTTGCACGCCGTGCAGGTCTCCCAAATCACGCCGATTCGGCCGTTGTAATTCCCGGGAACGAAGAGCCAGGGCTCCATGTCCTCGAGCCGCTCGTAGGGGTAGAGGATGGTCTGGGGGCGCCAGACCGAGGGAACGAGGTCGCTCGCCTCACGGTCGGCTGCGTACTGATGCGCGTGCTTGGACACGTCGTTGAACTCCACGTTGGCTTCGACGCGAGCCTTGCTGCCTTCATCGAGCACCTGCGGAGCCAGGGTGTTGTGGTAGCCCCACGAGAAGCGCTTCCCGATGATGGGGAAGGTGCGCAGCGCGGTGATCATGGTCACCTTGAACGGGTACCAGAAGAGGTTCCGGAAGTTGGGTTGTGCGTGCGGGTGCATGGGCATGGTCTCACCTCACTCCGTTCCTGGGACCACGGTCCCTGCGGGTTCAAGCGTCCGAACGTGGAACATACGCTCCGGACTCGCGTCTTTGTCCTCGTCGTTGAGGAGGTAGAAGAACAGGCCAAGACTGACCACGGTCACGATGAGAGGCAACGTGTAGGCAAAGACGCCGAGGCCCCACGCGTTGCCAAGGCCTTCCTCGACGACGCCGGCCGGGTCGTAGAGGAAGAGGCGGAAGAGCACCGCAATGAGCAGGTTGACCACCGAAAGCGGCAGCAGAATGCGCCAGCCGAATTCGAGGATTTGGTCGGTGCGGATGCGGAGCAAGGCCACACGGGCCCACACGAAGACCACCGCGAAGACCAACCATGCCTTGAGCAGCACCCAAATGATGCTGGTGCTGGCAAGGCCAATGATGGGCACGTCACCCCACACGCCCGAAAATGGCGCGTGCCAACCACCGAGGAAGAAGTGCGCAAAGAGGATGCATGCGGCGTAGGTGCGCATGTACTCGGCCGCGAAGAGCAGGCCGAAGCGCATGCCGCCGTATTCCGTCCACCATCCTTCGACCAGTTCGGCTTCTGCCTCGGGCATGTCGAAGGGGATGCGCTCGACTTCGGCGAGCATGGAGATGAGGAAGAGCGCGCCGCCGAGGGGCAGGAGGAAGAGGTTCCAGGCGCCGGATTGACCTTGGAAGGTCACGATCTCCACGAAGTTGAACGAGCCGGAGACCACGCACACCGAGAGGACGGTGAGCAGGAGGGGAATCTCGTAGGAGGTCAACTGCACCGCGGAGCGAATGCCACCGATGAGGGTGTACTTGTTGTTGGACGCCCAGCCACCGAAGAAAACGCCGATAGGCGCGATGCCGAACACGGCCATGGCGAACAGCACGCTCAGTTCGGGGTTGGCACCGTAGATGCCGGCACCCATGGGGATGAGCCCAAGGATGAGCACCGTGGAGGAGATGACGAGATAGGGTGCCACTTCGAACACGAGCTTGTCCGCGCGCTCGGGAACCATATGCTCCTTGATGAGGAACTTCATGCCGTCCGCGATGTTCTGGAAGAAGCCAGGGAAGATGGCGAAACCCATCCACGAGCGGTTGTTGACGCGGTCGACGGTGGGCCGGTCGGGGTCGTGGTTGCCGAAACTGGCGTTCAGCCAACGGTTCACGGCGCCGATCGGCTTGCCGATGAAGGGCACCATGTCCCACCAGGCGCCGGCCGTGGTGCCGTTTTCGCCAATCCAGAGCGAGCGAAGCGAGGTCATGGCTCCACGGCGGTCCATCATGCGGCCGAGCTGCTTGCGCTCGATCCAGAGGATCATGAACATCGAGAGCATGATGGCCGCGAAGCCCACCAGCGAGGTGATGAGCGCGCCGGTGAAGGCGGCGATGGCTTCGGCCTGACCCTCAAGAGGCGTGCCGTCAAGCAAGTTGACGATGGCCCCGCCAAGGTTGTCGTAGACGAGCGAGCGAACGGTTGGCAGCTCCATGGCGAATCACCTCAGCGGTCGGTCTCCCCGATGCACGGATCGAAACTGCCCATGATGGCCGGGATGTCGGCCACCTTGTAGCCGATCATCGTCTCCGCCACGAAGGGGATGGTGATGAACATCGGCGAGCGGATGGACAGGCGATACGGGTTCTTGCCGCGTCCTTCGCCGCCACCGTGGATGTAGAACTGGCTGGCGCCGCGGGTGCACTCGTAGTTGCTGAAGCCGGTGGCGCCGGCGGGAGCGCGCGTGGGCGCCTTGGCGATGATCATCTCGTCACCGTTGGAGTAGGTCGTGTTCTTCCCGCCGGGGATCTTCTCGATGGCGTCGAGGATCATGCGGCAGGACATGCGCATCTCTTCCATGCGGACACGGTAGCGGTCGTAGCAGTCGCTGCCCTTCACGCTGGTCGGCTTCTCGACGGCCGGCTCCCAGTCCAGCTGGTCGTACACCGAGTACGGGTGGGACCAACGCACGTCGTAGTTGACGCCGGAGGCGCGCACGTTCGGACCGGACACGCCGGCCTCGACCATGTTCTCGGCCGTGGCGTAGCCCACACCCTGCAGGCGAACGAGGAAAATGGTCGACTCGTCGAGCAGCATCTCGTACTCGTCAATGCGCTTCTCGAACAGCTTCACCTTGGCGATGAGGCGGTCCGCCCAGCCGGGCGGAATGTCGCGCTTGACGCCGCCGATGCGGGGGTAGTTGTAGTGCATGCGGGAGCCGCCGAGCTCCTGAAGCAGGTCGAGGAACATCTCGCGCTCACGCAGCGCCCATGTCATGATGGTCAGGTTCCCGACGTCAGGACCGTAGGCACCGAGCCACATCAGGTGGCTCGCGATGCGCTGGCACTCCGCGGAAATGCAGCGGATGTACTCCGCACGCTCGGGCACTTCGACCTCGAGCAGGTCCTCGGCCGCGTAGATGTACGAGTTCGACCAGGTCATGGCCGACACGTAGCACAGGCGGTCGCAGTACGGCGTGACTTGGGTGAAATCGCGCGCTTCGGCGATCTTCTCGACGCCGCGGTGAATGTAGCCCAATTCTGCCTCGGCGTCGACGACGGTTTCACCGTCGACCTGGACGCGAAGCGTCCACAGACCGTGCGTCATGGGGTGCTGGGGGCCCATTGTGATCCACATCTTTGCCATGATGATCCCTCCTCACTTGACCCGGCCCTCGTCGACCGGCTTGCGGACGAAGCCTTGGGCGTCGTCGTACATCTCGTTGAAATCGTGGTAGCGAATCTTGTGCTGCTTCTGCAGCGGGTGGAAGCCTTCGGGGCTGTCGTGAGGGTTCAGCACGCGGAACATGTTCTCGTGGCCGTCGAACTTGATGCCCACGAGGTCCCACGTCTCCTTCTCGTTCCAATCCGCACCGCGCCAGACGGACTGAACGCTGGGCACGCGGGGGTCGTCACCTTGGGGCAGCGGAACGAGCATCTCGATTTCCAGCGGCATGTCCATCCCCGACAGCTTGCCGGCGACGAGGACGTGCGAGGTGTTTGGCTCAGGGTTGCTGACCGGCATGCGCTGAAGGTGGTAGGCGACTTCCCAGCCGCGGTTGTCGTCGCCTTCGGGGAAATGGGTGCCCGTCACCATGGAGCAGTAGTTGACGCCCATGTCGTGCTTGAGGCCCTTGGCCACGGTGAGCACATGGGGCGCAGGCACGGTGAGGCGGAGGAAGGCGAAGCCGTGGCCTGCGGAGTGGTTGACCGCCTCGGCCACCACGCCGAGGGCCGACCACGCCTCTTCGGCGGCGGTCACCGCAGCGGCTACCGCCGCAGCGTTTTGTTCGGCGCTGATGCTCATGCCCATGCTCAGTCCTCCCCAACGATGAGTGGCTTCTCGCCGGCACGGCCGGCGTCGGGTGCGCCGCCAATGCGGATGATCTTCTCACGCAGCAGGCCGAAGCCGTCGATGAGCGCCTCGGGGCGGGGTGGGCATCCAGGAATGTAGACGTCGACCGGAATCACCGTGTCCACGCCTTCGAGGATGTTGTACGACTGGAAGTAGGGGCCGCCGGAAATGGCGCACTCGCCCATCGCGATGCAGTACTTGGGCTCGGGCATCTGCTCCCACAGGCGGACGATGGGGTCGGCGAATTTCTTGGACACCGGTCCGTTGACCAGCAGCACGTCGCTTTGGCGAGGCGAGGAGCGGAAGATGACGCCAAAGCGCTCTGCGTCGAAGCGAGGAATGGCCGAAGCGGCCATCTCGATGGCGCAGCACTTGATGCCGAGGTGAAGGGTGAACAGCGACTTGCGGCCGGCCCAGTTGAAGAAGCGGCCCGCGAGGACCGACAAGAATTGCTTCAGGCGGGTGGCCTTCAGCGATTCATCGGTCACGTCGCCAACAAAGTCGAGCAGTGCCGAGCTGTTGAACGCGGCGTAGTTTTGTCCTGGTTCGCTCATGTCTTCACCTCAGATGTAGATCCGTCCGCGCTTGCGGAACACGTGCCAGACGCCGAGCGTCATGATGGAGAAGAAGGCCGCGAGCACGAGCAGGCGGCTGATGGCGGTGCTGAGGTCGCCGTCGGCAGTGGCCGTGGCGTCGTTGATGACGAAGCCGCCGAGCGCCATGAACATGAACGCGACGTCGAAGACGAGGAAGATCAACGCGTACCAGTAGTACTGGAAGTGGAATTGAATCATGGCGTCGCCGACGGGTTCCGAGCCGCATTCGTACGTGGAGAGGCGTCGAGGGTAGAGGCTGTGGTCGGCCTCGTAGCCTTCCAACAGGTACGAGGTGGTCTTGTGCGGCTGAGAGCGGTCCGTTCGCGGGCGAACGAAGTACGAGGTGAGGAAGGCGCCGAAGGGGACAAGGAAGCCAACCAGCGTCATCAGTCCGACCGCGAGATAGGCATCGGTCACCGTGGTCACGTCGGTCATTTTGAGACCCCAGAGGAACGCATACGCTCCCTTGATTTCTCCACCTGTGGTCCCACCATAAGCGTTCCCAATTTTCCAGATTTTTAGGGGGCCCTAAAAGGGACACGTCGCCCCTGCCAAGAACGGGACAGGTGAATCGGAAGGCGGCCCGCAATGGGTGAAAATTCTCCGCGTTCATATCAGGAAAATACGCGCCGAGAAAACTCAGCCCTGTGCGTGGAAGAAGCGTGCCCACGAGGTTTGGAGGGAATCGTGGTGGCGGCCGCCCAACTTGTAGACGGTGTAGAGGATGGAAATCGGTCCGATGAGGGAGCCTGGCAACACGAAGAGCATCGCGAGGGCGCCTTCCCCGCCCGCGATCATGGCTCCACCGAGAGCGAGGCCAAATCCTGCACCGGGCACGACGATGAAACCGAGGAACATCCAGAGAAGGGTGCTGCCGATGCTTCTGTACGCCGTTTGATGGCCGGTCATGTCCTCCAACGCGATGACGTCCTTGCGGAACATCATCATGCGATACAGGTTCAGGCCGGGCACCAGCATCATCACGAGGTGGCTCGTTCCACCCGGACCAAGCCCGGCGTGTTGCTTGAGCTCCTCCGCACGACGATGGATGTAGAAGAGCATGTAGATGCCAAGCGTGAACGGCGCGTAAAGGAAGAAAATCAGGCCCCAAGAGACGTCGGGCACCGGACTGTGCGCGGGCATCGGGATGATTTCGTCCGCATCCAGCGTCATCTCAGACGAGCCTCCCGGAGCTGCTGCTGCCGCCGCTTGCTCTCGACGGCGAACGTCTGCCGCAGCCTTTCGGGCGGCCAGCATCGGCCCGGAGGCGCGAGCCATGACGCCAAGAGCGACCACGGCGATGAAAATCACGCCAATGTTGGTGATGCTCTGGGCCGTCAAGCCGAGGCCCAAGAAGCCCTCATCCGGAATGCCGGTCACGGACAATTCCACGTTTTCGCGGGTGAAGACACCACCGTCTTTGGGCTCAACGGAGAGCGTGAATCGGAACTCGTCCTCGATGGTGGCCCCGTACGGCGGACGAACGTCCACCATGATCATCAGCACCTCACCAGGCTGCAAGAGGCACATCAGTTCGCCTTCCTCGATGCGGCAGTCGCCGCTGCCGTCGTCTTCAATGTCCACCGTCCAGCCGCGCTCGCCTGCAGAGGCGAAGATGCGTGCATCGGTGGGCACGTTTCCGTCGTTGACCACGCCGACTTCGAAGGTCGCTTTGTCGGGGAAGGTCACGTTCTGCTCAGACGGCGTCATCGTCAGATCAAAACCGAGGTCTTCGATGATGCGGACGTCGAGCACCACGGAAATGCGCCCGTCTCGGTTCGCGGTGTTGTTTTCACTCAACACCGTGACGTCCAACGCCCCACCGTCACCGGTTTCTGCACCAGGGTTCACGGTCAAGACCAGCTCGACCAGCACCTCATAGGGACGAATCTCGTAATTCTCGAGGTTCTCCGTCAGCCCTGCGTTCACCTGAGCCAGTTGAGCGGCTTCCTCGTTCCGCTCAACGATTGGCGCCCCAGCGTCGTCAAACATGAAGCGGGATTCAGCCACGTTCCAGATGCCGTAGCCTTCAGGAATGTACAGTGGACCGGTCACGGGCAAGCCGTAGACCAAGACTTCGCGCGTGGCCAGACCTTCAAGGCCGCTGAAATCGAACACGGCCATGTCCATCGAGGCGTTGCCGGTGTTGCGCACCCACAATTCAACGCTCATCGAGCCGCCGGGGGGCAATTCGACGCGTTGGGTGTCGCCAGAGAAGGCATCCGCAAGCCGAACGTCCATGCTGTAGACCTTGTCGAAGCGCTCGGCAACGAAGCTGACCTCCTTTTGGTTGTCAGGGAGTCCATCGCCGTCATCGTCTTGGGCGCCGTTGTGGTCGAGGTTGACGACGCGCACCCTGATGTTCGTCGAGTCGCGTTCCTCAACACCTTCGACCTTGACCATGAGGGCGACATCGAGGCTTCCACGTGCGGGGACTTGAACCTCAATGATGGTTTGATCCTGGTCGTCAACAAAGCGTGTGGTCCATTCACTCGGCGTTTGGTCCATGACCACGCAACGGAAGGTGGCGTCCACGTTCCCCTCGTTTTCGATGGTGATGGGGAAACGCAGCCAAGCGTTGACTTGGCCGCGCTGATTCGACACGGGTGCGTCGAGGTCCATGCCGTGCGATTCGGCCACCGTGGCCTGAACCGTGGCTTCATCGTACGTGGATCCACCTGAATTCGGCAGCACGCTGACAACAATTTCCACCTGCTCAGTGGCCAATGCATCCATCGGTACGGTGACCGTCATCGTCACATCAGCGCTTCGGTCCGAGGCGTGCTTTGAGCCGAGGGAGACGGTGCTGACGTCAAAGGACACGGTCCATCCACCAGGCGGCGCACTGGCGCTGATTCGGAAGCTGTCGGCACCGTTGCCGGTGTTGGTGACGCTGACCGTGGTCGTGCGGGAACTGCCCGGCTCGATGTTGGACATCATGCTCTGTGGAATGGACACCGAGGCGCCCTTGGTTTGTCCAAGGGTGATGCGCAATTCTGCCTCGCAGGCCACCGTGCCGCCGTCTCGGCCTTGAACGATCACCGTGGACACAGAATCAGCGTCAAGGGAGTCGTCTGGCTGGATGTTGAGCGTAAAAGAGCGTTCATCGGAGGAGGTGTCGTAAGGAAGCAGCCCCGAGGAAGCCCCGTCGACGCTGACCCAGTTCGCCTTTGGGCCGGTCCGTGCGACGTTGATGTCCCACTCGGCATTGCCGGTGTTGTCGAAGGTGACCTGAACCTGGCCCTGCTTGCCGGGATCCACACGGATGCTGGTCTTGGAGAGGCTGGCCTCACAGGTGCGGAGTTCCGGGACTTCCAGGGAAATTTCCTCCGTGTCGCTGGCGTTCTGCGAGGGGTCGTTCTGCACCGTCGCCGTGATGTCCCAGCAGAAGGTCTCTGCGTCTTGACCGTTGGGAACGGTGGTGGACACGACCACGGGCTCCGTCTCCTCACTGGCGACGCTGACCGATGAGGGGTCAAAGGAAATCGAGAAGTCGTCCACACCTGCACAACCGGGATCATCGCGCTCGCTGGCGGCGAACACGACCGTCGCTTCGGCGCGACCGGTGTTTTCGACTTCCATGTCCCATTCGACCGGGTCCTCGCCTGCCCAGGTGATGTCAGCAGGGCCGTCCATGCGCAGGTCAACGCCGTACACGACACTGCCCGATCCATCCCCCGCTTCGGTGGTCACCGTCCGCTCTTCGTTGGCGGGTTGACCGGGCGGCTCGGGAGGTTCGGGCTGCTCTGTGGCGGCGGCGGCGATGGTGGTGTCACATTCGCCCTCAGCGGTCTGAGTGAGGGTGACGTTCATCGTCGTCTCCTCGTAACTGCCCGCATCAATGGGCCCAGGAATCTGTTGGATGACGGAAGAATACTGGCCGCATTCCTGGGTCTGGCCTTCGCTGGCCGAAAGCTGCACGGTGACCGGGTTCGAACCCGTGTTGTAGACGCGCACGGTGTATTCACCTGATTCGCCGGGATTGACGGTCAGGGTCGAGGGGGTCACGGTCAGGACAATGCTCGCGTCACGCCCGTCCGCTGCGACTGGCGCGAGCGTCGGCGCAAGGCTCAGGAGCATCAGGGAAATCAGCAGCACGGCGCGGGCTTTCGTGCCGGTCGGCGTCCCGTGCATGCATCGTGGTGGAGCCCTTCCCATGAAAGACCTGCGCCTCGGCGCGTCCCTCAAGCGTTCAGGAATTGAGCCTTCGGTGTGCCGCATTTCGGGCATGTTTCGGGGAGGTGACAGCCTGGGGTTCCTGGCGGGTGGAAACGAGCACCGCAGGACGGGCAGCCAAGCATGGGGCCGCTGATCGTGCCACGGCATGCCCAGCAAGGCGCCGTCGTCACGGCTTGAGGTGCAGGCGAGGGTTGGACCGCCGGCGCGGGCGTGGGTGCAACCGCCACAGGAGCGGCAGCCATCGCAGGCATGGGAAGCGGCATCTTCGGCGCAGGAACCTCCTCCCTCTTGCTCCCAACCTGGCGCAGAACCAGCACCCCCGCGACCACGAGCAGCAGGGCCGCAGCACCGACCACCGCAGTCAGAGCGCCCGCACCCTGGCCTTCATCGGTCACTGCGCGCGGCGAAATCAGCGTGACCGTGGTCTCGCCTTCCAACATCACGTTGTTGACCTCGAGGGTAAGCGGGGCCTCTCCACCCAGCGTGCTGGTGTAGCTCACGCGAAGCACCCGGGTTGCTCCGGGTTCCAGGGTGAGCGTCGAGGCGCCGTCGATGTCGACCTCCCAGCCCTTGACCGCGTCAAAGGCGAGACGTTCGTCGACGGCCACGTTGCCGGTGTTGGTCACGCTCCACGTGATCGTGCCCGCCTCCGAGGACGTTGCTTCCGTGATGCGATCAAGACGTGCATCGAGGCGTGGGTCCTCGGCGACGAGCATGGTCACTTCATCACGCCGCTCGAAGCCCTCTCCGCTGAGGACGATGGAGAAGGACGGTTCGGTGTTGGCCGCGAGGGACGGCGGAAGCACCACATCGCAGCCGACGATGCGGAATTCCCCCTTCGGTACGTCACCCGGTGCTTCGCATGACCCAAACAGACCTGGGTCGAGGTCAAGCTGCACCGAGGGGGTCCAGGCGGCGTCACCGGCGTTGCCGACCAACCATTCGAACCGGAGGGTCTCACCGGTGGGATGGCTCCCTGATCCGAAGGGCGTCGTGTACTCAGAGCCGTCTTCGAGCAGCAGGCGATTGAAATCCAGCGTCGGATCGGGAAGTTGCTTGACCTCCAGCGGCGACGTCCAGGTGAACCGCCCTTGAGCATCGCTAAAGCGCACCTCAAGCGTTCCTGATTGGCCGCTTCCATCACCCACCAAGGTGTACACCACGTCAACGGTGTCCGTCCAACCAAGGCTGATCGGTTCAAGGGCATTCGAGACGCTCCATCCTGAGGGCAGCTGGAAGCTCGGCGTGAGGTCGAGGTCCACGTTGCCTCGATTTTCAAGGCTGAGGAAAAGGCCCACCGTCGCATCGGGTCGCAAGGTGGGGAGGCTCGAATCCAGGGTAATGCCGACGTCGCGAATCGACATGACCTGCATGGGGATGTCCAACGACGTGGACACAGCCGGGTCGGTCTGCGAGATGGCGATGAGGGTCACCGTTCGCTCGGCTCCGGCCACGGTTTTGACCGAAGGAGGCACCACCGTGACGTTGATCGCTCGTGCTGCGTGCTGGTCCATCAGTCCGGTGGAGCCTGAGGAAGCCCCAGGTTCCGAGCCGAGGTTGTCGAACCCTGCGGACCAACCGGTTGGAGATTCGAGGAAGAGGTCGTACCCGATCGGTCCATTTCCGTCGTTGGTCAGGGTGAACTCGAACGTGGTCGAATTGAGCGGGTGCACGGGGACGACGCTGTAATCCAGCGTGAACCGAGCTTCAGGGAGTGGGGGGACGACGAGGCTCAAATTGTAGGGATACGAAACGCCGTTGTCAACATCAAGGCCGGTCAGCGGGATGAGGTATGTCCCCGGTTCAGGGCGTGCTTGATGGACCACAGTGACGGTCACGTAGTCTTCACCACGGCCTTCGAGGGTGAAATTCGCAAGCGTCAGACCGACGTACCAGCCTGGCGTGAAGCCGTCCGTTGTCCGAACGGGCACGCCGGCTGAGAGGGAGGCGTTGGTGCCCAACAGGGCCGTGTTGGTGAGGGTGATGTTCCACGACGACGTGGTTTGGGTGGAGGACGCCAGGCGAAGCTCAGGGTCGACGGCCGAGACCTTGACGCCCGGTGCGCTCACGTTGACTTGGGTGACCAAGTCGTTGTTGTTCTCCTGAACCTCGTCCACCGTGTCATCAGGATCAACGCGAATGATCACTTCGGACGTGCCGGCCACCGTTGGCGTCCACGTCCAAGGCAACGAACGGATGGAACCGGGGAACAAATCCACCGTCGTTCGGTCCAACTCTGCGCCGTCAACCAAGAAGGCGACATCGATGGCTTCTGCCTTGACGTTGCCCATGTTCATCACCTCGGTGGTGATGGAGACAGGGTCTCCGACCTGCGGGATGCTGACGTCCATGGTGAAACTCGTTGGCACCATCAATGGGTCTGGACGCAGGTCGTTCACGCCTTGACCGGACACCGCGATGGAGTACGGCTGAGAACGGCTTCCAGCGTGGTTGGAATCCTTCACCTTGACCTCCCAAATGCCTTGCTGGGCCGCGTCGATGAGCACCACTTCGACGTTGTTGAGCGTGTCTCGGGACCCGGCCTGGATGCTGCGGCCGTTGCTGAACACGTTCCCGAGGTAGGTGGTTCCGTCTGGGGAGGTGACCTCGAGGTCGAGGTCGTTGACCAGTTGGGTGCTTGAAAACCGCGAGCCGCGCTCGTCCGACCATGCCAAGACGACCTTGAACGGGCTGCTTGACGCGCTGACGTTGAACACGTAGGTCTTGCTTTGACCGGTGGAAGACAGCAGCGAGCGGTCGTCCACCCAAATGCCACGCCCACCGGTCGGCGCGAGGGTGTCACGCAGGTTCACGCGCCCCCAGCCCTCGTCGTCGTTGGGGATGTTTCGCGTCCCCATGTCCTGTGCGCCGAGGATGAGCAAGGCCTTGACGAGGGCCCCTTGGGGCTCAGGGCGCAGGGCGATCTCCACGAGGTATTCCCGCACGAGCGCCGCTGCTCCAGCAGCGTTGGGCGTGGCCATGGACGTCCCGGTGTATTCGAGATAGTACTGGTTCGACCACGTGGCGCTGCCGGTGTCTCCAGCTTCCTGAGCACGGCAGGAGCGGACGTAACCTCCGGGAGCCACGACGTCCGGTTTGATTCGCCCGTCGTCGGTCGGACCACGAGACGAGCCCGACATCATCGTGTCCGGCGCACCGCTGTAGCGGTTCTGGTGGTTGCCGACCGTGAGCGTATTTTTGGCGGTCGAGGGTGCACCCACCGTTCCGGTTCCGGGCCCATCGTTGCCTGCGGCAAAGAGCACGAGGAGACCCTCTTGATTCGCATGCGTGCGGTCATAAGCCGCGGTACGGTCGTCGATGTCCTCCGCGGAGGAGGTGTACTTGCCTTGGTCGCTGGCTTGGGAGGAGCCCCACGAATTGGTGTGAATGCGGGCTCCTTGGGAATAGGCTTGGTTCAGAATGTAGTTCAAACTGGGTGAGAGGAATTGCCCGTTGTTGTCGTTTTCCATGGCTTGGAAAATCAGTTCAGCTTGCGGGGCGACCCCTGCGTAACCGCCACGGCTGCCATCGCCGAGCACGGTGCACGCCACGTGTGTACCGTGTCCCGAGTGCCTGTCCGCGGTTGAGCCGTCACCGACCACGTCGGTGTTGGACAGCACGCGTGCACCGAAATCGCCGTGATCCGCGTCCAATCCGGAATCAGCCACGGCCACGATAACCCCCGAACCGTTGAGCGAGGTCGTGAAGCCGTTGGCGACGTTGCTCACCCGCATGTGTTGCCGAGCCTGATCGTTCGCGATGGCAAAGGTCGGCTCTGGACCGAGCCACATCACGGAAGGTTGCAGCGCCAGGGTGAGCAGGTCCGTGGTGGCGAGATCACCGCGCCAGCGGCCCACGTCCACCGCTTCTCTCCCTTCGAGGGCCACCTTGGCCACCTCGCCCAGATCTTGCTGAATGGCGTGCTGCCCATGATTCAGGTGGACCGCGGCGATGGGCCCGTCAACATCACGCCACCCCTCAAGGCGAACTTCGGTGCCTTGCAAAGCGGCCTCACCTCCGGTGAGGAGCAGCACGTCCAGCAAAGCATCGTCGAGGAACATGGCCGCAGGGACGGTGTGCACCGAGCGTACGGCGGTCATCCCGTCAAGGGCACCAAAAGCGGACGGAGGCGCTTGAAGGAGCAGGCCAGAGGGCGCGATGAACTCACGAACAACCATGCCCTGCACCGAAGCAAACTCCCCGCGAGCCACGGTCAACGGCATCTCGAGGTCCACGACCACGAGGCGCAGGTCAGGCCGGGGGGTCAGCATGGACTCGGGCAAGGGGCGGTCGATGAGCAGGCCCTCGTCGCTGAATCGACCGAGCCGACTGTCGGCAAAGGGAGCGCGGTCGTCCAACACAGACGTCTCGTCATAGGTGCCCGCGAGGGAGCGGTAGGTGTCGGGCTGCACCTCGAAGAAGGTCGGCGTCCATTCGTCATCATCAGAGGGTTCGTCGCCCTGCGGAAGCGTCAACCCCGACCATGTTGAGAGGATGAGCAGGAGGACCAATGCGACCGGCCTGAGGGCACGGCTGCTGGTCATGTGACCAAGGCCTCGCGAGACCGCTATATCGCTTGGGGTAACCTGCACGGCCATGCATCAGAAGGGCCACGTGCGTCGGTCCGTGCGGTCGGAAAATTCCTCTGAGGCCCATGTGCCAACGTCGTGACGCCACGTTTCCTGATGGCTTGCACCGTCGTAGTCCGTCCACGAAACAGTCGTTTGCACGGTGTAATTCGCCCACACCGTGTGCCCCACGACCTTCATTTCCAAATCGTCGCCAGCCACGGAACTGTGGGCGGAGAGCACGTCAAGAAACACCGACATGCGCCCCAATTCCTCCCCCGCTTCGTCCTCAAACGAAACGGTGACCTCGAGGTCGGTGACCGCCCTGCTGCCGGAATTGTGGATCTCGGACATGAGGATGTGCCCGCCGTTCTGGATGTAGACTGTATCGAGGGTCAAACCGTCACGGGGCAGCACCCAGTACCAGCCGCTCAACAGCAGACCGAGCAACACAATCAGGCTGAGGCCAGCGAGGGCCACCTTCGCGGGCTCAACCTCGCGACGCAAGCGCTGTATCCGATCCGCTGCGTCTTGCGCGGCGCGGAGCACGTCCTCCTCGTCTGTCGAGCCGTCACCGTCCACCCGGTCTCGGAGGCGTTGCAGGATGCCCTCTTTGGTGGGCTCGGGATTGAACGGGACGTCCGCGCTCACGCTCACACCACCCAAGCCAAGCCGGTGGCCACGGCAGAACTGATCGGCTCAACCACGAGCACGTGACGTGTTTCCACGGCCCCACCGGTCAGGGAACCGATCAACGACAAGTCGCTGGCCATGCCGTTGACCCCCACGCTTGAGGCGGTGGGCAGGATGCCCGTGAACTGGGTGTCGAGCAGCACGCCACGGCCGTCAATCGCCAAATCGGACATGAATGGAACGCCCTCAAGGCGTGGCTCGCGGTCGGCCGGCGTCAATTCAGCGTTCGCCGTCGCGATGACGCGGCCGGTGGTGATGCCGTCGAGGATGATGATCGGGTACACGCCGCCCACGCGATGCATGTGGATGGTCGCGCCCTTGAGGTCCTCACCGACCACCTCCATCGATTGCAGGGTCACACCGGGCGTGGAGGGCACGTCTGAAGCACGAAGGTACAGTTGACCGACACCCGAACCGCTTGACGCCACCTCGACGCCAAAGCGTTCCGTGGTCTTCAGTTGGAAGCGTGACGGCAAGTCTTCGGCGATCATCAGCACGTCGCCTTTGCTGTCGATGGCCTTGCCAAAGGCCTGAACGAAGAGGTCCATGTCCTCGCCGTTGGAGGTGTAATCCATCGTAAACAGGCCTTGGAAGGACGTCTCTGCACGGATGTCGTACACTTCGGACGGTTCGGCGACGAGGTAGAGTTGCCCGGGGAGGTCCCGCATGAAGACGGTGGCCGGCCACCAGCGTCCGTCGACGAAGCGGTGCTGTTGGATCATCAGCGCCTCAGCCGATCTCCCGTCCACCTGGAAGTCCTCGGGGACGGTGACGTTCAGGATCAGCTTGTCCCCAATGGTGGCCGACACGTCCGTGCTGCGAGGAACACCGAGAATGAGGGCTTCAGAACGGGTTTGCGTGGTGTGGTCGATGAACACGGCGTGCGCCGAATCAAGCGGCACGCCCACGTCATAGCGCATGTCGAGGGTCAAGCGAGGGACGGTCAAATTCCGCTCTTGGAAAAACACCGCGTCGAGCAGCACATCGTGGGCGTTCTCGGTATCGAATCCGGTCAACCGAAGGTCGACGTCCTGACCTGAAATGCCCTTGACGAGGATGGTCATGTCCTCATACAGCGGTTGCCATGAGGTGAACGCGAGGTCGAATTGGTAGGTGGGGACGCCCTCGACCATCCTGAAATCGTAATCCAAGTCGATGGCGCCCGCGGGCAGCGAAGGCAGCCACGTACGAACGTGCCATGCGCGTCGTTCGGTCAAGTCGATGCCCTGTTCGCTCCAGTTCTCGAGGTCATAGGTCGCTTTCTCGTCCTCGCTCAGGCGGCCGTCCGCCAGGACGGTCATGAGGTCTCGAGCGCCGACCATCCCCGCGGATTCGAGCACGAGCGCCCCCTGTTCCTGCTCATCTGCCGTCAAGCGAGCGTCCTCCCACGCGGTCTCGAGGGTGATGCGCCCAGAAAGGGTCAGCCGTTCCAACCGGCTCAAATTGAGGGCGACGTCCACCCGTTCGTCGGCCTCCGCGGAAATCCCGTGGACCCACGCCGGCTCAGGCGGTGTGGTGCCTTTTCGCATGTCGGCGGTCAGGTTGAACGCTTCTCCCGTTTCGAGATCCATGCCAAGGGCAAGGTCGCTCTCCGTGGTGACGGACCCACCAAGGTCCTTGGTCAACGCATGGATGAAGTCGTTCGCCACGCGACCGAAGGCAACCAAGTCACCAAGGAAGAAGGACAGGCCCTCAACGCCTTCCTGATCACCGAAATCAGGGAGTTCGAGCCCATCGGAATCCACGCCGCCGGGCACGGCCACTTCGATCTCAGCCGGGAGCGGTTCGATCACGGCGCGACCGTTCAATCCAAGCAGAGGGTCGTTGTACGCCGTGGTGTCCTCAAACAGCAGCCTGAGCGGTGCAGACGACGTCCGCTGCATCTCAACTCGGCTGTTGCCTTCAGGACCGAGCGCACCTTCCTCCAAAGGAGAGAGGCGGCGCATGCGAAGCACGTCAGAAATCTGCACAGAGAAGCTGGTTTCGTCACCGTCCACCGAGAAGCGAACGTGGTCACCGTCCATCGTCAGGGGCACCGTGGCGTTGCTGGACTGGATTTCAACCGATTGAATCGGCGTGCTGGCCACGTAGCCGACCTCAGAGCCAAGCACCAGTTCGAACTCGGAGGGGAGGCCCACCAAACGAAGCGCGTTGCGTTGGTCGCCGTCTTGTCCACCGTAGGTGATGGTCCCAATCGGTGCGCTGGCCTCGTAAATGAGGCGCTCTGGTTGCTGGACCAAACGAAGCTCATCGGGCCGATTGGAAATCATCGCGGCCTGCTTCTGAGCGGCCGACATGTTCGGTCCATCGTGGGAGACGTGCCCGACGATGAGGGGTTCTGCGCTGGATCCCTTCAGCTCGAGGATGCGTTCACTGGTCAGCGGATCAAAGGACTGGGTGACGCCAGAAACCCCGCTGACGCGGGCGCTCATCGCCACAGGCACGAGCGGGTCAACGGGTCCAGAACGGCCCTGCACCACGCCAATGGCGGCATCGCTGGAGAGGAGCAGGTGGTCGCTTTCTGGCAGCCATGGTTGGTCGCTGGACGACAAGGCAAACCCGAGGGTCCCGACCTCTGCCGGTGTGCGCGCCTCTCCGGTGGACCATGCGGCCTTGACCTGCGTGTAGCACGCCACTTCGACGGTTCCGCCCGCGCTGCCGGCCGTGCCGACCACGGCACCTGGAATGCTGTTCACGATGGTGCCGAGATCGAGGATGATCTCGACCAATCCGAGCAGGGCGTTGTCCAGCACTTGGGAGATTGCGCTGAGGTCGCTGTTGTCCGGCCGTAACCGTTCAACACCGCTGGTTCCGAGTTCGAAACTGCCAGACACCACGATGACCGGAGGCAGGTCCTCGACCACCAAGGTCATCGACGAACGATCGGGCGCAAAGCCCCCTCGCTGGAAGCTTGAACCGAACTCGAGCTTTGGTATCCAATCCACAGCAGCGACCACGATGAGCGTGTTCGGCGGCGAGGCAGGGTTCACGGGGAGGGTGGGGTCGTTCACGTTGGTCGTCGCGTCGCCTGAGAAATTCTTGATGCCAATGAACAAGGACAAGCGGTTCGGCACATCGCCGGGCAGGTTGATGCTCCCCGGAGCCTCACCGATCATCGTGAACAAGGCATTGATTTCTTCCTGCGGCAAGGAGCCTGAGGGCAAGCCACGAATCCAGATTCTGGCGTCGGAGATGTTGCCAAAGGCGGCGTCACCTTCAGGCATTTTTGAGCGGTCCTCGAAGTAGTGAACGTAGACGTCTGCGTCTCGGTCGCTGAACACCTCCACCGTATCGAAGGTGTTGTCCCCGAAGTTGTCGTTGCGCAAGGTCAGGTCAATTTCCGAGGGCAGGCGCCTGCCGGTGTCCTCCGGATGGAAGCCGGTGTCAATGTAGGCCAGTTCAAGCACATCGGGCACGCTCCCGTCGTTGCTGGCCACGTCGAAGTGAACGAAACCGACGCCGACGCCGAAGGAACATCGGTCCTCGTGGCTGTTCACGCGCGGTTGGTTCTCAGGGTCGTACCAATCCTCGTCCGAACATTCCGTTTGCAGGCTGCCTCCGGGCGCGTCTGGGTTTTGGATGGTGATGGCGTAAGGTGCGGAAATGGAGGTCAGCGAGAGGGTGTCTGCACCGACGCCTCCACCGAGCAGATCCAACAGCAGCTGGCCCACGTCGGTGACGGTGTCCGCGATTTCGAAGGTGATGCGGTCCAAACCAACGCCAACGCGGAACTCGTGCGGAGGTTGGGTGAAGCGCGTGTCGATCACGATGGAGTAGGACTCGGATTCTTGCACCGCGAAATCGAACGCGAAGCCCTTGAGCAAACTGACCTCGAGGAAGGCCATGTCGTCCCAAAGCGGATCAGCGGCGTCGATTTGATGCACGCGCCACTGGAAAATGGGGCGGATCCACAGGGTTTCTGGAATCAGCCCTGGCAATGGCCCGACGCCGCCGCTCGTGGTGATGTCCCAACCCTGGCCGCGCTGAAGCAAACCTTGGACCGTCAATTCCACGATGACGTCGTCGGCTCCATCCCCGTCGATGTCGATGTAATTGTCGAAGAGGTTGAGGTCCGCACCGACCGTGATGTCGCCGGTGAAGGTACCTGAGGTCCATGTTTCGTAGGACGGGCCGTCGTTCTTCGTGCTGAAGTTCAGGTAGATGGCGTAGGTGTTGATGCCGATCGCCAGCGGATCGGTGATCTCCCAATTCTCCACCGAAAACAAGGTTTGGAACAAGTTGTCCGGAAGGCCCGCTCCGCTGTGGTTTTCAGCATCCAGCAAGAATTCGTAGGCACGTGGATGATCGGGTTCGAACGGCGTCGAATCCCTCACCTCGAGACCGTCGAGGAAACGTTCTGCAGCGACGATGGCGTCCCCTTCCCTGACCTCGCGCGCGGCGGCGTCCACCGACGACAAGGTGCTGGACGCCATCTCTTCTGCAATCAGGTCCGAGCTGCTGACCGACCGATCTTCGAGCAATTCGTCCAGCGCATCGAGGATGCCAAAATCGTCCGTGGCCACCTCAGCGGTGGTCACGGGTTGGACGATTGGGATGAGAAAAAGCAGCAACAGCACGACGGCGGGGGCTCGCCGTTGCACCTGACTCGGCCGAACTCCTGGATGGAGCAGCCTTGCGGCGTCCTGCTGCATGCCTTCAGGCAGGCTTCGACCGTTGTGAACCCTTCCCTGTCCTGCGTCGGCCTGAACGCTTACTGCGGCCCATCCGTTCGCTCTTCGAGCATGTCCACAAGGCCAGCAGGCAATTCCAGCCGGCCCCCCGACGAAGCCGTGCTGGTCGCAGGCGCATCAGGCACGTCTGGTTCCTGCTGAGCCGCTGGAGCCTTCGTGGCCTCCTCGGGTTCGAACGCAGCCACGGGCTCTGGTTCCACTTCCTCCACCAAGGCCTCCAGCCCAGCCATGCTCGCGGCGTCCTGAGCGGCACGCTCGTCGAGGAGCGACTGGGCCATCGGATCCAACGCGGCTGCAGGTGCGGGTGACGCATACGCAGGGGTCATGACGGGCTGAACCGTCATGCTCTCCTGCTGTGCGGAGCCGTAGATGGAGGCCATTTCAGCCGCTTTGGCCTGCTCGGCCGATGCTTCAGCGGTCGGCACAGGCGTTGTGTTCTGTTCCAGCGGCGCGGTGCGACGCAGCCGAAGCACAACCACCGTCACAACCACCACGACAAGCAAACCCACGCCCGCAGCGATGAGGCCGCCCGAGCCTGACGTGGATTGAGCCGCGTTGACGTCGACGTTCCACACCGTGCGGTCGGTGTTGCCCGCAGGGTCGAACACGGTGATGACCACGGCACGTTCCCCAGCCGAGTCAAAGGTGAGTTGCACCTCTTCGCCAAGCAGGTCAGCATCGTCGTCCGGCACGCCGTTGCCGTCCGAATCAGAGAGCGGGTTGATGTCCCAATGCACGCGAAGCGTGTCGGCGGCATCCACCGGGTCGTCCACGCTCACGCGAACCACCGTCGAAGCGCCCTCATCCACCGAAGCAGGCAACGCGCTGACCGAGGTGGCGGAGAGACGAGGCGCGGTTCGGTCGACGACCACCACACGGCGTTCGAGAACGTCGCTGTTCCCGCTCGGATCGGTGACCGTCAAGCGCACCGTGTGCTCGCCTGAGTCCGACCAAGACGCCACCATGGTGGTGTTTTGGCCATTGGGTGCACCGTCGATGGCCCATGCGCAGACGTCCACGCGGTGGTCGTCGGTCGAGGGGGCACACGAAAGGCGAAGCACGGCCTCTGGGTCCAAACGGTACCCGTCGTCCACGGGCTGTTCCGCGCCCAAGGAGGAGATTTTCGCCGTTGGCGCCACCACGTCCGTCACGGACACCTGATGCTGAGCCATGGCGGTTCGGCCGTCCACGTCCCGGACGTGGACGGTGACCGTGTAGGTTCCAGGTTGATTCCATGTTGCGGACGTGCTTTTCGCTGATGCCCATGCACCGTCGTTGGTGGCGTCACCGTCGTTGTCCTCGTCGGTGTCCGCGTCCAAATCCCACAGCCAATCCACCAAGCGGTTGAGGCGATCAGGGGTTGATGATGCGTCCAAAAGGAGGGGCTGCAGCAGGGTGGTCGAGCCGTTGCCGTCGTCTTGAACGGTCGGATTCATCGGAGGATCGAGGGTCAGGCGTACCGTCGTGCGCAGGTCGTCAGGTGGTGCTCCTCCGATGATGGCGTCACCGCTGTCCAGCATGAGGTGCATCGGCACGCCGTCCAAGGACGGAGGCACCGTCCAGGTGAGCGTCGAAGAGGTGGACACATCGAGCAAAGCGGTGCCCGAATCAGGAGCGTGCTGTCCCTCAGATTCCCATGTTGCACGTTGTGCATCGGTCAGAAACGCGAGGTCGGCGGAGCCGTCCAAGGCCCAGGCCTCAACCTGAATCGATGTCCCTGCGTCCAGCACGAGCCCGTCGTCTTCGGTCAGCCACGTGCTGGTGTTGGCGAGCACGGCGTAGAGGTCGTGCACCACGGTGAGGGAACCGTCCTGCAACACGCTGACCTGAACGCTGATCTGAGCGCGAGCGCCTCCTTGATCGCCCTGTCCTTGGTCCCCGTCATGCGCGAGGTTGTCCATGACCATCGACCACGACTTCGCGTTGATGGAGGCGGGGACCATCCAATGGAACACCTGTTGCCCGAGCATCGACTCGGTGGACACCGGCGTGGTCATCGCGTTACGGTAACTCTGCCCAAGGTCGTACGGCGCCTTACCCGCGTCGTCGAAAATCAGCACGTCCACGGCGTCGTCCGCGACGAGGATGTCGAAGGCCAGCACGGTGCCAGGAGCGTGCACGCCGAGGTCGATGTCGAGGCATGACCCGCCATCGACGGCCACGGCACCGGAGACCTCGCTCAAGGCTGCCGAAGCGCAATCGGGGGCTGCTCGTCCTTCGGTGGCACCGGCCACGGGCATCGACGCGAGGAGCATCAGCACCAACAGGGCACCACGAAGGCGACGCATGAAACTCACATCGCTGCTGCGGCTTTCAACGTCTGCCTTCCACGAGCAACCGAGCGTCCCATCCCACGTCCTCCCGTGAAAGGTGGTGGACCGTCCCATCAGACTGGACGGTCAACCGGTCGCCGTCGTTCAGGGCCACGCATGGAACACCGCCGCCGAGCACAGCAGCAGCCTCGGCCACCGAAGGACCCACGTCGGCCAAGCGGGCGCTGAAGTGGGTCAATGCGAGCCCGCGCGCATCAAGATGCAAGGCCGTGCGAGCGGCCCCTGCCGCCGTGCTGTGAAGGTGGCCTTCCGCTCGGTCCGCGTGCTCCTCAAGGTAGGTGGCTTCGTGAACGAGGACATCGGGCCCGGGCAAATCGCTGTCCAGCCCGGGGGAAGCCGTATCGCCAGAAACGACGAGGGCCGTCGAAGGCCCGTCGATGCGCCACCCGCATGACGGAACGGAATGACGTGAGACGACGGGGGTCAGGCGGTGCTCGGCCCACCCTGCCGGCGACCAGACGGCCGTCGATTCCACCGTACCGGCGGCCGTCACGTCCATCCATCGGCCGGAAGCGACGTGACCAAGGCGCCACACGAGTGGGTAGCCGAGCAGCTCTTCCGTGGCCCCCAGGTCATGCCAAACGCGCATCTGGCGCCAGACGTCCGAGGCGGCCAAGCCTTCGGGAGGAAGGCTGTGGAATCCATGCTCGTGCAGATGATCGAAGGTCTGCGCATCGACCGGGCCGGCGACCACCAAGGGCTCCGTCCGGCCATCGAGTCCCGAGGTTTGCAACCAAGGCAGGAGGCCCCACGTGTGGTCGAGGTGCCCGTGGGTCAGCAGCACGGCAGCGACGCGGCGGCTGCGGAGCCGCGGCGTACCAGCTTCGGATTTCAAGTGACGACGTGCGACGGTGAACCGGTCCTGGAAGCCTTCCCCGGGGTCAATGATGACCAAGCCTTCCGGGCACGCCAACACCGATCCGCTGACCGCACGCTTGGTCGTCGGACGCGCTGAAGCGGTCCCGAGCACGTGCAGGTCCAGCATCGGAGCACCTCAGGGAAGCGGGATTGGCGTTTGCGGGAACCAGCGCAAAACGACGACGTCCCCGACGCCGCGGATCCATCGCCACGGCACCGCGACGTCAATGCTCTGCTCGACCAGTTCTGCGGGCGTCTCGGTCACGAAGAGATGGGAACAGGCCATGCCTTCCAAATCGATGACCGCATCGTGGACGCGGCCCAAACGACGCCCATCGGGGAGGTAGACCTCCTTGCCACGCACTGCGGTGACGTCCATGACCCTCCCTCATCAACGAAGAAGGGGGTCCGACCTTGAACCCAACGTCGCAAGGACGGGGCTCACTTGCCGCGGTTGAGGTTCGCCTTGAGCGAGGGACGCAGCTTCTCAGCGCCCTTGCCCTTGCTGCGGGAGAGACCACGACCGCGCTTGCCGGCGGAGGTGAGGCCACGGGCCGCACGGCCGCGGTGGCTGTTGTGGCCGTTCGCCTGGGAGAACACGCCGAGCTGCTTGTCGGCGATGATCGCGGGGTGGTGCGTATCGATGAGGATGACCTCGTAGTACTTGTGCTTCCCATCTTGGCCGACCCAGTAGGAGTTCAGGACCTCGAGGTTGGGGTAGTGGCGGGCGCAGCGCTCTTCGGCGATGCGCTGGATGTTCTTGCCCATGGTGATCTTGCGGACACCGGCCTTGGAGGGCTTGCGCTTCATGTGCACCTTGCCCTTGCGCAGGCCACCGCGGCGAACGCGGGTGCGGACGACGACGACGCCCTGCTTGGCCTTGTAACCGAGGCGGCGCGCGGCGTCGATGCGGGTCGGCTTCTCGACGCGGTCAAAGACGGGGGCACGACGCCATTGCGCCATGCGGGCCTGCCGGTACATGTGCGGCAGGGCGGCCTTCGGCTGCTGCCAAGTCTCGCGGACGTGGTGGTAGAGTCCCTTCGTCATATGGACACCTCAGCGAGTTGCCGACCTTCCTCCCCTTTATCAGCCCTCCCCTGAGGGGCCGAGGCCTGCTTTCAGGGCTCAACCATGGGATATGAGGCGAACAAAGCGGGCAGGTTGATGAAGGGAACGTCCACCGAAACGGCGATGGAGATCACGCTGGTGGACATGGCTTGGCTCAAGCCCCACGAGGAGATCCAACCGGAGCGCGTCATGGAGCTGCAAGCCCAATTCGAGGCCAGCGGGCACGTGGATCTGCCGCTCTTGGTGGACCGCGTCACCGGCACCATCCTCGACGGACATCACCGCTTTTCCGTTGGACAGGCCCTTGGCCTCGCCCGTATGCCTGCCCTGCTCTTCGATTACCTCGACGAGGCGCGAATCGCGGTCGACACCTGGCCGGGTTGCGGGCGGGAGAGCATCACGAAAGAGGAGATCATCGAGATGGCCGCGCGAGGTGACCGCACGCCTCCAAAGACGAGCCGCCACCACATCGACGTGCCCATTCCAATGATCCAGGTCCCGCTCAGCGAACTCCGCTCATCCTGATCAATCGGCCAACCCTGCGGCACGAATGGCCCGCCATCCACCCCACACCGACCACACGTCGACGTAGCCCATGTCCCGCAAGGACGCCCCGGCAATGGCGCTACGAAATCCCCCGCCGCAGTAGAGCACAACGCGCCGATTCACATCGGGCACCAAGGCCTCAATGTCCCGTTCCAGCACCCCTTTCGAGAGGTGGACGGCACCCGGAAGATGGCCGCGTTCAAACTCATGCACCTCCCGCACGTCAATGATGACGCCGGCGGCACCCTTGTTCAGCATGTCCGCAAGTGCAGGGCCATCGCACTCGCTCACCACAGCACGGCACGCCTCGACACGCGCCAAGAAGCGTGGTGGGTGCGCTTTCGCATGGGCGATTCGGTCGGCGTCCATGCCGCGGGAGTGGAGCATCAGGCTCATGACCGCTTCGACGATGGCCCCTCATGCAGCGGCAAGGCATCGAGGCGGCGGAAGCGGCCTTGGCCGCCGGTGAAGCCGCGGCCATGTTGGTGCTCAAGGCCCACGATCAGCGCACGGCGGAACTGTGCAGCGCGGCGAAGGACGCTGGCATCCCCGTGCATGAGGTGACGGAACGTGACATGTGGCGCATGGCCTGGCCCGGAAGCGAGGCGCCCCCCACCGTGTTGACGTTGGTGGGCCGGAACCCGGAAGCACGGAACCTCGACGAGCTGACGGCCCGCGGTGGGTTGCTCCTCTGCCTTGATGGCGTGTCCTACGCAGGCAACATGGGCTTCTCTGTACGCACCGCGGAAGTTGCCGGTGCGACGGGTGTTATCCTCGCCACGCCAGCACCCATCCCGGGGCGAGCATGGAAGGATCTGCGTCACAGCAGCATGCAGGCCACGCGGTTCATCCCGGTCGTGGAAGCCAACATCGAGGAGGCCATCGCATCAGCCAAAACAGAAGGATTCCGCATCGTGGCGGTTGAAGACGTTGGTAGCCACGACCTGCCAGACGTGGATTTGACTGGAGACGTGATGCTGATCATCGGCGCCGAAGCGGAAGGGGTCAGCCAAGCGGCGCTTGAGGCTGCAGATGCTGTCGTCCGCTTGCCCATGCACGGCTTTGTTCCGTCCTACAACCTGCAGGTGGCGGTGGCCTGCGCTTGCGTGGAAGCCGCCCGTCAGCGGCGGTGACGGCCAAACGCTTCTTTGGCTCCCGAGGAAGGAGTTTTAGGGAAGACGAAATCCGACAAAGCGTGGACATCGAAGCGATGCTGTTCACCCGCGGGCTGTCCGTGGGATACGACCATGCGTTGGTATCGAACATTGACTTGGACGTCTTTCCGGGCGACATCATCGGAATCATCGGGGCTTCAGGAATCGGAAAAACCACGATTTTGAGGACCTTGGCCGGCTTGATCCCCCCGTTCCGAGGCAGCCTCGAGCACTCCCTTGTGAAAAACGGAGAATTGGGCTACATCCCTCAGCGGCTTGGCCTCGTTCGTCACGCTTCCGTTGAACACAACGTCGCCTTGGGAGCGCGGGCCACTGCACGCAAGCCGCCGGCAGGCACCTCGAATCGTCAATGGAAAGCAACGGTCACCCGCGAAGCGATCAATGCGATGGGGTTGACCGAGAAAACCCGTGAACCGGTCCGGCGGCTCTCAGGTGGTCAACAACGCCGTACCGCCACCGCACGCACCCTTGCCCAGCGGCCTCGCATCATCCTCGCCGATGAATTTCTCAGTGAACTCGATGCAGAAAACGTCGAGATGGTGTTTGGCGCCATCCACCGGCTTGTGAAGGAAGACGGCTCTGCCTTGGTGGTGGTCGAGCACAACGTCGAGCGCGCGTTCCGGTATTGCACGCGGGTGCTTCGGGTTCGCGACGGTCGACTGCACCCAGTTCAAGGCGGTGAGAGCGAATGAACCGGGGCACCCTCAAGATAGGGCTGGTGACGTCCGGCCTGCTGCTGCTGACGGTGGTGGTCCTGAACGATTTGGCCGTGGGACACTGGTCGCGCTTTGAGGGGGGATGGGACAACCTTCGTCGTCTGGTCACAGAAAGCCTCTGGCCACCGGATTGGACGGTCCTGAAGGCACGCAATTACCCGCCCTGTGAAGCTGCCTTTGGTTTCATGTGTTCCAAAGCCTACCTTGGGATGCTTGAGACCCTCAAAATGGCCTTCGTGGGAACCGTGATTGGTTTCCTTGGAGCCATCGTGTTGGCGCCTTTGGCAGCAAGCAACCTCGCGCCTTCATGGGTCGGAGGGCCTGCCCGCCTCCTTTTGGCCGGCATGCGCAGCCTTCCCAGCATCATTTGGGCCATCCTCTTCGTGGCCATCGTTGGCCTGGGGCCGCTCGCTGGCGTTCTCGCCATGGCCTTCTACACGGTGGGCTACCTCGGCAAACTCCAGTTTGAGTCCTTTGAAGGGCTGGCCAACGGCCCCATCGAAGCTGCCCGAGCCATGGGGATGAACCGAACGGAGACCTTCCTTTTCGTGGTCGTTCCTGAATCTGCGAACGGGTTGATCAGCCAACTGTTGTTCATGTTCGAATACAACGTCCGGCACGGCAGCGTGCTTGGGTTGGTGGGGGCAGGTGGCATTGGGTACTACCTGTCGTATTACCTTGGATTCCTGCTCTATGACGCCGTGATGGCGCTCATTCTGGTCATTTTCGTGGTCGTGGTCGCCATTGAAGCCGTCTCACGACGGCTTCGTTCCTTCCTCTCAGAATCCGATGACGTGCCCAAAGCCAGTTGGATCTCCGTCCTCATGAGCCCCGGCCGTGCCGCGGCGGCTGACGCCACGTCGACGGACGCTGAGGTATGAGGTGGGAGGGTGAGCGAACGCGGCCTCACGGCCCTACTCATCGCCCTGATAACGGTGCCCCTGCTGGCCCACACGGCTCCCTACGTCTATGGCAATCCCAAGGAGCCGAGCACGGTCTTTGCTGCACCTGAAAACCACGAACCGCTCAGCGAAGGCGTGGTGTTGATCCTCCTCGATGGGGTGGGTGAAAGCATCATGCTTGACGAAGCCAAGATGCCCAAGTTGCACGACCGTTTGACCGGCAGCGCTGTGCTTTCCCTCACGACGGGACCCATCACCCTCTCGGCCACAGCGACGAGCGAGATGATGACGGGCGTTCCGAACGCGCCGGTTGATGGGTTCAGAAATTTCAGGTTGAGTCATCCAGGAGGCACCGACCCATGGCTGAGTGCAGCGGAGGACCCGCGTTACTCCGTGGGCATGGTCGGCTCCTACGTCATGGGGAACCTCTACGACCCCTTCCCTGAGATCGAATTTGTCAACACGTTCGGCGGCAACGGCGACTACTACGAAGGGGACGCTGAAACGACGCGGCTGGGACTGGAATGGCTCGAAGAAAGACGGCACAACGTCATGGCTTTGCATTATTCTGGAACAGACAAAGTCGGGCACCATTGGGGCATTGAAACCGACATCTATCACGAAAAGTTGCTCGACGTTGACGGCCAAGTCGATGAGGTGCTCAACGCCCTGCCGTCGGGATGGACGGCCATCGTCACGGCCGACCACGGGATGACCTCAACCGGAAGCCACGGTTCGTCTGAGGCCGTGACGCGGGAAGTGGCCGCCGTGCTCATCGGCGCAGGGGTGCGTCAGGGCGTCACCCATGATGGGCACCAGCGCGACCTTGCCGCCCTTCTCCCAGCGTTGCTTGACCTGCCCTTCCCTGCCCAACTGCACGGTCAAATCCCGCTCGATGCGCTGGCCCTTCTTCCCGGGGAATCCGAACGGTTGGAGGCATGGAATTGGCAGGCGGCCGTCGAACGGGCCACCTTCCATCAGGTTCAGGACGGCGGTCCGCCGCTCAATACATCGACCATCGAATGGTCACGTGTCCAAGGCGATGAAGGCCTGAACAGGCCCACTGACGTGGCGCTTTCGGCCCTGACGTGGGCCGTGTTGCTCGGGCTTGCGGCCCGTTGGGCACATCGGCGATACGGCGGAGGCTGGTTTGGGCTGCTCGCGGGTGGTGCTGGATTGATCGTGCTCCTTTCCGCTCAAGCCTCCCTTGGTTGGTCTGCGATGGTCCCACGCGGCCTTGGAGCTGTGGCGGCTGCAGGGTTGACGCGTCTTGCGCTGGCGCCTGACGGAGCCTGGACGGAGGGGCATGCTCGTGCTGACCGCTGGGAGGTCGGTGGCCTGCTCGGACTGATGCTCCTCGTGCTCCTCTTTGGCGATGCGAGCCAAGCCATCGTGGTGGGGTGCATGGGAAGCGTGGGGGTGTTGGCGTTCAGGGCGGGGCAAAACCGGCCCTTGCCTTCGTGGAATGCTGCAGCGCCTGCCGTGGGGGCCGTGCTGGTGCTTCTTGCCGCATCCTATGGCAGCTTGAGGGTCTGGTTCGTGCTTCCGGTCTTGTTTGGATGGGGCCTTGGCAGGGTTGTGGAACACCTACGAGAATCTCCATCGATTGGAGCCCTCGATTGGACCGCCGGCATGACCGCCATGGCTGCCCTCGGACTGCTGCTTCCTCATCGTCGAATCTTGGACGGAAACCTGTTGCTCGAGTTGGTACGGATGGATCCATTCGGAGACGCCGTTAGTGGAGTGTTCTCGTTGGGCATCCTCGCCCTGACTGCTGGCGTTTGGACCTTGCACGTGCACGGGCGCATTCGCATGCGCCAAAATGCACTGATGCTCGGGATGTTGATCGCCGTCATGGCGGTTCGCTTTGCCAGGGCCACCCTCGTGGACTGGATGGCCTTGGCCGTGTTGCTGGTGGTGTACATCACGGCGGCCAGGGACGTGTTGGATGCGTCGTCTTCAGGGACGTTGCCCAGAGGCATGTTCGAGGCCGCGTTGACGGGCCACATGCTGTTGATTTGGGGGCCTTGGGCTGCCTTGAGCAGCCTGTGCGTGCTTGTCATCACCCCACGTTTGGTGAAGGCGATGGAGCGAAAGCAGGTCACACGGTACCTTTGGGTCACACACGCCGTGCTTCCGTGGGTGCTCGTGGCAACGTGGTGGACCATGCTCGGCCAGGTGGACGGCGTGCAAACGTGCCATGAGGGGTTATGCCCGTACCCCAGAGAACTCGATCCTGGAACCGTGGTGCTGAACGGGGGGTATGTGGGAGCCCGAGAGAATCCCTCCGACCAGTGGATTGGCATGATGGTGGTGACGCCGTTGCTGGCCGTCATTGGGTCCTTGTGCTGGGCGTTCAGCCACGCAGGTGTTGATCTGCGCCCTTACCTCACTTTGCAGGGGCTGCTCATGGTCGGCTGCTTGGCCACGTTGGCCTTTGCACCGTCCTATCCACGGTTGGTGTTTGCACTGTCCTACAACGCCCTCTTTGCCGCGTTGCAGGTGATGGTCGGCGCGGCAGTGGTCCTGCTGGTAATGCGGCAGGAACGAAGGCATCAGATGGCGCTCACTGCGTAGACGCCACCCGTCCAACTGGACACCAGAATGGCGCCGTCTTCCGCCACCGCCAAGCCCACGATGAACAGGTTCGTTGTGGCGATAAGGGTGGATTCGATGCCCGAATCGCCGGGATGAGCCACCCAAACCTCGCCTGAGCAAAAGTCGCCGTAGAGGAACCCGCCGGTGGGCGCCAGCACGGACGGCTCAAGCCATGGACCACCGAGAATGGAACAGCGGCCGTCCTCATGGCCGTAGGTCAAGACCGGGTCGACCAGACCCTCCTCTGGCTCAGTGAGCGGTGTGTCGCAGGGTGCGTCGGCCGAGAACGGCATGTGCCCTTCGCGTTCGTTCCATCCAAAATTGGTCGGATCATCCCACGACGGAATGTGGTTCACTTCCTCCCAACACCGTTGGCCAACGTCGGCGATCCACAATCCTCCGGTTGAATCTAGGGCCATGCGGAACGGATTGCGAAGACCATGGTGAAGCAGGAGCTCATCGTGGTCGCCGGAAACGTTGCTTGCGGGTACAACTGAACCGTTGTCGATGGAGAAGTGGAGGATGCCGCCAAGCAGCGAGGAGGTGTTTTGCCCGTGCCCGTAGGGGTCGTTGGAACCTCCACCATCGCCCACGGACAACAGGAAACTGCCGTCCGCCAACCTGATCAGGTCGGCTCCGTTGTGGTTGCGTTTGACCTGTGGAAGCCGCAGCACAACCTCTGGAACGGCGTCCAGACCTTGCTCAAGGTCGAGGACGGCCACCACCACATCCGACACGTGTGAAGGGTCGCAAGGGCCTGCCTCGACGTACACGATCAGGGCTTGATTGGTGCTTTCGTTGGCGTTCATGGCTTCGAAGGCAAGCAGGCCCTGTTCGTTGTGGCAGGTGCTCACCAATGAGGTCAGGTTGACCAAGATTTGTGCCTCGTTCTCTGCCCAACGAACGATGGTCCCGTCCAGCATGCTGACGATGACGTCGGCTCCAAGAGGAGCGATGTCAATCACTGCAGCCGACGTCTCCAGACGCAGATCGCAGCTGAGGTTGTGTCCTGACGTGAGGTCACAACCGCTGATTGGCTCTGGCTCTGGCCACTCAAACGTTGGAGGAGATTCCTCCTCCGCAGGGCCGAGGCACCCGCTCAGCACGGGCAAGACCAGCATCAAGGCCAACACGAATGGGCGCATGACTCTCCCTCGCCAGGTGCGTCCGTTCAGTTGGCGATTTTCTCATTAAAGTAGGCTTCAATCCCAGGCACGTTCTCGATGGAGTCACCGTAGGTCCCGAGGTGGGACTCGGTGTCAATGATGGTGAACCCTGGCGTGCTGAAGACGGCATCGAGGACGTCAAGGTCCGCTTGGCTGCCGCCGTCGTTTGGCCCGAGGCTCATCGTGCGGAGGGCTTCCTGCAGTGCGGTCACCTGTGCCGCGTCCATGTAGGCTGGGTTGAACATGACAGGATGGCTGGGGGCTCGTCCGAATCCGTCACCGCCGTTGGCGCTGTAGTTCACGCCGTGGAAATCCGCGGTGCTGTCGAAGTCGCCTTCGAAGCACCAGTCCTCGGGCGTCTCACCGCAGTAATCGGGAACGGTGGGGTCCTTGGCGAAGGAGATGTAGTCGGTGGCATCGCCGGTGCTGTGTTCAGCCAAGCATCGGAGGGAGCCGATGTACTTGTGATAGCGCGTGCCGCTGGAGGGAATGGACGAATCCTCTGAGAAGTGGTTGCGGACCGTGTCGGTCAAGGAATCAATCGTATCTGGGTCACCGACCACTTCGACATAGCCGTTGCTGATCATGAAACCCATCGGAAGCAGCATTCCGGAGCTGCCCAGGGCAGAGGTATGGCACGAGACCTTGCCTTCCATGAGGGCGAAGGGATCGGTGTCAGGGTCATCGTCAAGATCGGCCTGAGCGATGTCCGAGTCCACGTGGACCCATGCAATCGCCTTGTAGAAGGGGCGACCGTCTGCCTTCTGTTCAGCAGCGAGAACTTCAAGCCCGTGGGTTTGCCAGCTGAGCCATGCAGCTCCGCCGTCCATGAAGCCAATGTCAGCGTGTCCGAACCGCAAGGCCTCAATGGCGCCTGCAGCGCTGGTCACGGGGTAAATCTCAACCTCCATGTCCAGAAGTTCAGCAAGTCGGTCGGCAAACTCCTGGGGGTTTTCCTCCGTGTTCTGATACTCTTCTTTGGTCTCGAAGGCGATCGTCAAGCAGTTGTCTTGGTCTTCGCAGGTTGGGAAGCTCACCGAGCTGGAAAGGCAACCCGAGAGCCCTGCTGAAACCATGACGAGGCACATCAGAAGGGCGTGAACAGTGGGAAGGGCGGCGCGAATCATGGGCTGTCCAGAGGAGGTCTCTTTTTAGGGATTGCGAAATATCCTGATTTTCGTTCACCCTCAACCAAGTTGCTAAGATGTCTTTTCTCATTTTTAGGGCAAACGAAATCTTATATCCAAATGCTGTTTCGGCCCGACCATGACGAAGACCCTTCGTGCACTTGCCCTGACCCTGACTTTGCTGCTGGCCTCCCTCGCGGGCTGTGTCGCAGAAGACGAAACGAACGACGAAACTCCTGTGGACGAGAAGCCTGCCTTCTTGGATGCATCCGACGCAGGTTACACCTACGCGTCCGACGTGGACAACCACCGTTCGCTGATGCTGGACCTCTGCGACATCAAGACCGCGGCCAGCGAAAGCGACTGGGACACCGCCACCCAGATTTACATGAACGGCAAGAACGCTCAGAAGGACGACGGATCCTACCGAACGCTGGCCGGATTCGCTGCCGCCTCCGGCAAGAACCACAACTACGACGCCTACTATGGTGTGGACGGCGCCATCGGCGGCCACATCATGCAGGCGCTGAACGGCGACGGTGACTTCGCCGGCACCTCGGACACCGTCCGCTACCAAGGCATCGCAAAGCTGACCGCCAACATGGGCATGGTCGGCTACACCATCCACGAGCTCAACGCCGCGGTGGCCAAGGCCGACGCCGGCAACATCGACGACGACACGGGCGCGCCCCACAACTGGGACGAAGGATGGGCTTTCTTCCACGGACCGGATGAGCACTACGGTTGCTCTCCTGCTAAGGTCATGGAAAAGCGAGCCGCTGATTTCGGCACGGCCGACGCCGACGGCGTTGCTGCGACCTTCAAGGCCGCCGAGCAAGCCATGGTTGACGGACTCGCCGCCCTCCAGGCGGGCGACGAAGCCGGCTACGACGCCGCCACCGAGACCGTGATCAAGAACATCATCATCACCTACTCCCAGGCGACGCTGAAGTACACCTCGAAGATGGACAGCACCGACAGCGCCGAGAAGTACCAAGCCGAAGGCTACGCCTTCTGGAAGACCATCGAGGCCTATGCCGCCCCATACACCGACGGTTGCTACAACATGGCCGTTCACAAGGTCTTCATGATGGGCGACATCGACGCCTCGGCTTGTGACGCCTTCATCTGGACCAACGGCTCCATGGACAGCACCGGTACCAACGACACCTGCTACAACACCGTGACGCACCAAGTGTCCACGGACGTCAGCAACGAAACCGAGTGCGACGGCTACGCAGCCATGTACTTCCAGGACAAGTATGGCGCCGAGAAGATCAACGAGATCGTCAACCTGCAGGATGCGACCAAGCTCGGTACGTCCTACGACGTTGCACCTCACCTCGCACAGGTCTGGGCGCACTACGGCATCACTGCCGCAGACATCGGCTCGATGAGCTGATCCCGGACGGAACGAGTCATTCAACGTGGTTCACGTCCCAACACGGAGGCCATGAGCATGGAGCAACGCGCCAAGCGCGCGCTCCTGCTCATGGTCGTCCTGCTGGGAGCAACACTCAGCGCGTCGGTTGCAGCAAGCGATGCTCCGGAGACCTACACCATCACAGGCCACGTCTTGCTCGAAAACGGGCAAGCCGCCGGCTCAAGCACGGTCCGTCTTGACGACCGCGGTTCGGTGATGACCGACCAAGGAACGTACGTCATCGAGGACGTCGCCCCGGGCCGGCATACGATCCGTGCATACTTCATGTCGGATGGACACGTTGCGATTTACCGAGAAATCATGGTCACAGGTGATGCATCGGTCGATTTCACCATCGGTCAAAACGTGGTGACAGCATCGGTTTCTGATCCTCAAGGAAATCCCTTGATCGGCGATCTTCGCACGCTTGGAGGCCCTTGGACGAGCGCTGATGGATGGACGGAGTTCGGACCGTTCCCAACCGGTACACTGGTCGAAGTCCAGGCATTGTTTGACGACGGTTCAACCGCCACCCATGCGGTCCGGTCCGACGGAGGGAAGATCGGTGAGCCCTCTCGAAACCACGTTCCTGTGACCCATGGGACCACAGGCGTCTACGGCTTTGTCCAGGATCAACTGGGGAACCCTGTCGCAAACATCGACGTCACGACCGGGAGCCGCACGGCCACCACCCGAGACGATGGCATGTACAGCATGAATGGCCTCAGCACCACCGTGAACCACACGTTCAGCTACACGCAACAGGGTCTGGAGGTGGCCGGAAACCAAAGTATCGTTCTCAATGGCACATCGGGATGGAAGAACCTCACGCTCGAACGGGCGTTGGTGCTTCCAGGAAACGTCTCTTTCACCACAGGAGCGAACGTGGTGTCCATGCAACCGTTCGTGATCGAGTGGACCACGGCCCAGCACGCCAACCGCTACGTCCTCACGCTTGACGGGATTCCGATGTATGACGGCCCATCCACGGCCTTCACGTTCACGCCTCAAAGTGAGGGGGAACACCGATTTGGACTCGCGGCCTACAACCCGAACGGTTCAACGGCAGCCTTCCAGGACCTGCTGATAATCGTCCTTCCCGAACAAGGCGAGAACGGGCATTGGACGGCTGGAATGCAGTGGACCTACGATCAGACCTACACCCCTGCTGCTTCCGATGGCGTGCTTCGCCGAACCTACACCTGCCTCGGTACGGAAACCGTCTCGGACGCGTTCGGAGTCGAACGTTCAACCTACCTTCTGGACGTCCATGACCCAAATTACCTGCCAGACGAACGATCCATGCGTTGGGTCGACGAAGAATCGCTCTTGGCCGTACGAAGCTACTGGTCTGACGATCCTTCTTCATCGAATCAGTTCACCGATGCCAGCCTTGGCTGGACGTTCACCGACGAACAAGGCCAACCTTCCACCCTCATGAACGGATCAACATCAGTATGGTTCAATCGGACCACAGTGATTGGTGTTCCTGGCCACCCAAACGGCTACGACGACACCAACAACACGATTTCCGTGGAAGAGGATGTCTCCGTCACCACACCTGCAGGCTCTTTTTTGACCACGAAATACATCTTGACCGACGACGATGATGGTGTCGTCTCGTGGGAACTCTACTACAACGCCACGGTCAGGAATTTCGTCAAGGTCGTTGACCGACTACCGGGTTCTCATTCTGACATGGTGGAGAAGGTGCTTGTCGCATTCGATGTGCCAACCGCTCCAGTCTTCATCATGGAATCCAGCCAAGTTTCGACACGGACCGTTGACCTTGAATGGGGTGCCTTCCCAGGCGCGGATCGGTATGTCGTCATCCATGACGGTGCCGAGATGTACAACGGCACCGCGACCAACCTGACCACCTCTGAGTTTGAAGACGGGACCTACACGTTCACCGTCGAGGCCATCATGGCCGACGGGCGACGATTGGCCTCCGATGACCTGACGCTCGAAGTGACCTACGTCAGCCCAACCCCGACGTTTGATACGGGTCCAACCACGGCGGATGCAGAAGACGAAATTCAGCTGTCATGGTCGCACGATGCGGGGGTCACCTTCGTGCTTCTGCATGAGCGTCCTGACGGATCAATGGAGGAGGTGGAAGACCTCAACCTACGAACACACATGGCCGTCGTCGACGACGTCGGACGTCACCGGTTCCGCGTCAAAGCCATCGAAGCAGACGGGTCAACGTCTGAATGGTCAGAATCGGTCGTCGTGATGGTTGTAGAACCGAATGATGCCCCCGAACAAACCAACAACCCGTGGGTGATCATTGCCGGTGGACTGATCTTCTTGACCATCGGAATCCAACTGGTTAGGGGGCGCCCGTCATGAACGAACCTCATCCAAGGAAGATGCTGGGTTCAGTCCAACTTGTGGCCATCCTGGTGCTTGCTTACGCGATGATTCACGTGGTCACGAACGAAACGGAACTTGCTGATGAGGGAGGCATCGCTGTCACCGACACCAGCGGTGAGGTGTTCACTTTTGATGCACCTCCTGACCGAATCGTGGTCTCGAACACGTACGCCGCCACCGCCATGCGCATGCTCGACGCCGACATGGAATCGATCGTCGGGGTGAGTGGAGATTTCGAGGACAGCGAACTTTGGCCGGAACTCTCAGCTCGCCCTTGGGTGCAATTTTCTGCACATTCTGAAATTGACTATGAGGCCTTGCTGGACACGCGACCTGACGTGTACGTGGTCTTTGCCACCAACGGCATGGTCGACACCGATGCCATCCGTGAGCGGTTGACTCCGCTGGGCATCGACGTGGTGGCGTTTGACTTCTACAAGTATGACGCCTTGCGCGAAGAGTTTCGGCAACTGGCCATCATGCTCGACCAAATGGAAGCCTATGATGCGCTGATGGGAGAATTCGACGCCATTGAAGCCACCATGAACGAGGCGCTTGGAGACCTTCGTGACGAGGACCGCCCCACCGTGATCATGGAACATCATGCTTCGCTCACCAGAGACCCTGTCGTGCTGACTGGAACCTCCCAATGGGACGACATCATCCGTATCGCAGGTGGAAGCAACGTCTTCAGCGATCTCCCCGGACACACCACGCACGTGGACATGGAAGCCATCCTGGATGCAGACCCGGACGTCATGATGTTTGACGGAATCACGTTCGAATTGGGTTACGGAAACAACGACCCAAACAGTGGCTGTCCAGAGCACTTTGATTTGATTGAGGGCCGCCCTGGATTCGATGCTCTTCAAGCCGTCAACAACGGTGAGTTGCATATTTTCTCAGGCGCGTTCGCCGGCCCGATGATGATTCATGGGCTTCCGTTCATCGCCGAACAATTCCACCCAGAACGCTTCGAAGAAGGCAGTGGTGAGGCCTCATTGGACGCATTTTTCGAAGACCACTTCGATCTACAGCGGACCGGCACCTTCCTGTGCACCGTTGGAGGCGAATGATGTGCCCGACGTGGTCGGTGCATACATCGAAGGTCAGCGAAAGCGCCTAGCCTCGCTCTTCATCGCCTCCGCTTTGACCCTCGTGGCCGCCCTTCTCTCAATGGGCTTCGGCTCTTCAGAAAGCCTGTCGATGGGCGCCACGCTCCGCCTCCTCTTCGGACTTCAGGCCTCAGAAGGGCTGCAACGAGAAATCCTCCTCAACCTTCGCCTCCCGCGCGTGCTCGTGGCCCTCGCTGGAGGCGCTGCTCTCGCCATGGCCGGGACCATGATGCAAGGGGTGTTGGGAAACCCGCTGGTCTCCCCGTTGACGTTGGGCGTCGCCTCCGGCGCTGGGCTTGGGGCAGCCCTCGCCATCGTTCTCGACATCTCGGTGTTCGGGCAGGCAGAATTCGCCATCCTCGGAAATGCATTCCTCTTCGCCATGATGGTGGTTGCGATCATCATCAAACTCGGCGACATGTCCACAGTCACGGCAGAATCCTACATCCTCGTCGGGATCGCCATCACGTTCATCGCCGGCGCCATGGTCCAAACGATGCAATATTTTGCCACCGATGCGCAAATCTCTCAACTGACCCACTGGAGTTTCGGCAGTTTGTCCCGTCCGAGCCTCCAACACGCGTTGTGGATTTCGCTGTTCGTGGTGGTCATGCTTCCTTCGGGACTGGTCGCGGCTTGGGATTTGAACACCCTCGCCGTCGGGGGTGACGATTTCGCGGCAGCGACAGGCGTCGATCCAAGGTCCACCCGACGGTCCGTGCTGATTCTTTCAGCAACGTTGACGGCGGTGGTCATTTCGTTCACCGGCATCATTGGTTTCCTGGGCCTCGTCGCACCACATGTGTCCCGTCTGCTGGTCGGCAACGATTACCGAACCTTGTTGCCGTTCTCTGCCGTCATGGGTGCAGCGGTCTTGCTTGTTGCCGACACCATCGGCCGGACCTTGTTTGCGCCCATTGTGCTCCCTGTTGGCGTCATGCTTTCGGTCATCGGTGGACCGTTTTTCCTCTACCTCTTGCTGTCAAGGAGGGGCCGCGCATGAGCAACGTCTTGCTCAAAGCTGAGCGGCTGGAGTTCTCCTTTGGGGAACGCTTGGTCCTCAATGGCGTTGATTTGACCGTGCAACCCGGTGAAGTGGTGGCCTTGCTCGGCCGAAATGGTGCAGGAAAGACGACGTTGCTGAAAATGCTGAACGGTTTGTTGACGCCTGCACGCGGAACCGTCATGCTTGGAAATCGAACGCTCGATGAACTCAGTTTGCCCGAACGTGCCAGACGTTCAGCCTACGTGCCTCAGAGCATCACAAGCGCCTTTCCAATGCGCGTCATCGATGTCGTGCTGCTCGGTCGTCGTCCATATGTCACATGGCGGCTCAGCAAGAACGACATCAAAATCGCGTCAGACACCCTGGCCACCTTGGGCTTGGACGCGTTCGCCTTCCGTCGGTTCACAGAACTGTCCGGTGGTGAACGTCAACAGGTGGTGATGGCCAAAGCGCTGGCTCAGGAAGCATCCTTGCTGTTGCTGGACGAACCCACAAGCGATTTGGATTTGAACAATCAAATCGGTGTGATGAAACGCATCCGAAGTGTGGTGGACGACATGGACCAGCGCGCCGCGGTCATTGTCATGCACGACCTCAACGCAGCGGCTGCATACGCCGACCGTGTGGTCCTGATGCATGAAGGGCGTGTTGAAGCGGTTGGCCGCCCTGAAGAGGTGCTGACCGAGGCCAATCTTGCCAAGGTGTTCATGGTGGAAGCCAGCATCGACGTGGCGCCGACTGACGGACGCCTACGAATCCATGTGCACGACGAGGTCAGCGCCTCGGTCATGCACCATACAAAGCAAGGTGATGAACGATGAGCGACAGGACAACACAACAGGACAAGCGTGCTGAACAAGAGGCACACAAGGAAGCCCATGACGGTGAGGACCCCTCGACCAACGTTGCAGCTTGGCTGCATGAAACGCGAGCTGCGACCCTCTCAACGTTGGCCGTGAAGCCGGGCATCGAAGGATTCCCAATCGGATCGATTGTTCCGTTTGCCATCGATGAAACCGGCCGGCCGTTCATTTTGGTGGCGAGCATCGCTGCGCACACACGCAACATCGACGCTGACCCACGGGCTTCCCTGTTCATTTCAGATCCTGAAGCCAAAGGCGACCCGCAATCAAGCTGGCGTGCGTCCTTGCTTGGCGAGATGCGGGTTGTGGCCGTGGAAGGTGAGGAGGTTGATGTGTCAGAAGAGCGAATCGACCGGGTCACAGCCGAAGAGCACGCTCATTTGTTGGCGCGGTACGTGGAACGGGTCCCTGCGGCTGAATCCTACGTGAAGGTGCACAACTTCAGTTTCTACCGAATGAGCACCATCGAACGCATCCGCTACATCGCGGGCTTTGGTCGCATTTGTTGGATCCCCGGTCGCCAATACATGGAAGCCGTCTCAGATGCTGAACTTGCAGAAGCAGCGCCCGGAGCCATCGAGCACATGAACGACGACCATGTCGACGCCATGGTGACCATCGTCAAGGGCCATCGCGGCATTGACGTGGAGTCGGTGAACATGGTCGACCTCGACCCAAACGGCATGATGCTGGAAACGAACGAACCCCATCACCTGATGTACGTCTCGTTCGAGAACCGCATCACGGCTGATAGCATGCGGACAGAGATCATCAACAGCGTGGTCGCCGCCAGGAAGGCCATCGGTTGACGGTGAATGCGCCTTGCTCGAAGGGCATGGCGCTCGGTTCAGGCAAAGTCGAGGTCGATTTTCTTCGGTCCGCGGATGTTGAGGATCTTCACATCGATGGTCTTGCCCACGGCATAGAACATGTCGATGTGGTCCATGCTCATTCCGTCCATCTTCGAAATATGGACCATGCCTGTGACTTGACGCTCGACCAATGCGACCAGCAAGCCGTGGAAATCGTCCTTCTTCCGACCTTGGTGGTTGACCACCGTGCCGGTGTACGTTCCTCCGACCTCAAAAGCTGCAAGCGGATCGACGGCTTCCTGTCCGTCGCCCCCTTCAGGGCTTGGTGGAGGCACCACATCCTCCCAACTGAACGGAGCCGCGTTGCCGAAAATCACCTTGCGCACGTGCTCGATGGGATAGGTGCCCTTGCCGTCGATGCCCGATTCGTCCCAAGGTTGCGTGTGTCGAACCGTCAGGCCAGGCGCCATGGTTTCGGTGGATTTTGTGCCGTCGCGAAGGTGGAAGGTGACGTTGAGGCGCGGCCCTCGAAGCAAGGTCGGGAACCAGCCTCCCTCCACCGCGACCTCGATGGCCGTATGGTCAGCGCGGGCCCACCCCTCTGGAAGGTCGACGTCGATCAGGTCGCCCGTGTGGCGTTGTCCGCCGTCAAAGGTCAGCACATCCCACGTTCCAAAGCGTCGCAGCATGGCGTCCTGTCGAGCGATTTCCTCCTCACTTACGGGCTCACGCGTGGCCAGAAGGGCCTCGATTTTCGCAGGCAAATCCGCCACCGTTGAGACCTCGGGGTGCGCCAAGACCTCCTCACTCAGGTTGCCTTTGGGATTGGCCAGCACCACGATGGGCAGCACTTCGAGCATCTCGATCTGGTCGATGGACAAGGAACAGCGCTCCAGCATCCTGACTTTCGCCCGGAGTTTCTCGATGACGGGTTTGGGCGGCTCGCCTTTGTCGAGCAGGCGCTGTTGGACGAGGTCGTTGTTCTGCAAAAGGACGTCTCCACCCCAATTTTTCACTTCGAGCAGGATGACGGCGCGATCGGTGATGGCGATGACGTCAACTTCACCTGAGCCTCGGGGTCGGTCCGGATCAGGAATGCGAATGGCCAGATGCACATGTTTGGTGTTGGCCACGCGCTTTGCTGCTGCGCCCACGGCATGCTCTGCCTTCCACGAACGCACCTCGCGTTGAGCCATCCGTTCGCGGCGCGCGACCTTGGTGGAACGCCACCAGCGGAGCCGCGCGATGGGTCCCATGGCCGGTCAAGGAGACCACTCCATTTGAACCGCGTGCCGGCACGTGTGGGACGATTAGAAGGTGCTGCATCACGCTCTGCGGCGCTGCGTGATGGCCTCGCTGGACGGCAGGTACAGGTCCGAAGCAAGCCCGATGGAAGCGAGCACGCGAAGCAGGATGAAGGACAGGTCCACCTGCCCTTTCAGCAAGCCGTGACGAGCGGACCGTGGGAAGGCGTGATGGCCAGAATGCCAGCCTTCCCCAAGCGAAACCAGCGCCACAAAGCGGCTGTTTCGAGCCTCGCAGGCGCCGTCAAAATCCTGCTTGCCCCAGAGGTGGCCGACCGAGTTGACCGCATCACCGGCGTTGTAGAACACGATGCCCGCCACCCAAGCGATGATCACCCCGTCCCACGCCATCAGCAGGTACGCCAGCACGAAGGGCAAGGCCTGCACCGTCGAGCCGACGAGGAAGCCAAAGCGCGTGGAAAGGAAGCGAAGGAAGCGGTCCTCGAGCACGTCTTTCGCCAAGGCGTCATGGCCACCAGGGCTCATCGGCCGCAACGCGATGTCGATCAAGTAGCGCAGCGGCCCGCCAAGCGCATAGAGCAAGCACAGGCCACGGTTCCTGATGCCGAGGTACCAGCCGCAATGCGCGTACCAAAAGCCGTCGTGCACCGGACTGTGCGGGTCGTTCGCCCCGTCTGAATCCGCATGATGACGTCGATGGTTGCCGACCCATTCCGCCGGAGGACCGGCGGGAAGACCGGCCAACACCAGGGCGTACAGCAGCGGCTTGCGGAGGTTGGCCGAGCGGTGGGTCAAGACGCGATGGTAGGCCACCGTGATGCCGAAGCCGACCGACAGGTACCAGACGAGGAGAAGGGCCCCCATCCACAGGAGCGTGGATGCGTCCATCCTCAGTTCTCCAGACCAAGTTCAGCGCGCATGCGTTCGAGGTGGCCATGCGTGTGCTCAACAAAGAAGCCGTGCATGAGGAAGCGGTAGCTGAGGCCCGTCGGACCGACCAGGATCATCGGGAAGCGGTTGTAGGCGATGTCAGCAAAGTGGCTCGCACCGACGATGTCGTCGATGAGCAAGCCAATGGAATGATCGAATTGGAAGGAGTTGATGGCCGCCTCGTATTCTGGCGCGGTCAGCCAGAAGCAAAAGGTCGTCTTGAACAGTTCGTGGGCGGTCTCGAAATCGAGGAACTGCGTCCACTTCTTTCGGTCCACGCCGTAATCGATGCGCACCGGTTTCCAGTTCTCCCAGGACAGTTCATCCTTTGGCACGGGCCAGCGTGAGCGGTCCGGCTCGGTCAAGTCGCGCATGGTCATCAGCACGCCTTGGTCATGGTGCACGAAGGTCTGGACCATCAGGTCCCTGATCATCTTCGGATGGATGAGGACCGGGTCGACTTCGTCTTGACCGGCGTTGTCGATAACGAAGTTGAGCAGGTTGGATTCCGCCCAGAAATGCCGCAAGATGAGGACGTTGGCTTCTGGCCGGACGAACCACTTCATGAAGAAGCAAATTTGCCATTGAAGGAAGCCGTGCGCTCGCCACTGAATGGGTGAGAGCCGCTTGAGGTAGTAGGTGATGTGCAGGGTGATGGTCAGGATGATCTTCAGCGTCGGGAGCACGATGCGGCGAAGCGGATTTTGAAGGTCTTTGGTCCAGTACTCTTTGGCGACAGGATCCAAAGGCATGGCCTCATCGCCAGCCATGGCATCAAGGATGCTGGCCGGCATTTTGCCGTGATTTCTGGCCATGGCTTTGCGCCGCCGGCGCTCCATTCTGGCGGTGCTACTCATCGTCCAACTCCTCCAGCTGCAACCGGTACAAGCGAGCGACCACCTTTGCGGTCATTTCGATGCGCTCAACCACATCCAAATCGACACACACCTCGTCGAGCATGATGTAGAAACGCTGCATGTGATCGTCGTC
>CEUM01055056.1_pt1 | contig 65099 bp, 59 predicted proteins | sample 356421 | NCBI WGS metagenome assembly CEUM01 (sample SAMEA2622716, study PRJEB7988) | marine metagenome | biome: marine biome (ENVO:00000447); feature: surface water layer (ENVO:00002042); material: "saline water (ENVO:00002010), including plankton (ENVO:xxxxxxxx)" | depth 5 m
ACTTGATATCGTACGAAATTTCGAATGTTTTGGTAGATTTTTCGTCCTTCCTCTACAGCGTGAACGATATTCGCGAAATTATCGTCTTGAAGGACCATATCTGCTGCATCTTTAGCGACATCCGTGCCTGCAATTCCCATAGCGATGCCGATGTTCGCCCCAGATAACGCAGGAGCATCGTTGACACCATCACCAGTCATAGCAACAATTTCACCTTGTTCCTGCAATGAGGAAACAATTCGCATCTTCTGATCTGGAGTGACACGTGAAAAAATTGCTTTCTCGACAGAATCTGAGAGTTCGTCCTCGGACATGCTGCGTAAATCAGCCCCGCTAACTGGATCGGCTTCAGCACCACTGATTGACAACTCTTGTCCGATGGCAGAGGCAGTTATGTGATGATCACCAGTAATCATCTTGACCTTGATACCAGCATCTTGGCAAATTCGAATCGCTTCTTTGACTTCTGGGCGAGGAGGGTCCATGATACCAACCAGGCCAAGGAAAATCATTCCCTTTTCAACGTTGGAGATATCCGTCATATCTTCGTCGACTGCAAGTTTCTTTGCTGCCAAAGCAATGACACGCATCGATTGTGACCCCATTTCTTTGTTCCTTTTCGAGGCCTCCTTCAAGTCGTCTTCTGAGATCTCAACAAGTTCACCATCCAAGTAACGATGAGTTGTGATTGGGACAAAACCGCCTGCGGCTCCTTTGGCGAATACCCATCGTTCACCTTCATATTCGTGGATGACGGACATTCGTTTCCGCTCCGTGTCGAAGAAGAACTCGTGCAAACGTGGGTGGCGTTGGGAGAATTTGCGAACCTCTCCATTCAGCTTCCACCCTAGAACAGCACAAGCGGAATCTGTTGGATCTCCTATGGCTGTCCAACGGCCTTCGTGCTTGCTGATTTGTGAATTGTGGCACAACGAAAGACAAGCCGCGAGCAATCGAAACCCTGGATTTGATTGCAACGTTGACATCGAATCTTCGTCAAGTTCGGTTCCATCGATGCTTAGTGCACCTTTTGGATTGAAACCATCTCCTGTTACGCCGTAGTAACCGTCGACGGTGTGGAGTTGTCGAACCGTCATCTCGTTCTTCGTGAGCGTACCGGTTTTATCAGAACAAATGACGGTTGTCGATCCAAGCGTTTCGACTGCTTTCATTCGTCGAACAATCGCCTTGTGTCGCGCCATGTTGCGCATACCAAGCGAAAGCGTGATGACAAGAATAATCGGCAATCCTTCGGGAACAATAGCGACAAAGATAGCGATAGCAGTGATGAATTGCTTGATAGCAACTTCTCGCAATGGAACGTCGCCTCCATAAGCGAGAATCAACTTAATCGATACAAGAAGAACCGCAACAACCAGTGCGATAAAACCAAGGAATCGACCCAAGGACTCGAGTTTCAATTCAAGCGGTGTCTTTGGAGTTTGGGCTTCTGATATATCGCTTGCAATACGACCAAGTTGCGTGGTCATTCCAGTTTCTACAACAATGCCTACTGCGCGGCCAGTTGCAACGGTCGTACCCATGTACATCATGTTCCTTCGATCTGCAAGAAGTGTATTGATGTCCATTGGCTCGAGATGCTTTGTGATAGGCTCTGATTCACCAGTCAGTGCAGATTCATCAACGCGGCATTGATATACCTCAAGCAGTCGAATATCAGCGGGTACATTGATTCCCTCCTCGAGTTTTACGATGTCTCCAGGTACCAGTTCCGTAGTAGGAATTTCAGACTCAAAACCGTCTCTGAGCGTTACAGAATTGGAGATACTCATCTGCTTCAAAGCATCCATGGCTTGTTCTGCTTGACCTTCTTGCCAAAATCCAAAGAACGCATTTGCGGTTAAGACCAAGAAGATGAAAATTGCATCACCTGGATGATCTGGTTTGATGGCCAATGCAATGAGAGCCGCTGTAATCAAAAGATAGTTCAGTGGATCGTTGTACTGGGAAAGAAATCTGATGAATGCAGGAGTTGGTTCAGGCTGGTCAAGTTGATTCGGTCCATATTTTTGCATTCTCGCATGGATTTCAGATTGGGTCAAACCGTTGGTGTCTGCGTCTAAAACAGACAAGACTTCATCGTTTTCCATCGAGTGCCAGTTCTGTTGAACCAAGGAAATCACCACAGAAGCCAACAAGGACTCCAATACTCTGTCCTTTCTTGACGACCTTATGATTTTGATGGAGGAAAACCCATGAAAATCTGCTCTACAAGAAATTAGCAACGAAAACAGCCGAATCCTTCTCAAACGTTCTTGATTTGGCAAGTCTATGTCCGCTCAAGATGGCCCGTATATTCCTGCGGACCAAGAGCCAAAGGAACTTACTCTCAGAGTATTGGTCGTAGGCGTCCTCTTAGGCATCCTCATGACGGCAGCGAATGCATATCTCGGTCTGTATGCAGGTATGACCGTTTCAGCGAGTATTCCTGCTGCTGTAATGTCAATGCTTATTCTTCGAAGTCTCTTCAAAGACGTGAGTATACTCGAAAACAATGCCGTACAAACCATGGCAAGCGCTGGAGAATCTCTCGCTGCTGGCGTCATTTTCACAGTTCCTGCGATGCTCGTCATTGGCATTTGGATTGATATTGAATGGTTCCCTACGCTAGCGATTGCTCTACTCGGTGGACTTCTTGGAACAATGTTTACCATTGCATTGCGTCGTTTGTTCATCGTCGAAGAAGCATTACCCTACCCAGAAGGTGTTGCTTGTCGCGAAGTGTTGGTCGCTGGAGAAGAGGGTGGTAGCGGTGCTTTAGCCATCGTCTATGCGCTTGGAATTGGTGCGCTGTATGGACTTATGGTTAAGGGATTCAAGGTTACACATCACTCAGCAGAAACTGCGATTGAATTTATGAAGACTCGGATGTATGCTGGTGTCGATCTTTCCGTTGCGCTTCTCTCTGTCGGATTTATTGTTGGGATTCGCATTGCATCCTTTATTTTCCTTGGAGGAATTATCGGTTTCGGAATTCTTGTTCCACTGTATGGATATCTCAGCGGATGGCCAGACTCGCGAACACTCGCTGAAGGATTCGACAAACTCTGGCTCGAACAAGTCCGCTATGTTGGTGTTGGGGCGATGGTCGTTGGCGGTATTTACACCCTGTGGAGTATGCGAAAAACGATCATAACCGGATTAAAGAAATCTTTCGTACAAAGCGAATCTGATATTGAACTCCATCTTCGAACTGAGAAAGACCTGCCACTTCAGTGGGTCACCGTTGTATGCGGGATACTTGTTGTCCTGACGTTCTTCTTTTATTGGATGATTACTGGGTCCCTGCTACTTTCACTCGCTGGTGCTCTTTTCCTCGCCCTGGTCGCGTTCTTCTTCGCTGCTGTTGCAGGTTACATCGCTGGTGTTGTTGGTTCAAGCAATTCACCAGTTTCTGGTATGACGATTGCAACACTGTTGTTCACGGTTGGACTGGTTTGGATCGTTGGCTCGCTCATCTTGGATTTGTCACAGACAGAACTCATGTACGCAACTCTACTTATTGCAGCCGTTGTTGCGAGCAGTGCTGCCATTGCAGGAGATGTCATGCAGGATCTAAAAACTGGACATATGGTTGGAGCAACACCTTGGCGCCAACAAATTGCTGAAATCGTAGGTGTGGTAACCGGTGCGTTTGTCATAGGCCCTACAATTGCCCTTCTACACAATGCATTCCAGATTTCTTCAACAGCATGTCTAGCAACCAACGAACGCATTGCTGCTGCTCAACAGAATGGTGACATGTCACAAACGATGTATGATTGCAGTGAGGCTCTGTTTGCACCACAAGCTGAGTTGATTGGTGCCATCGTTAAAGGAGCGTTTGTTGGTGATATGAACCTCCCCATGGTGTTCTTGGGAGCTGCATTGGCAGTGGTATTGATTCGTCTATCGATGCCGGTCATGTCGGTAGCGATTGGTATCTATCTTCCCCTGAAGTTGAGTGTTCCAATCATGCTCGGTGGAATCTTGTCATCACTTGCTATTGGTGCAGCATACTTGCGTATTGATGGTTCCCTAGAACAAGAACCATCCAAAGAAGCGAAAGAAGCTGCATCGGATGTTGAAAGCAGAGGTGTTTTGATCGGTGCCGGTTTCATTGCCGGAGAATCCATTCTTGGTGTTCTCATTGCAGTTCTTATCGTTCTCAACATCAATCTGGACCAAATCTTTGGCATTCATGAATTGTCTCAATTCTTCTCACTTGTCTTCTTTGCTTGGTTTGTAGGGGTCTTTGTCTGGTTGGCAACAAGAGCGCTTCCTGATGGAGGAAATCTTGGCAAGGAAATCTTCACCACCGCAACGCATTCAATCAAGAAATTCTTGCGTTCTCTGCTACCTCAGTCCAAATAATTCAACGGTAATTATGAAAGGCTCAAGGCGATGGCCAGTAATCGGTGGTCAGTATCACAGCATCCATATCTGAATTGGAAGAACTTGCACGACGTTGTCGAATTGAAATCGTAAAAATGGTTCATCGTGCGCAAGCAGGCCACCCAGGTGGTTCTCTTTCTGAAATCGATTTGATGGCGGCCCTCTATTCTACGTCGCTCCGTGTTCGACCAGACGATCCTGACTGGGACGATAGAGACCGATTCATTCTCTCCAAGGGACACGCATCACCCGGAATGTATGCCCTCTTGGCAGAAAAGGGATTCATTTCGCACGATGATTTGCATTCGTATCGAGTTCTAGGAGGAATTTGTCAAGGCCATGTCGACATGAAGTGGTGTCCAGGTGTAGACTTCAGTGCAGGAAGCCTTGGAATGGGGCTCTCCTTTGGCATGGGTTGTGCCCTTGCAGCACGGCTCGAAGGCAGTGAGCGACGTGCATTTGTCATGCTTGGCGATGGTGAAATTCAGGAAGGTTCCGTTTGGGAGGCAGCCATGGCCGCAACCCACCACGAACTCGGAAACCTCAAAGTCATCCTTGACCGCAATCGAATTCAAAACGATGACTTTTGTCTTGAACAAATGCGAATGTTCGACATCCCCGCCAAATGGGAGGCGTTTGGTTGGAACGTCAAGGAAATTGACGGACATGAGATGACCGAGATTGTTGATGGAATCAAGTTCCTCGATGAGTCCAACGATGCTCCATCAATCCTAATTGCACACACCGTGAAAGGAAAGGGCGTATCCTACATGGAAGACAATCCTTCGTTCCATGGTGCTGCGCCGAACGATGAGCAGTTTGAAATCGCAATGAACGAATTGGGGGCGTTCGAATGAGTCGAATGGCTGCTACTCGAGACGGCTATGGACAAGCCTTGCTTGAGCTCGCAGAAAACGACAAGGTTGTTGTCCTTGAAGCCGACCTCGGAAAGTCAACAAAATCCTTGCATTTCAGAAAGGCACACCCAGAGCGGACCATCTCGTGTGGGATTGGGGAGCAAAACATGCTTCTCGTAGCGGCAGGAATGGCATCAAGTGGTTACATTCCATTCGCTTCCACGTTTGCAATCTTTACGGAACGAGCCTTTGAACAAATGAGGAACGGTGTAGCGCGACCCAATCTTGCAGTCCACGTGTGCGGTTCGCATGGTGGTACACACACCGGGACGGATGGTTCATCTGCTCAATCGATCGAAGATTTGGCAATATATCGCACTCTGCCCAACGTTACCGTTCTCCATCCAAGCGATGATGTGAGTACACGCCTGTTGACCAAACAACTCGCAGATTCTGACAACCCCTCCTACATGAGAACCGCTCGGAACAAGACGCCTGTCTTGTACGACGACGTTGACCCAAGCACGATTCAAATTGGAAAAGGAATCGAATTGCGCAATGGTCCGGATGTTGCTATCATTGCCTGTGGCGTTCTTGTGTCTGAAGCACTCAAAGCAGCGGATGAACTAAGCGAACAAGGCCTACAAGCAACTGTCATCGACATGCACACGATCAAGCCACTCGACACACAATTGGTTGATCGAGTTGCACATCGGTGTGGTGCCATCGTAACTGCAGAGGATCATTCCGTTCTTGGTGGACTTGGAGGTGCAGTAGCAGAACACCTCTCCGCGACATCGTGCAAACCGTTGGAGCGTGTTGGTGTGCATGACCGATTCGGAGAATCTGGTCAAGCGGATGAGATGCTTGAACTCATGGAACTCAGCGCGCCTCACATCGTGAAAGCAGCACTGAGAGCCATAGCCCGCAAGTGATGCGACCATCATGTTCATGAATCGCCAATGCAACGAACTGTCATGGAGTTCTTCCTTGATACTGCCGATGTCGACGAAATTCGTGAAATTGCTGCTTGGGGAATCCTCGACGGTGTCACAACAAATCCTTCACTGATCAAGAAAAGTGGACGGGATTTCAAAGAGGTTGTCCGCGAGATTGCTGGGATTTGCTCAGGCCCGATTTCAGCAGAAGTGACGGCTATGGACACACAAGGTATGCTTGAACAAGCACGGCAACTTAAGTCCGAATTACCAGAAAATGTCATCATAAAAATTCCATGCACGCCAGAAGGACTTGCAGCAACGAAAGTATTGACAGATGAAGGTGTGGATACAAACGTCACACTCATCTTTTCAGCATCTCAAGCATTGATGGCAGCCAAGGCAGGTGCAACGTATGTCTCACCTTTCATCGGTCGAATCGACGATACTGGGCATGATGGAATGAACCTCATCGCAGAAATCATGGAAACCTGGGAGAAGTACGACATTTCGACAAAAGTACTCGCAGCATCCATTCGTCATCCAACGCACGTTCTTCAGTGCATGCAACTTGGAGCACATACCGCTACTATGCCTGCTAAGATTTTCCGACAACTCATGAAACACCCACTCACAGACAAAGGACTTGAAGGGTTCATGCGTGACTGGGCGGAAGTTGAAGCGGCAGGTAAGGCCTGAGAACATCAAGCATCGTAAAAGGAGGCTTCATCAATGATGGAGCATCAGCCTATACCACCGAGGGACTTTAATGAGCGATATTCAGGAACGCCTGCAGCGACTCCTCGATGGTGAACTGGATGCTGCCGAAGTTGCTGAAGACCCTGCACTAGCTTCGCTAGCAGACCGTCTTTATGGGATCAAAATCCAACCAGCTCAGCCAAAGAAACTACGAGATTTTGAAGACCCTGCTGCACCATCTGCACCCCTTCCTGCGACAGATATGATGATTGAAGTCATTGGGAATGTTGCTTTGGAGCATCCACCAGCACCCGCTGCTGAACTACCACCAATTGCACCAATCCCCGGCCCTACAGAATCCAAGGGGAAGAAATCGTTTGGACTACTGAGTTATCTGTCCATTCTCGGACTCATCTCAGTTGTCGCCAACATGTTCGGACTTTTGCATACCCTCGTTGGTTCGATGTGTACCAATGCATGCGCCAATGAAGGTCACACAAAGATGAACCTCATGGAATTGTATCGCCTTGATTCCATCAATGGCTGGAGCCTTCCAGTAACTGAAGGCATAGTTGGCATTCCAGACGTCGTCGCCATCATCGGTCTCTTGGCCATGACATTCCTGCTGCGAAAGAAGTCCTGAACTTCGACATGCAAGGAAAGAAACCTCCGTCATCTTGATGAGCAGGTGTTGAAACGGTCAACTATGGGGAAACCTGCAAAGGCAAAGCGAGGAATTCCAAGCAAGGTTGAAGATTTCAACGCTTGGTATCCATTCATCGTTGAAGCGGCTGAACTTGTCGACAAGCGCTATCCCATCAAGGGTATGGATGTATGGCGGCCATATGGATGGAAGGCCATGCGCCAAATCGATGCACTCACACATTCCGAGATGGATCGTACAGGGCATGAAGAAGTCAACTTTCCATTGCTCATTCCTGAAGATTTGCTGGAAAAGGAGAATGCCTTGGTTGCACGACTAAAGCGAGCAAGAGAGGAAGGTGTGGATCCCGATGAACTCCGTGATGAGGATGAAGAAGCTGGTTTCAAGAAAGAAGTCTACTGGGTCAAACACGCCGGTGAAAACGAACTCGACATTCCGATGTTTCTACGACCAACAAGTGAAACAGCGATGTACACCATGTTTCCGTTGTGGATTCGGAGCCACAAGGACCTACCTTTGAAGGTCTACCAAATGGTCAACACCTTCCGCTATGAAACAAAACAGACACGTTCGTTTATTCGTGTTCGTGAGATTCATTTCTTTGAGGCGCACACCGCTCACGCAGACGAAGCAGATGCAACACGTCAAATTGAACAAGACTTGGAAATTGTCGACCGAATCATGGACAAACTATGCCTGCCGATCATCAAGGCCAAGCGTCCAGTATGGGATACGTTCCCAGGTGCTCACTACACCATCGGCATCGATGCAGTAATGCCAAACGGCCGTACTCTTCAAGTGGCCAGTTGCCACCATTACCTAGATCAGTGGGCAAAGGCATTCGATATCACATACGAAAATCTTGAAGCAAAGCAACAACACGTCCACCAGACAACCTATGGAATGTCTGAACGCCTGCTTGGAGCTGTCGTCGGTATGCATGGCGATGATTCGGGATTGATCATGCCGCCTGCAATAGCACCATGGCAAGTGGTTGTATGTCCAATGATTCGAAAGAATTCAGATGTTGATACTGTTGCCATTTCCCATGATGTTGCTGAAACTCTTCGAAACGCTGGATTGCGGGTCCATGTTGATGATCGAGATCTTCACCCAGGGCAGAAATACTACGATTGGGAAATCAAAGGTGTTCCACTTCGATTGGATATCGGCCCTCGTGATGTAGAACAAGGGACTGCATTTGCAGCAAAACGTACCGGTGGAAAGCAGCCTCTGCCGATGGATACAATCGTGCAATCCGTCAACGAAGTCCTCAACGAAATTTCAGATGTTCTCCGAGAACGTTCAACTGCACACATGGCGCATGTTATTCAACCACTACCAGCGTTTTCTGAAGACAACGGCAACTGGACCATGAACGGCGAAATTAAGGAAGGACACATCTACGAACTTCCATTCGATGGTTCCGACGCCCATGCAGAGATTATCGAACGTACAACTGGTTTAACATTCCTCGGCGATTCGACCGCTGAATTTGCAGAGGAACGTCCGTGTCACATGAGTGGTATACCGACGAAGCGCCGTGTGTTGCTTGCAAAGACCTACTGAGTTTGTAGAAACTCAAGAATTCGCTCTGGCGGTCTGCCTACAACGGCATTTCGATGAAAGACCAGAACTGGCCTCTCTAGGCATTTAGGTTGTTCTTTGAGCAAGGTTTGAATTCCATTCGAATCAAGACTCTTGACATCAACATCTCCAACCACATCCTTCGAACGAATGATTCCTGTCAATGTTGACAAAATCTCGAGATCGTCTGAATGAATGCCCTCTGAGAGATATCGATAATCTTCAAACTCAATACCTGCTTCGGTGAGGAGAGCAACTGCTTGTCGAGATTTTGAACATCGTGGATTGTGATAGAGACGCATAGAATCACGCCCTGCTTACATGCCGAAGGAGGATGGGTCCATGTCCATTTCTCCATCCTTCATCATCTTCCGCATTTGTTTGTTCAACTTACGGTTTCCACCCATCCCCTTCATCATCTTTCGAGAACGCTTCCATTGTGCAATGAGTTCACGAACATCCTTTTCTTTAACACCGGATCCACGTGCAATTCGTTGAATTCGTTCTGCTTTGATTTTCGCAGGTTCGTTCTTTTCCCAACCCGTCATGGAATCCATGATTGTGCGATAACGGTCTAAGTTACCTTGCATTGCTTCTTTCTGTGATTTAGACATGCCGCCCAACCCTCCAAACATGCTTCCTGGAAGGAAGGACATCAGTTTGTCAATCGTTCCAACTTTCGCCATCATTTCCATCTGTTTGTACATGTCATTGAGCGTGAATCTTCCAGACATAAGGCGTTGTGTCAAGCGCATTGCCTCTTCTTCATCCATATCTTCTGGAGCCAGGTCAATGAGCCCACGAATATCACCCATTCCGAGCAGTCTTGAAATGAAACGATCTGCTTCAAACTTCTCCAAGTCAGATACTTTTTCTCCAACACCAATGTGTACCAAAGGTGCACCTGTAGCAGCAACCGCTGACAATGCACCACCACCACGAGCAGTACCATCCAATTTGGTAACGACAATACCTGTTACACCCGCAAGGTCATGGAACGATGCCGCGACAGGTCCAGCAGCTTGACCGACCTGTGCATCGATGACCAACCAACGCTCTGTCGCTCGTGTAATCGAAGCGATGCGTTCCAACTCATCAACAAGTTCCTCATCAAGTTGATGTCGCCCAGCTGTGTCGACAATGACTAAGTCTGCTGCAGCACATGCTGCAAGGCCATTACGAACAATGGTTGCAGCATCGTTCTCCTCGGGTTCGCCATAGACCATAACGGACGAATCCTCAAGCAGTTGCGACAGTTGAGCGTAGGCACCAGGACGATGAACGTCAGCCTCGATAACCGCTACACGTAGACCGTGTTTTTTTCGATACCACTCTGCTAATTTTGCCGTTGTCGTCGTCTTTCCTTGACCGTAAAGACCGACCAAGAGCAATGTCGCACCACGTGGTTGGAATTCATGATTGCTACCGAGGAGACGAACCAACTCAAGGTAGAGAATGTTCATTGCATGTGTTTGAAGATCGAGCCCAGGTCGTGGCTCTTCTTCTCTCATTCGTTCTTCCAATCGATCAACAATTTCTTTGGTTTGTCGTACATTGAAATCGGCCTCTTGGAGTGCTCGACGAAGACTCTTCGTCATTTCTTTGAGTTCTTCCTCGTTCAAACGACGCTTACTTCGCAATAATCCGAGTGAACGGAAAATACCACGTGAGAGGCCTTCAAGCGCCATACATTACCCACCAAGCCTTCTCCTTTCAATCCAACGGAGGTTTATTCATTGACCGGAACTTCAAGTCTGAGAACATCGTTTTCGAGTTTGGCTTTGACCTCAGTTGATTTTGCAGGAGACATGGTTGGAATAGCGTGTTCGCGTCCATTAACACCAACATAGAGAATTCCTTCCTCACTTCGAAGCGAGAGATCATCTCGTTCCAGACCAGGGAAGTGCAAATGAATAATTTCAACACCATCACCTTGCTCAATGTACGTTCCTCGATGAATGGAATGGTTCAATCGATTCCCAACTGGATATGGGCCCAATTCCTCATCAAGTTGGGATGGTTCTCCGTACAGGAGTTGGCCATATGTACGCAATCGTTCCAAACCTTGCACTTCAGAGTCGAAGAGTTCCATAGTGGTCACTGGGATGTCGAGTGTTTCTTCCAATTCCGAAATATGACCTTGCTCTTCGGAGCGACGTCGCTGTAAGAACGGATGGTCGAGTTCAGGTGTAACTCGGTTGACCAAACACCCTGTAACGGGCAAATCGTATTCACCAAGGGATTGATTGGCTCGAACTGTTTCATTCACACCCATACGTTCTGGAATCGTCACCAAGGTGAACGACGTTGTGGATGGGTCGCTAAGAACACGACGTACATGCAAAACACGGCGGCGGAAACGTTCAAGCTCTTCTTTCATGGCGTCGCTTTGTTTTCGGCCAAACAGCATCGATCGAATCCCGCCAGAAACACGCATCATTCGCAACAATCGACCCGACCATGCTTCAATCAACTCCGGCAAGGAGAGGAAGCGAAGCGTGTGGCCAGTTGGCGCCGTGTCGAACACAATCACGTCCCAAGATGGGTTTTCAACATGCTTCAGAAGCTCGTCGAAAGCGATGGCTTCGTCCAAACCAGGTAATACGAGTTCACTGGAATCGACCTCTTCTTTGATGGATTGCATCTCATCTTTTGCAGATTGGTCAAACATTCCGCCAAGTCCACCTAAAGCAGCAAACGGTGAACTCGAAATACCGGAGAGACTTTCACCGAGTTTCGGCATGAACGTCGACAACTTGGCTTCAGGATTCAATTCCAAGCCAAACAATCCCGGAACACCTTCAACGGGCGTTGGTTCAGATGATAGATCTACGCCAAGCGAATCTGAGGTCGAATGAGCCGGATCACTTGATACAAGCAAGACCCTGAGACCCGAATCCGCGAGCCAAACTGCTGTCGATGCAGATGTTGTGGTTTTACCCACGCCACCTTTTCCTCCGAACAATAACAGCCTCGCCATGGTTGTGACACGTTGAGGTGGTGTTTGAACTCATTGCCTCCAAATATTGCTACCCAACTTATGTAGGCGAGGCATCAGGATGTTTTGTGGTCAATGAATTTGTCACATTCCAAGTGGCTGCAATATGCGGTCTTATCGGGATGACGTTGGGTTGGCGCGGTGTCATGACCAAGTACTCGGGATTCTATGATTTGCCAACCGCTTGGAATCAAGTCTTTTGGGGCATTTTGCTCGGTGGTGCATTCGCTTCGTATGCAGATAGTTCGCTCTTTTTACCTTATTATGAGGCGAATCTGAGTGGAGAACGAACAGCAGAACTTAACATCATTCGACTTTTCTTAATACCACTCATCGCTACGATCGGAATGCACTTTTTATTGCGTCGTAAACGTGTACGGAAAGGTGGTTCACAGTCGACGAGTGGGTGGGCACTTGGACTGGCTGTAGGCGGCATGCTGTCCATTGTATTGATCACACGAAAAGTTCAATCCGGAATCACCGGACCTGTCGATGTTCTAACTATTTTGTTGATTGGTTTTTTTGCACCTCGAATTGAAGCAGTAATTGCTTCATATCACGGAACGCTGATGCTAAGGGGAAAACGATGGGGTGCAATCTTTCGCGCCACATTTTGGAGAGCATCCTCACTCACAATGTTGTACTTCGCATGGTTTAGTCCACTTGCTTGGGTCTTCATCTTACCTCCAGTCCTTTTGGTGCAAGATTCTGCAGAAAAGTGGGTCTGGGATTCGGTGCCAAAGGAAGGTCGCCGACGATGGCGTCGTATGCAAGCCGACAAAAAACGCGAAAAACAGGCATCTGCGAGGCTCATTCAATTACCAAGCACCCATCCTGAAGAGCAGGAGTAATTTCTCGCCAAAGACCTCACGTATCAATGGTTTGGTCGGTCATCTCACACAATCATTAAACCATGACCGCTCAACCAACTGGGTATGGGTTCGTGCCCGTACTGTGCTGCGACCACGCTGGATGGTGACACCATCTGCTACTCTTGTGGTAGAGTGTTAGCGAACAGTTCGATTATGCAACATCGGATTCACTTGCAAAAAGATCGTCACAACAATGTCTCTGCCTACAAAATGACATCAACACCGAAGCGAAGAGGAATCGTTCAAACCGATCGAGGTCGAACAAAGAACATCCTCAAAGGTCGAAAAAATCGATTTCGTAGTTTGGTTATGCTCGGACTGGTTGCTTTCATCATGCTTTCACCACAAGCACGGGAGATGACCATGGGTAAAATATCCGAACTGAAGGATTTCATTATGGATCCAAAATCTGGCTATCTGGTGTACGATATTGAAGCTGAATACACCCTCAATCGAATTGTATCGTTTGAAAATACGGACAGTGACATGAGCGAATACTTCAATGAAACATTACCAATTTCTCCAGACATTTACGCCCTCGAAGATAGCAACTCAATGTACACATATACCGACGGTACGCCTGATTTGCCAAATCAGAAAATCCAAGATGTAACGGCGATTGAATTACGAATTGAAGGACAATCGATCAATATCCCTCTTGAACGTACTGCAATACGGTCCTATGCAGAAGCGATTACAACCACAAATGGTCACAAAGTATGGTGGCCTGGAACATCAGGAAGTGGTAGCCAGTATTGCATCGGCGGACCGTGTGTGAAGGTGACCATCAACTTGGGACCAAACCAAGATACGTCGTTTGAGTATCTTGTGACCATCAGTTCGAAATCGTATACGTGGTGGTCCGATGTAAACGAAGGTGTTGATCCTCGAATTCCCGGTTTTACATCTGGAATGCTGGAACAAAACAGCGGCACCTTCGACGATTTTGAAAACCGTGGAAGTGGCGAACGAGTTGATGATTTTACGGCCATTCGTTGGTACAATAAGAATCGTCCAGATTACGCCATCGATGCAACTGGAGCAACGGTTATTGCCGCTGTATCTGCCATTGACTCAAACTTACCAGATGGAAATCAGAATGCATTCAAGTTTGCAAAGGCTGCTTTTGATTATATTCGCGAAAACATTGAGTATTACACCTGCCCACCTGGTGACCAAAGTTGTGCTGGATTACCGGCGCAAAGCGGACCAGCTTGTCTTGCTGCAGGGCAAGGCGATTGTGATGAACAGACGAACGCCTTCCTCAGTTTACTAAGAGCAAAAGGTATTCCTGGATGGTATGTCTTTGGAATTCTTTCGAGTCAATCCTACACAAAATGGGAAGCCCACGCTTGGGGTTATATCCAACTTCCAATGTCAACGGAATGGTGCGAACAAAACAACATTGAATTGGATAGTTGCTACATCGAAGCCTCCGTTGATGTAACAAACAACAAGTGGCTTCTTCATACTGCCTCTGCGTTAATCGATTGGGTAGAACAGCCCGATCCAAACAGAGATGGAACCTACATCAATGCCTATTATCGCCCACTTTCTTACTCAGATAAAGACGACGATTGTCGGGACAAAGGATATGTTGATTGCAGAATAATTAGAGAACGAGTCTTTGTACTCGAAGGCCCTGTGAGTTACGGCGGCGGCAAATTCCCAGTCTACAGTTGAGGTGATGAACGATGCGTGTGATTATCGGAGGTGCTGGTCGGGTTGGTTCAGAATTGGCTCGTGCCATGCGTGCGGAAACAATGGATGTTGTCTTGATTGACAACGATTCAAGAGCGGTCAAGAATGCTCAATCATTGGACGCTTTGGTGATTCATGGTGACATCACGTCTCGAGAAGCACTGCAAGAAGCTGGTATCGGGGATGCAACTGTTTTCGTTGCTGTCACGGACTCGGACGACCGTAATCTCATTGCTTGTGCACTTGCAGAAGATGAATATAAACGACAAAATGGAGTCTCGATCAAACAAAATTTGCTCTCGATCGGACGATTTCGAAACAGGAACTATGTCCATGAACATCAGCAGGGCCATCTTTCACGATGGGCCGCAGTCGATTATGCCATTGACCCAGTCGATGGAGCCATCCAGAGATTGGCTACAGGTCTTCGTTCATCGGCTATTGAAGAAGTGATTCCGTTTGGTCATGAAGCCTTCATCATTGAACTGAATGTCACAAAAGAAGCTGAACAAGTCATCTACCAAACACTTGCAGAGGCAAGTCTTGGAATCGAGGGAGGATTGCCCCTCATTGTAGGTGTAAAACGAGATGGTGAACCGAGTACCGTTCCAAACAAAGATTTCACTTTGATGCCGAAAGATCGAATCGCAGTTGCAACCAGTGGGCTAGGCTCATTCAGCCGAATTCTGACGGCATTCGGCCACGAGTCCATTGATTTCCCTGCTCAGCCACGTGTTGCCATTATCGGAGCAACGAATGTGGGTCGCCGTATCGCTGAAAATTGGCTTCGAAATGGTGCGTACGTGACAGTGATCGAACGAAATCTAAGTATTGCCAACAATCTTTCAGGTTCGGATATTGGGGCTCATGCAAATCTTGACGTCATTCACGGAGATTTTCTTGATCGAAACATTCTGACTGAGATTGGAATCAAAGAACACCATATTGCGATTGCAGCTCTTGAAGACGATCACGTATCCATTGCTGCAGCACTTCTCGCAAACGACATGGGCGTAACTCGCACAGGATTAATTCTCAAAGATTCGGACTTGGTTACCGTTACACAACGAATGGGAATTACCTTTGCAGTCGACATTAAGCGTGTTGCAGTCGACAATATCCTTGCACACATCCATACAAAAGCATCTGGAGCCTATGCGATTCTTTCCAACATTCCTGACGTTGTTGGAATCAGTCAGACCGTTGCAAAGGAATCAAAATTTGCTGGTAAAAAAGTTGGCAATTCAGGCCTACCTGAATGGTCACGTATTGCCTTCATTCAACGAAGGAACACTGCAGGATTTTGGGAAACGCTTCGACCTGCTCGCGAGAAAACCATTGTTGAGGGTGATAGGCTCATCCTCTTCTGCCGACCAGATCGAGTCGCAGATCTTGAGAAGCGATTCAAGGTGTGAACATGCGGTTTGACGTACTCAACCTCATTTTGGGATGGACGCTTGTGGCGTTAACAATTCCCTTGTTGCTCTGTGTGGTCGCAACAGGCTACCTTGACAATTGGGAACTCGCCTTCAGAGCCTTTTCGATTCCAGCAGGTCTTTCTCTCTTCATCGGTTCAATGATGCTTCGATTTGGAACAAAACGAAACACACACATGCGGTTACGAGATCGTGAAGCCTTCGCAGCTGTTGCTCTCGTGTGGCCTCTTGCAGTATTCATCGGAGCATTGCCGTATTGGCTTGGAGGGATGTTCCACGGACCATTCACAGATGGTTCATCGTTTGCTGACATTGCCCGGGGGGCAGTTAATGCATGGTTCGAATCCATGTCCGGATTTTCAACGACTGGAGCAACCGTCATTTCCACATCGATGAGCCCAAATTGCTTGCCCGGTATGGATTGCATCAACTCACAACCACGTGGACTCTTGTTTTGGCGATCACTGACGCAATGGTTTGGTGGAATGGGTATCATCATGCTTGGAATGATGATTTTGTCCCGCGTTATTGGTGGAGGCATGGCGCTTGCTCGAGCTGAATTGACTGGACCGTCGTTGTCGCGATTGAAGCCTAAACTACAGGAAACAGCCCTAGCCCTTTGGGGCCTCTATCTTGCACTTACGCTCCTTGAATTTGGATTGTTGTGGACCATTGGCGGAATGGATTGGTTTGATTCTGTCAATCACGCATTGACGACGATGCCGACAGGTGGATTCTCAACCTACGATGCGAGCATTGGCCATTTTGAATCGTACACGGTTGAATTGATCATCATCTTGTTCATGTTTATTGGTGGAATCAATTTCACATTGTTGTGGTTCATTCGTGAAGGTCAATTCCGTAAGGCAACACAAGATGAAGAATTCAAGAATTATCTTGTCTATATTCTCACAACATTCCTATTCATCACCATCGCCCTCCTAGCAACCCGTGACTACACAACCACCGATTCGTTCATCGATTCATTGTTCCATGTTGTATCTCTTGGTACATCAACAGGGTATACGTCAACCGATTATATGCAGTGGCCGGTTGTTACACATCTCTTCCTCTTCGTTCTGATGATTGTAGGTGCATCAGCCGGAAGCACAAGCGGTGGATTGAAACTTCTTCGTATTAATCTCGCATTCAAAGTTGCCATGCGCGAACTAATTCGAATTGCACAACCAAGAAAGGTTCAGACCATTCGAATGAATGGAGAAGTTGTAGGTAATCAACAACTCGGACTCATTGTTGGTATGTTGTTCGTTTGGATCGGATTGTTTGCAATCTCCTCAATTTTGCTAGCGTTCATTGTTCCAGGGGAAAATTTTGAATCCATTCTGGCCTTAGTCGCATCAAGTTTAGGAAACACTGGACCCACGATTGGAAATTATGGACCAACAGAAACCTGGGCAGGACTCAACTCAGGAGCATTGTTGCTAACGTCTATTCTCATGTGGTTTGGTCGTCTTGAACTCCTAACTGCGGTAATCCTCTTGCATCCACACACATGGCGTTCTGAATCCAAAGACCAAGCACCACGAGGCGCACTTGCACGACTTAAGCGGATGATTTCAAGGGAGCCTCATGATGAATCAGAACAAGGTCCGTTGGGCTGAGTCCCTCTTTTCTTCAGGTTCCGGTTCAACCTCAGGCTCTGGACTCAATTCTTCTTCATGGAACTCCTCCAGGACAGAGTCGATCACTGGATCTTTCCACTTCTCTTCCGCCAGTTCGTATGCTTGAATCAATGCCTTTGTGGATTTACGAGAGACTGGTAAATTGCACAATGCAACGTGCTCATCAGCGCTCAATCCCAAGGCAAGTGACACCTCGAAACGGTTTGGATCGCCGAACACTGGGTTTTCTTGGTGTAGCGCACTTAACAGCGGCATGAATTCCCTCCTTACTGTTGATTTGCTGGATTTTGATAAATCAGCGAGATGATTGATGATAGCCGGACGCGCCCAAGACCCAGACCGCCTCAAGTAATTTGGATAACTTGGATAAATTCGAGACGGCAATGGCGTGTTGTTCGCAACACTAGCAGATAAGGAGGACAAGTGCAAAGTCCAGTAGGAGGAGTGATGGGCAAGGTCGCGATAACGGCTCTCAACGGAACGGTCAGCGAGAATTAATGCCTTTGAACCTCGCCTCATGGCAACTTCATCGAACAGAGATGCGTTGTTCCAGTGCACCCAATTCATCAAATCGGAAGGTTGCTTGTCGATACTTCGACCAATCGTCACAGCATCATTGGCTACCTCAGAACGATACAAAGACTCCATTCCAGGAAACACTTCTGTCGTCATATCGCGCACACCCGCTGCGAGGTGTTCGCGAACCATTTCAGGATTGAGTTTCTTGAGACCTCCTGATGAAAGTACCTGTAGGTCTCGTACTAGTGCCCGTAAATCACCATGATTTCCATTGACAAGCACATCGATGGCATCGTTCGTGTAGTCGATGTCTTCTTCACGAAGAACACGCCGGGCAATTCTTCGCAATGCTTCATCTGAGACTCGATCAAACGTGATGGTTATCAGATGGCGTGTAAAACGATCCTTCGTGTTGCGCCACGTAGATGAGCGCCCCCAAAGTCCCATGATATCGTTGCAAGCAAGGATGACGGGCTGTTTCGTCGCTTCCAGAAGACGGAGTAATTCCGCCTTTCCTCCAGAATCTCCTGACAGAGTAACCGATTCATCGTCTTCGATACCCTTGCGTATACGGTCCTCACTCACAGCCCGAAGGCCACCTCCAATGTGATCGACCTCATCGAGGAGGATCAGTGTACGCTGTTGAGGTTTGGATGGGTCGTGAAACAGTGAACGATGTGTCGATGATTGGGTTGCAGCTTTACGAATCGCTACGGCATTTCTCGTGTCACTTGCATTCAATTCAATGACCGTCCAACCCATGTCCTGAGCAATGGCTCGTGCAACGGTCGTCTTACCTACACCAGGGGGGCCAACCAAAAGAATTCCCTTCTTCTTTGGCTGTCCTTTGACCCATCCATCAAGCCAATCACGAATCTTACGTCGTTGGCTTTCGTTCCCTTCCAATTGGTGTTCAGAAGTAGGGCGATGCCGCTCAGTCCAATCAGAAGCACCGCTCATAGTTTTACAACATAGCGACGGTTCTTGAAGATGTTTCTTCGCTCAGAAGAACGGGAGTTCGTCAATGGAAACTCGTGCTTGTGAACCGTCGTCCCGTTGACGAATTGTTACTGTACCGTCCTCAACGGATTGATGATCAATCGTCACACAGATAGGAACGCCTACCTCATCAGCACGTGCGTAACGCTTCCCAATCGATCCACTCCCATCGTAGAGTGAAACGATACCGAATGTTTGGCAACAGCGTTGATGAATGGCCTTTGCAACATCGTCCATGCCATCTTTCTCAAAGAGAGGAAGAATGGCGACGTCTATCGGTGCGATGGAGTCAGACAATTGCAGCATTCGATAGGGTTCTCCACTCTTCTCGGTTTCTACATAGGCGTGATCTAAAACATGCCAAAGAATACGATCGATTCCAAATGCTGGTTCAACAACGTGAGGAATAAACCATTCACCCGTTTCCTTTACTGTCTTCTGAACACGCTTTACGTGCTCTGCTTCAACGATCAGAGTACGCCCATCAGAGAGTGTGACTTCCGCTGGGAAAGCGACATCAGCCTCAAAGGTCTCAACGATGGACTTGACCTGCCCAGCATCACCTCGAAATGCTGGTCCCGCTTTTCCACCATCGATGGTCCAGCCATCGATTTCCAGAATCCTTGGCTCATCAAATTCTCGGCGAGCACGGAGTGTTTTTCCTGTGGCTTTCTCGTGGGCTTCTAGGTCGTAACATCCTCGATGCGCAATACCAACACATTCGACCCAACCATATGAACCTTCAATTTCAACATCCCAGCAATCTGTAGCATAATGAGCCATTTCATCGGATGCGTGTTGCCTGAATCGCAATCGATTCGCATCAATTCCGATACCGATGAGAAAATCAAACGTGCGACCCATAAAGAATCCAACCGTTGGGTGTCGAACCAACGTCTTCTCAACTGCATCACTAAGCGTCATCTGATGTGTCTTTCCTTCTCCATCGACCAGATTGAACGGAACCGACGACCAAGACGAGAAATCATGATCTATTGGTTGATTTGGATCGATGAAATACTCCAATTCTGCCATGTTGAATTCTCGAAGTCGAATCATGCCCTGACGAGGTGATATTTCATTGCGATATCCTTTACCCACCTGAACAGCCCCGAACGGAAGGCGTTCTCTGAAGTGGCGATACAAGGACGGGAAGGATGTGAACATCCCTTGGGCTGTCTCAGGCCGCATGAACCCTTGTCGGCCAGAGGAGCCTGCACCGATGGTTGTAGAGAACATCAGGTTTTGAGCTTCAACTGGACTCCAATCAGATGCTGAACAAGCAGGGCATGAGGGGTCAGATGCGATGAGCAATTCTTGCAATTCAGATTTTGGCAAGGCATCAGGGTTAGGATGGTACTCTTCAAGCAATGTATCTGCTCGAGACGCCTCACCGCAGTTCTTACACACCGTCATAAAATCTGAGAATTCACCCACGTGCCCACTCGCCTCGAGAACTTCGTAAGGTGTGACTGTTGGGCAGGAGATTTCCACAACGTCACCCATTGACAACCAGTGATTGAGCCAAACTTGGTTGAGTCTTGAGCGAAGACGTCCACCCACTGGTCCGTAGTCATACAGCCCTTTTGCGCCACCGTACATGTCAAAGGCAGGAAGGAGGATACCACGTTGACGTAGCATTCCCTGCAGCCGTTCAAGACGTGCGTCATCTTTGGACAAGAAATCCCCTCGTGTTCTCCTGATGAGGAGGGCATTTCAACTTGACCTCTGGAACGAAGGCTTGAATTCAAAAACCTGAGCACCTAGGAGGGGCCATGGGACAATCCATGGTGGCCATCACCGAGGCGGATTGCACAGGTTGCGATCTTTGTATCCCACATTGCCCGTTTGAGGCACTCCTCCCCCTCGCATTCAACCCGCCTGAACGAAATCACAAAAAGCGACCAGTCGTTGTTGTTGCCTCACAATGCGTAGGCTGTCTTTCCTGTATTGGTTCATGCCCAACGAAAGCGCTTCACGAAATTCTCATGCCACCCATTTCCATCCAATCGCCCTTGCTTCTGAACGGTGAGCAACCGGAAACCGAATTTGTCCTCCGTTGGGGCAAAAAAGGTCTCGGATGGGCCTAAGGAAAAAACGAAACAATCATATGTATCGTACCAAGCCTCCACACCACTGAGATTGGTGGAAAAAATATGCCTGAGATTACGTATCTCGACAATCCTATGGATACGAATGCGTTGATGGACAAATTGTGTCCACCAGTGCGCAACTGGTTCAAGGATAAATTCCCAGATTTTACTCGTCCACAAAAGCTTGCAATTCCAACGATCATGGATGGAGGACATCTTCTTCTTTGTTCTCCAACAGGTTCTGGTAAAACGCTGACTGCTTTCCTGACCATCATCGATCAACTGGTACGAAAAGCCTTGAATGGTAAATTGGAAAAACGCATTCATTGTGTGTACATATCACCGATCAAAGCGCTTGCAAACGACATCCAAAAGAATCTGATAGGGCCGCTAAATGAAATTTCAGAACGATTTTTACCAGACCGTGCACAAGAGATTCGTGTAGGTTTACGTACGGGTGACACGCCACAATCCGAACGACAAAAGATGCTGCGGAACCCACCGCACATTCTTATTACAACACCAGAAAGTCTTGCTATTGCAATTACATCACCAAAATTTCAGCCGATCATCAGCGATGTTGAATACATGATTATCGACGAATTGCATTCCCTTGTCCCAACCAAGCGTGGTGTCCACCTTGCGCTGACATTGGCTTATTTGGACACACTTCTCGAGCGACCCGTGCAGCGGATTGGTATTTCAGCAACCATGGAACCGTTGGAGACCGTTGCGGAATATCTTGTCGCCAGCGATGATCGAGAATCAAGGGGCGATGGACAAAAAGTGCATATTGCAAAGGTATCGGGTTCAAGAGAACTCGACCTTGACATCTTGTTGCCTCATCCAAAATTCAGTGAACTTCCTGTTCTGAAAGTACTTGACGAGAACATTAGCGTCATCGCAGATCTCATTTCAGCACATACGACAACCCTGGTCTTTGCCAACACGAGAAAAATGACAGAAACGCTCGTTCAGCGACTCAGGCGCCCGGAATTTGGACTTGGTGAGCTCGTTGCTGGCCACCACGGATCGATGGACAAAAAAATCCGTTTGAACGTTGAGCAACAACTCAAGAACGGACATCTACGTGCTGTCGTGACTTCATCTTCGTTGGAGATGGGCATCGATATTGGAACTGTTGACATGGTCATTCAACTTGGTTCACCAGGCGACATCGCTACAGCATTGCAACGAATTGGGCGTGCAGGCCACCACGTTGGCGGTATACCACGGGCACGATTCTTACCTTCGAGTGTTGATGATTTGATTGAACTTGCTGCGTTACAAGCAGCCATTCAATCAGGTGAAATGGACCGTCTTGATTTCCCTGAAAACTGTCTTGACGTTGTTGCTCAATTCCTCATCGGATTGGTCATCATCAACCAAATCGACATCGATGAAGCGTTTGAAATTGTCTCAAGTGCATGGAATTATAGAAATTTCGAGTACGATGATTTCATCGAAGTATTGGACATGCTGGAAGAAGAGCGTCGTGTTTGGATTGATTGGGAAGACAATACATACGGTAAGCGAGGGTACGCTCGAATGATTTACTACACCAACATCGGTACCATCGCACCCGACAATTCCTATCTCGTGTTCAATGCAGAAGGATCCATTCTCGGCCAATTGTCAGGCTCCTTTGTTTCAAACCTACGTGGTGGTGACGTCATTCTCCTCGGTGGTTCGACCTATCGTGTCACAAACATCCAAGGAACTCGAGTCAACGTGTCCAGTGTAACAGGGTACAGGCCTACCGTACCATCATGGTCTGGAGAAGCACGCTCACGTAGCCGTGAATTGTCCTCGTCTCTTCTCTCCCTAATTCGCCATTGCATGATTTCGTTGCGACGGGAACAAGATCCTCGCGTTGTTTTACGCGATGCATATGGACTGTCAAATTCCGTTTCCAACGCTATTGCTCGTCACCTGGAAGAACATACCATCGATACGTTCCAGGTACCTGAACCAAATCGTATCTTGATTGAACAAATCATCGGCACAGGGCACCCCGCTTACCTCATTACAACCTGTCGAGGTCGTGCGTTCAATACAGCTCTCGGTTACTTCATGGCAGGGATTGCGGAAACATCTGGTGTCAGCGTCATCGAGTTGTCCTTCGATGAGAATGGCCTGTTGATACGAACTGCTCAAGAGGTCGATCCCGGGCAGCTGTATGATGCATTCCGTTCAAACAACCACATCGAAGTGATCGAGAGATACATCATCAACACTCAGATTTTTGCGAAACGATTCCGAGAAGTTGCTGGCCGTTCCATGATTATTCCAAAGCGCGTTGGTGCTGAGGAAATCAGTCCTCAACAATTCCAACAAAAAGCGGAAGCCCTTCTCACACGACACAGAACAATGGAAGGCTCGTTGTTGATGCGAGAAGCCAAGAACGAGGTGTTGTTTGGCGATATCGACGTCTTCGGACTTAACCAGTTCCTTGAATCGTGCATCGAGGGAGATGCACGAATCGTCCACACCAAGGTTACAATTCCATCACGACTTGGAATGAGTCTGTACATGTCGGCCTTTGAAGACCTCATGTCGATGAAGACAAGGGCATTCCTTGTCAAGGACATCGATCCAGAAGTCCTTCGCCGCCTGATGGGTACGCGCAGTCTCGCTACCGAGATGACAGCAGAGCAGTTGGACAAATATTACAGCGACAAGGCACCTGTACCACATTCGCCTGAAACTCTGTATGAACTGATGCAGCACGGAGGTGGACTCGATCGAGAATTCAACAATCCGCTGTACCGTGAAAAGATGGAAGGTATCGAATTGGAAGTGATTCGATCCTGGGTTGAAGAACTTTGTAAGGCTGGAAAAATCACAAAAATCAGCGGTACAGGTCAAGATGATATTGACGGCAAATGGTTCAACCCGTTTATGGCAGAAATACACGGAACATTGGCTTGTTTGGCAGAAAGTGATTCGAGTTCCATTGTCGACCTTCGTGACTTCGATACCAAGAATATGTCCTTTGAAATTGCTACTGAATTTGATGGGACAACACCGACCGCATGGGAGACTAAGTCCGTTGGAGATCCCCACGAAGCACTTCGTGTAAAAATTCTTGAAATCCTTGGTTCTGAAGGACCGAAAACAACTGAATCACTTCATCAGAGACTTCCATTCCCAGAAAAATCCGTTGACCGGATCGTCCACGAATTGGAGACACGAAACGTCATCTCCGTAGGCTTTTTTACGCAAACCGATGATGCTGAGTTGATTTTGAAAGTCGATGAGCATCGCATCACCGGTGGAGAAGAAGAAGTTGTCGAGTACCGTTGGATTCAGAACCTCGTCTTGGACAAATCGTTCAAGAAATACGCCGATGTATTCGATGCATTCAACGAACACGTATTGGTTCAAAAACAGCAAGAGCTGCTGTACAGAATCGAAGATTTCCGTTTCAAAGACTGGAAGGATTTGCAACTTGATTCTGATGTTGTCAGCGGGCGTTTGCTTCACAACCGAATGGGGTACACTACAAAGAACAACATTCCTATGCTCCTAGGATTGAAGCCTGAGCCATGGGTTGGGGCTATGGAAGAGGAGGTACTCTCCAAACTCCACCCAGATGAAAACATCACACGTCAAGAATTGGTTCAAGATTTTCCCAAGGGAGAGGAACATCGTCAACTTGAGCGAGACGTAAAGAACGCTATTTCAAACCTCGATCGCCAGATGTTGTTCGTAAAACAATTCGAGGAAGTCATCGGACGACGACGACGTTTGTCCTTGTTCCACAAAGTTCACGGCGTCTATGAACCAATGGATTTCGAAGACGCACTTGAGGAAGTTGTACGTCGAATGGGGCCTGTTAAGGCGAGCACGCTCCGGTTTTATGTTTCAAGAAATTACGAAGACCTTCTCGTAGCTTTGCACAATCTGGAAACAAGTGGTCGGATTTCCAAGGTAACAGCCCTTGTCCCCGATACTGAAGACTTCTATTGTACGCCAGCTGAAGTCGAAATGTTGCAAGTTCCAAGGCGAGAAGATCGAACCATTCGTATCTTGACACAATCTGACCCATATGTGTCTCGATTCATCTGGGAAGTCCGTTCAGCGCTCGATCGTGGTTGGTATTTGCCCGTCTTCAAAGGTGTTGATCCAGTTGGAAAGGTCCTCATGTTCCGCGTCAACGATTATCTTGAAATCAAGGATATGCATGTTCCAACAGCGTATTTTGAAGAATTCTGTGATGCGTTCCACATCCTCCTTGAAAACCACGCCGACCAATTGGTCGACGTTGCTATTCTCACCAATGTCAACAGTGAGCCCATTTCTGAACTCAGCCAACCAATGCGGGATGGACTTGAGCGCATCGGCTTCAAGCAAGTAGGAGAACGTATGATTCGCGGCGGCGTGGTCGATCCACAACCCAGAGAAATTGCGGAACGTGCCTTGTTCCATCAGCACCATCTGCATCAGGAAACACGACACGAAAACGAAACGTTAGCGCTTCGAAAAATCAAAGAAATTCGCGACGACTTTGCACTTCGTGGTCGCTGCGAAGTGTTCAGGGCCAACCTCAAATCGATGGCGAGTGCAAATCGGTTGCATAAGGGTGTTAACATGCGTGGACACCAAGTTTGGGCTCCTTACGAATATTTTGAGAACCTTCTCACTATTCGTGGCATTCCACCTGAGGAAGACTTGGTCGATATCATCGAATTTTTCAGCACGCAAACCGATCCAAACATCTTCAAAGAACGTCATGCATTAACACAATCCGAATTTAGAAAACTCGTCCAGCCACTGATTCGAACGGGACACATTGTCGAAGATTTCCGTGGAGGATTCCGTGCAGTTCATCCACGAACCGACGAAGACCCCGTTCACCTTCGACGTGAATATTTGCGTAACTTGGTGAGCGATTATCCAGTGATCACAATTAAGCAACTGCTACGGCTTTCAGGCACTCCATTTAAACCTGAAGAATTGAAAGCGGTTCTCAACGAGTTCGAAGAGGATGGAACGCTTGTCAAAGGATTCCTTATTGAAAATCTACACGAAGTCTGTTGGGGAAGAAAAGAGCTGCTTGAATCTGCAAAATCAATCAATCCGATTCGAGACTTTGTCTTACCCCCTACGGATCCGATCGCCCCGTACTTCGGTGATGTCTTGAAAGAAAAGTTTGGTTTTGGAAGCGCCTATCTTGTCTTCAAAAATGCTGAACCAGTAGCCGCTTTCAAGGCGAACACCCGCAACAAAACCATCGATGTCACAGATTTCGAAGGAAGCGAAAAGGGTTGGCGCGTGGTCAAGGAATTTGCATGGGAGCATCAAATGCCACTCAAGACAGAACTTAGAATCGGCGGAAAAAAAATCGAATGAAATTCGATTTTACGCAGTTGCTGAAGACACAAACGAAGGCAATGGAGTTATGAACGTCCAATCGCTGACAAGACCATGGCGAAAAGCTCCCCTTCGGTTGCAACGGCATTGATTCTAATGATGTTGGCATCCACATGTCTTGTTGCTTCAACGCAAGCGCAATCCAGTGAATTCGAGGATATCGAAATCCTACATACCGCTGTCAATCCGGACAACAACAAAACGTATCACTTACTCACTGCATCTTCATGGGAAGATGCTGCCTTCAGGGCACGATCGCTTGATGGATATCTGACGACGATCGACGATGCAGAGGAAAACACATGGGTATTCGATACGTTTGCAAGCTTTGGTGACCAAAGCCGACATTTGTGGATTGGATTAAACGACGTTCAGGATGAAGGTATGTACCGATGGCACGATGGAACCCCATTCCTCTATCGAAACTGGGGCGTTGACCAACCGACAGGTGGAGACGATTCCGACTATGTGCACATCGCTTCGACCAACATGGGCAACATTATGCCACAAACATGGAACGATTTGGAAAACAATCCAGAATACTTTCCGGTCTACGGAGTCGTGGAAGTTGGACCTGGTGCTGACTTTTCCCTCCGATTTGATGGACTTGAAGACCACATTGTCATCGATCACGACGAAGGATTGGTAGCCAATGGAACCTTGAGCATTGAAGCCACGGTTAAAGCAACGAGTCTTGACGGCATTCGCTTCATTACCATGAAGGGCGACTATGGATGGGGAATGTATCTCACGAATGGTGCAATCGGCTACGCATCAGAATACAGCCTCTCCAAACACCCAACATCCAACTCAAGCATTACAGAAAATACGTGGCACTCCATTGGAGTTCACGTTACTGAAGGCGTTGGTGGCATGTTTACCATTGACGGCGTTCCTGCAGGAAACATTTCAGCCGAAGACGCCAACATCCCAGAAGGAGATTTTGGTTCCAACGATTGTTTCACATCCGGCGATGCATGCGATGAGTTGTTCATCGCTCGAATGGGTGCAGGATGCGATTGCTACCACTTTGAGGGAATCATCGACGACGTCACCATCTCGTTCTATGAGAACGATATGTGGGAACCAATCAGCCACTGGACCTTCTGGGAAGGTGAAGGAGGCGACACTGATGATGCATTGAACGATGGCATAATCGATCGGATTGGAACAATTCATGGTGCGGATTGGGTCATGCCAGATGGTTCAATCGTTGCACAAGCAGTTGAATTGCTCAACGATGAAAATTTGTTCCTGGACGGAATTCAAGAAGGTGATACACTCCTCTTCTATGCCGATATCGACGACTACACATTCATGCTCGACATCTACATGTGGGGATGGTCTGAAGAGTTCTACGAGGACTGGGATTTTGAGTTTGAACCCAATTTGCAGTTTGAAGCTTATGTCGGCTACGACAAAATCCCAGCTCCTTGGGACTTTGATGAGGAATTGACGGGATATTATGGGTCTGTTTGGAATTCTTGGTCATGGCCTGAATCCGATGTGGTTTGGTTCTCAGTTGTTGCTTTGTCTGATTTAAATGAATTTGAGATTCAAGCCTCTTGGGAAGTAGCAGAAGAGCCACCGAGTCTCGATGAAATGACGCAATTGTTCAATGCCGTCCCAATCACGTCGCAAAGCGTTGAATCCGATCGTGGCAGCTGGGATGCAGCACTGGAGTATTACTACGTCAATGTGACAGATTCACTGACGGAACTCAAGATTGAAACGTACGGTGGAAAAGGTGACATCAACCTCATTCTCTCCTCCGGAGGACCAATCGACCCGAATTACTACTACTATTACGAAGAACCGTACTATGATGATCTTTCAATCGAAGGGACGCAACAGAGCAACATCGCTTGGTCGACCAACGATGACAATGGGGAAGAGGTCAATCTGTTCGATGTGGAACCTGGAATTTACTACATCACAGCCTTCACCTATCGCAAGGCCTCTGATTTTACAATCGTCGCTGAGTTCACATACGCACCGGCCAACGCAGATCCATCGACAGCTATCGAATTGCAAGATGGTATTGCCTATGGACCGATGAGTGGTTACAGTGGACTTGACCAATATTTCTTCATCGAGGTTCCAACTGGAACGGAGCGTCTGGAAGTCGACCTCGACGGCGGATTCGGTGAAGCAACCTTGCACATGCGCTATGAGAACACACCAACTGCGAGTGAGGCTGATCATCACTCAGGAGCGCCTGGTGCTGGCGACAAAATCGGATTCAACAATCCAACACCCGGCAAATGGCACATCATGCTCGATTCTGAAAGTGTGTTCAGTGGCGTTTCAATCACAGCTTCCTTCGAAGACCTCTACGTTTGGGAATACGATGGTACGCCTATTGAGTTGTTCAATGATGAAGACGTCGACGGACTGAGCGCCCCTGCGGGAGAAGAACTCTACTTCTATGTCGATCTTGAGTCCCGTGCGGAGGAACTCATCATTACCACATACGGTGGAGAAGGTTCACTGTACATTACAGCCAGTGGCGAAATCGACTACGACGATTTCTTTGGATTTGAGGAATTCGATGAATTTGATTTCTTCGATGAAGACATGTTGGTGGATGATTTGACCTCCTATGGTGATGGAACCAATCACGAATTGTACATTTATTCGCCTGCTGAAGGACGGTTTGATATCACAGTCGTTGCCGAAGATGATTTTTCAGACGTTTCAATTGTCGCGTACTGGAAAACAAATGACCGTCCCGGCCCCGAACCAGAGCCTGAACCTGAGCCCGAGGAAATCATGGCGTGCGATGATGGATTGGAAGATTTCTTTGAAGATTCAGATATCAACGGTGACGGTATGATGAATGCAGACGAGTTCCGCCGCTCCGGCGCACCCGGAGATGTCGAACTCAGCGACGTTGATCTTTCAGGTGATGGGTTGATTGAATTCACCGAGGTATTGGCATTTGTTTGTAACTGTGAAAACGAACTCGACCTCTTCTTGGAACAACTACCAGACAAAACAGCAACAGAATTCTTTGCATCGTTACCGTTCAAGAACGACATCGATATCAAAGCACTCGACATCAATAAGGATGAGTTCGTTGATTTCATGGAAATTGAAAAAGCAATGGCAACATGTACAACAACATACAACCCATTCGACAGCGATGGAGATGGCATCCCGAACATCGATGATCAGTTCCCAAACGACCCAAGCGAATCAAAGGATGCTGACGGCGATGGTATCGGCGACAATGCTGACTTTGCACCAAGCGTAGCCAACGATATGCTCTATGGTGCTGGAGGTGCAATCCTCATTGTACTGATTGGACTGTTGGTTCTCTTCGCTAGAGGCGGAGGAGGTTCAGTACAAAACATGGATCAAGAGTGGAACAAGACGGATGCCTTTGCAGAACAGATGTTGAGTATGAACAACGATGAGGCCACAACCATGTCATTCGGAGAAGAACCTTTGCAATCGACTCTCGTGGAACAGCCTGCTCCAGCACCTCAACTAGGAAGCTTACCCATCTATGATTTTGGAGAGACCAGTATTGAGCCAGAACCTGTGGAAGATAAGCCTGCAGCAAGTCTGATGGGAATGATGGATTCAAACGGTCGAGAACACATCGAATATCCACCAAACAGTGGACGATTGTGGCATCGCATGAACCCAGACTCAGATTGGATCAAGGACTAATCTTCGATTTTTTCTTTCGTAATCCTGCTGCATCCATCAGCCGAAGGATGTGTCTGTGCAGTTCAGGAAGCAGCTCAAACATTGCAATTGCCATCACAAACATGGCAAAGAGCGAGACAACTCGTGCAGCATAGGAATGTCCAAATTCAAACATACTCAAGCCAAGGTATTCCCAGCCTTGGTATGATAGATGCATCCAAACGAGACCTGCATTTCGGAACAAGTTGAGAATGTGGATAATTGGAATTGTGAATAAGAGAGCACGAATTCGACGCTTACGATCAACATCGAGTACTGAAATTGCTCCAATAAAGACAATCATCGATTGAAGAGCGGTACAGGCGAGAACGAAATTGATACCAATAAAACCACCATCAGCCATTATCAGTTCTGTCTGGAACGGATGTTCCGCGAAACCATCGGTCATGAACCACTTGTTTCCATCCCACTCATCCCAAAGAAACCTCCCTTCTTCCGTATTGACATAGGTTTCACCAAGTTTGATGTCGACGGTTCCAGTGAACGAAAGGAACATGGCGACTTGAGATGCTACAAACCATATCGCTAACACGGAAAGCCATGGGATGTGGGCGACCAGAAGATATGGACCACCGGCATAAGCAACGCAACCACGTGCCCAATTGAGTGCTGCTCGATCACGTTCTGTCAAGGAGCGTGCTTCTGCAATCACCAATGCAACAGAGATTGGTAAAGCAAGTGCAGTCATGATGGTAAGAACAAGATCTTCAAGTTCAAAGTAGTACAGCGAATCGTTGAAGAAATACAATCCAACGAGGACCCAACCAGATTGAGCGAGTCGTGAAACACCCTCATTGTGACGCTTGTGCCATGAAATCGCAAGAAGAACCATTCCAAGTGCACCAGCGATGGTGGCGACCTCCTTGGTAAGGAACATGGCAACCCCAGAACGGGTGCTCATAGAAACGTTTGCCCATTAAGTCCAACAACTGGGTGGAACTCCAATGTGCATGGAAGGACCCATTATCGATGGTTCTGGTTCGGCCTCAGGGCCAATCGCATTCATCGATCGTGATGGCGTTCTGAATTATGGTCGCAATGGCTACGTGAATCACCCGCACGAACTGAAGATTATCCCAGGAAGCGGCAAAGCCATTGCACGATTACGTAACAAAGGCTACGCCATTTGTGTAGTCACGAATCAATCACCAATCATGCGTCAACTGTGGACGGTTGAACGGTTAAACACCATTCATGTAGAACTACGCAAGCAACTACTCGACGAAGATGAAAATGCCATCATTGATGTGATTATGACCTGCCCACATCGCACAAGAGATCGTTGTGGATGTCGAAAACCGTGGCCTGGTATGTTGGTTCAAGGAAACAATCTCCTGCGCAGTGAGAAGAAAGTTAACGGAAAGATTGACTGGTCAGGTCCTAAACCTGATGCGTGGCATCCATTGGATGCCATGATTGGTGATCGGAAATCAGACATGGGAGCAGGCTGGGCTGTTGGTGCTCGAACGTTCGAAGTGTCGGATCGATTGGGCTTGCCGCAGGTGATTGAGCGAGTACTCGATGACGACGATGACGGCGATTTCTATGACCCAATGAGGTGGTAACATCGGTTGGCTTGGACTGGACGATACAGATTCTTTGCAAGGTGGTTGTACCACAGAAGTTCTGTTCCACCTCATTCAAGCCCTACCCGAACATGTCACGACTGGCCAAACCCGATTGGTTCGCTTGTGGCCGTTTGCTCAACAACGGACTCGGGGTAACGCTGCGGTCGCTGTTGAATTAAACACAGAAGACGAAGAAGGATTACTCGTGTTCTTGGATCACTATTGGAGAAACTCCATCCTTCCACTGAAAGGAATTGTTCAAACGAGCCAACATAGCGACCGGGAACAGTTTCCTTCAGACCCTGGGATGGTATGGTTTTCAGAATCAGTCAGGGATTCCGAAATCTATAGAAAGGGCCTCAGGCAAGAAATCAATCTTCAGCAACTACCAATCCCAACCAAATCGTGGGGTGGCCATGGTCGGATTGGAGCCACACTCGCAGTTCTCTGGCCAGTCAGAGAATCGACCTTTGAGGCAATTGCTTGGAGAGAGCCTTCAGCCAATGAGTTGAGACAGTTGGACAAGCACGCCATTGAACACATTGACCAGATGGAGGGCACATTCCTCTGTCGGGATGACCGCTTGGGCAACTCTCTTCTCGCACCAAGGGGAGTATCTCCAGTTTTGTTTGGTATTCGTGCATGGAGGAGAGACGTGGCAATGGAAGCACTACAGGTCTTGCTGGACGCACCAAACACAGAACCCGTCATCGGCTCACTCGTCTTTGAGACAAACCAAGCTACGAATGATCATTTGGATTATTCCATTCAGGGTCGTGTTGAGAGAATCGAAGTTCTACGGGGTGGCCACACCGTAATTCATGCCTCTGAGCAGCGATTTCTTGCGTTCAAGGAATCTGGTCAGCTTGCAACAATTAGCCAGCAACTCCATGAAGGAGACGTCATCGAGTGCAAAGGCCTAGTGGCGCCTGATAACTCCATCCATGTTGAATTCATGAGAATTCAAGAACTTGTACCTGATAAACACCGACCATCATGCCCAACCTGCAACAAATCCATGACATCGATGGGCAAGCATCAAGGATTGCGATGCAAGAAATGTGGATTTAAGATGGATGATGGTTGGGTTGAAACACCTCGTTCACTACCTTTGAAACAATGGATTCAACCTCCTGCGTCTTCCAGAAGGCATCTCGCCAAACCATTGGATGACGATTCAAGCATACAAAACAATCTTTAGCGTTGAGTCCAACATAGTGGCATGTCAGACGAAACCACAAAGAATGTCACAACTGTAATTCTCATCATTGCGTTCCTCGGTATGATGATCTTTGTTGCCATGCGAGCCAGAAAAAATCGTGAAAACATGTTGAAAAATCATGCACCTAAAGTTGCGGGTGAAGATACCTTGGAAGGTGGCGCACGCCATCCGCAACGCTTTGATGAACCCGATGAGGAAGCACTTGAAGAAATGGCAAAACTCCTTGGGGAAGATTCAGACGAAGAAGCCTGATTCTTCGATTCTACAGTCTTGAACATCACCATTAAAATCAAGGTGAACAATGTTCTTTTGATCTGCATACAAACCACAGATATCGAATCCGTTTTGTTCAAATTCCGACTTTGAACGAGAACGATAAGCTTCTTCAGAACCCGTCACATCAGTCCCCGACTTAGAAATGAGGAGAAGCGTTGTCTCAGGCTTGATTCGCTTTGCTAGATCGATAACTGCATCAAAAGACGCTTTCTCAATACGTCCGGTAGGGTTGCACCAATCATCCAATACAACGAGTCCAACTCTGGGCAAACTGTGTTCTGCTTCGACGATTGCGTCAACACAACGATCCATTGCACCAATGAGATTCATGGCATGAAATCGACTTGATTCGACGATGTTCAAGGATGTGAAAAGTTGGGAGAAACGTGTTGCGTTTGGCATCTCGGGTGAAGCCCATAAGACCCGACCACCCGATTGAATTTCATTGACAGCACAGTGAAGCCCCAATGTTGTTCCGCCGCAACCACCCACGACGGAAAGATGTATGCGTTTTCCTGTCATATCCATCGACCATCGCTGCGCCATGGTGTGTGCAATGAGTCCTATGATTTGACTTCGTTCATGCAAAATGCTCATGACCTCCCTCTCGGTGGTAGGTTCATGTCCGGTGAGGTCCGAAAGGGTGAGCGTATTCCAAGGAGAGACCCACCGCCCTATGAAGAAGCCGACAGTTTTGGTCAGGCTGTTTCTCGTGACGGTTTTTTCAGGACAGCCATCAACGATGCGAACCAATATGGACCGATTGGCATGATGATTCTTCTCTTTATCGTTGCAACGATTACCGGAGCAGCCATCAAGTTGCTCGAATCGCTTTGAGAGTTCTGAAAATGCCCTCACCGATGGGCTCGCAAGCGATATCTTCAAACCCGATTTGACCAAGTCTTGCGCATGAGTGAGGGCTCGGTGAATGTCGAGAGTCGAACCTCATCACAAGACAAGCGTTGGACCATCATGGCCGCACTTCTCGGAACCAACACCGCAATTATGCTGTTCCAAGGTATGGAACAAGAAGCAAATCCTACCCAAATTCGTGAAGTTGCCTTGACCATCATTGCTGCAACACTGCCCTTCCAGGCGATTTATTTCCTGATCTACACGTTCCTTCTTGAGAACAACGGACGATTGAGTCGTCACATGGTCAAGAAATTGAATACTGCATCAAATGTATGTCAATTGTTTGCTTATGCCTCTCTCGTCGGTGTTTCGATGTTGTGGTACAATCTATCGATCTACGTTGGAGTTGCGTTCCTTATATCGACGGCGTTTGCAATGGTTTTGGTACGCTATGCAATGACAACAGATGATGAATCACGAGGAGAGATGAACGCAACTGCCACTGAGCAAGGTTCATGAAGCCTCTTCTTGAGCCTTCGACATGGCCTTTTGCCCACTCGATTACCGATATGGAAACCAAGATTTCAAACACATCTGGTCCGAGTCCGGTCGACACGAACGCCAACTCGAAGTCGAACGTGCGCTCATTTGGGCACACTGGCAACTTGGTCGCGTGTCCGAGGACGATTACAACGCAGTGGCTGCCATTTCCAACCCAGAATCTGTTCGTAAAGAACGGGTCTCTGAGATTGAAGCAGAAACCCGTCACGACATCATGGCCCTGACCAAGGCCATGGCTGAAGCTGCTGGTGATGCAGGATGGTGCATTCACCTTGGTGCAACATCCAACGACATTGTTGATACTGCAGTCGCTCTGCAACTCAGAGACAGCATTGTACTCCTTCGCGAACAACTCTGCCTCCTCATCGGTGTCTGCGCTGATGTAGCAGAGCGTGAACGTGACACGGTGATGCTGGGACGGACCCACGGCCAGGCAGCAGTCCCAATCACCTTTGGCCTCAAGGCTGCAGTTTGGCTGGATGAAATGCGACGTCAGTTGATTCGTCTCGATGAAGCGACACCTCGGATTGCTGTAGGCAAATTCCTCGGTGCTGTTGGTACAGGTGCTGCACAAGGTGAGAATGCACGAGAACTGCAGCGACTTATTCTCACACACCTCGAACTTGGCGTACCACTCGCTACGACACAAGTTGTTGGTCGTGATCGATACGTCGAGTACGTATCATGGCTTGCAAACATGGCAACAACCTGTGAGAAGATTCTCCAAGAGGTTCGCAATTTGCAACGCTCAGAATTGTCCGAAGCTGGTGAAGGATTTGACGTCAAGAAGCAAGTCGGTTCATCGACAATGGCTCACAAGAAGAACCCTATCAAGTCTGAAAACGCCTCAGGTCTTGCACGAATTGTTCGCTCGTTCATCATACCAACCTACGAGAACGCTCTTCTTTGGCACGAGCGTGATCTTGCAAATTCAAGCAGTGAACGATTCACGTTGTCCCACGCGAGTGCATTGTGCGAAGATGTCATCGCAAAAACTCGACAAGTGCTGACCAACATGTGGGTTGATGCTGAACGTTGTATGGAAAACATCCTCGCTCAGCGAGGATTGGTCATGGCTGAGAAAGTGATGATTGACCTTGTCGAACGAGGAGTTCCACGAGATGAGGCTCACGAGATTCTTCGAGAAGCCTCCTTTACAGCTGTCGCCAACAAGGAAGAACTGATCGATGTCTGCAGTCGAACGCCAGCCATATCCGCTGCATTTAGCGCAGAAGAACTGGAGGCTATGTTTGAGCCAAGCAACCACATAGGAGTTTCTGGAGAACTTGTCGATGAAGCTGTTTCTCTCGCTCGTGCAGCCATTCAAACAACGGAATGAATGCTGTACACGCCTCGAGATGCAGTGTGTTGTTTTTCACCTTCCACCTTCAGTGAGCGTGACCATATTGGTCCTCCTAGAACAAATGTCTCGTACTCTCCACCCTCTCCATCAACATTGAATCGATGCTTGTTGGAGAGTTCATGCAGATGCTTCAGAGACGATTCTGTTAACACATGTCCGAGCCATGTATGGTCCAATCCTTCGCAAGAAACCGAAGTAAGCATGATCTCAAAACCTGCTTTTACCATACCCGAAAGGTGTTCGATTGGTGTTTGATGCCAAAGTGGAGAGAACGAATGAATGTTCAATCGCTGGCACATGCATTCGAGTCGTTGCTTTTGAAAATCTGAACGCAAAGCACCGCTTACAACTGCATCGATATCCAATTCGGACAAGGCATTCTCTAGTGCCTGAATTTCGTCCTCAACCGTACCGGATGCAGCGACGTTCACCCAAGGTACTTCAGCTAGTTTTGCTTGAACCTCTACCCATTGGGTCGATGGAACTTGAAACATGTGCGAGTCTCCGTCCTGTATGTCGACAGTAACGATTGCGACAATGTCCCAGCCTCGACACATCGCCCACCACCAGGCAGCAGAGGAGTCCTTACCCCCAGAACTGAGCACAGCGATTCGCATGGTACATCCATGAACATCAAGTTCATGAGATTAAGGGAAAACAAGCCAAGTGTTCAAATGGGTCCTTCAGGTGGGTAGCATAGGGTGGTCAAGCATCACCCTCATAAAGCGTCGTGGACGAGAAGGAATTGGTGAGATAAATGCAACCGAGTGGAAGAGGATACGATCATGGAATTACAACATTTAGCCCAGACGGACGTTTGTTCCAAGTTGAATACGCCCGTGAGTCCGTTAAGCGAGGTACAACAACAGCTGGATTGAAGTTCAAGGAAGGCGTTGTCCTTGTTTGCGACAAGCGCATTGCATCACGTCTTATCATTCCAGAGTCCATCGAAAAGATGTTCAAAATCGACGAACACGTTGGTGTAGCGACATCTGGACTCGTCGCTGATGCACGACAACTGGTTGCTCGAGCACGTGTCGAATCCCAAATCAATAGAATCACCTACGCTGATACTGTGCCAATCGATGTATTGGTCAAGAAGATTTGCGACTTCAAGCAATCCTTCACACAGTATGGAGGATCTCGTCCGTTCGGTACCGCTCTTCTCATTGGTGGAGTCGACGATGAAGGAATTCACCTCTACGAGACGGACCCATCCGGTGCCTACCAATCCTACCACGCTGGTGCAATTGGAAGCAACCGAAACACCGTCATTGAATACTTTGAGAAGAATTGGAAGAGTGGAATGACGCTCAACGCAGCCATGAAAATGGGGCTTGAAGCTCTTCGTTCAGCCAACGATACTGAACTCAACCGAGATGCTGTCGAAGTTGTTGTCGTCGATGGCAATGGCTACAGAATCCTCGACCGTGGAGAAGTGAACAAGCAACTTGACCGACTCAAGCCTCTCGAGGATTGAGCATCAAGTCAGCCGTCACAACACTGAGGTGACCGCATGGTCAGTCTCGATGATGCAGTCCTTGCTCGACTCGAGAAAGGTGGCAAACGATACGAAGCCCTAGTCGACCCTGACCTCGTCGAGCAATGGAAGGAAAATGCAACCAAAGTTGAGTTGGATGACTTCATGGCCATGGATGAAATCTTTCATGATGCTCGAGCCGGTGAGCGCCCAACAGAAGAGGCATTGATGAACACATTCCAAACATTGGATGTTGAAACGATTCTCAACATCATCCTTGAGAAGGGTTCAATTCAGTTGACAACGGCACAGCGAAAAGCTCGTGTTGAAAACATGCGTCAGCAAATCATTCATCACATTCACAGCCAGGCCATCGACCCAAAGAGCAAGTCACCTCACCCACGAACACGAATCGAATTGGCGCTTAATGAATCAAAATACTCTGTCGATCCATTCAAGCGGCTTGAAGATCAAGTCAAAGATGCAATCGCGAAACTAAAACCACTCATCCCTCTTAGCTTCGAATCGGTTCGGCTCGCATTCCGAATTCCAGGAAGTGCCTATGGCAGCGTGAGTCAATTGCTTCGCTCTTACCAAAAGAAAGAGCAATGGCTTGAGAACGGGGATTGGGCTTGTGTTGTTGAGCTTCCTGCCGGGATGAAAGGCGACATGATTGGTCAAGTTCTGAAGCGTGCAAACGATGCAGAAGTCAAAGAATTGTCCTCGTGATAAAAGGGTGCCCTTTATCATGGGATGTCGAGTGGGCGGGACGGAGAGAAAAGAATGTCCGAAGGTCAAGTTGGCGCCGAGCAGCGCCTCGTGACCCCGGGAATGGTCATCGGGCCATCATCCGGGAAGCGAGCAGGTACTGGTACGATTGCCGAAAACAACGAATTCATTGCCACCCGTTTGGGATGGCTCAACGAACAGAACGATGTCGTTTCCGTTCTACCAATTAACAGCGCATACATGCCACGTTCAGGTGACCTCGTCATCGGATTTGTGGCCGAAGTACGCAACAATCTCTGGTTCTTTGATGTCAACGGACCGTTCCAAGCATTGCTTCCAATGTCCCTCGCACCTTGGAAGGTTGAATTTGGCTCGACCCGCCAACACCTTGGAATCGGTGACGCTGCTCTTGCTCGCATTCAGGAAGTTGATGAAACCCACAACATGGTCCTCACCATGAAGGGCGTTGGACTTCGACGTCTCAATGAAGGCGCCGTTGTCTCAATTCCAGTCAACCTGATCGATACCATTCGAGGCCAAAACAATGCTATGCTAAGCCGAATTCGTGATGCCACCAATTGTCGCATCATCGTTGGCGACAACGGCCGCGTATGGATTCACGGAGATGCAGCAGACATGCACGTCGCACGACAATTGATTCAAACTCTCAACGAAGAGGGACACAAAAACACATTCGAAAGTGCCGTAAAAGCACTAGAAAACGAACGAGGTGATCACTGATGGGTGGATATGGAGACGTAAAATTACTACGAGAAGATGGAAAGCGACTTGATGGTCGAGCAATCGATGAGATGCGACCGGTAACGATTGAGGCAGGGGTCCTCCCTGCTGCTGATGGTTCGGCCATGGTTACACATGGACTGAACGTTGCAGTTGCTGCGGTTTATGGACCAATGGAAGCGCACCCACGAAAGATTCAGCGACAAGATCGTGCTGTTATCGACGTACGCTACAACATGGCCCCCTTCTCAACCGGCGACCGAATTCGACCGGGATTCAATCGACGAAGCCGTGAAATCTCGAAGGTCACTGCTGAATCATTAGAATCGGTTGTCCTCGTTGAACGCTACCCTCGTTCAAAGATTCGAGTTGAAATCGAAATCCTTGCTGCAGAAGCAGGTACACGATGCGCAGGAATCACTGCAGCATCCGTTGCACTTGCGGATGCTGGAATTCCAATGCGAGACATGATCGTCGGTGTAGCCTCTGGTAAGATTGAAGACACGGTCGTTCTCGACCTTGACAAGGCAGAAGACAACTACGGTCAAGCCGACCTACCCGTTGGTATACTTCCGAACACTGGTGAGATTGCCTTCCTACAAATGGATGGTGACCTGTCAATTGATGAGTACAATCTTGCTATGGAATACAACCACAAGGCTGCAAAAGAAATTCACGAAATCATGGTTGATGCTCTCAAGCGAAGATACGAAGGAGGTGAAGCCTGATGGTTGAACTCGTTCCTTCCTTGTTGCGACAAGAGCTTGACCGTCTAGCAGCAGAAGGGCAGCGCATCGATGGCCGAGGACAATTTGAAGGACGTGAAGTCCACCTTGAAGTCGACTGCTTGTACAACGCTGAAGGTTCTGCCAAGGTTGTTTGGGGCGACACCATCATCTACGCTGGTGTCAAATTCGAAATCCGAACACCTTGGCCAGATCGACCAACACAAGGCTCTCTCATGTGTGGTGCTGAGCTGCGACCTGTTGCTCATCGCAAATATGAGCCAGGTCCACCGTCACCAGAATCCATCGAACTCGGTCGAGTTGTCGATCGTGGAATCCGTGAATCCGGATGCATCGACATGGACGAATTGTGCATCGTTCCCGGCGAGAAAGTTTGGGGTGTCATGATCGACATCCACGTCCTTTCCGATGGAGGCAACATCTTCGACGCAGCGGGCCTCGCTGCCATTGCTGCCCTACGTACTGCTGTTGTTCCTGCCGAACGCTTCGATGTTGGTGAAGACCACACCTTGAAGGTCAATGGAACACCTATTATGGCATCGTTCAAGCGTGCAGGTGGGCGCTTTGTTTACGACCCGAGTGAGGAAGAAGAACTCGGTGGAGACGAGCGCATTCACATTACTCTTGGAGACGAAGGTCACCTCCATTCGTTACAGAAGGGGCTAAAAGGAGTCTTCACTCCGGACGAATTTGCCGAGATTCTAGCGGTCGCCGAACAAAAGTGCAGTGAACTGAGAGAAATGGTAGCAGAAAAGGAGGGGAACTGATTGGCAAAGCGAACCCAGAAAGCAAAGGCAACAGCACGATTTGGTGCACGATATGGTGTAAGCGTACGACGTAACGCAGGCAGTGCTCTGGCAAAGAAAAACGCCAAGTACACGTGTCCGGTTTGCCACTACCGCAAGGTTACTCGTCAATCCGTTGGCATCTGGTCCTGCGGAAAGTGTGGCCACACCTTCGCAGGCGGTGCATGGGAACCATTCACTCGTGCCAGTGACGCAAACTCCCGTATTCTTCGACGATCCGTTGAAGGTGCAACAACAGCCGATATGGCATTCATCGCTCAGCAAGCTGCTCTCGACTTTGAGCGCAAGGCTGCAGAAGAGACCTCTGAAGAGGAGTGATTGCAATGGCGGCAACGCCGTTCTCGCTTGTTTGTACGATTATACGAGCGAACGCTACGGACATTAAGGCCATGCGAGATTCGCTTATCTCTGAAACGGAAAGCCAAGGACCTGACAAGAACACATTTTCATTCCGTTTGGATGAAGCCAACGCCAAAGATCTCCGTGCAATGTGGAACACACGAATTCGTGGATTGATTGCTGCTGATGAAATTCTACAGGCGATTGAAACCGCAGGTTCATCAACCAAGGACGATTCGAAGGATGCATGAGCACTGTTGAGCAATTGCAAGTCGTTGTCTCCGAAGTTCAGAATGCACGTCACCAAGTGGCAACCGTTCGGGCACAATTGCAAGAATTGGAAACAACCATTACGGCTGTCGAGAAGCACCCTGAAGGAATGGCTCTCCATCGACAACTTGGTGGTGTGCTGGTCGAAGTTGACAACAAAGCCGATTTGATTGAGGAACTCAAGACGACCCATTCTACACTCTCCGAACATGCTGAGCGACTCTCCGAGCATGAAGCAAAACTTGTCGCAGCCTATGAAGAACTCAAGAAATCACTTGAGGGAGAAGCTTGAACTCACAACAAGAAGACATTGCTGCAATGAAGCAATGGCTCGATGCTGCCATTGAACGTGGAGCAGTTCCAGTTATCACAGGTCAAAATGGAGATATGGATACCATTGGATCTGCCATTGCACTCGCTTCGATTCATCCCTCACTCCTCGCTTGTGGTTTGCACTTGGGACGCATCGCAAAACGCCTTGTCGAAGACATGAAGGCTCCATTTCGCAAGGTGACTGCGAAGGGCACTGCTTTTCCAGCAAATCTTGGTGGTATCGTTGTTGTTGATGCTGCTGCACCAGAACAAGTTGGTATCGACTTACCTGATGTGCCACGATTGATTCTCGATCATCATGCTACCAACGGTTGGACGTTAAATGAGGGTGACCATATGATGCAATGGAATGTTCGTGCAACGACAGAAATGGTTGCAACCTACATGTTTGAACACGCCAACGATGCGCTAACACCATCCGTTCGCAAAATGTTGCTTGCAGGAATGATCACCGATACAGGGCGATTCAAACACGCCAATACCACTTCCTTCGAAGTGACAACAAAACTTCTCGAAAGCAGCGACATCGATTACGCTGAGTTTTGTGAATACATTGAACGAGAAAACACATCTCCGTCTGAACGAGGCAGTTTGCTTCGTGGACTCGGACGTGCAAAGCATCATGACGCCGGCGACTGGAGTCTCGTCACGACCTATGCAGGTACGCTCGAAGGACGACTTGCTTCCATGCTTCTCGGAACTGGTTGCGATGTATCTCTCGTTTCACGCCATCGAGAAGGCGAGACCCGATTGACAGCACGAGCGACTCGCAAGGCTACATTACGCGGTGTTCACCTGGGAAGCATCATGCAGGAGATAGCAGAACAACATGGTGGTGACGGAGGAGGTCATGACGGAGCTGCGGGATGGACAGGAAATGTTGATCGCATTCGAGCAGAATCTGCATTCATAGCACAACTAACACTCCAACATGAGGTGAAAAAATGAGACCAAAGGCACCAGGATTGTACATCTCCAAATGGCGAGAGGAAGGACCTGTATCGTTGGAAACTGCTGAAGAATGGCGAGATGAACACGGTTGGAACGACTGGATGGCGATTATCGAGGCTGCCCTCTATCTTGATGCTGCTGAATTGGTTGAACTGCTTTTGCCAGTCTTAACTCCAGCACAACGAGCAACCTTTGACTTGGTTCGCCGACGTATGCTTGGCGACAAGCGGCTTGAGGAGGCCATCGATCAGGCGCTTGAAGTATGCAGAAATCCAGCAACGCGTGACCTCGCTCTTGAGGGACGTCTACGAATGGAGCGTGGTCTCCAACGATTCGAGAAGGGAGATGCAACTGGAGCAGAAGAAGATCTCACATGGGCTGAAACCAGACTCAAATCGGTTTCGAAAGCAAGTCGAGATCATGACTTATCACTCCTGAACAAAGCAGCATACCACATGGCTTCTGGAGAGGATCTCATGGCACTGCAAGTGTATGGGGATATTTCACGAAAGGAAAATCATGCTCATGAAACCATCGCTATATCTCGAATTGGTGCATCTCGCATTCATGCTCGATATGGGAAGATGTTCGATGCTGCTCGAAATGCTTGGAACGGACACGCACATGCCATTCTCGCCAATCAGGTGACAATGGCGATCGAAGCAGGCAGCCTATTCATGGACCTGACGATTGGTGAACAAGATGAGAAAGCGGTTCGATTTCAACAACAAGTCGATGAATCAAAGCCACGCAATGTCGGGGATGCAACACCTGAATTGAAGGTGCACCCAGCAGATGTAAGCGGTGTTTTCGAGTGGTGCTTGAAGCATCTCAACAAGGAGCATTCCGGTCAGGATCGTCCCGATTTGCGAGCCATGGTCATGATGGCGCACCGCCTTGATCGGATGGATGATTTCGATTGGCTAATCGAAGAACCTCAACGTGTGGAAGATTCCATGCTGGTAGCTGTTGTTCTGGGATGCGCACTCAATGATGAACAACATTTAGCATGGACTGAACGAATGCAATCACTGATGCCGTGATTCTATAGAATCTACCCAGTTGCTCAAATCGATAACTTCCTGAACATCCCAATGAGTAAAATCCGGTAATTCTGCAAACCATTGGACTGTCGATACGTGTTGATCGTTGACATTCCAATGCTGTTGAACAAACGGGGATTCTTCGTCGTCAACACATACCAATCCAACCCAACCATTTGGATAATACGATTTATTCCAAGCGAGAAGTATACCTTGACCTCCTACTTCCTCCATCAGTTCCCGATGCAATGCTTGCTCTGGATGCTCTCCTTCCTCGACATGTCCTCCAGGGAACTCCCAACCACGTTTCGGATGCTGAACCATGAGAATCGATCCTGATTTCAAAACCGATGTCGGATTGCTTTTGCGAACAACATAGGCCAAGACGAACACTGGAGACATTGTACCACCTACATCATGGAACGGCATTGTTCAAGATATGGTTCAGCCCAAGACTCGCCCGAAGCAACAAGGCGCCGAGCCATGAAGAAGGCCTCTGATATGTTCGAGGATTCTATCAAATCAACGATTTTCTTCTCTTCGAGTTTCGTTTTTTCTCCTGTTTCTTCCATTGACTCAACAATTGGTTCAGTTGTTTCCTGCCGCACACGTTTGTTGAGTTCTTCCATCTGCTCAAGGAATGCTGTGCGATGCTCGAGTTTTGGCCCACTCCATGGCGTTTTTTCTCCACCATCCATACGTTCTGTTAATCGATTTAGGAATTCGTCACGCACCAGCAGATGCGGCATCAACGTCTGGACGTGATCGTAGCACGACCAGGCTGAATCAATCTCCTTCCGACGTTCATGCAGACGACCCAATTGCATCCACAATTCATGATTCACTGGTCGATGAGCGAGCAAATGTCGACTCAATTCGATGAACAAATCCTCAAACCCTTGCAAACGAAGGTGTTCAATTCGGCGGCCATAGACAATGTTCGCACGCTGGTCACGGAAATCCAAATCTCGACAACGATCTGCAAATTCAGCAATTTCCAACAGAACCTCATCACTTTGTTCATCGCCACCACCTCGAGCAACGAGAGCTTCCCACCAAGCATCAGGAGTAAGTGGGTCTCGAGCAAAGGCGGCTTCGAGAAGTTCCAAACCGAATTCAAGATAATCCAGTTGTTTCAGTTTCTCAAATTGTTCCGTATCTCTGCCAAGAACGGTGAACACATCTTCCAACACAATTCCAAGTCCGTGGTTGTCTTTGAGCCCAACTTTGATGTCTGCTAAACATCGCCAGTTTCTCTCATCAGTGAAATCATGCAGCAAGGCTTGGCGAGCGTTTTGTTCTGCCCATTGCATATTGGATTCTTTACGTTCAGGGTCGGCCTTCGCCAACCGAACAAATTTTTGTGCTTGGGTTCGATAACGGTTCCCAAGATTGCGACGTGGGTGTTGCAAATCATCATGTGCAGATTGACGCATGACCATTCCTACTGGACGCTCATGTACCCTTCTGGGTTATCTGAATAATGGATGGTTGCATCAAATCCAACCTTCGATGTTAAACCATCTTCGTATCGAGAAGGGTCAAGGCTCGATCCCTTCTGATTCGGGAAAATGTATGTATCACGGTCGGGTTGCCAACGGGTCACCATAGCCCATTCAACACGAACGGGATTGCTGATGTCAATGTCTTCGTCGACGATCGTGACCATTTTCATGGATCGATGACCTGCTAAGGCAGCTTCGATGGCTCTCTTTCCATCGTCTTCGGACGTCTTTCGTATTTTAACGACTGCAGCCAGCCATCCGCAACCACCCTCTGTCATGTGGACATCAATGCAATCAACAACTTGTGCAACGGCTTCTTTGATGGTAGGCGAGCGAGGCAATCCCATCAACGTCTTATGTTCAGCTTCGCCAGGAATCAATGCATGGAAGATAGGGTCATCACGATGAATGATTCCATCGACTTCGATCACCGGTTCTTGTCGCACATCGTCAACGGTTCCTGTGATATCGACATACGGGCCTTCGTCATCGTCATCCAATGTAATTCGCCCCCACATAGCATACTCAGCATCTGCAGGAACTTGGATACCATTCGGCAATTCAACCAATTGAAGTTGCTCATTATACAGTTTCTCATGAAGTGCAGCGGCGATGGACAACTCGTCGATTGGTTCATCAAACGACATGGCCCCAGCGAGCAGAACAACTGGGTCAGGAGCGTTGACTATAGCGATGTTGACTTCTTCCCCACGCTCTCTTGCTTGATCAACCATGGTACGCAGATGTCTGGGCACGAGACGAACAACGAGATGGTTCTCATCACGTAAGAACTGCCTGTGGAAACTCATGTTCCTTTGACCGTTTACTTCAGCAATAATGACGCTTGCGGACATGTACCGTCCTCGGTCTTGAGGCCAGTGATGAGGAATCGCGATGGAATGCAAATCCACCTTTTCCTGGATGTTGTCGTAAACAGGAGATTCTGCAGGCGACACGATTTCAGGCATTCCTGGGTTTTTCATGGCCCATGCGAGTGTGTCGATGTAGACTTCCGGTTGAATTCCAATGGCTTCACAAAGCCGGTCACGCGTAAGCATGTTGACGGAAATCCTCTGCCCGGGTACTTCTTTCACGTTCTCAAACAACATGTTGGGATGAGAGCGGTTCGAACTGAATTCCCAAATCCCATGAACGAGACTCACTTCATCGCTGATGCGTTCTGCGTGCGAAAGATGATCTCGAAAGGCCAAAACATCACGTCCTCAGAATTTCGTCTGAGTATCTTCGAGGTAGCGTGGACGGTCTTCCTCTTCCGCTGATTCGCCGCCGGAGGACATCATGTTCATGCCCGAGAACAAACCAATGAGACCGACTGCATGTGCTGTAAGAACATCAACTTCGGATTCGACGAGATTCATCCAATGGTTCACAATCACCAAAAATCCGAGAAGCATGGTCAGCAGTGCAACGATTGGCAGCATACTCTTTGGAATCATGCCTTTACTAACAAGACCTTGTTTATGATGTTATTCTTCCGCACAGACGGTGGAATCCTGACTCCGATGAAACGGCGACTTGATATATGAAAGCAAAGTCGCCAAAACGCTCGAATGAGGTTTGAACATGGGTAGAGGACTCTTTGCAGGTGCAAAAATGGCCAAGGACCGTCAAAAGTTTCGTTGGTCTGACCGACGATACAAGAAGCGCATGCTCAAATCTCGTGCCAAGCACGACCCGCTTGCTGGATCAACCCAAGCCAAGGGCATCGTTGTCGAAAAGGTCGGTATTGAAGCCAAGCAACCAAACTCTGGCATCCGCAAGGCTGTCAAAATTTCACTCATTAAGAACGGTAACAAGCTAACTGCATTCGCTCCTGGTGATGGTGCAATCAACTTCATCGATGAGCACGACGAAGTTATGGTCGAAGGTATCGGTGGACGCATGGGTCGTTCATACGGAGACATTCCCGGTGTCCGTTACAAGGTCATTCAAGTCAACGGCGTATCCCTCGACGAAATGGTTCGAGGACGCAAGGAGAAGCCAGTCCGCTGAGGTGTTCATGATGTCAGAAGAAGTAGTCGTCGACGATCGTCCTATCGCAGGTATCGGAACGCTTGTCTTTGGCAAGTGGGATGCTGCTGAAGTTGTCTGCAACGACCCTGGTCTTGCACCATACGTCAACCTCACAACCGTTGGAGTACCGCACACCGGTGGCCGTCATGCCAACATGTGGTTTGGAAAGTCCAAACTTAGCGTCGTTGAGCGCTACATCAACAAACTCATGCGAACCGGGGCTTACACCGGGAAGAAACAGTCTGCAATGAAGGCCTTTGAAAGCGCCCTCGATGTGCTCGCTGAGCGACGCAAAATGAACCCTCTGCAAATCTTTGTCGATGCCATCTGCAATGCAGCTCCGATGGAAGAGATCACTCGAATCAAATTCGGTGCTGTCTCGCAACCAAAGGCAGTTGATTCATCTCCATCTCGACGTCTCGATGTTGCTCTGAAGAACCTCGCAAAGGGCGCACAACAAGGCACACACAAGTCCAAGCGAACCCTCCAACAATGCATCGTCAACGAGCTCAACAAGGCCTCCGAAGGTGATGCAACTTCCTTTGCTGTTGCAAAGAAAGAAGAAGTTGAGCGTATCGCTGCATCCGCTCGATGAAACCGTACACGGCGACGAATTTCGTCGAAGTTTTGCGACTCACTTAAGAACCCCATTCAAGTGGGCGAAATGAACCAGACAGGTGGACACCATGGGACGAAAAGAAGACAACATCAAAAAGGCCACAGAAGTCATGCACATACTTCCACAGATTCGAAATCTGTGCATTGCTGCTCACATTGATCACGGTAAGACGACACTTTCTGACAACTTGATTGCTGGAGCCGGTATGATGTCCAGCGATTTGGCTGGTGCTGCACGTGTTCTCGACTTCGACGAGCAAGAATCTGCTCGTGGAATTACCATTAACGCTGCATCGGCTTCAATGGTTCACGCTGTCGATGGTACAGACTACCTCATCAATCTCATCGACACACCCGGTCACGTCGACTTTGGTGGCGACGTTACACGTGCCATGCGTGCGGTTGACGGTTGTTTCATTCTCGCTTGTGCTGTTGAAGGACCAATGCCTCAAACCGAGACGGTTGTACGACAAGCACTCAAGGAGAAGGTCAAGCCTGTTCTTTTCATTAACAAGGTCGATCGACTGATCAACGAACTTCAGGTCACTCCAGAAGATATGATGAGCCGATTCCAAGAGACCATCACCAAGGTCAACAAGCTAATCAAGCAATTCGCTCCTGATGAGTTCAAGAAAGAATGGCAAGTCAGTGTCATGGACGGTACGGTTGCCTTCGGAAGTGCTTACCACAACTGGGGTATTACCATCCCTTACATGAAGAAGTCTGGCGTTACCATGACCGACATCTTCCAGTACTGCAACGATGAGAAGCAAAAGGAACTTGCACAGGCTGCACCAGTTCACGAAGTTCTTCTCGACATGGCAGTTACCAAGCTGCCAAGCCCTGTCGAGGCACAACCGTACCGTATTCCGAACATTTGGACCGGTGACCTCGATTCTTCAATTGGAAAGGCAATGATGGCATGTGACCCAGAAGCAGAACTTGCTATGATGATCACAAAGATTTGGATGGACCCACACGCTGGTGAAGTTGCTGTCGGCCGAATTTACTCCGGTGCAATCTCACAAGGTGAATCCGTCTTCGCTATCGGTGCTGCAAAGCCAGAACGTGTTCAGCAAGTCAGCATGATGGTTGGTGGTGATCGAATCACGGTGCCAAAGGTCGTTGCTGGCAACATCGCTGCAATCACAGGTATTCGAAGCGCTGCCGCTGGTGTAACGCTCTCTCGTGACAAAGACTTCACGCCGTTCGAAGCCATTCGTCACTACTCTGACCCTGTTGTTACCGTCGCTGTCGAGCCAAAGAGCATGAAGGACCTTCCAAAGTTCATCGATGCATTGCGCTCACTCGCCAAGTCTGATGCATCTCTGCAAGTCACAACCAACCAGGAAACTGGCGAAGCATTGCTTGCTGGTATGGGAGAACTTCACCTTGAGATTACTGTCTACCGAATTGAGGAAGAACAGAACATCAAGGTCAGCGTCAGCCCACCTATCGTTGTTTACCGTGAAGGTGTTCAAGGAAGCAACCGTGGACATGCCTTCGAAGGTAAATCTCCAAACCGACACAACCGTTTCTTCTTCGAGATTGAAGCACTCCCTAGTGAAGTTGTTAACGCTCTGCGAAACGGTGACCTTGGTGACGGACCTGTTCGAAGCAGTGATGCTAAGGAAACAGGAAACAAATTCGGCGAACTCGGTATGGATAAGGACTTGATGCGCAAGATTTACGCCATCAACGGGACCAACGTTCTCGTCAACGATACCAAGGGTATTCAAGGACTACACGAAACCCGTGAATTGATCATCGAAGCGTTCAACGAAGTCTGTAAGAAGGGACCAATTGCTGATGAACCGGTTCAAGGTATGTTCGTTCGATTGACAGACGCAAAACTGCACGAGGATGCTATCCACCGTGGACCTGCACAGACAATTCCTGCAGTTCGAAACGGAATCAAGGGTGCAATGATGCGTGCGAAGACCGTACTCCTCGAGCCAATGCAGAAGGCGTTCGTCTCTGTTCCAAACGACTGGCTTGGCCAAGTCACACGTGAAGTCACCAACCGCCGTGGAATCATCGAAGACATGCCAAGTGAAGGCGATGTGACAACCGTTGTTGGTGTTCTGCCAATCGCTGAAACATTCGGTTTCTCCAACGACATTCGTGCTGCTTCGCAAGGACGAGCTGTCTGGAACACTGAAAACCTCGGATTCGAGATGCTACCACCACAACTCTTCGACAAGGTCGTTGGTGAAATCCGAACCCGTAAGGGATTGAAGCCAGAGCCAAACCCAGAATCCTACTATGCTGATTGAGCATGGATTCAGGATCTATTGCAGCCCTATTTGCCACAACCGTTGGTGGCGTGCCCAAGCCGCGTGTTGACACTCTTGATGTGACAACAGGTGGTATTCGTCATGAGATTATTCGCGACAAGAAGCATCACGGTGGTACCGAGAAAGCCGTTTGCCTCATGTCTGTAGAAACAATGGAACATTTACAATCACTTGGCCATCCAATCCATGGAGGATCGACTGGAGAAAATATTCTCATCGATGTTCCACAAGCATCGCTTGGTGTTGGTGTTCAATTAAGATTCGATCAAGTTCTTCTTGAAATCACGATGGCGGCAACGCCATGCAAAACAATTGCTGATTCCTTCAGTGGTGGTGATTTCAACCAATTATCGGAGAAGAAATATCCAGGACAAACCCGCTGGTACGCTCGCGTTCTTCAAGAGGGAATCATCCACGAGGAAGAGCAAGTAAGCATCAACTCAAACGCTTGAGTTGTAAATCCGTTAATTCGCGAAGAGCGAGCATTGCTGGACCATCTGGCAATCGATCAAGGCAAGCATGAGCATGTTGATGATATTCGTTTGCTCTTTCGCGAGCATAAGCGATTGAACCGAGTTCATCCAATGCCGCTATACCATCCTGAACCATTGATTCGGTAGCATCCTCGCACTTTCCAAGAACGGATAGTAGACGAGACTTGGTTTCTGAATCAGGTTGAGAAAGAGCATGTATGACCATGAGCGTCTGCTTTCCTTGAGCGACATCAGAACCTGTTGGTTTTCCAAGCGTTGCTGAATCGGAGAGGACATCGATGAGATCGTCCATGAGTTGGAAACACAGTCCAACCGATCGACCCCACTCAGCAAGACACTCAATCACTTCGTCATCTGCACCTGCAACACGCGCTCCTAATTCAGCACAAATCTGGAACATCACAGCGGTTTTTCCTTCAATCATCTCGATGTATTCATCTTCAGTGACTCGTTCACGCGTCTCAAATTCAATGTCCAATTGCTGCCCTTCTGATACACGCCGAACCATCCAAGCGATCCTGTTGACGAGGGAAGGGATGTCATGCAACTCGATGTTCGCAGACATCACCAATCGTTCGAATGCAATCGCAAGCATAGCATCGCCCGCATTGATCGCTGTTGGCATATCGTACTCAATGTGTACAGCATTACGACCTCGACGAATTTCATCATCGTCCATAATGTCATCATGGACCAGCGTAAAGTTGTGAATGGTTTCTATTGCAGCACCAATGTCGAGAAGGCCAGAATGCGTGTCACCAACAGCACGACCAACAAGCCATGGGAGCGTTGCTCGCATTCGCTTTCCTCCACCAAGGATCAGATGCATCATAGCTGCAGCCAGGCGTTCGTGACGAGAAGCCGTCAGACTCTCAACGATTCGTTGTTCGATAAACGGCTTGACTTCGTTGATGCTGGTAAGGAGGTCTGCACCTTCTGCGTTCGGTAGCATGTGTGTAACATCTCCCATATCGTGAATCAGACCATCTTGGAGTGCTTCACATGCCGCTTTATCACCGATGGCGTTCCACCAGTCTTCATTCATCAAGCGTGCAGCGATGCAGCGGAACCATGGAGCAATGACATCAGCACTGTCTTCATCAACAAGCATTGCATCCAACTCTTCTGCATTTACCCACTTTACAGCGGAGACCTCATTTGGATTTGGGTCCAATTCAACATTTGCTTGAATCATCAAAATGTGATCGATTTCACGCTCAATCCAATCAGCGTTCATTCGAGCTGAATAGCGCATCTTAGTGATGAAATGGAAGTCGTTGATATCAATGGAATCGGGTGAAATACCTAATTCCTGATCGAGTTTCCGGATGGCAGCAACCTTGACACCGAGCGCATTGTTCTCCTCCATCTCCTCTGCACTTGCGAGTGGATGTGAGCAACAGGAATTCGCCCAAACACTTGGAAATGTGATCTTGTCGTGCGCCCGTTGTTGCAAGAGTAATTTTCCTTCTCCATTGAACAACAAGACGCTAAAGGCACGATGGAGTCTTCCCGATTGATAATGACTGTCAGCTTTGCTGATTGGACCAACGACACCATCGTTTTCATCAACTTGCAAGACGGCCTCAGCCATCATACTGGCTTGTGTCGAATCCGAGGACTGAGCCTCCATCAAACTGGACACTTTGTTGTCGATGTCCGCTTCAGGAACATCTCCGCTTGCATAGTTCGACATATGAGCCCCAATCTTTCTCTGAAGAGGCGCTACATAGACAGTTCGCTTGTAAATTTACTAATTTTGCCGACGAATGGACCAATTCTTTCGTCCTAGTCCTTCAAGAGCTGTCCCCGTCAATCCACCCCAGAGCAATGGTTCATCGATTTGGAAATAGAACAATGAAAGCATCACCAACAAGGCGATAATCCAATGATGCAACCATATGGAGTTGGTACGTATGTGAAACTAAATGTTCTCAGTCAACCAACGTACGGTTGCAAAACCAAGGACGATGCCCAATGAGTACAATGCAAAATCCATTTCATCAACTCATGGTAGAATAGTCGTTCCTCTCCAGGGTTCTTGACGTAACAATGAAAGCATTCTCGACGGATGCTCGCCGTTGATTAGATAGACACCGATTCCTGATTGAGCAACCAAATGACCTCGAGTTATCTTCAAGCCAATGCCTCCTGTGACATCAATATCGGATTGATGGAGGCCCTCATAGTTAATCTCTGGAGACCATTGCTCGATAAGATCCTCATCAGTTGCAAGATGAGGAGGCACTTTGAGCAAACCATCGACGCCACCCATTGCAAAAATGAGCGATTCAACATCGGAAAGTTCCAGAGAGAGACGTGCAACTAGATCATCACCGGATAAAATTCCAAAGCGAACATCACCATCAACGTCAACAACATCACCAAAAGATACGTGAACTAGGTTCGAATTGTTGGCAGAGAATGCATCAAGCGAACCATCGAAGTTCGGACCAAGGTTTCTTGCCCATGCATGAGGAGGGTGCGATTGGACGTTCAAATCGAATTTCTCCAATTCTGAAACAACGATGGAATTGAGTGCCAGCATATCGCTGCGGACCTGTTGAACAGCTTCAGTTTGCGATTGACATGCGTTATCCTGGACTTGAAGGCCTTGTATGTGGCCTTCATTGAGACGCCAACGTTTTGCTTTCAGATGACCGAATGATCCTGCTCCATGAATCACGATGACTTGGATACCATGTTGTGTAATGTCGTGAACAACAGAGCAAAGGTTGCGAATAATTTCGACGTTTGCTACGCATTCTTCGTCCTTTTTAGTGATGAGGGCACCTCCAAACTTGATGACAATACGCCTCACCATGATGCAGCCAAGAAATTGACCTTCATGAGTATGCCTACAAAACACAGGATTCAATAGGCTGCGTGATTTGACAGACACATGACCGATGAGGGCCCAAGCCTGGATTCTTTCCTTCGACATCTCCAGACTGAAGTTGAGGCTGCATCAGAGATTTCAGACAAGGCTGAGAGAAACGACCGACTGTTGCAACTTGAATCATCGATTCAAGAAGCGATTATTTTTGCGAACCGATTCAATGAACTAAAGAAACAAGGCGTCGATCCATTGCTCCTCGTCGATGCAAAAGTTCAGCAAGAGCGACCTGCCCCGCCGGCAACAAAGGGACAATCGATTCTTTTAGGTACAACAACGTGCAAAAGCTGTGGCTATTTACTCGACAATGATCTCGACTTTTGCCCTGCCTGCGGGACAAAGAAATGATCACTCTTCTTCTTCACGTTCCCAACGGGCGACGGTATCGGTGATCATTGGATCATCGTCACCAACACGATACAAGTATTCAGGAGGCACTTCATCGGTGAGGAAAACGGTCTTTCCTGCCCGGTAAATGGTGTGTCCATCAGCGACCGCACGGACGGTGTCGACCTCGATAATGGCAGGTCGGTCAATTCGAACATGTCCTGCTTCCAAGGCGTTGACGATGGTCTTGGAAAGATGAATGTGGTTTCGAGTGCCTGAGGTAATCCCAAGCTGTACGATTGCATCGGCTTCGCTGGGCTCACATGGCCAGTAGAGTGCTTCTGGAATCTCATCCGTTGGCAAATCAAGTTCAATTTCGATGGAGTGACCGTATGTTGCTCGAATCATCTCACCTTCAACCTGGTATCGTCCCTTCTCATCAGCACTGGCAATCGCCTCAAAGTGCCATCCACGAAGCCAGTGGTAGTGGCGTCGTTGACTCGAAATGGAGTCAGCAAGCTCTCGAGTACTGACCCAACCATTGATGTCCATTTCGACATTGAACTTCTCAGGTGCGTGTCGCAGGACTAGCGCAAGCATTCGACCAAGACTTCCTGCTTCTCGGTCACTCATGATGAATTTTCCTTCATCGTTGCAGACGTGACAGTTTGTTCCTGTGAAGAACCCGTTGTTTATTGAGCAAGTACGAAGTCGACATTGGCGCAGCATATTCGGGCCCTATCGACACCCATTCATGAACCCTGCGGGTGTTTTGACCGACTCAATCAAATGCTAGTTTCAATTCCCAGCACCATGGTCGATGTTGCAATGGTCGGTGCTGGCCAAACGAAATTTGGCAACCATCCTCTCGGATTGAAAGGAATGTGGGCTGAGGCCATCGAGAAGGCAGTTCATAGCGTCGATAGTGGATTCGATTCCACCGATGTTGAGGAAGCGTTCATTGGAAGCATTGCTTTTGGTGGATCGCAACTTGGAAACACGGCTGCTCTGCTCACAGAACATTCCGGTATGGAAGGAGTCAGCGTACGTCGAGTTGAGAACGCTTGTGCTTCATCTGGTTTTGCTCTACGAGACGCTTGGATGGCCATCAAAAGCGGTCAGGCAGATGTTGTCGTTGCAGGTGGAATTGAGAAAATGAACGATTTGTCTGCCTCAAGGAAACGCTACTGGCTCGGAGTTTCTGGCGACACAGAATGGGAACGCCTCGCAGGATTGACGTTTCCTGGAACGTATGCGCTGACTGCTCGAAGATATTTTCACGAATTCGATTCAACACACGATGATCTCGTACATGTTTCCGTTAAGAACCATATGCATGGCTTCGAGAACGAGGTTGCACATCTCAGGAAACAGGTCTCGTTCGAAAAAGCACAATCAGGGTTCATGGTAGCGGACCCACTCACACTCTACGATTGCTGCCCAACCTCCGATGGTGCATCTGCTGTCATCCTCGTGGCCGATCACTTGGCACACAAGTTCACAGATACGCCCATTTGGGTTAAAGGATCAGGTGCAGGTTCAGACCACCTCGCCCTCCATGATAGGCCAAGTATTACACAATTACGAGCAACGCAAATGGCTGCAGCGAAGGCCTACAAAACAGCAGACATCTCTGCATCTGATGTTGATTTAGCAGAAGTGCACGATTGTTTCACTATCGCAGAAGTATTGGCGACCGAAGATCTTGGGTTTACAGGACGCGGTTTAGGCGGAGCATTCGCTCGAGACGGAGAAGGTCGACGAAACGAAGGAAGCGTCACCATCAACGCGAGTGGTGGACTCAAATCAAAAGGCCACCCACTTGGAGCGACTGGAACTGGTCAAGCCGTTGAAATCTTCAAACAACTACGCCATCAAGTCGAGCAAGAGCGACAAGTACGCGATGCAGAAATCGGAGTGACACACAATGTGGGAGGATCTGGTGCAACATGTGCTGTCCATGTGTTTGGGAGGCAGCGATAATGTCGATAGCAATCCTATCCAACGACCAAGGGCACTTTGCGTGCAGCAAATACGGAGGAGACTGGGCTGGTCCAGATGGGGACCGTTTCACAATTTTACTTGGTCTCTTGAAGCAATTGCCAGCAGGTTCACTCAACCTTCACACCTTTGAGGACTTCTTGGAATTCATACCAAGTGTAAGCGTTCGGGACATCATCGAGTCGAGTACTGAGTGGCGTATCGATGATCAAGCAAGTTTTTACCTACATGCAAGCAAGAGTAGTTACATTGTTGCAATAACAACCTCACAAGACGAACCCAATTGGCCATCCTTCGACGCTACACTGTACGACAAGGATATGAAAGATCAACTCGATCAACAATGGAAGATTGAGGTTGAAGGCGTGAGCCAAGGTGCATACGTCTCGCAAGCGCAGCACTCGATTGCAACACCATCCCGGCTTGGTTTGAAAGCTCAGGTTGATCATGAGCAACTAGTATGGCCGCCTCGGCAACTCAACGCAACTGGCAAGAGGATTGAATCCGCAAGCGAGCAACTTTCTGAAACAGCAACGATTCTGACCTGGACTCGACTGAGTGCAGCCGGTGCACCCTCGGAATTCTCAGGACGAGCACCGATTCTTGATGGCGTCTCAACCGTCCTTGTTCAATTCCCTGAGGGTCCAAAAGGTGTCTTCATGTTGGCCGATGACGAGCACAACCAACCAGCCATCGATGCAAGCGTTCGGTTTGACGTCCGACGCCTCTATGGGCAAGATGGGATGATGCACTACGGTCTGAAGGCCATCCTGTTATAATTCTAAACGCGTGGATAGAAGCCTTCATAGAAAGTCTGTCCCGTGGCTAAAATATGGCTGGGTTTGGTGGCATCCGCAAAGGAAGAAAGGAAGCGGCTGACAATCTTTCAATTCAAGAGGAAGGAGATTGTCCCCGTTGTGGTGGTGAAAGTCAACCATCAACCATGGAAGGTTATCTTGTTTGCAGCCGATGCTCGTACGAGTGGGCAGATCCAAATCACGTCTCACGCAAAGTGCGTGGGCCACCACCGAATCACCGCCGAGATTCAGAATTGATTAATGAATTCAAGGCAGAAATGGAACGAGGTGACCTCAAAGGCGTCCTTGGTGTCGACTCGAACCTCTCAGCCGAGCAAGAACAATCCCTGAAGCGCCTAGAGGACAAGTGGATGAGTGGAATGCAAGGGCATTACAATGCCGCATCAGAAGATCGCAAGCCACTCATGATTAGTTTTGACGATGACGACAATTTGGTTTCAACAGAAGTCGCTGCATTGACCATTGTTTCCAATGGATTTGACGGAGGGGAAGAGATTCGTCTTGAATACCCTGGCAAGGGGACCGAATTTTATGCATACAATGAACGAAGTCCAACTGGATGGAAGCGTGGCCGCAACAGTGAGGATACGGCAAGATCGATTACCAATGTCATCAATCGTTCTTCACGTCTCGTCTATGCGAATCTTGAGGGTAACCGCATTTCTTTCGAATTGAGAAATGATGCTCTCAAAGCAGAATCGCTTGTTCTCTTCGTTGATGATCCCGGAGGGCAAGACATTGTCGCAGAGAAAGGAGGTGTCATCCTTGATTTCCGTGATGTGAATGTCTTGGACGATTATCGCAACGTCATATCTCTGGTTCTTGAAGATGGTATCATATCGCCAAGTGAAGATCAGATGATGTGGGTTATGCGCCAACACCTCGGTGTGAGTGAAGAACAACATGTTGCCCTTGTGCAGGAAATCTTCGGCGACAATGCTCTGAAGGAGTGCCCAAATTGCAATCAAATGGCTGAACTGTATCCAGAGTACTCAGCATGGTATTGTCAGCCGTGCGAAAGTTGGGTCTAATTCAATTTCTATAGATTTGCTAACGCATTGAATTTGATGCGTTTTTTGCGAACGTGGGCGAGGGATGCTTCATAAGGTGGACGGTGTTCCGTCAAATTGGCGAACGCTATGGCAGAAGATGTATTGTATATTGGAATTGATTTGGGAACATTTCGTTCTGTAATGGTCTCCTCAGGAAATCACGAAGAAGAAGAACTCACTGTAATTGGGACTCCTAAAGACCCAATCGCACGAAATTTCCTCAAGCGAGATGTTCTCTTTGGAGAAGATGCTCTGAAGAACAGACTTGCATTGAACCTCTACCGACCTCTTGAGCTTGGTGTCATCAAGGATACCGTCGAAGATCGACAATTCATTGCCCACTTCATCACCCACCTTATCGGTCTAGCAGACCCTGAAGAGCACGACCGTGTCGTCGCTGTCATCGGTGCACCTGCTGAAGCCAGCCACGTCGACAAGACGGCTATCTTTGATGCTGCTGCAGGTAGCGTCAACGCTGCTATGATTATCTCAGAACCATTCGCTGTCGCCTACGCTCTTGACATGATCGAGCACACTCTCGTGATCGACATCGGCGCAGGTACGACGGATCTTTGCCGAGTCTACGGAACCATTCCCGGCCCAGGTGACCAAATGCACACCGGATACGCTGGAGACTATGTTGATGCTCAAATCATCAAAGAAGTCCAATCCAAGTACAACGGAGCTCAAATCACCAAGGACATGGCTCGACGCTGGAAGGAACAATACTCCTTCGTATCAACCTCAACTCCGGATGAGCCAATCATGGTCGACTTCTCCATCGAAGGGAAGGCCATGAATCTCGACATCACAGATTGTGTACAACGTGCTTGTGAATCCATCGTTGACCCAATCGTTGAGAACGTCAAGCAACTCATCGCTGATTCCAACCCTGAGTACCACGACCAATTCCGTCGAAACATGGTTCTCGCTGGTGGCGGATCAGGCATTCGTGGCCTCGGTGCACTCATCGAACGCCGACTCTCCGACATGGGCGATGTCAACGTGCACGTTGTCGACGACCCAGTTCGACTCGGTGCAATGGGTGGCCTCCGCTTGGCTATGGAAGTTCCAGAAGACATGTGGAAGAACCTCACCCTCGCATCTCGCTGAGTTGTTTACATGAACAAAGGGCTCGCCATTACTGGTGGCGTTCTGCTTCTATTGTCCCTGTTTGGTTTTGTATTTTCTATAGCAGGGATTGCAACATACGAACCCAACAGCGATAACATTCTACACGATACAGAAACTGATGGCACAGTCTTCAACTTCGATGGTACATCAAGCTGGCTCGAAGTTTATGCAAAAGGTGATGTTGATTGTTACAGTTATTCCATTTCAGTGACGGATGACATGTTTGAGTATTTTTATCCAAATTGTGATGCCGGAACAGAAATCACTGGCTACACATACCTTGGCGATGTTGAAATCTACGATGCTGGAACTTACAACATCGATGCTGATGGCAATGTCGTGATTGTTGATGCAGATGGCCTCATTGGCCCGGTGTTCGCAATGTGTGGCGGCGGTTTTTGCTGCCTTCTGGGTGTTGTTCTGTTGATTATTGGACTCGCAACAGGAAAAAAGACGCCACAAGTGATTGTGTACCAACAACCAGATGGTGCCATGTACCAACCCAATCAAACAACAGTGCAGCAGTACATTCCTCCTTCCGATCCGCAACAACCTGTTCAGCAACAGCAAATCATTCCCCCAGCATTTGAGGAAAACCCCAATGTGGCCCCTGTCTATCAAACTGATTTCGATGGATTTTCGTTTGAACATAAAAAAGAAGATTGAGACACCATGATTTCTAAAGAAACCAACGTGGTAATATTAACCGGTGCTGGTATCAGTGCCGAATCTGGAATCCGAACCTTTCGCGATTCGAATGGATTGTGGGAAAATCATCGGATTGAGGAGGTCGCAACACCCGAAGGGTGGCAAGCGAACCCACAGCTTGTATGGAATTTTTACCAGCAGCGACGAAGACAGTTGTTGGAAGTCGAACCAAACCAGGGTCATGAGGCCTTGGTTCAACTTGAGAACTATCTGCAAAACTTCCTCTTAGTGACTCAGAACGTTGATGATTTGCATGAGCGTGCAGGCTCAAAGAATCTGATTCACATGCATGGAGAACTTGCAAAACTCCGTTGCGAATCGTGTCATCATGTTGAAACCATGATGGATGATGAACACTTAGAGGAGACCTTCCTGTCCTGCTCGAAAGGCGAAGGGAGAATGCGCCCCCATATCGTTTGGTTCAATGAAATGCCAATGAGGATGCCGGAAATTGAGAAGGCCCTCTCCGAGTGTGATGTTTTCATTGCGATTGGAACAAGTGGTCATGTCTATCCTGCGGCTAATTTCCTTCACACTGCAAAACGGTATGGCGCTCACACTATGGGCATCAATCTTCATCCACCGGAAAATGTGTCCTTCTTCGATGAATTCATCCAAGGGAAAGCTGGAGAAATACTTCCAACGCTCGTTGAAAAATGGACACAATGAATCGATTGGGAGTTGAATCAAGTTCAATAGGTATCACCTCATCATCTTGTTGTGGGAACTGCCTCATTGGATGAATTGAACTGGCTCAACCGCTTTGTCACAGAGACGCCAGGTGACAATGAAGTTGGTGGTAAACCACGACAGGTTCCACACGTATGCTGGTCACGAGTGCATCCAACCGCTGTTCCTGAACCAAGTCTGCGTCTCTGGTCCGATGAAATGGCTCGAGAATTGAATCTTAAGATGGGCGATAGCGACATCTTAGGTGGCAACCGCATCTCTGTGGGTATGGATCCCTATGCACAACGATATGGTGGACATCAATTTGGGAACTGGGCCAATCAACTCGGGGATGGTCGCGCCATTACACTCGGTGAGGTTGATACACAGAATGGAATTCTCGAATTGCAACTCAAGGGACCAGGGATTACACCATACTCAAGGTTCGCTGATGGCAAGGCAGTCTTGCGTTCATCGATTCGAGAATTTTTGTGCAGTGAAGCCATGCATCATTTGGGCATCCCCACAACCCGAGCATTGTCACTTGTAACGACTGGAGAGGACGTCGTTCGAGACGTATTGTACAACGGTAATCCTGCACCTGAACCGGGTGCTATTGTTTGTCGGGTCGCTCCAAGTTTCCTTCGCTTTGGTTCCTTCCAAATTCATTCGATGAATGGAGACAAAGAGACTCTACGTACACTCGTTGACTACACAGTTAAACACCACTTTCCCGATCATAGCTCTGAAAGCGACGATGGGTTGATTCAGTGGCTTACGCAAGTTGGACAGGAAACGGCTTGGATGATCTCTGAATGGATGAGGGTTGGGTTTGTTCACGGTGTGATGAACACGGACAATATGTCGATTCATGGGTTAACCATCGACTATGGACCCTATGGTTGGATTGAAGATTTTAATCCAGATTGGACACCCAACACAACCGATGCACGGACAGGACGATACAGATTTGGCCACCAGGCCCAGATTGGAGCTTGGAACTTCGCTCGCTTGTTGGAATCTATCTCGCCACTAATGGAGGAGCCAGAACGGCTTTACGAGAGCCTTGAAGCGTATTATACTGAATATGAGCAGTGCAACAATACAATGTGGTCAAAGAAACTCGGGTTGAAGGAATTCAAACAAAGCGATGGTGAGTTGATTCAAGAATTGACAGATAATTTGCAATTGGTCGAAACGGATATGACCATCTTTTTCCGATTACTTTCTTCGATGAATGAGCCCAACATCGAACACATTCGGTACGCATTCTACGATGAAGAGACCATACCATTGGTCGAATGGAACAATTGGCTAGACAAATGGTGGAAGCGGGTAGATGGTCAGCCAGATCGTGCGACTATGCGTTTATCCAATCCGAAGTATGTACTCCGCAATTGGATGGCTCAACTCGCCATTGATGCTGCAGAAAAGGAGGATTATTCCATTGCCCAAGAACTGTATAAACTGCTCAAGCATCCATACGCAGAACAACCTGAACACGATGAAGAATGGTTCCAGAAGCGACCTGAGTGGGCTCGTCATCGTGTTGGATGTTCGATGCTTTCATGCTCGAGTTGAGATCTACTCTTCTTCCCAACCGTGACGTTTTGCAAGCTCTTTGCTCACGAGTGGACTGTGGCAATGTGGACAAGTGTCGGACGGAGAGAGAAGATCAGGGCGAATGGCCAGAACTGCCATGCAACTTGGACATGCAGCTAACATCTCACCTTCTTCTAGTTCAACTTCTGGTGTTGGAACAAATGTTGTGTATCCTTGTCTATAGAGAGGAGAGAAATGATAACGAACTCGTTGAAACGAACTGAAGGAGGCGTATCCCATAATCAGCATGAACAAAATTCCCCCAGCTGCACCTCCTAATGTAGCATACAAATTCGCTAAGAACAATAGGAAGAAAATGACTGCTGCAATGGCGATAATCATTGCTGCTGGCCAATATGCCCAACGACGACGTGAGCGATACGAGAACCATGTCGAGGTGGTAATGAAAAGTGGAATCGCCCACATCAACATAGCTCCTCGGCCAATGTATTGTTGAGATAGGCTAGCAAAATCCCATGCAATGAGAACGATGATGAGACTGTCAATAGCAAGGATAAGCGCTGTACTTCGGTGTGTTTGATCAAAAATAGCAGAAAGAGTGGCAGAAGCACGCTGCCCACCCGAACCAGCCAGGACGATATCATCGCCTCTGTTCCCTGCCATAGTTCTACCAGTTGCTGCCCTCACATGAAGGCTTGTGAACAGCGAAGAAGTCTTCATGGTCAATACGCTCGCAAGGACATGAGCGTCCGTGATACCGACGTTGAGAAGCGTGGTGCTAGTCTTTCTGGCAAGCGCATACTGGTTGGTGTCACGGGTGGTATTGCTGCAGTCGATACAGTTCGGCTTCTTCGTGAAATGCGACGACATGGAGCCGAGATGCTCGTGATCATGACCGAAAGTGCACAACGAGTCATTACGCCACTTGCTGTTGAATGGGCAAGTCAATGCGAAGTCATTACCGATTGGGATGGTGATATGAAACAGCTTGAGGATGTTGATGCCATTCTTGTTGCTCCAGCAACGCGAAACACGATTGCAGCACATCTTCACGGGATGCAACAAGGACCACTCCTCATGGCGTTGAGCGCTGCACGGTCAAGAAATACCCATGTTCTGATGATTCCAAGTATGCATGCAGACCTTGCAGACGATCCAGTGACCGATGACATCGTTGAGCGGTTGAGGGACGAAGACATTGATGTGATGTGGGGTGACCTCGAAGAAGGAAAGAGAAAGACTCCAAATCACGAACACATCGTTGCTCGATTTGCACACGGTATCCATGCGCACTCGAAGAATCGTAAGAGCGTCGTCGTAACGCTTGGTGGGACATATTCACCGATTGATGATGTCCGTGGGGTTCAAAACACGAGTTCTGGTTCGACGGGATATGCAATCGCTGACGAACTCTATCGTTATGGTCATGATGTGACCTGTGTTGTTGGTCGAACAAGTGTCGAGCAGCCATCGTGGTTACCACTGTGCATCAAAGCAGAACAACCTGATGAAATGCTCGCTGAACTCAAAGCGCTCTCAAACGATGAGATACATGCATGGGTCCACACTGCTGCAGTTCTCGACTATGTTGTAGAAACACCTGCAGAGGGGAAATTAGCGAGTCAACAAGGCCCACTGCGGGTTCAGCTCGTTGAGGGTGCCAAGCACATCCAGGAACTCAAAGAGAAGGTTCGTGGTTCGACTCGAATCGGGTTCAAGTTGGAAACCGGAATCAAGCAACGTGATCTTATCCATCGTGCAACAGCCCAAATTGAGCATTCCGAAATGACAGCCGTGATTGCCAATCGTCTGGAAGATTTGGGAGATTCATCGAAACCTCGAGGCTATCTTGTCGACAAACAAGGAAGTCATTTCGTCCTCGAAACACAGTACGATCTTTGCGATGCACTAAGGACAATCATTGAACGAGGCGATTGAGATGCGACGATTTGCGATCGTTGGCCATCGAGCCATGAGCAAGGGCAAGTTGCCATTGAACGACCTTGCAGGTGGTGCCGGGAGGATGGACGTACTCATTCGAGCGGTCATGTCCTCGCTGCTCACTTCACATGGACTTCGAGACAATGTCGAAGTCGTCTTGCATCTCCAAGGTGGACCTGGGCCGCATCGAAGACTGAAGTTTGTAGGTTCAGAGCTCCGAGGATTTCATGCAGAGGAGCGTAGCGTTGCAGGCCTGATTGCAAAAGTCATCCGAGAGCCTCTACCGGCGATTGGGCACTGGATTGAGCGAACCCCTGGACTTTACGACGGAGGAGGCTCGTTGTCCCATACATTGACGGAATGGAAGGATTCCATTACGGTTCGACTCGATGCTGATGCACAACGATTGTGGAACGTGAACAGTACCATTCCAATGCAATCAACTCCAACTGAGGGCTCCATTGCATTTCTTCTCTCCGATGATCAACCGTTGGATACGGATCAGGGAATTGCACGTTCCCTCGGCTCGACGTGGTTGCAAGGTCACCATGCCATTGCGATCTGTCATTTCTTGTTGGATGAAGGTGTTGAGCTCAACCTTTGAACCACATCGGATGTCCAGTTTCATCCGATTGAAGTGCGTGTGCAAGTAAGGCATCATCAAGAGCAAGTGGATGGGTTTGGGGCCAGGTGGGAAGTGAGGAAATACTTGCAATCCCCAAAGCGACAGAATCGCAATCACCACTTTCAACTGTTTCATTATCAATATATGCAGCACCAATCGTAAACGTTGATTCAACAGAACCGCCTTTTCCTTCAGAGAATTGCACAGCGTTTCTGTACCAACGCATACCCAGTCGTGTGGTTTGGTAGGAGCCATTCCATTCAGGTGGAACGTTCAAATTCAACATCAACTCTCCATTTTTGAAAGCGCTCATGAGTTGTTGCTCAGCTTCAGTGGCTGAACGCTCAGGTGCAGGATTTGGCCATGAGGAAACATGCTCGGCATGTAGATCGATGTGAGGACGACAGAGGTTTTCTGGTGTTTTCGGCACCAGAGGGAGGACCCGTTGAACGAGTTCGACAGTCGCTTCAATCCCAACCTTCATGCCTTCAGGATCGAACGATGTGTACGAACTTGCAATGGCAGGAATGCCATACAGGCCTGCTTCTCGAGCGGCTCCCATCGTCCCACTGTGATAGGAATCTTGTGATAGGTTAGGACCAAGATTGACACCCGACAGGACCAAGGATGGTTGAATGTC
>CEUM01033124.1_pt1 | contig 64690 bp, 60 predicted proteins | sample 356421 | NCBI WGS metagenome assembly CEUM01 (sample SAMEA2622716, study PRJEB7988) | marine metagenome | biome: marine biome (ENVO:00000447); feature: surface water layer (ENVO:00002042); material: "saline water (ENVO:00002010), including plankton (ENVO:xxxxxxxx)" | depth 5 m
ACAGAATTACCTCCTAAAATATCTGTTTCTAAACCGTCTCCTATAATTGAAATATTATTTAAGTTTATATTTGGTACTATGAGTTTTAAATGCTTTAAGGCCTCAAGAAAAACATTTTTATATGGTTTTCCAAATTGAATAACATTTCCTCCTAAATTTTTATAAACTTCTGCAATTGCACCAGCACAAAAAATTTTTTCTCCTGTTTGTCTAACTACAATTTTATCAGGATTGGCAGATATCATCAGTAATTCATTTTTTAAGCATTCTTTAAGTTCAGAGGCATATAATTCTAGATTATCTTTAAAATCACGTGGACCAGTAATAAGAATAAAATCTGCATTTTCAGGAGAGGAACAATTTTTAAATTTAGTATTTTCAAGTAAGTCATTATCTTCTTTTAATCCTATAAAATAATAGTTAATTCCAGGAACTAAATTATTATTTGTTATAAGCTCATTTCTACATACATCACCAGAGGATATAATTTTGTCATATAAATAAGGTTTAATGCCAATATTTTCTAATTTGTTTACAACTATTTCAGACTTTCTTGGTGCATTAGATAAAAGAATTATAGGAATCTCTTTTTTTCTAAGTTCTATTAAAGTTGTTAAAGCTTCTGGATAAACCTTAATACCATCCCATAAAACTCCCCATATATCTAAAATCAAACCTTCACAATTATCTATCATAAAATTTAAATCATTATAAAAGGGTATTTTAATTTTATCATTACTCATTTATAAAATGGCCATTCGCAATTTCATAAGCTTTACTACCTATTATGTTAGATATATTATTCATATTACTTTTATTATCTAATTCTTTGACAATTTTATTAATCAAATCAGGTCCCTTAAATATTAAACCTGTATACAATTGTAAAATACTAGCTCCTGCAAGCATTTTTAGATAAGCATCATCAGCACTTGTAATTCCACCAATTCCAATAAATTTAATGTTATTATGAGCATGTAAATAAGCTTTTGCTAATATTTTTGTGGATTGAAGTGTAAGCGGCGAGCCAGAAAGTCCTCCATTTTCATTTCTATTTTTTGATTTTAGCTCATAAGATCTAGCAATAGTTGAATTAGAAATACAAATTGCATTAATATTATGTTCTAAAGATACATCTATAAGGTTTTTAAGTTCATTGTCATTAAGGTCAGGAGAAATTTTTAGCCAAACTTGTAATGCACTTCCCCTTTTATTTTCTATATTTTCTCTCTCATTATTTACAGTATTTAGAAGTTTAGGAAGAAGATCACTTGTTTGAATACTTCTTAGTCCTGGAGTATTTGGGGAAGATATATTAATAGTAATCCAATCAGCATATTCCCCAAGGTTTTTAGTAAGTATAGAGTAATCACTAACTTGATTTATAGTATCTTTATTACATCCTATATTAATTCCTAATGGAATATTGGAATTGTATTTTTTAATACGTTTTTTTAAATATTCTAAACCTTTACTTGGAAACCCCAATCTATTTATTATAGCATTATCTTTATTAAGTCTAAATACTCTAGGCTTTTCATTTCCAATTTGAAATTGAGGAGTAACGGTTCCTATCTCTGAATGAGATAAACCTAATTTATCTATTTTATGAAATACTTCACCATCTTTATCAAAACCTGCTGCAAGTCCTATAGGATGTTTAAAATCAATATTACCCAGTTTGATATTAAGGTTTTTAGAATTATTGATTGGATTATTTAAAAATAGACCTGTTTTTATTAATTTAAGAGTAATATTGTGTGCGAATTCAGGAGGCAGTTGATGCAAAAAGTACTTTAATAAAATGTTATTTAAATATTTCATTATATGCCTTATTTTGCCAGATTTATTAAATTATATAATTATTTAATTTATATAACTATAATTATTTTTAAATAAATACATATATGCTTGCAATAATTACTTAAAATGCATATATTTCTTCGCTTTCCGAATAAATAAGATAGAATATGATTATAAGGATAGCAGATGATTAGAGAAAAAAAGATTTTTGAAAAAGTAGGAATAGTAATGGGTAGCCAGTCTGATTGGGATACTATGAAAAATGCCGTGAAAATTTTAGAGAAATTATCTGTTCCTTACGAAGTAAATATAGTTTCTGCACATAGAACACCGGATAGACTCTATGATTATGGTAAATCTGCAAAAAGAAAGGGCATAAAGGTTATTATAGCTGGTGCTGGAGGAGCTGCTCATTTACCAGGTATGCTTGCTTCTATGACTTATATTCCGGTATTAGGTGTTCCAATCTTGAGTAAAGCATTAAGTGGAATAGATAGTTTATTATCCATTGCGCAAATGCCATCAGGTATTCCTGTAGGTACTCTTGCCATCGGAGATGCAGGAGCTTGTAATGCTGGTATAATGGCAGCTCAAATATTAGCTATAAATAATAAGTCTATAGAAAAAAAAGTTAAAAATTATAGAATAAAGCAAACTAAATCTGTAAAAGAAAAACCGGAAACCTATATTGAAAAATAAAATTTTAGGTATAATTGGTGGTGGTCAGTTAGGAAGAATGACTGCTCTTGCGGCAGCTAAATTTGGAATAGAGTGCCATATCTTTGATCCAGATTCTAATGCACCAGCATTTCAGGTTTGTGCTAAATCATTTGTTAATGAGTATGAAGATTTGGAAGCTATAAAAGATTTTGCTTCAGGAGTTGATGCTGTTTTATATGAATTTGAGAATATACCTTTACAGACTGCGCAGCATATTGAACAATTTTGTGTATTGAGACCTTCCTCTTTTGTTCTTTCAGTTTCACAAGACAGATTAGTAGAAAAAAATTTTTTATTAAATGAAGCACAGGTAAATACTGCTAAATTTTATGAGTGCAATACTTATAATAATTTAGAAACGGCATATAATTCTATTAAAGGAATGTCTGTATTAAAGACACGCCGTTTTGGATATGATGGTAAAGGACAAATAAAGCTTGATAATGATACAGATTTGGAAAAAGCCTGGAAAGATATAGAAAGTAATGAATTAATATTAGAAGAATTTATTCCCTTTAAAAGGGAATTAAGCATTATTGTTGCCAGAGATCTAAATGGAAAAATAGTACTTTACGATGTTGTTGAAAATAGGCATAAAAATCATATTTTAGATCAAACAATTGCTCCTGCTCCTAATATTAGTAAAGAAGTTAGTCAATCAGCAAAAACAATAGCAACTAAAATTGTATCAGCACTAAATTTAGAAGGTCTTCTCGCTATTGAATTATTTGAACTTAATAATGGAGAGTTATTAGTTAATGAAATTGCACCTCGTCCACATAATTCTGGACATTGGACTATGGATGGGTGTGTTACAGATCAATTTGAACAAGCAGTAAGAGCGACTTTAGGGATTGAGTTAGGAAGTACAAAAAGGGTATTTAATATTAATATGCAAAACTTAATTGGAGATGATATATCTCTAGTTGAAAAATTTATAAATGATCCTGCTGCAAGGATTCATAATTATGGCAAAAAAGAAGTTAGGGCAGGAAGAAAAATGGGACATATAAATCATATTATAAAATAAATATTATACCTTTATAGATTTTAAATTTTTTATAACGCTAATTAACTTATTAAAAATATTAAAATCAGAAATTCTAGATTTAATAGAAGCAGATGTTTTTCCGAATTTAAGAACTTCATCAATTCTTCTATTCAAAAATAATTTGGTTTCTTCAATATTTTTACTTTTATCGTTAAACCAGCAAAGTAAAGTTGATAGATATACCCAAGACAATAAAAGTCTTTTAGTATAATGGTTATAATCCGTAGAAGTATCTCCTGCAGATCTCCATATTAAATCGGCAGTATTCCATAAATTTTTAATAGATTTTATTGGTGATGATGATTCACTAACAAATATATGTTTGATTGAGTCTTTATTTTTTTGAAATATTTCTAGTCTTATAATAACGCCATTATAAATTTTATCACGAATTCTTATATCTTTATTTTCTACCTGGTTTATTTTTTTTAACATTTCTATATCTGTTTGATTAAAAAAATATTCCTTTAACTCATATATTCCCTCAGGAAACAATCTTCCTAAAGCTCCTTTTGAAAGATTACAATTTTCTGCTACCTGAATAAGCATATTTTCGTTAAATCCATAGGTATTAATATCAATAAGTGCTTGTTTTAAGATTTTTTTTCTTTGTCTTTCGTATTTTAATTTTTCTTTATTCATTTCTGTTAACCCAATGTTTTGCTTCACTCACAAACTGTAATGAAGATAAATCTTTCATTCTATGAGGATACAGTATACCAAATAAATGATCACATTCATGTTGTACAACTCGAGCATTAAATCCTTCAGCAATAGTTTCTATTTTATTACCTTTAAGGTCTAGTCCTGAATATTTAATTTTATTAGGACGGGTTACTTGTCCTCTTAGTCCAGGCACAGAGAGACATCCTTCCCAATCAATACTAGTTTCTCTAGTTAAAACATCTATTTTAGGATTAATTAATGTTATTAAGTTAGCTTCTTTTCCATCATCAGATACAGTTTCAAAAATGACTACCTGAAGTGAAACATGAACTTGAGGTGCTGCTAAACCAACACCGTTACCTAGATCATCTAATGTTTCTAGCATATCATTCACTAATGTTTTAATTTTTGGATCTGTTGGATCATCAACTTTTTTAGCTTTTTGTAAAAGTATTGGATGTCCCATCTTAGCAATTTTCAATATAGCCATAATATTTTTACCAATTTAATATACTTTTATATAAAAATAAATTTCTTATTACTTCACTTATTTTTATTCTTATGTTAATACCACACCTTATATTGATAATAATATATATTATTATTGAAATTAATGTAAGGCGAGGAGTTAAAAGTGCAAGTAATAGTTAGAGATAATAACGTAGATCAAGCTTTAAAAGTACTTAAGAAAAAAATGCAAAGAGAAGGCATGTATCGCGAAATGAAAAAAGGAAGGTCGTTTGAGAAACCTTCTGAAAAGAAAGCGCGTGAAAAAGCTGAAGCTGTACGAAGATGGAGAAAACTACAAAGAAAGAAAGAGATGACTGAAGAATAAATCGTTTCTTAACTTACTACATTTTTAATTCTTTTATTATTATATAAATTTTCCAAATTTTCACATACAAATTTAAACCTTCTATCCCATAATTGACTGCTCCAAGCTGATGAATGTGGAGAGAAAGTTATATTATCTAATTTATGTAGAGGATATTTTGATGGGTATAATTTTTTTGTAACACTATTTTTTGGATAATTATACCATACATCAATAACTGCAGCTCTAATTAATTTATTTTTTAAAACTTTATATAAATCAGCTTCATTAATTATAGGTCCTCTAGCAATATTTATAATTACTGAATTCTTATTCATGTTTTTCATTAAATTAAAATTGATTAAATTTTTTGTTTCATCATTAAGTGGGCAAGCTATTATCAAATAATCAAATTTGTTAATATCTTTTTTAATATTTTTTATTGAAAGAAAATTAATATATTTATTTGATTTGTATTTATCAATATTTCTAACTACGCATGAAATATTCATATTAAAAGCTTTAGCTCTTTTAGCTATTTCTTTTCCTATATGTCCATACCCTAGAATGCCTAAATTTTTATTGAAAAGTTCTCCATGGAAGGAAGAACTTGAAAAGTATCCTTTCCAGTTTCCTTTTTTTAATTGTGCATTCATTTTATTTAAATTTATTTCTGCTTCTAGCATAGCTAGAAGGCAGTATTCTGCAATTGGTACTTCATGCTCAAAAGTATTACTTACTTTGCAGCCTTTAGGAACAGATTCAAAGTGAATGTTGTCAAAACCGGCTGCTGGTATTTGTATTAATTTTAATTTAGGAGCATTTATATTTTTATTTGGCCAACGAGTTGTTATAAATACATCGGCATCTAATAATTCTCTTGTAAGTTCTCCGGGTTTCTTATTTACACTAACAATATTATAATTAGATAAAACACCTTTAGATTTAAAATTTTCTTCTAAATATTTTTTAAAATCAATATCTAGCCCACCAGGTATTACTATTTTAAGTTTTTTTTTAGTCATTTTTTTAAGCTTTTATTATATAAGTAGTTATATATATAATAAATTTACTATTTGTAAAAGAATTGTTAGGAGGTACTAAATGATAGTAGAACAAATATGGACAGGTAACGCATATAGAAATTATAATTATCTTATTGCTTGTCCTCATAGTGGAGAAGCTATTGCTATAGATCCATTAGAATCTCAGATGTGTTTTGATAAAGCAAAAGAAAAAGGATGGCAAATTACTAAAATACTTAATACGCATGAACATGGTGATCATACGGGCGGTAATATAAATTTAATGAATCTTACTGGAGCAGAAGTAATGGCACCTGAAGGTGCATCTAAAAATATTCCAGGAATGACAATAGGTTTAATAGAGGGAGATATTGTAAAAATAGGGAAAGAAGTAGAATTAGAAGTTTTAGATACACCTGGTCATACTATGACTCATATATGTCTCTTTTCTAGGACGGATAAACCAGTTTTATTTTCAGGCGATACTATATTTGGTGCAGGGGCAGGTAATTGTCATAACGGTGGACACCCAGAGGAGCTATATGAAACATTTAATACAAAATTTCGTGATTTACCAGGTGCAACTTTGATATATCCTGGACATGATTACTTACAAACTAATTTAGAATTTACTCTAGATAGGGAGCCAAATAATAAAGAAGCTCAAAAATTATTAAATTCTGTAAAAGACTCAGAAGCTGGTAGTGTAACGACTAATTTAAATATGGAGAATAATATCAATACTTTTTTTAGGCTTTCTAATAATACTATAATTGATAGATTAAGAGAGAAATTTCCAGAATTATCTAGTAATCCATCACAAAAAGAAGTCTTTTTATTACTTAGACAGTTGAGAAACAAGTGGTAGCATAAGTTTTACTAAAGTTATATGGAATAAATATGGAAAGATCATTTAAAAAAGAAATTGAAGCTTTAAAACTTGGCGAGGGCGATATATTTGAAGGCGAAGGAATACTAGCTGTAACAAAAGCATTATTACAGTCAGGAGTTGCATATGTTGGAGGTTATCAGGGTTCACCAGTTTCAAATTTATTAGATGTAATGGTTCAAGCAAAAGATTATATGAAGGAATTGGGGGTACATGTTGAGGCATGTGCTAATGAGTCATCTGCTGCTGCAATGCTTGGTGCTTCAATAAATTACCCTGTAAGGGGAGCAGTTACATGGAAGTCAATAGTTGGAACTAATGTTGCCTCTGATGCATTATCTCACTTAGCTTCAGTTGGAGTTCTTGGAGGTTCATTAATTATAATTGGTGAAGACTATGGGGAAGGTTCTAGTATTATACAAGAGAGAACTCATGGAGTAGCTTTGAAATCTACCATTTGGCTCATGGACCCAAGGCCAAATTTAGAAGTAATAGTTAGGACTGTTCATAAAGCATTTGACCTTTCTGAGTATTCTCATACACCTGTTATGATGCAATTAAGAATTAGAACTTGTCATTTACAGGGAAAGTTTATTGCTAAAAATAATATTAAACCTCAAATTTCTAGTACTAATAAAGTTGAAGAAGTAGCTCCTCATAATTATGATTTAATAGCTCATCCACCAAGCACCTATGCTCAAGAAAAACTTAAATATGGACAAAGAGCAAAATTAGCAAAGACATTTATATCTAATAATTCTTTAAATGAATTTTTTGAAGGCGAAATAGAAGAAATTGGATTAATAGTTCAAGGAGGTCTTTATAATAATTTAATAGCCGCTTTAAAAGAAATGAATATGTCTGATAGTTTAGGTAATACGAAAATATCAATTTATGTACTCAATATAGTTCATCCATTAATTCCAGATGAAGTTATATCTTACGCTAAAAAGTTTAAAGCACTCTTAGTTATTGAAGAAGGGCAACCTCAATATATAGAGCAAGAATTAGGTTTATTATTTCATAAGGAAAAAATTGAAGTTAGCTTGGCTGGCAAGGATGTATTACCTATGGCTGGAGAATACACATCTGAGGTTATACATAAAGGAGTATTTACTTTTATTAAAAAGTATATTCCTGATTTTTCGAATTTTTCTAATTTAGATTATAATACTGAGGTAGATCAGTTAAGAGAAAAAGCTTCTTCCTTGTTGGGAGAGCTTATTCCACCAAGACCTCCAGGTTTTTGTACTGGTTGTCCTGAAAGACCATTTTTTTCTGCATTAAAAATGATAGAAAAAGATACTGGTAAAATTCATATTTCAACAGATATTGGGTGTCATTCTTTTGCAACTTTTCCACCTTTTTCTTTTGGCCAGTCTATTTTGGGGTATGGAATGAGTTTAGCAGCTAGTGCAGGAGTTCAGAGTTTTTCCTCAAAAAGACCAATTGCAATAATGGGTGATGGGGGTTTTTGGCATAATGGATTACTAAGTGGTGTAGCATCAAGATTATTAAATAATTCTGATGGTATATTAGTAATTCTACAAAATGGTTATACTTCAGCAACAGGAACTCAAGATCTTATTTCAACTCCTGAATCAGAAAATAGAAAAATTGCAGCTTCTTCTAGTTCTACTAGCACAGATAAAACAATAGAAAAAGCTTTAGAGGGACTAGGTGTAAAATGGCTTAAAACTGTCCACACTTATGAAGTTGGAGCTGTAAAAAAAGTCTTAAATGAGGCAATAGAAAGTTCCTTTAATGGCTTAAAGGTAATAATAGCAGAAGGAGAATGTCAATTAGAAAGACAAAGAAGACTAAAGCCTATAAAGAATAATGCAATAAAAATGAAAAAAAGATTTGTGAGAGTAAGGTATGGTGTTGATGAAGATACTTGTACAGGAGATCATTCTTGTATACGGCTCTCAGGTTGCCCTACACTTACAGTTAAACCTTCAAGTGATCCTCTTAAATTAGATCCCGTTGCCCATGTTACTGATGGATGTGTAGGATGTGGTTTATGTGGAGAAAATGCAATAGAAGCAACTTTATGCCCCTCATTTTATAAAGCTAAAATAATAAATAATCCTAATATTAGGGAAAGATCAATGGCTTGGGTAAGAAATAAAGTTATTGGTTTATTAACTTGAGTGACTATAAGACAATATCAATATTAATTACTGCCTTAGGAGGGGAAGGTGGTGGAACACTTATGAATTGGATAATAGAGTGTGCCAGAAGTCAAAAACTCTTTGTTCAAGGAACTTCTGTTCCTGGGGTTGCGCAAAGGACTGGTAGTACAAGTTATTATATAGAAATCTGCGATAGAAATTTTGATAATAAGAAAGAACCCATCTTATCATTATATCCAAAACCAGGTAGAGTTGATATTGTAATTGCTAGTGAACTTCTCGAAGCGGCTAGAGTTTTAGAAAAAGGATATATAAACCCTGATAGTACAACTTTAATTACATCCTCAAGTAGAATTTATACAAATTTAGAAAAGTCTCATTTAGCAGATGGAAGATTTGATGAAGAAAAAATAAAGAATACATGTATAAAGATGTCTAAAAATTTTATTTGCTTAGATTTAAACTCAATGGCTACGGATCATTCAACTATAGTATCGGCTACTATGTTTGGAGCTTTGGCAGGTTCTGGAGTTTTGCCATGGAAAAAAGATATTTGTGAGAGTATTTTTCAAGAAAATATTTTTGGAAAAAATAGTTTATCAGGGTTTAATTTTTCCTATAAGCAGGTGCAAACTATCATTAAAAATAAAAAAAATATAAACTTAAAAGAAGAAAATATAAAAGATATTGATGATAGTCCATCATCTAATGATTTTATAAATATTATAAATATAGGAAAAGAAAGATGTTCCGATTATCAAAATAATAAATATTCAGAATTATTTATAACAAGAGTTGAAAAACTTATTTCAGTAATAAATAAAAAAGATCCCAAAGTATTGTCTATTACAGAAAATATAATTAGACGCTTAGCATTATGGATGACATATGAAGATATACCAAGAGTTGCTCAATTAAAAATAAAACCAGATAGATTTATTAAAATAAAAAATGAAATAAATATACAATCAAACCAAATACTTTTTGTGCAAGATATTTTTAAACCAGGAATAAATGAAATAGCAGCTATGCTTCCATATAAGATTGGAAAATGGTTTATAAAAAATAAAAAAATAGTTAGTCGTTTACCTTTTATTGGTAAAGGTATGAAAATAAATTCTTTAACTATTTTTGGATTTATTGTTCTGAAATTTTTATCTTCATTTCGATATATTAGACCTATTTCTTTCAGATATAAAGAAGAGCAAAGAAATATTGATATATGGATTGATAATATAATTTTATCTTTAAATAAATCTATGTCCTTTACAGAGGGATTAGCAGATATGCCTCAGATATTAAAGGGATATGGTGATACTTGGGATAGAGGTATAAAAAAATATAATAAAATTAACGATGCATTAATAAAAAATAAATTAAATAATATAGTGGAAAAAGATGGGGCTATATTGAAAGAAGCCATTTTAATTTCGATGAACGATATTGAAACAGAAAAATTAGATATTTTTCTTCAAAATAACTTATAGTTTATATATCTAATCTAAAGCTTGAACTATTTTTTCTAACATTTTTTTTGCATCATCAAAAAGCATCATAGTATTTTCATTATAAAAGACATCATTATCAATTCCTGCATATCCAGGAGATAAAGAACGTTTAACAAATAATACAGTTTTTGCTCTTTCTACCTCTAAAATTGGCATTCCTGCTATAGGACTAGAAGGGTCAGTTTTAGCTGCAGGATTAGTTACATCATTTGCACCTATTACAAAAGCAACATCAGTACTTGCAAAGTCACTATTTATATCTTCTAATTCAAAAACTTCATCATAGGGTACGTTTGCTTCAGCTAAAAGAACATTCATATGACCTGGCATTCTTCCTGCAACCGGATGGATTGCATATTTTACAGTAACTCCAGAGCTTTTTAATTTATCAGTCATTTCTCTGACAATATGTTGAGCTTGAGCTACTGCCATTCCATAACCGGGAACTATTACAACGTTTTGAGCATTCTGCATAATAAAGGCTGCATCTTCTGCACTGCCAGCCTTAGCATTTTTATTTTTATTTCCTGTTTTTTCATCTTCTATTGTAGCGCCAAAGCCACCCAATATGACACTAACAAATGATCTATTCATGGCTTTACACATTATATATGATAATATTGCACCTGAACTACCAACTAATGCACCTACAATTATCAAAGCAGTATTTTGAAGAGTAAAGCCTATTCCAGCGGCAGCCCAACCAGAATATGAATTTAACATAGATACTACTACTGGCATATCTGCTCCTCCAATTGGTATAATTAAAAGAACACCTATTAGTAAGGCTAAAATAGTTAGCATATGAAAATATTTAGGATCTTCGTTATTAGAAAATAGTATAATTAGGATAACCATAATTATACCTATAGCTAGATTCAATATATGTTGTCCCTTAAAGACTAAAGGTGCTCCACTAACAAGGCCTTGTAGTTTTCCAAAAGCTATTATTGAGCCAGTAAAAGTAATAGCTCCAATAGCAACACCTAAGGACATCTCTATTCGGCTAGCTGTTTTTATAGAACCTATGCTTCCTATTCCATAAGATTCCGGAGAAAGTAAGGCTGTGTAGGCTACAAGAACTGCGGCAAATCCCACTAAACTATGAAACGCTGCTACTAATTGAGGCATTGCTGTCATTTCAATTTTTAGTGCTATAGATGTTCCAATTACACCACCAATAATAATTGCGGTGATAATTAGAAAGTAATTTGAAGTATCAGGTTGTAAAATGGTTGTTATAATAGCAATACCCATTCCTAAAATACCAAAGTAATTACCCGTCCTAGCACTAGTTGGGCTAGAAAGACCTTTTAGTGATAAAATAAATAATACTGACGCTACCAGATATAACAGTGCTGAAAAATTTATACTTATCATTTATCTTTACTCTTATTCTTTTTGAACATGGCCAACATTCTCCAAGTAACTACAAATCCTCCAAAAATATTTATTGAAGCAATAATAATAGCTATAAAACCAAGCCATTTTGAAATATTTGATATTTCATTACTAGCTGATCCAAGAGCAATTAATGCTCCAACAATTATTATACCAGAGATTGCATTAGTAACTGACATAAGAGGAGTATGTAAAGCTGAAGTTACAGACCACACAACAAAATAACCAACAAATATAGCTAGAATGAATATTGTTAAGTCTATAATAAAAGGGTCGATCATATTATTTTCCTTTAAATTTATATATTAAGCACTTTGCCGTCATAACTTACACAAGATTTTTTTAGTATTTCATCTTCCCAATCAATTTCAATTGTTTTGTCCTTAACCATTAATTGAACAAAATTTAATAAATTTTTTGCATATAAATTACTAGCATCTTGAGATAATTTACTAGGAAAGTCTGAATATCCCATGATTTTAACATCATGCTCAATAATAACTTCATTTAATTTTGTGAGTTTACAATTTCCTCCAGCTTCTGCTGCTAAGTCTACAATTATAGAACCACCTTTCATATCTTTTACCATAGAGTTAGTAATTAATTCAGGTGCATCTTTTCCGGGTATTAAAGCGGTAGTTATAACAATATCCTGGGTCTTAATAGTTTCATGTAATAAATTTTGTTGTTTCTTTTTATAATCTTCTGACATTTCTTTTGCATATCCCGATTCAGTTTCATTATCAGAACTATCTTCATCTTCTGTGACCACTTCAATAAATTTAGCTCCTAAACTTTCAACTTGTTCTTTAGCTGCCGCTCTTACATCAAACGCAGAAACAACAGCTCCTAATCTTTTAGCTGTTGCTATAGCTTGTAATCCTGCTACTCCAGCACCAAGTATTAAAATCTTTGCAGGAGCTACAGTACCTGCCGCCGTCATCATCATAGGTATGGCTTTCGAAAATTCTGAAACTGAATCTACAACTGCTTTATATCCAGCCAAATTAGACTGAGAAGACAGGGCATCCATAGATTGAGCTCTACTAATTCTTGGTATAAGTTCGACTGAAAAAGCATCAATATTTTTGTTTGCTAAATCTTTAATTTGGTTAGGGTTTTGAAGAGGTTTTAAAAAACCTATAATTTTTGTTCCTTTATTATAAATATTTATGTCATCAGCACCTTTGCCATCTTTATGAACTGTATTAACTTTGAAGACAATGTCAGCTGAAGAAATAATAGATTTTGTATCAGCTATAATATTCGCTCCTGCATTTTTGTAATCTGCATCTGAAAAAAATGAATTTACTCCTGCTCCTTCTTCTACATCCACAGAGAAACCTAATGATAGAAGTTTTTTAACTGTTTCAGGAGATGCCGCTACTCTTTTTTCTAGCTCTTCAGTTTCTTTTACAATAGCAATTTTCATTTATATTCTCTTTTTATTAAATGATTTATAAAGGATTATAATTTATTTTTGGCTTTTATGTTGATGATTTTCATTCTTTAATTGTTCTTTTTCATATCTGTTTTCTTCATGTCCAAAAACTAATGAAATAAATAACAGACTGATAATGTTAATAATTAAAATTTTCATATTCTATCCTAAAATAGACAGAATATATTATTTATTTTTGAAAGACAAATTTATTTTTTAATTTACCCAAATAGGAATTTTATTTAATTCTACTCCAAATACAGGCCCCAAAATAAGAGTAATTATAATACCTATAACTATTAAGGAAGTAATATTAAGCCATACTCCAGCTTTAACCATATCTGTAATATTAATATGGCCAGATGCATACGCAATTGTATTTGGAGGAGTAGCTACAGGCATCATAAATGCACAACTAGCTCCTAGTGTAGCAGGAATAATCAATAGGAGTGGATCTTGCCCAAGACCTAGAGCAGTGGCTCCAAATATTGGAATAAATGTTGATGCTGTTGCAGTATTAGAGGTTAATTCTGTTAATATAATTATTATGGCTACACTTAATAATACAATTAAAATAATAGAAATAGCATCAAAGTTACTACTTAAAGCTCCAATCCAAGCGGCTAATCCGGATGAACTTATTACGCTAGCAAGCGCAAGGCCGCCTCCAATTAATATTAAAGCTCCCCATGGTATCTTTTGTACTACTTCCCAATCAATTAATCTTTTTTTATTTTTTTCATTCGAAGGTAATATAAATAAAATTATTGCTGCTAAAATAGCAATTGAAGAATCATTTATAGCTCCTATCGGAATTATATTTTCTAGGAGTGAAGAAATCCATTTTCTCGAAATCCATAAAAAAGCAGTAAAAATAAAAACTACTCCTACTAAGATCTCATCCTGAGAAATTTTTCCTAAACTTTTTATTTTATTTTTTATAATACTATCTTTAACAATTGTTTCAGAATTAATAGGAAAGCATAAATAAGTTAGAATTATCCAAGCAATAGGTAATAATATTATTGAAGTTGGTAGTCCTATTTTTAACCAATCAACAAAACTTATTTCATAATTATATAATTCCGATAACATTGCAGCCATTACAGTATTAGGAGGAGTGCCTATTATTGTTGCTATTCCTCCTATAGTTGCTGAGAAAGCAATGCTTAATACTAAAGCTTTGTCAAAATTATTGTTTTTGGGTTTAATTTTATTTTCATTTAGTACTGTAATTATAGATAATGCTATTGGCAACATCATGATTGCAGTTGCACTATTACTTATCCACATAGATAAAAATGCTGTACCTAACATAAAGCCAAATATTATTGATTTTGGTCCTTTTTTAAATTTAGATATAATATAATAAGCTATTCTTTTGTGTAGTCCAGTATGTTGCATTGCAAGACCAATAATAAACCCTCCCATAAATAAAAATATAATTGGATGGCTAAATCCCTGAGCAGTTTGTTTTATAGAACTAATATCTAAAATAGGAAAGATAACTAATGGAACTAAGCCAGTAGCAGGTAGAGGAATAGCTTCTGATAACCACCAAGAAGCCATTAGTAAAGCAACTCCTAAAGTTAACCAAGCTTTATAATTTAATGACTCAGGAGCTGGAAAAATACATGTTAGCAAAAAAAATATAATACCAGTTAATAAACCTATATATTTTTTTTTATTTTGTTTTATATTATTCATATTTTTATAAAATCAGCTATGTTAGTTAAGGTTATATCTTTATAAATAAAATAATGAAAGTAAATATATTTTATAAAAGGAGACTAAATTTATGAGCGATAAGTATGTGTTCGTAATGAAAGAATTAAATAAAACTTGGCCAGGAGGTAAACAAGTTATTAAAGATGGATGGTTATCTTTTTATCCAGGAGCAAAAATAGGTGTTCTAGGGCAAAATGGTGCAGGAAAGTCAACATTATTAAAAATTATGGCGGGTTTAGATAAAGAATTTTCAGGAGAAGCATGGGCAGCAGATGGAATAAAAATAGGATATTTGGCTCAAGAGCCAATATTAGATAATGATTTAAATGTGTTTGATAATATTATGTTAGGTGTTTCAGAAATAAAAGATGCACTTAAAGAATTTGAAGAAGTTAGTTTAAAGTTTGGCGAAGTTGCTTCAGATGATGAAATGAATGAACTTTTATCAAAGCAGGCTGAACTTCAAGAAAAAATTGATTCAATAGATGGTTGGGGTATTGATAGGCATATAGAGATAGCTATGGATGCCTTAAGATGTCCTGCTGCTGAAAGTAATATTTCCGATTTATCTGGCGGTGAGAAAAGAAGAGTTGCTTTATGCCAATTACTTTTAACAAAACCCGATATATTATTACTAGATGAACCAACAAATCATTTAGATGCAGAGTCCGTAGCTTGGTTGGAAAGAACATTAGCCGATTTTTCTGGCACTGTAGTTGCGATTACTCACGATAGGTATTTTCTAGATAACGTTGCTGGTTGGATATTAGAAATTGATAGAGGTAATTTAATTCCTTTTGAAGGAAACTATTCAAATTGGTTAGAGCATAAGCAAAAAAGACTACAACAGGAAGCAAGAGAAGAAGTATCTATTCAAAAAACTATTGCTAATGAACTCGAGTGGGTTAGGCAAAACCCTAAAGCTAGACAGTCTAAGTCACAGGCTAGGATTAATGCTTATGAAGCTTTAGTTGCAGAGTCTCAAGCCAGAGAAAAAGGTCCTTCTCCTCAACAGATAGTAATTCCTTCAGGTGAAAGATTAGGATCAAACGTTATTGAATTAAAAAATATAAGTAAAGGCTTTGGAGATAAATTATTAATAGATGACCTTTCACTTAAAATTCCACCAGGTGCAATTGTAGGAATCATAGGGCCAAATGGTGCAGGAAAAACTACTTTGTTTAATATGATATCCAAAAAAGATACTTCAGATTCTGGAGCCATATTAATAGGCGAAAGTGTAAACCTTGGATATATAGATCAAAATAGAGATTCTTTAATTGATAAGAATACTGTTTGGTCAGAGATAAGTGGAGGATCAGAACAAGTTGATTTGGGTAAACAAAGTGTTCCAAGTAGAGCATATGTATCATGGTTTAATTTTAAAGGAGGTGATCAACAAAAAATTATTGGGCAGTTATCTGGAGGAGAGAGAAATAGAGTTCATCTTGCTAAAATGCTAAAGTCAGGAGCAAATGTATTATTGCTAGATGAGCCAACAAATGATTTAGATGTAGATACATTAAGAGCTTTAGAAGAAGCATTGACTTCTTTTGCAGGCTGCGCTTTGATAACTAGTCATGATAGATATTTTTTAGATAGAATAGCTACCCATATTTTAGCATTTGAAGGTTCTAGTCACGTCGAATGGTTTCAAGGCAATTATGAATCTTATGAAGAAGATAGAAAAAGAAGACTAGGAGATTTGTCAGATAGACCTCATAGAATAAAATATAAACCAATTGCTAGATGATTGTTAATTTTGAGCATTCTTGGTTTCTAAATCAATTATTAGGGCATGTAGGCCTCCTTTTTTAATAGATGCCCCAAAATCAGCTCTTTTTGTAGCTAATAAACTAACCCCTTCTATAGCTATATCAATAATCTTTGTTCCTTCACCTCTATCTCGAAGTCTCCAGTCTATTCTCAGAGGAGGTGCAGTTTCATGCTCTATATGAGAGGACACTATTGTATCTTTTTTACCTTTTTTATAAGCTTTATCAATTATAAATAATTGATTTGAGTAAACTCCTAACTGAGAAGCATAAACTTTTACAATATGTTTATCAAAGGCTTCTCCAAATCTTAATAGTTGTTCTTTAGATGCTCCTCTTGATGCTTTTCCTAATACTGCTCTATGAATTAACTTTTTATCAAAATTATTATTGAGCATTTGTTCAAATAGTAACTCTCTTTTTTCCAAATTTTCTATAGGAGTTTTTAGAATATCAATTGCTTTTTGACCTACATTTTCAATATATTTAATAGCATCTAATTCATCTATAGAATAGCAAGGCTTTAAAATTAAGAAGAAAAAGGTTAAACTTATAAGTAAGTTTTTAAATATTCTAGTCATAAATCCATCCTTAATAATTAGTCTATAAGCATCACATCTATATCTATATCATAAATAGATGTATCCTCTGATTCTTCATTAGCAACTAGTCTAGCCCTTCTTTGTAAGTACATAGTTCTCATTATTGCATATGGATCTAATGAGTTTTTTCTGGTTCCTTCTATCACGCCATCTAATTCAACACGAGTATCCAAAGCTTTAGTAATATTTGCTGCTAATAAAAGGTCCTCATAGTCTTCTCTAATTAAATATAATCCTACTGGATCTACAACCCAATCACCAACTTTACCTCCTAAATCTCTAGTTGATGTAGGGCCTAATATAGGCAAAATTAAATACGGACCGGGTTCTATTCCCCATGCTCCAAGAGTTTGCCCAAAATCTTCATCTACTGGCTCTAAACCTATATAAGTTGCCACATCAAAGAAACCTAAAATTCCAACCGTACTATTTATAGTAAATCTTCCCACTGCTGAAAGACCTTTTCCAAAATCACCTTGTAAAGTTGCATTAATAGCACTCATAGGAGTTTTTAAATTAAGAAGAAAATTTCTAATACTATCTCTAACTGGATCTGGGAAAATATCTCTATAGGCATGAGCAATAGGCCCTATTACATACTCATCTGCACCTTCGTTAAATGAATATATTTGCCTATTAAATGATTCAAAAGGGTCATTTTCCTGTTTACCTGCGGTATCAGGGCTAGATGCACATCCAGAAAAAAATATTGGCAATAGCAAAAATATGATTATTATTCTAAATTTTTTTGTATTCATGTTATTTCCATAAATATATATATATTATACTATATATACGACTATCTTCAAGTTTGTGTAAATAAGTTAATTTAAACTGTTGCTTTTTTACCATAACCTCCTCCCCCTGGTGTTTTTATTATTATGGAATCTCCTTTCTTAATATTGATAGATTCACTTGATTTTAATTTTTTTAATTTTTTATTTTTGGTTTTTAATATATTGATTCCTTTTTTGGCATTTTCTCCATCTAATATCCCTAATGGAGAAACTTTTCTGCGATTTGACAATATTACGGCTGTCATATTTTGATTAAATTGAATTTCTCTAACTACTCCATTTCCGCCTTTAAATAAGCCATTGCCCCCACTATTTCTACGAATTGAAAAATTATTTACTTTGACAGGGTATCTTAACTCTAATATTTCTGGATCTGTTAGCCTTGTATTAGTCATATGACATTGGATAGCATCTGCTCCGTTATGAAGATTACTTGCTCCTTCTCCCCCACATATAGTTTCATAATAGCCAAAATTATTATTTCCAAATGTAAAATTACTCATAGTTCCATAACAAGCAGCTTGAACTTTTAATGCACAGTTAATAGTATCTACGATTGTTTGACTGGTTTCTACATTACCTGCAACAACAGCTGCAGGAAATTTAGGATTAAGAATTGAGTTATCAGGAATAATAATTTTAATTGGGTTAAGACAGCCATCGTTTAATGGAATTTTTTTATTTACTAGAGTTCTTAATACATAAAGGATAGCTGATTTTGTTACAGCCTTAGGAGCGTTAAAATTATTAGATGTTTGATAAGAAGACCCTGTAAAATCGAAAACTGCTTTTTGCTGTTTTTTATTAATAGTAATTTTTAAGTTAATTTTTGAACCATTATCCATTAATGTTTTAAAACTTCCATTATTTAATTTACTCAAAACTGCTTTAATAGATTTTTCTGCATTGATTTTCACTTGTTTCATATAAAAGTTTACTACTTGTAAACCATATTTTTCTACCATATTTTTTATGCTATTTTTTCCAGAATTTGATGCTGCTAATTGAGCTTCAAGATCAGATAAATTAGATTTAGTATCCCTGGCTGGGTATGAATTATTTGTAAAAATTTTTAAAATTTTTAATTCATTTAGTTTGCCTTTACTTACGATTTTTTCTCCATTAAAAATAGCTCCTTCTTCATTTATGTTAACCGACATAGATGGCATAGAGCCTGGAGTTATTCCTCCAATATCTGAATGATGCGCTCTGCTGGCTACATAAAAGCTAGGTTTTTTTTTATAAGATATAAATATAGGAGTAATTACAGTAATATCAGGTAAATGTGTTCCACCTTTATAAGGGTTGTTATGAATGAAGCTGTCACCATCAAGCATATTATTTTTATTTTTTTTAATTACGTATTTAATGCTTTCACTCATTGCTCCTAAATGTATAGGTATATGAGGTGCATTAGCAATTAGCCCTCCTTTATCATCAAATAAAGCGCATGAAAAATCTAATCTTTCTTTAATATTTATTGAGTAAGCAGTGTTCTTAAGAATAGTTCCCATTTCTTCAGCTACTGACATAAACATATTATTGAATATCTCTAAACGAATGGGGTCTACAGTTTTGTAGTTTCTAATTTGATTAATATTTTTTTTTATTTTTGAAATAATGATTTGTTTATTTTGGTCTATTTGACTATTCCAGTTTTTTGGAATAAATACTGAGGAATCTTCTTCAAAAATTATTGATGGACCGCTAATACAGTCACCAGCTTTTAAATTTTTTCTATTAAATATTTTAACGTTTTTAAAACTATTTTTTATAAATATCTTACAATACCCATCATTTTTAATATTATAATTCTTTTTGATTGCTTTAGTTTTAATTTTATAATCATTATTAATTATAGAAGCTTCTATGGAAATATTATCAATAATAATATTTTTGCCTGAATGTAAGAATCCATACCTTTTCTTATATAATTTTTTAAAATTTTTTAAGCATAATGATATATTATTGAATGGAATGCTTATGAAGCTATCTGTCTTCTCATACTTTAGACTAATTATTTTATTAATTTTTACTTGCTTTATTTTTAATGAAGGTTCATCTGAAGATAATTCTTTAAATGCTAAATCTTGAATTTTATTAAACTCTTTAGGAATTTGTTTAAAAAAGGTATTAATGTTTTTTTCAATTGTTTTAGTTTTTATACTCTTTATTTCTGCAAATCCCATACCGTAAGCACTTAGTACACTTGAAAATGGATGAATAATTATAGTTTTTAAATTTAATATATCGGCTACATCACATATATGTTGTCCAGCAGCAGATCCATAACCTATTAATGCATGTTGGGCTATATCATGGCCTTTCTCTATTGAAATATGTCTTATAGCATTAGCCATATTTTCATTCGCAATATTTATACTGCCAAGTGCTAAATCTTGTATATTCATGGTTTTATTTAAATTCTTATTAACTTTATTTAAAATTATCTTTAATGCTTTTATGGAAGCATTAATATTAAGTAAACTTTTGCCCTTTTTCCCAAATATTTTAGGAAAATTTGAAGCTTGGATATAACCTAAAACAAGATTACAATCAGTAATTGTAGCTGGTCCCCCTAATCCATAACAAGCTGGTCCAGGAATAGCCCCTGCGCTATTAGGGCCGACATTAATTTTTATTCCATCAAAACTAATTAAAGAGCCTCCACCTGCAGCAATAGTATTTATACTAAGCATGGGAACTTTAATTTTATTACCTGCGATATTATTTTCTATGGATCTTTCATAATTTTTTTCATAATGAAATACGTCAGTTGAAGTTCCTCCCATATCTAAGCCTATAAGGCCACTATATTTTTTATTTTGTTTATTTGTTTCAACTGCGGCAATTACTCCACCAGCTGGCCCTGATAATACTGCATCTTTTCCTTGAAAGTTTTTAGAAGAAGTTAAACCGCCAGAAGATTGCATATAATAAATTTTTGTGTCTTTTATTTTTTCATTTATTTTTGAGGTATATCTATTTAATTTAGGAGTTAAATAAGCGTTTACAACAGTTGTATCTCCTCTACTATTTAGTCCAATTAAGGGAGCAGTTTCATGGCTTAAATAAATATTTTTAAAACCTATTTCTTTAGCAATATTTTTTAGTATTTTTTCATGTTTAGGGTATTTCCATGCATGCATTAGTACAATTGCTAAAGATTTATATCCTTTATTAATTGCTTTTTGCATAATTATTTTTGCTTCATCTATATTTAACTTTAATAATGTTTTACCAGTTGAAGATAATCTTTCATGAATTTCATAAACGTTATTATAAAGCCTTTTTCTAGGAAATATTTTTCTTGCAAATATATCTGGTCTAGTTTGATCACCTATTTGCAGAGAATCTTTAAACCCTTTTGTAATGAATAAACAAGTTTTATCACCAGCTCTAGTAAGAAGTGCATTTGTAGCAATAGTAGTGCCAACTCTTACTTCATTTATTAATTTAGAATTTATTTCATTTATTGATTTAGCTTTTAAAAAATATTTTATACCCTCTATTATCGAATCTTCATAGAATATTGGGTTATGTGATAGTATTTTTTTTTTATGAAATTTACCTGATGGATCTTTTGCAATAATATCTGTAAACGTTCCGCCTCTATCTATCCAGAAACTCCATTTATTATTATATTTATTGAGGCTCAATTAATTTCTCCTAATAAAGATATTAATATATTTTAATTTTTATTATAGTTTAATTATTAAATTATAATATTTAAAGGAAAGTTAAAATGTCTGTTTGGGGAAAAATTTTAGGTGGCGGAACAGGGATGGTCTTGGGAGGACCTTTAGGAGCATTATTGGGTTTAGCTTTAGGTCATAAAATTGATAAAATAAGAAGTAGGGATTCAAAACTAATTAATGATAGTAATTCTTTTGTGCAGTACAGTGAGAGTGAAAAGCAATTGGCATTTGCTTCAGGCGTGATAATTATAGCAGCAAAATTATCAAAAGCTGATGGTAAAGTTACTAATGATGAGATTATAAAATTTAGAGAAGTATTTGATTTTGATCCTAAAGATGAAGTAGCAATTGGTAAAATTTTTAATAATGCTAAAAAGACTTCTGAAGGATATGAGTTATATGCAAAGCAATTAAAATCCGTTTTTGGAGATCAACAAGAATTATATATCGAGTTTATTAATTCTTTATATAAAATTGCTTTTGCAGATGGTGAGCTTCACACTAATGAAGAAATAATGATTAAAAATATTGCCTTAATTTTTAATATGCCAGCTGAAATTTTAGATTCTATTAAGTCTCAGTTTATAAATATTACTGATGTTTTTGATTTAGATAATGATTATAAAATATTACAATGTAGTGCTTCTGATAGTTCTGAGGAAATAAAAAAGAAATATTTTAAGTTAGTAAAAGAATATCATCCAGATACTTTAGTTTCAAAAGGTTTGCCTGAAGAATTCCTTAAATTTGCAAATGAAAGACTTGCTAATATAAATAAAGCATATGATAGAATTATTAAATATAGAAAAGATAATAGTGTATGACTTTATTAATTTGTAATGAATGTAAATCTCCAAATTTCAGCTACAGAAAAAATCTAAATATTATTGATACAGTTATTATACATTATACAGGTATGCAAAACGCGCAATTAGCATTAAATTATCTGTGTAACCATAGGTCAAGAGTAAGTTCTCATTATTTTATTAATGAAAAAGGAAAATTGTGGCAATTGGTTGATGATAATAATGTTGCATGGCATGCAGGTGTATCTAAATGGTTGGATAGAAAAAATCTTAATGAGACATCAATTGGAATAGAATTAGTGAATCCTGGTCATGAACATGGGTATCAAGAATTTACGAATGACCAATATAAAACTTTAGAAGAATTAATTAAATTACTTATTGATAAATTTGATATAAAGATTGATAGAATATTAGGTCATTCTGATATTGCTCCTTCAAGAAAATTAGATCCAGGTGAAAAGTTTAATTGGCATAAGCTTGCAAAAAAGAATTTATCTATTTGGCCAGAAAAGATATTAAATATACCTAAAAGTATGGCTTCAGATGAGCTATTATATAATTTATTAAATAATATTGGCTATGATGTAACTAGTCATTATGATGATAGTATATTAGCTTTTAAAAGACGTTTTATGCCTGATGATTTGTCACTAAATAAAAGTGATAAGCTAATAAAGGTAGCTTACTCTGTATATTTAGAATTTGTTAAAATTAGAGCTGGATATTGAAAATTATAAAAATTATTTTATAATGCTGATGTCAGGCAGCTAAGTGACTGCTCTTAATTGAGAGGAAAGTCCGGGCTCCATGGAAACACAGTGCCGGATAACGCCCGGCAGAGGAAACTCTAGGGATTAGTGCCACAGAAAATATACCGCTTAATAATTTAAGTAAGGGTGAAAAGGTGAGGTAAGAGCTCACCGCATTTTTAGGTAACTAAAATGGCAGGGTAAACCCCACTGGGAGCAAGACCAAGTAGATACAACAAACTATTTAATTAGTAGCGATGTTTTCAGCGTGTTGTCGGGTAGGTTGCAAGAAATATTTGGTAACAAATATTCAAGATGAATAGTCACTCTAGACAGAACCCGGCTTATAGGCTGCCTGACATATTAGTAATCAACATTAAAATTATTTATTCTATGTTTGACGAACCATATATTCCCATGTTATTACTATAAAAACCCATATTTTTCCATATTTGGAATAAAATTTTGTGGTAGGGATAATTGGTAGTGTCAGATTTTATTGGAAGATATTTAAATAAAGTAGATAAAAAAGGAAGAGTATCAGTTCCTGCGGGATGGCGTCCTAGTTTAATTAGTAAGGATTTTTCAGGAATAATTGCTCAATCATCCCTGTCAGAAAAAGCTATAGATGCATATCCAAGAGATTATCTTGAATTACTTCAAGGTAAATTAGATTTAAACGACCCTTTATTAGAAGAGAATGAGTATGAATCAACCGTATTATTTGGTGGTTCAGTTTTATCTTTTGATTCAGAGGGAAGAGTGGTTTTATCCGATTTATTAAGGAATGAAATTAATTTAGCGTCTGAAGCTTTATTCGTAGGAATGGGCAGAAGGTTTAGAATTTGGAACCCTAATATTTTTAATGAGTATTTAGGCAGAGCGAAGTCATATATGGATAAAAGAAGAAAAAATAAAGCATAATAAAATTAAGGATAAAAATAGTGACAAAAATTATTTCTCATAAAAATATTTTGAAAAATAGTCATACTCCTGTTTTATATGAAAAAGTTCTAGAAAATTTAAATATTAGAGATGGACTAACATATGTTGATGGAACATTTGGTGCCGGAGGGCATACTAATATGATTCTTTCATCTGCAAATTGTAATGTAATATCAATTGACAGAGACCCTTCAGTTGAAATATTTACCAAGGAAATTAAAAATAAATTTCCAAATAATTTTAAATATATAGCTGGAAATATAGGAAGATTAAAATTTCTTTTAAAGAGCAGCGGAATATCTTCTATAGATGGAGGTATATTATTTGATTTAGGTGTTTCCTCAATGCAAATTGATAATGCTGATAGAGGTTTCTCATTTAAAAATGACGGTCCTTTAGATATGAGAATGGAAAAAATAGGAAAATCTGCTGAGGATATAGTAAATCAGACTGATGAGAAAACATTAAATGATATAATTTATACTTTAGGCGAAGAGAAAAAGGCACGAAAAATAGCTAATGCTATAGTTAATTATAGAAAAGATAGATCAATCACAACTACTTTGGAGTTAGCTAATATAGTAAGATCTGCAATAGGAAATAATCCTAAGCTTAAAATTGATCCAGCTACTAAAACTTTTCAAGCTTTAAGAATTAAAGTTAATGATGAGTTAGGTGAGATAGAGAAAGCATTAAATGATGCAGAAATTTTATTAGCACCTGGGGCACGATTAGTAGTGATTTCTTTTCATTCTCTAGAAGATAAAATAGTAAAAACTTTTTTTAGGAAGAAAAGTGGTTTAAATCCCAATCCTCATAGACATTCAGTAAATATCTATTCTAAATCAGAAAAACAAAGGCCTTCATTTAAGCTTATTACAAAAAAAGTTTTAATAGCTAGCGATGAAGAATTATCTTTTAACTATAGAGCAAGGTCAGCAAAGTTAAGATGTGCTGAAAAATTAAATAATTTGGATTATGCGGCATGATGCGCTTTTTTACTATATTCATAATAATATTTTCCATCACTGGGACCGTTTGGTCTATGTGGTTAAGTAATGAATTAAAAAATGAGGAACTAAAATTAAAAATTATTAAAAATCAAATTATAGACATAGAGGAAAAAATTAAATTAGTAGATGCAGAATGGTCATTTATTACGAATGCGAAAAATATTGAGCTTTTAAATAATAAATATTTAAAGCTGGAACCAATACCCTTAAAAGATATGTCTTTTATTAAATCAAAAAATACCATTTTATCAGAAAAATTAGACAATAGTAATTTAGTCTTAAAGGAGGTCAATTAATTATGATACTAATAACTTTTCATAAAAATATATTTAAAATAAATCAACCAAACATTTCAACAAAAATGGAGAATAAATATGTCAATTAATATTAGTGTGCCTCCAACGCATGAGCTTAAACCAAGAATAACAGTTATTGGTGTAGGAGGAGCAGGTTGTAATGCCGTTAACAATATGATTTCTTCACATTTAGAAGGTGTTGAATTTGTGGTATCAAATACAGATGCTCAATCTTTGGCAAATTCGCAAGCACAAATGAGAGTTCAACTAGGAGCTAATGTCACACAAGGTTTAGGTGCAGGAGCTAGACCAGAAATAGGAAGAGCAGCTGCAGATGAGTCATTAGATCAAATATTAGAACACATAGACGGCACTCATATGCTTTTTGTTACAGCTGGAATGGGAGGTGGAACTGGTACCGGGGCAGCTCCTGTAATTGCAAAAGCAGCAAGAGAAAGAGGTATTCTTACGGTAGGTTGTGTTACAAAACCATTTCAGTTTGAAGGAAAAAATAGAATGCGTTTAGCCGAAGAGGGAATTAATGAACTGCAAGAGTCTGTTGATACTTTAATAGTTATTCCTAATCAAAACTTATTTAGGGTTGCGAACGCTCAAACTACTTTTTCTGATGCATTTAAAATGGCGGATAAAGTTTTGTATTCAGGTGTACGTGGAGTCACAGATTTAATGGTAATGCCTGGGCTTATCAATTTAGATTTTGCAGATGTTAGATCTGTTATGATGGAAATGGGTACAGCTATGATGGGTACAGGAGATTCTGAAGGTGATAATAGAGCGCTAGATGCGGCTGCTGCGGCAATTGCAAACCCTTTGCTTGATGATGTCTCATTAGCGGGTGCTAGAGGAGTTTTAGTTAATATAACAGGTGGTCCTGACTTAACATTATTTGAGGTAGATGAAATAGTAGACCATATACGCCAACAATCAGATGATGATGTCAATTTAATATTTGGAGCTTCTCAAGATGATAGTATGCATAATAGCATAAGGGTATCAGTGGTAGCAACTGGAATAAATTGTCCTAAAAAAGTTGATAATGTTGAAAATATTATTTCAGATATTAATTTAAATCTTGAAAAAAATAATCCTGAAGAAAGATTAAATGCAGAGAAAAATGAACCTATAAATAATAATGATAAAAAACCTTCTGAGCCTACTAATAATGTAGATCTGAAAGAGGAAACTATTCAAGCAGTAAATATTCAAGAAGAAATAAATATTAATCAAGAGTCATTTATTCCTCCAGAACCAGAAGTTATTGAAAAAGAACAAATTCAGGAAGAAGTTAAAATTGACCCATTTACTGAAGCGGAAGTATTAAATGCATCTTCTAATATCAAAGAAGAAACAATAGATGATTTTGAACCTCAGGTAAAACAACAAGAAGGCATAATTAAGCGTTTTTCGGCGAAAGCCTTATTCGGAAATTCTTCTAAGAAAAATAATGATATGAAACCTAGTAAGGAAGAATTATTATCTGATGTTGAAGATAATCAAAGTGATGGTAATTTAAAAGAAAAGGAAGAATTATCCTTATCACAAGATATTTCTATGAAAGCTGCAGATAAAAATTCTAATGAAGATACTTTAGATATACCAGCGTTTTTAAGAAGACAAAAAGAGTAATATTTTTAAAGAATGAGATAAATTGTGATAAATGCTGATAATAGCATTAAAGTTGATGGCCTAGAAAAATCAATAATAGATAAATGTAAGCAAAGGATAATAGCAGTAGCTGTTATATTTTTTGTTTCCTTTATAGTAGTTAATATTAAATTAATTGAAGTATCTAAACCTTTAAAAGTAAAAAATTATTCAGACACAACTATTAAAACATATAGTAAAAGAGGAGATATATTAGATAGAAATGGAAATATAGTTGCTATTTCAATGCCTTCTTGGTCGCTATTTAAAGATAAAAATAAAATATATGATGTAGAAAAAACTAAAGATAAAATACTAAAGATAATTCCTAACTTAGATGAGGATAAATTAGTTTATATTCTGAATGAAGATAAGAATTTTCAGTATATAGCAAGACATTTATCCCCAAATGTTGCTAAAAAAATAAATAAGATTGGAGAACCTGCACTTAATTTTGAAAAAGAATATTTGCGTGTATATCCCTATAATGAAGAGATTAGTCATATTGTAGGCTATTTAGGAACTGAAGAAGAGGGGTTAGCAGGAGTTGAAAAAAAATATAACAATATTTTAAAAAAGGGAAAAAATATTTATCTAACTATAGATTCAAGAGTTCAATTTCGTGTTTATCAAGAATTAAAAAAAGGTATAGATTTATATAAATATAAAGCTGCAGTCGGTATAGTTTTAGAAATTAATACAGGCGAGGTAATTGCCGGTGTAAGTTTACCAAGTTTTGACCCTAATGTTTATGCTGGTTTTATACCTACTAAAAATAAAATTACTAATAGTGTTTATGAAATGGGTTCAATATTTAAATCATTTACAGTTGCTTCTGCATTAAATGAAAATCTAGTCAATGAAGATAGTAAGTTTGATGTAAGAGAGCCACTTAAATTAAAGGGAAAAACTATTACTGATTATCATGGTGAAGAAAGAATATTGGATCTAGAAGGGGTATTTACATATTCTTCAAATATAGGAACAGCTAAAATTGCTCAAATGATTGGAATAGATAGGCAATATAGTTATTTTAACAACTTAGGATTTAAAAGGCCTTTAGATACAGGAATATATGAATCAGTAAAACCAGTTTTAATACCTAAAAATAAAGTAAAAGAATTGGATTTGGTTTTAATGTCGTATGGACATAGTATTAATATTTCTCCTATGCATGCTATTTCAGCTTTAGCAGCTACGCTTAATGAAGGAGAATATATTGAACCTATGGTTGTTAAAGATGAAAAATATATCAATAGGCCTAGGATTAAAATTTATTCAAAACAGGTTACTGAAATAATGAAAAATTATTATAGAAATGTTGTAATAGAAGGTACAGCAAAGAAAATTCAATCTAATATATATAAAGTAGGAGGAAAAACAGGTACATCCAATAAATTTATTGATGGAAAACAAAATCATAAAAAGGTAGTATCATCATTTATCTCATTTTTTCCTATAGATAAACCTAAGTATGCAGTTTTTGTTTTATTAGATGAGCCTAAGGCTTTGGAGGAAACAAAAGTTTGGGGAAGAACTGCTGGATTTAATGCGGTTCCATTATCAAAAAATATAATTATGCATATTGCTCCTATATTAGGAGTCAAAAGTAATATTTATAGTGAATTATAATTCTATGATTAAGTTATATAATTTAATATCTGATAAAATAATTAAACAGCAGAATATAAATAATATTGCTATAAGTGGTATTTCATGTGATTCAAGAAAAATTAAAAAAAATTATATATTTGCAGCGTTAGTTGGAGTTTCTAAAAACGGTTTAGATTATATAAATGAAGCTATAAATAATGGTGCTATCGTAATTATTACAGATAATAATGTAAAAAAACTTAAATATGATGATATACAAATTATATCTCACAAATATCCAAGAAAATTATATGCTAGAATTTGTAATAAATTTTCTAAATATAAATTTAAAAATATAGTCGGAATTACTGGAACTAATGGTAAAACCTCTGTCGCGTGGTATGTTCATCAGTTTTCTAAATTATTATTTAGTAAAACTGCTACTATTGGAACTTTAGGAGTTAATTATAAAAAAATTATAAAAAATAACAATTTAACAACTCCGGAATCTGAAGTTTTAGTTTCAAGTTTAGACAAATTATATTCTAAAGATGTGGAAAATATAGTTATTGAAGCTTCTAGTCACGGGTTAGACCAGTTCAGGTTAGAAGGAATAAATTTCAATATAGCTGTAATTACCTCTTTATCTAGGGACCATTTAGATTATCATAAAAGTTTTAAGAATTATAAAAAAGCAAAATTAAAGCTTTTTTCAGATTTTTCTAAAAATGGTAAAGCTATTATTAATGATAATATCAAACAAAGTAATGAATTTATAGAAGTAGCAAATTCAAATAATATGCAAGTAATAACTATTGGTCAGTCATCAAAATCTATATTTAAATATAAATTACTTAAAATTAAAAATCAGATACAAAAAGTTGAAATTACCTATAAAAATTATAAGAGTATTATTTATTCAAGTCTTATTGGTAATTATCAAATAAATAATTTGATTACTGCTATTTGTATAATGATAGAAATGGGCTACAGAAGAGAAGATATAGAAAAACACTCTATAAATATAAAACCTCCTCCAGGAAGAATTGAATTAATTAGTAGTTTCAAAGGGGCTGATATTTATACTGATTATGCTCATACTCCTGATGCTTTAAAGAATGTTTTATTATCTTTAAGACCTTATGTAAAAAATAAATTGTATTTAGTTTTTGGCTGTGGAGGAGATAGAGATAAAGGTAAAAGGGGACAAATGGGTAAAATTGCCCATCAACTTGCTGATATAAATATAATTACTGATGATAACCCTAGATTTGAAAATCCAAAAAATATAAGAAAAGAAATACTTCAATGTTGTCCTAATGCTATAGAAATTGGCGATCGAAAAAAAGCCATAATTAAAACAATTCAAAAGTTAGTTAGTGGAGATATCTTATTGGTTGCAGGTAAAGGACATGAAAATAGCCAAGAAATAAATGGTAGACACTTAAATTTTGATGATGCAAAAATAATTAAAAGTATGATTAATTAAGGATAGATATTTTGACTCTTAAAAAAGAAGAAAATTTATGGAATGCTGAAGAAATTTATGATCTTTTTAGTAAAAAAATAAATAGAGATTGGGAATGTAATTCAATAGCAATTGATAGTAGGAAAGTTAAGCCTGGAAATATTTTTCTAGCAATGCCGGGTACAAAATTTGATGGCCATGATTTTGTTTTAGAAGCAATCGATGCTGGTGCAAGGTCAATAATAGTAAAAAATTCTCTAAAAATTTTAAATACTAAAATAGAAGTAATTTTAGTAGAAGATGTATATAAAAGCTTATTACTCCTAGCTAAAGCATCTAGGAAGCGTATTAATAATGCTAAAAATATTATTGCAATTACGGGAAGCTCAGGAAAAACTTCTACTAAAGAGATGATAGGAAAAGCTTTTGAGTCTATAGGCAAAACATTTATAAATCCTGGTAGTTATAATAATCAAGTTGGTGTTCCTTTTTCATTAGCTAATATGCCAAGAAATACAGACTTTGGTATCTTTGAATTAGGAATGAATAACTTTAATGAAATAAGCACCTTAAGTAAACTAGTTCAGCCAAATATAGCAATTATAACTAACATATCTGAGGCGCATATAGGAAATTTTAATTCTATTAAAGATATAATTAAAGCTAAGGCAGAGATTTTTAATGGACTAAAAAATGATGGATATATTTTAATTAATAATGATCATTATTACGATGAAATTATAAAATATACCAAAAATTATAATCAATCTAATGTTCTGACTTATGGGACTAATAAAAAAGCGGATATCCGTTTGGTTAATAGAAATAAAAGTAATAATGGGCAAAAGATTACTGCTGAAGCATATGGTAAGACATATAAGTATGAGGTTAGTCTTGATGGACAACATCAAGCAATAAATTCCTTAGCCGTAATAGGAAGTTTGATGCTTGCTAACTGTGATATAAACGAAGGTTTAAGTAATTTAGATAAGATTACTCTTCCTTCAGGGAGGGGTGCCAAATATCATTTATTAATTCAAGGAGAAGAATCAATATTAATAGACGATACTTACAATGCAAACTTAAGTTCTATGATTGCATCACTTCATTCTTTAAATGAAATTGCCAAAAGTAATAGGAAAGTTTTAATATTTGGAGAAATGGGAGAGTTAGGCATTTTTTCAGAGAGTCTGCATAATAAATTATATGATTACTTAATTAGTTTTAATATTGGTTTAGTTGTTTTTATAGGAAATCAAACAAAACAATTATATACATTATGTATGAATATAATTGAGTGTATTTGGATAGAAAATATAACTAAAAGTGGTGAAGATATAATTTTTAATTTGATAGAACCGAGAGATTGTATTTTAGTTAAAGGTTCGAGACATATGAAAATGGAAATAATTGTAAAAAAACTTCTTCATAATTTTAAAGGCAAATAAATTGTTATATTATATCTTTACTTCTCTAATACAAGACTACAGCTTTTTAAATATAGTCCGATATTTATCTTTTAGAAGCGGAATAGCTTTGATTACTTCATTATCAATTGTTTTTATATTTGCACCTAATATTATTAATTGGTTAAAGTCCAATCAAAAGGAGGGTCAACCAATTAGGGCAGATGGGCCAGATTGGCACCTAGATATGAAAAGAGGTACTCCTACTATGGGAGGAGTAATTATTTTAGGAGCTCTAATACTATCTACTCTATTATGGGCTGATCTATCTAATATTTATATCTGGATAGTTTTATATATTACTTTTGGATTTGGTTTAATTGGTTTTATTGATGATTACTTAAAAATTTTAAAAAATAATCATAAAGGGTTGTCTGGTAGATTAAAACTATTATTCCAAATATTAATAACCATTATAGCAGCAATATGGATCTTTCTAATTTCAGACAAATCATTACAGGGTATGTTAGCATTTCCTTTCTTAAAAGATACTACCTTATATTTAGGCTTTGTATTATGGTGTATATTTTCTACTTTAGTAGTTGTTGGTTCATCAAACGCAGTTAATTTGACAGACGGATTAGACGGGCTAGCCATTGTGCCAATAATTATAGTAGCTGGAGTATTTGGAATTATCGCATATTTAATTGGAAATAGTATTTTTTCTAATTATTTAAATCTTTTTTATATAGAGGGTAGTGGTGAATTAATAGTTTTATGCTCTAGCCTTGTTGGGGCTGGTATAGGTTTTTTATGGTTCAATGCTCCACCTGCAAGCGTATTTATGGGAGATACTGGTTCTTTATCAACTGGTGCCGCTTTAGGCATAATAAGTGTTATAATTAAACATGAAATTGTATTAGCTATTGTTGGAGGTTTGTTTGTTTTAGAAGCTGCTTCTGTTATTGTACAAGTATTATCATTTAAGTTAACTGGAAAAAGAATTTTTAGGATGGCACCTTTACATCACCATTTTGAAAAAAAAGGATGGTCGGAGTCAACTATAGTAATTAGATTTTGGATTATAGCTGTAATACTTGCTTTAATTGGTTTAGCAACTTTAAAACTTAGATAATATGTATAATTATAAAAATAAAAATATTGGAATATTGGGTTTAGGGGTTACTGGTAGATCAGCAATCAATTTTTTTTCTAACTACTCTAAAAAAATAATAGGATGGGATGATTTAAAAACAACAAGAAGTGATATAGAAGAAGATAATATAGAGATTTTAGATTTAAATATTTTAAAGAATTTAAAATTAATTGATTTATTATTTATAAGCCCAGGCATTAAACCTAATCATAAAATAATAAAATTAGCTAAAATAAACAATATTACTATTGTTGGTGATTTAGATATATTTTGGCAAACAGAAAAAAATAATAAAAATAGATTTATTTTTATTACAGGCTCTAATGGAAAATCTACTGTTACATCTTTAATTCATCATTTATTACTTTCTGCAAAAAAAAATTCTATTATTGGAGGTAACATAGGTTTACCTGTTTTAAGCTTAAACTCTGCAAATAAACCAAATATTTATGTAATAGAAGCTTCTTCATTCCAACTAGATTCTATTAAAAAGATAAAGCCTGATATTTCTGTAATGACTAATATTTCTCCTGACCACATAGACTGGCATGGAAATTATAAAAATTATATTAATGCAAAAGAAAATTTATTTTTAAACCAAGATGAAAGTGATATTGCAATAATTAATATAGATAGTGAAGAATGTTTTAAATTATATAAAAGAATAAATAGTCGTCTAATTAAACCCAAAATTATTAAAATATCCTTAAAGAAAAAGTTAAGAAATACAATATATGTAGATAAGGGAAAAGTTTATGATAACATAAACAATGAAAATGTTCTTATAGGAAGAATTAGAGATTTATCATCTTTATTGGGTAAACATAATATTGAAAATATCGTAATAGCAATTGCTGCTGCTATTCATGAAGGAGTTACTCATAGACAAATTAAGAAGTTTTTGCCTACTTTTAAAGGATTGTCTCATAGATTAGAGTTAATTTATAAAGATTCTAATTTAGAATTTATTAATGACTCTAAATCTACCAACTTAGTTTCATGTAAAGTTGCATTGAACTGCTTTAAAAATATAATTTGGATAGCAGGAGGAATAAGAAAAAAAGATGAATTATCTTATCTAGATGATAGTATAAGCTCTATAAAAGCTGCTTTTTTTATTGGAGAATCTGCTGGAGAATTTGAAAGTTATTTTAGAAAATTTTTTTATTGTAAAAATACTATAAATATTAAATATGCATTAATTGAAGCTATTAAATACTCTAAAAAGCTTAAAGGCCATTCTACAATTTTATTTTCTCCTGCTTGTGCTTCATACGATCAATTTAAAAATTATGAGGAAAGAGGAAAAATATTTGTTGAGCAAGTTAATAAATATAAAAATTAGAAGGTTAAGATGATTTTTATAGCTCGAAATGATGATAGTCTTTTGTCAAGATGGTGGTGGACAATAGACCATTGGAATTTGATTCAAATGTTAGCACTAGCTATTATTGGTTCAATTATGATTCTTGCAGCAGGATCAGCAGTAGCTATTAGAAATAACCTGCCTGAGTTACATTTTTTTATTCATCATATATATTATTTGATATTATCTGTTTCGGTTATGATATTTACTACGTTTTTATCTAGTAAAGGAATTATAAGGTTAAGTATAATTGGTTTTATAATATGTTTTATATTATTAATTTTGGTTATGATCATTGGGCCAGATATTAAAGGAGCTAGCAGATGGCTAATAATTAGTGGATTTTCAGTTCAACCTTCTGAATTTATAAAACCTTTTTTTGTTATTTTAACCGCTTATTTAATTTCTAATCAATATAAAGCAATTAAATTTTTACCATTATTTATAACTAGGTTACACATTTCTTTACTATTATTGTTGGGAATACTTTTATTTTTACTTAAGCAACCTGATTTAGGAATGTCCGTAATAATAATATTAATTTGGTCGGGACAATTATTTTTAGCAGGTATATCGCTTAGATGGTTTTTCTTATTATTTAGCTTATTGGGCTTTGGAATTTTATTAGGATATAATATATTTCCTCATGTCAAGAGAAGAATTGATTGTTTTATAAATGCACCTTGTGAGGGATTTGACCAGATTAAAAATTCTTTTTTAGCTTATGAGTCAGGGGGGTTATTAGGAAATGGACCTGGAGATGGAATAATAAAAAATAAGATATCTGATGCACATACAGACTTTATTTTTCCTGTAATTGCCGAAGAATTTGGAGCTATATTTTGTATTTTAATATTATTATTATCTTGTTCTATAGTTATAAGAGGGTTGATAAGAGTATATAGCAAAAATAATTTATTTTCTTTATTAGCCGTTGGAGGTTTACTTATATTGTTTGGTATACAAGTTCTACTTAATGTTTCTGTAACTTTAGGAATAGTACCAACAACTGGAATTACGTTTCCTTTTATTAGTTATGGAGGTTCATCTTTACTATCTATTTCTATTAGTATGGGTATAGTTTTAGCTTTGACAAAAAAAGATTATAGTAGGGAAAAATATGAAAGAAATTAAAAATATATTTGTTGTGGGAGGTGGCACGGCAGGGCATGTAATTCCGGCAATTCAATTAAGTAAAGAACTTATAGAGAATAATTATAAAGTAATATTTATTACAGATTACAGAATGTTTGGGTTTGTTGAAAAAAATATAAAAGAAAAAAACTTTAAACTTTTATGTTTAAAAGGAAGGGGGTTATATAAAAATAGTATTATAAAAAATTTATTATCTTTGTGCTTATTATTTTTGGCTATTTTTCAATCACTATATTTTATTATAATGTATAGACCTGTTTTAAGTTATGGCTTTGGAGGAGGAATTACTATTGCTCCATTAATTTTATCTAAAATTTATAAGGCTCCGATAATACTTCATGAAGGTAATGCTATTTTAGGGAAAGCTAATAAATTTTTGTATAAATATGCAGATATGTTAACTACTTTTTTTCCTAATTTAGATGATAATATTAATAACCAATATAAATTTAGAATTGTAGGCATGCCTGTAAGAAAAGAAATAGAAAAAATTAGTAAAAAGAAATATGAAGTTAATGATAATGATTTAATAAATATTTTGATTACAGGAGGAAGTTTAGGTGCTGAAGTTATGGCAACTAAGATAGCTAAGGCAATAAGTTGCTTTCCAGAAAAATTAAAAAATAAAATATCAATAATACAACAAGTTAGAAAAGAAAATTATTTATATGTAAAAGAATTATATGATAAATCTTCCATCAAGTTTAAATTGGAAACTTATATAGAGAACATGCCTAAAACTTTATGTTGGTGTCATTTAATTATATGTAGAAGTGGTGCTGGAACTCTTGCAGAAAATTTAATTTCCGGCAAACCTTCAATAATGATACCTTTACCAATATCTTCTGATAATCATCAAATGAAGAATGCGATAATGATAGAAAAAATTGGAGCAGGACAAATAATAAATGACTCAGAACTTAATGATCGAGATGTTTTGATATCTAAACTAAAGAGTATCATTTTTAACACTGAAGGTTTATATATGATGTCAAAATCAGCAAAGCAAAACGCTACCCTAGATAGTAGTAATGAATTAGTAATTTTAGGAAAAAAAGTTCTTAATGAAAAAAAATAGTATGAAACCTTTTTCAAAGGATATAGGCGTCATTCATTTCATAGGTATAGGTGGGATAGGGATGAGTGGAATTGCAGAAATCTTATGTAATTTAGGCTATAAGATTAGTGGTAGTGATATTAATAAAAGTTCTAATGTCAATCGATTAATAGAAATGGGTATTAAAGTTCATATTGGTCAAAGGGCAGAAAATATAAAAAATGTTAGTATTATAGTAATTTCTTCTGCAATACCGGAAGATAATGTTGAGTTAGTAGCAGGTGCTTTAAATAAAATACCAATAGTGAGAAGAGCAGATATGCTTGCAGAATTAATGAGATTTAAAAAGTCAATTTCTGTAGGTGGTTCTCATGGTAAAACAACTACTACATCTTTTATAAGCTCATTATTAGAAGGAGCTAAATTAGATCCTACAGTTGTTAATGGGGGTATAATTGAAGCATATGGAACTAATGCTAGATTGGGAAAAAGTGATTGGATGGTTGTCGAGGCAGACGAGAGTGATGGTACATTTATAAAGCTGCCATCTACCTATGTAGTAATTACTAATATTGATAGGGAGCATATAGATTTTTATAAAACATTTGATAATTTAAATAGGGCTTTTAGAAACTTTGTGGAAAATATTCCTTTTTACGGTGTTGCTTTTGTATGTATAGACTCTCCTGATACTGAAAATTTATGTAAGGATATTAAATATAGGAAATTAATTACTTATGGTTTTAATAGAAAATCTGATCTGATGATTTCTAATGTAAAGGTTAAAAATTATCTAACTTATTTTGATATTACTATAAATAAAAGTAATTTATCTAAAAAAAAATTTATTAAAAATATAGCAATTCCAATTCCTGGAGATCATAATATTAGAAATGCATGTGCATCAATTGCAGTTGCTCTAGAATTAGATATTAAAGAAAAAACTATTAAAGATGTGTTGCTAAATTTTAGAGGAGTAGAGAGAAGATTTAGTTTCGTTGGCTCAGTTAATAATACTAAAATTATAGACGATTATGCTCATCATCCTACGGAAATTAAAAATACTTTAAAAGCAGCAAGATTATTATGTAATGGCAAATTAATTGTTGTATTCGAACCTCACAGATATTCTCGAATAATAGACTTATATGATGAATTTATTAATTCTTTTTTTGATGCAGATATCTTATTTGTTACAAAGATTTATAGTGCGGGCGAAAAACAAATAACAGACATAAATGAAAAAATAATAGCAAAATCTATAAAGAAAATAGGTCATAAAAATGTAAAATGTTTTAAGGATGAGAAATGTATGGAAGTGGAATTATCTGAAGTTTCTTCAAGTAATGACTTTATAATTTTTCTAGGAGCAGGATCTATTTCAAAAAAGGCAAGAAGTATGGAAGAATCTATGTTAAAAATAATTAGGAAGAATTAAGAGAAACATCTAGGTTATGTCTTTATTAATAAATAAAGTTCCTAAAGTAAGAGGTAAATTAGTTTCTAATGCAGATATATCTTCAACTTCATGGTTTAAAGTTGGAGGTCCTATCGAATTATTATTTATCCCTGAAGATTTGCTAGATTTAACAGAATTTATTGAAAACTTAAGTATGGAAATACCCATATTTGTGATAGGAGCACTTTCTAATACTTTAATTAGAGATGGTGGTATTAAAGGGATAGGAATTAAGCTAGATGAAAAATTTAGCAAAATTAAAATTAATAATGATTATATAGAAGTTGGGGCGTCTTTATTAAATATGAAATTTGCGAAATACGCCCAAAAAAAGCAAGTATATGGTTATGAATTTCTTTCAGGAATTCCAGGTACAATTGGTGGAAGTATAAAAATGAATGCTGGGTGCTATGGAAGAGATATGTCTGATATTCTTCATGAAGTTACAATTATTGATAGAATTAACGGTTTATGTAATTTATCAAGTAAAAAATTAGATATGACTTATAGAAACACAAAAGTAAGCAGAGATACTATAATAATTTCAGCTAAGTTGAAATATTATAAGGATAATATTCGTTCTATAAATAAATTTAATATCAAAGAAGAAAGGGTAAAGTCTCAGCCGATTAATAAATTAACAGGTGGTTCTACTTTTAAAAACCCTAAAGGATATAAGGCTTGGAAGTTAATTGAAGATGCAGGTTGTAGAGGTTTATCTTTGGGAGGTGCTAAGGTATCTGAAATGCATACTAATTTTATAATTAATTATAAAAATGCTACTGCTAATGATATTGAAGCATTGGGTAATATTGTAAGACAGAAAGTATATGAAAATTCTGGAATAAAACTAGAATGGGAAATATTAAAAATAGGTTTCTCAAATAAAGGGAGTATAAGTTGAATATAGTATTACTTTCAGGTGGTTATACAGAGAGAGATGTTTCTTTAATGTCTTCTAAGGAAGTCAAAAATTCTTTATTAAGAATTGGTCATAAAGTAACAGAAATTGATATTATTGATAACGAATTCTTAAATTACCCTCTAAATAAATTTGATTTAGTATTTAATGGCTTACATGGGGGTATTGGAGAGAATGGTGTAATACAAAGCATATGTGAGCTTAAAAATATCCCATATACTGGGTCACCGGTTCTTGCTTCAGCTATAGCAATGAATAAAGTCATAGCAAAAAAAATATTTAATTCTATGAATATAACTCTTGCCAATAGTGTAGTTAGTAATTTTAATGATATTAAAATAAATGAGCCAATAGAAAGACCGTTTGTGATTAAACCTATAGATGGCGGTTCAAGTATAGGAGTTCATATTATTTACGAAAATACAAATTTAAATGAAATCAAATTAGATAATGAAAGATTTATTGTAGAGTCTTACATTGAAGGCAAAGAAATTGCTGTAGCAGTCCTACAGAATAAGGTCTTAGGTATGATTGAAATTAAATATGATGAAGCATTTTATGATTATCAATCTAAATACAAAAGCAATAATAATAAATATATTATTCCAAAGGATTTAAACATAAGTCATAAAAGACTTTTAGAAAGTTACGCCTTATCTGCTCATACCTCACTGGATTGCAAGGGAGTTACAAGAGCAGATTTCATAGTGCCATATGAGGAATCAAATAAACCAATATTATTAGAAATTAATACTTTACCTGGATTAACTAAGCATTCATTAGTACCTAAAATTGCACAAAATAATGATTTAGATTTTGATAATTTAATAAGTAAAATTATTGAAGATGCGTTTATTTAATGAAATTTTTTAAAAAAATATTTTTAATTTTGTTAGTTATAACGGTAATATTATTTACATTCAAAAATAACTTTATAGTAAATAAAATAGAGAAGATTTTAATTAGTTTCTCTAGATATACAGAAAATGTATTAAAAGAGGTATATGTATCTGGCAGAATTAATGAGAGTAGAGCGAATATTTTAAAGGCTATAAATGTTATTATTGGGGAGTCACTTTTAACTATAGATTTAGAAAATATAAGAAAAAACTTGAACAATCTTTCATGGGTAAAAGATAGCAGTGTATATTTACTTCCTTTAGGACAATTAGAAATAGAAATATATGAGTATATTCCTTTTGGAAAATTTACTGATTTAAATAATAATACTTTTTTAATTAATAAAAACGGTGTTAAATTTTTGAGTATTAATATTAGTGAATTTGAGAGTTTATTTGAATTATATGGCAAAGATGCATTATTACATGTTGCTGAATTACCTTTAATCATTAATAAATTAAAGTCTTTTAATTTTAATGCGTCTAAAATAGAAAGAATAGATTCCAGAAGGTGGAATATTTATTTAAAAGAAGGGTTTTTAATTAAATTGCCCAACATTAATCCTTTAAATTCAATAGATGCTTTATATAAGTTAGATAATAATATAAATTACAATAATTTAACTTTTGTAGATCTAAGAATTAAAGATAGAGTTAGTTTAAAGTATAAGCAAGTTGACTGAAAATAATTATGGCAAAATCTAGATGGTTTAATTATTCTTACTTTTCTAAAAGCCCAATTGTGGCTGTACTAGACATCGGTTCTAGTAAGATTTGCTGTTTAATAGCAGAATTAGATAAATATAAAAATATTTCTATAGTAGGGGCGGGCTTTCAAGAATCTAAAGGATTGGTGTCTGGTGTTATAACGGATATGAGCGAACTAGAAAAATCCATTAGGAACTGCGTAGCTAGCGCTGAAAAAATGGCCTCATTAAGAGTTAAAAAGGTTATTATTGGTTTTTCTTCGGTTAATATAAATATTGAAAATATAAACATTGAAGTTGATCTTAAAGGTGCTGTAGTTAGTCAAGGAGATTTAAATAAGGCATATAATTTTTTATCAAATAAGCATAATGCAGATAATAGAACCATTTTACATATAATTCCTTTCCAGTATTCCATTGATGGTAATAAAGGAGTAAAAAGTCCACTTGGCATGTTTGGTGATAAGTTAGGCATAGATATTAGTATTATTAACGCTGATTCCAACACACTAAAAAATTTAGAAAATGTTGTTAAGAATTCTGATTTAGAAATTGAAAGAGTAGTTTATACTCCATATGCAACTGGTATATCCTTATTGTCAGAGGAAGAAAAAGAGTTAGGAGTAGCTTTGATAGATTTAGGAGCTACTTTATCCTCTGTATCAATTTTTTATAATGGAGGTATATTATATTCTAAGGTTATTCCTTTAGGAGGAAATATGGTTACAAATGATATATCAAGAATTTTTTCATTATCACTTTCAAATTCAGAGAGAATTAAAATTATAAATGGACAGTTAATAGAAGAATTGGAAAATTCTCTTTCTACAATTGAAGTTGACGCTTTAGGCGGAGATAATGAATCTATTGAAATTACAAGACGAGACTTGATTTCAGTAATAAAACCGAGAATATCGGAAATAGTTCACTCTATTAATGAATATATTATAGAGAGTAGCTATAATAATATTATTGCAAATAGAGTTGTTATTACTGGCGGTGTTTCTCAAATGGATGGCATACTTGATTTTTCTAGTAATATACTTGAAAAAAAAGCTAGGTTAGCAAAACCTCAAAATATAAAAGCTTTACCAGAAAACATGAAGAGTCCTTCTTTTTCTACTGTATGTAGTTTAATAAATTTTTCTATAGTAGATTATCATGATATTAATATGAATATATTAAATAAAAACCATAATTCTGATAATTATTATGTATATTTTAAAAAAATTAAAAATTGGTTTGTTGAAAATTTTTAGTACATATTTTTGTTACAAATGTTACAATATTTGATTTCTCATTAATATAAATATTTGTTAAAAAAAGATGTTTAATTTGAGAAATATTATTATGCCAGATACTTTAAATATATCTAATTTAGGTTTTCAAAGAACTCTAAAAAAAGAAGTTTTTTGTGAGGGAATTGGATTACATTCAGGAAAAAAAACGAAAATACAAATTCTGCCTGCAGGTGTTAATACTGGCATTACTTTCATTAGGAAAGACTTAGCAAAAGAACAGAAAATTGATGCTTTATATAAAAATGTAATTGATACAAAATTAGGAACTACCATAGCAAATAAAGCAGGATATAAAGTACATACAATTGAGCATTTAATGTCGGCGTTTATGGGTTTAAAAATAGATAACGTAAAAATAATTTTATCAGGATGTGAAATTCCTGTAATGGATGGGAGTGCGAGAGTATTTTTAGATCTAATTAATTCAGTGGGAATAAAAGAACAATATGCTAAAAAGAAAGTAATAAAAATTCTTAAAGAGGTTACTTTTTCTCAAAATAATAGTTCTATAACAATTTATCCTTCTGATAATTTTTCTATTGACTATATGATAGATTTTGATGATCCAGTTATTGGTATTCAGCGTCAAAAAATTACTTTATTAGCCAATAATTATGATAAAGAAATTGGTTCAGCTAGAACTTTTGGTATGCTTAATGAAGTAGAATATATGCACAAAAATGGATTGGCTTTGGGTGGATCAATTAATAATGCTATAGTAGTTGATAACGGTAAGGTGTTAAACCCTGATGGTTTACGCTATAAAGATGAGTTTGTTAGACATAAAATTTTAGATTTATGTGGAGATATTTACCTTTCAGGATATCATTTGATGGGTGATATAGTTGCTAAATGTGCAGGGCATGAAGTAAATAATAAGTTTTTATGGGAATTATTTAGTAATAAGAGTAATTATGAAGTTATAGAAGAAAATAAAATTATTCCTCAAGAAGAAATTACTTTTGCAGTAGCATAAAGAAAAATGGCTATAAAATTTATACATCTATTAATTAAATTAATAATATTTAATGTTATATTCATTAAAATCCTTTCAGCAGAAGATACAACAATAGATTTCGAAGACGGCAGCAGTTATGTAGGTGGTATTATAGATGGAATGATGGATGGAAAAGGCGTATTTACTTCTTCTAACAATACAGATAATCAAATATTAAAATATGAAGGAGATTTTAAAAAGGGCAAATTTGATGGAAAAGGTATTTTAGAATTTCATAATGGAGATCTATATGATGGAGACTTTTCTTTAGGTTTAATGCATGGTAACGGAACTTTAACATATCAAAATGGTTCAATATATGAAGGATTATTTGTTAATGGCAAAAAAGATGGAAAGGGTAAGCTAATTTATAATGATGGAGTTATATATACTGGTGACTTTAAGGAAGATAAAATTGAGGGTATAGGTACAATAGTTTATGAATTAGGAAATGAATATTCAGGAGAATTCTTAAATAATGTTATGCATGGTAACGGTAGAATAATTTTTAAAGATGGGAGTTCTTATAAAGGAAAATTTAATAATGGTAATTATCATGGAAAAGGAATATTTACTTTTCCGGATGGAACTTATTATGAGGGTGAATTTAAAAATGGATCTCGTGAGGGACCAGGAGAAATAGTTTATATAGATAATACTCGACAATCAGGTATATTTAAAAATGGGGACTTTGTAGGAGAAGTGATTATTACTTTTCCTGATGGAACTGTTCAAAAGAAAACAGTAGATTAGTAATATTACTTACATATTAGGGTAATTAGGACCTCCTCCTCCTTCAGGAGAAGTCCAATTAATATTTTGTGAAGGATCCTTTATATCACATGTCTTACAATGAAGACAATTTTGAGAATTGATTTGTAGTTTTTTAATATTATTATCTTCAATAATTTCATATACCCCCGCCGGACAGTATAATCGTTCAGGAGAATTATATATAGCTAGATTATGATTAATAGGAGTGTCATTGTTTATAAGCTCTAAATGGCAAGGCTGATTTTCAGAGTGATTAGTTCCTGAAAAAGATAAATTGGTAAGTCTATCAAAACTTACAATACCATCTGGCTTATTGTATATTATTTTAGGACATTTCGTGGCTGGCTTTGTAGCTTTATGGTCTGCATGATCAAGTTTAATTGTCCATGGAGCTTTACCATTAAATATTTTTTGGTCTATTGCTCCTAAAATTGTTCCTAATAATAATCCATATTTAAACCCAGGCCTGAAATTTCTTGCATATTTTAATTCTTTTCCAGCCCAGGATCTATAAAAATTATATTCATATTCCTTCATGTCTCTAATATTTATTGGATCTAACTGTAAGTTTTTATAAATTGTTTCTGAAGCAAGCATTCCCGATTTCATAGCAGTATGGCTTCCTTTTATCTTTGGAACATTAAGTGTTCCTGCCTCACAGCCAATCAAAGCTCCTCCAGGAAAATATAATTTTGGTAAAGATTGATAACCTCCTTCATTTAGAGCCCTGGCTCCATAAGCAATTCTTCTTCCATTTTTAAGAATTTTACTAATCTCTGGATGCGTTTTAAATTTCTGAAATTCTTCGTAAGGACTTAAATGTGGATTTTGATAATCAAGTCCCATAACAAACCCTATAGATATTTGATTGTTATCCATATGGTATAAAAAAGATCCTCCATATACGTTACTAGAAAGAGGCCATCCTGCAGAATGCATTATACTTCCTTCTTTATGATTTTTACTATCAATCTCCCAAATTTCTTTTAGACCTATCCCATAAGATTGGGGAGATTTTCCATCATCTAAATTATATTTTTTTATTAGTTGTTTTCCTAAATGGCCTCTACAACCTTCTGCAAATAGGGTATATTTTCCTATTAACTCAATGCCAGCTTCAAATGCAGAAGTTTTTTCATGATTTTTATCTATTCCCATATCACCTGTAGCAATTCCTATTACAGCATCCTTATTATCAAATAATACTTCCTTAGCAGCAAAACCAGGATATATTTCAACTCCTAATTTTTCTGCCTCTTCTGCTAACCATCTACACATATTAGCAAGACTAATAATATAATTTTTATGATTTTTCATTGTCTTTGGCAGAAATATATTAGGGAGTTTTATACTATGATTTTTATTTAAAAAAATAAATTTTTCTTCAGTTACGGCAGACATCTTTGGATGAGGCATGTCTTTCCAATTTGGAAAAAGTTCATTTAAAGCGGTTGTTTCAAATACTGCTCCAGATAATATATGCGCTCCTACTTCAGGTCCCTTTTCAACAATACATACAGATAATTCCTTATTACTATCATTAGATAATTGTTTTAGTTTTATAGCTGCAGATAAGCCAGCTGGACCAGCACCAACTATTACTACATCATATTCCATTCTTTCTCTATCAGACCTCATATTCACTCCAGTAAATAACTAAAAATTTTATAATTTATCTATAATTTCAGTAAAAAAGTTATAAGTTTCGATATTTGCTGCAGCTATTACTGATCTATCAGAAGCAGCTTCACTTTTATTCCAGGCAGTTACAATTCCTCCTGCTGCTTCAATAATAGCTCTAGCTGCTACTATATCCCATATTTCAAGATCTTTTTCTATCACTAAGTCTATTGTTCCTCCTGCACACATAGCGTACCCCCAGCAGTCTGTTCCATGTCGTACATATAATGTTTTTTCCACTATCATATCATATATAGCTTTATCTTTGTTATTTTCAATAAACATGGCAGGATCAGTTATAGCGCAAATTGTTTTGTTTATAGATTCAAAACTTCTAGTTTTAACTGTTTTATTGTTTAAATAACTACCTTTTGAACTTCCCCATATTCTATCTTTTGTAATAGGCTGATCTATTAAGCCTATTATAGGTTTTGTATTTTTTATTAAGCCAATCATCGTTCCAAAAAAAGGTAATCCCGAGACAAAAGCTTTGGTTCCATCTATTGGATCTAATACCCATACATATTCTGCATTTTCATTTTCAGTCCCTAATTCTTCTCCAATTATTCCGTGATCAGGAAAACTTCTGTTTATTAGCTTTCTCATTATTTTTTCTGCGTTTACATCTGCTTTCGTAGCAATTTGAGGACGTTTGTTATTTTTGGTAGGTTTTATCTCCCAGCTACTTGTTTCACGGAAATGACTTTTTATTTCATCTTGGATAGAATCAGCTAACTCATGTGCAAATTTTAAATATATTTCATCACTATTTGACATTTTAATCCTATTTTAAATTATATTAATTTGGACATTTGCATGATATTGCAATTATAACAAGGAACAAGTTAAGTATAATAAATTTTTATTAAATTATATGAATCTCTTATGGTATAATTAAAAAATAACAGTTTGGATAATTGTATGTCTATATTATTTACTATATTGAAATATTGGATATTTAGCTTATTATTAATAGTCATTTCCTGCTCTTCCAATTCTTCTAATAAAAAGCAACAAGAATCTGAGGAAAGAAGCGTAGAAGAAATATATAATTCTGCAATGGACTATATGAATGATAATAAGTATACAAAGGCGCATGATGAATTTATAGAAGTAGAGAGACTTCATCCTTACTCTATATGGGCTACTAGGTCTCAAATAATGACATCATATGTTAACTATAAGTTAAATAAATATGCTGATTCAGTTTCTGGAGCGAAGAGGTATATAGAGTTACACCCAGGTGCAAGTGATATAGATTATGCATATTATTTAATTGCACTCAATTATTATGATCAAATAAATGATTATAGAAGAGACCAATCCTTTACTCGAAATGCTTTAGAGGCTTTTAATAATTTAATAAGAAGATTTCCAAATTCAGATTATGCTAAAGATGCAAAGTTAAAGCTAGATTTAGTAAATGATCATTTAGCTGCGAAAGAGATGGATATAGGTAGAACATACCAAAATCTTGATAATTACATCTCTGCTATTAATAGATTTAAAACGGTTGTTGAACTTTATTCAAAAACTAGTCATGTACCTGAAGCCTTGGCACGCTTAACTGAAACATATTACAGGTTAGGTTTGTATAATGAGGCCAAAGTTTATGCTTCTGTCCTAGGTTACAATTATCCAGGAAATAAATGGTACTCTTATTCTTATTCATTATTTAAAAAAGAAAAAGAAGTGTTAATTGAAAATGAAGAGAAAGAAAGTTCATACATAAATATAATAAATGAATTTTTAAATATATTTGTTAATTAAATTTTATAAGGTTTATTCATGTTAAGTTATATTTCAATAAAAAATATAGTTTTGATAGATAAATTAGAATTAAACTTTAAAAAAGGCTTCACTGTATTAACTGGCGAGACTGGTGCCGGCAAATCGATTATAGTAGATGCAATAAACCTTTTACTTGGAAATAGAGCAGATAGACGCTTAATAAAAAAAGGTCAGAATGAAGCAAGTGTTTCAGCATTATTTTCTGTTAACCGGAATCATGAGGTAATAAATATATTAACTAAATATGGCTTAGTAGCAGAAAATGAAATAATTATTAGAAGAAAAATTTTGTCTAATGGTAGAAGTCAATCATTTATAAATGATGAAGTAATATCCTTAAATATTATGAGGGAAGTTAGTAGTTATTTAATAGAAGTTAATGGACAAAATGATCAAGCTGGTCTTTTAGAAAATTCAAATCATATTAAAATATTAGATATATGGGGAAATTTGTCTAAAAATACTCAAAAGGTATCAGCCTCATATAATTTATATAAAGATAAATTAAAATTATATAATGAGTATAAAGATAAAGTTAATGAATTTACTGTTAAACAAAAGTATTTGACTCAAGATTTAGATGAGATAAATGATTTAGCATTAGAAGAGGATGAAATTGATAAACTAATTGAGAAGAAAAAATACTTAACTTCTATTGAAAAAATTAAAGACAGTTTAGAAAAGATTAATTTTTTACTAAAAGGAAGTGAAGATTCAAAGGGAATATATGAAAATTTAGTACATTCTAAGAAACAAATTTCATCAATACTATCACTTAATAAAGAGCTATTTAATAAACTAGATGAGTCAATAGAAAATACCTTAATTGAGTATAAAGAGACAGAAGCAGTATTAGAAGAATGTATGGCAAGTATAGATGAGAATAATTCTAGTTTAGATTATATAGAAAATAGAATTTCAACAATTAAACGAATTGCTCGTAAACATAATATTGAAGAAAATGAAATTAACAGTTTTAAAAATAAGCTAGAAAATATTTTAAACAAACTCTCGGATTCAGAAAATGAACTAAAAAAAAGAAAAAATGACATAAATATTAATAAAGAAAAATATAAACTAAATGCTAAAGTACTAACTGATCTAAGGTATAAAGCATCTATAAAATTGTCGGAATCTATTAATAAAGAATTTCCCATTCTTAAATTAGATAATGCCAAATTTGCTATTTCAATTGACATTTTAGAGGAAAATAATTGGAAGCCTAATGGCATGGATAGTGTAATTTTTAAAATTGAAACCAATAAAGATAGTGGTTATGATTTTATTTCTAAAATAGCTTCAGGTGGAGAATTATCAAGAATAATGCTTGCTATAAAGGTATCCATAGCTTCAGAATATGAAAATAGTATTGCAAAAACTCTAATATTTGATGAGGTTGATACAGGTGTTGGTGGAGCAGTTGCAGATGCCGTAGGAAAAAGATTAAACTTGCTTGCTAAGCATAACCAGGTTTTAGCGGTTACTCATCATCCTCAGGTTGCTGCAAGAGCTGGAAATCACTTTAAAGTTAATAAGAATAATATAAATAGTTATTCATCTACTAGTATCAATAATTTAAATAAGGCAGAGAGAATAGAAGAAATTGCTAGAATGTTGTCAGGAGAAAAAATAACTGATGCTGCACGTAATGCAGCAGAAAGTTTATTTAATCATAATAAAAATATTTTATAATCATTAAGGTTAATTTATGGAAAAAGAAGAAGTAATTAAAAAACTTAAAAGGTTAGCTGAACAGATAGAATATCATGATAATTTATATTATAATAATGATAGTCCAGAAATATCTGACGCTGAATACGATAATCTGAGAATTAAGAATACGGAATTAGAAAAGCAATTTCCTAATTTAGTTCTTCCTAATAGTCCTTCAAAAAAAGTAGGAGCTGAATTAAAATCTTCTTTCAAAAAAGTACAGCACCTTGTTCCTATGTTATCATTAGGAAACACTTTTACAAAACAAGATGTAGAGAATTATATAAATAAAACTAAACGATTTCTTCAAATTGATAGTAATTCAAATCTTGAATTTTTAGCCGAACCAAAGATAGATGGATTATCTGCTACATTAATATATAAAAATGGGAAACTTGTCATTGGTGCGACAAGAGGAGATGGGAAACAAGGAGAAAATATCACTGAAAATATAAAATCAATTAAAGAAATTCCTCACTATTTAGTTGGCAAATATCCTAGCGAAATAGAAATAAGGGGAGAAATTTATATGTCAAATTTAGAATTTGAAAAACTTAATTCTATTAGAGTTACACAGTCTTTGCCAGTTTTTGCTAATCCAAGAAATGCGGCTGCCGGTTCTGTCAGACAATTAGATTCTCAAATTACAGCCTCAAGAAAGTTAGGTTTTTTCGCATATAATTGGGGTTTTGCATCAGAAAATATAGGAGGTACTCTTATTGAAGCAAGAGAGTTAATTAAAAGTTTAGGTTTTAACTTAAATCATCCTGTTGAATTATGTACTAATTTAGACCAAATGGTAGGTTTTTATAATAAAATATATGAGAATAGATCTAAGTTAGATTTTGACATAGATGGTATAGTTTATAAATTAAATGATATAAGTTATTATGAAAGGCTTGGCTCTACCGATCACTCTCCTAGATATGCTATTTCTCATAAATTTCCAGCTGAATTAGGAATTACTAAGCTTAAAGATGTTAAGTTTCAAGTTGGAAGAACTGGCGCTATTACCCCTGTAGCAGAATTAGTACCTGTAACTATTGGTGGAGTAAGAATAAAACGGGCAAGTTTGCATAACAAAGATGAAATAATGAGATTAGGGCTAGTTATAGGAGATACAGTTTCATTAAAAAGAGCAGGAGATGTTATTCCACAAATTGTAAATTATAATCCCAAATTACGACCTATAAAATATAAAAATATAATTTTTCCAGAAAATTGTCCTTCATGTAATACTCCTTTAAAATTTGAAGACGATGACACCATTATTCGTTGTTTTAATCATTCAAATTGTAAAGAGCAAATAATAGGTCAGTTAATCCACTTTGTATCAAGAAATGCTTTTAATATAGACGGTTTAGGAGAAAAACAAGTAATAGAGTTATTTAATACTAATTTAGTAAAAGAGCCTGCAGATATATTTATTCTAGCTTTACCAACTGAAACTTCAAAACAAGAAAAACTGATGAAATTGCCAGGCTGGGGGCATTTATCTATATCTAATCTCATAAATGCAATTAACAATTCCAAGGTACAAACTCTCGAAAAAGTTTTATATTCTCTTGGTATTCGTCATTTAGGTTTAGGTACGGCAAAACTAATATCAAAAAATTTTAATGCATCAATAAATTTAATAGATAGGATTTTAGAACTGAATGAATTTAATAAAGATATATTTATTAAAGAATTGAGATCAATAAACGGTATCGGAGAAAAGGCAATTTTTTCATTAATATCGTACTTTAATGAAAATAAGTTATTATTTTCTAATCTTCTTCAACATATTACAATTTCTGAATCTATAATTACTCTAGATACTTCACATTTTTTTTACGGTAAAAGATTAGTATTTACTGGTAAGTTTGAATATTTGTCTAGAACAGAGATAAAAAATAAATCTGAAAAGGTAGGAGCACTAATCTCTTCTCAAGTTTCTAATAAAACTGATTTTTTAGTTATAGGTTTAAAGCCAGGATCAAAAGTAAAAAAGGCTGAAGAACTTTCAGTTACTACTATAAGCGAAAAAGAGTTTTTGTCTCATTTTTAATTTATCTTTTTAAATAAGGCGCACATACTTTTTTAAGCCAGTCCTTGTTTTGCTTATCTAGTTTGCTAGAGATACTTTTATAAACTTTATTATGATAATTATTTAACCAATTAATTTCTTCTTTTGTTAATAAATTATAATTTACTAAGTTAATATCTATTGGCGCAAGTGTAAGTGTTTCAAAAGCTAGCATATTTTTATTTTTTTTTACCAACATTAAATTTTCAATTCTTATTCCATATTTATTAGTTAAATAAAAACCTGGTTCATTAGATGTAATCATTCCAGGTTCCAAAGGTATAAAAGAACCCTTAGATATTCTATGAGGTCCTTCATGAACACTTAAGCAAGATCCTACACCGTGACCTGTTCCATGCCCATAATTCATATTATTCTTCCATAGCGGTAATCTAGCAAGTAAATCTAGATCATTTCCTGTAGTGCCATATGGAAATATAGCACTAGCAAGAGCTATATGCCCCTTTAAAACTATAGTAAAATGATTTTTCATGTTTTTTGTAGGTTTTCCAATAGCTACTGTTCTAGTTACATCAGTAGTTCCTTCTAAATACTGGCCACCGCTATCACAAAGAAAAAGATTATTATTAGAAAACTTTTTATTGCTTTTTTTTGTTACGCGATAATGTACAATTGCTCCATTAGAAGAAAAGCCGCTAATAGTTTCGAAAGAAGTACAAATAAAATTACGTTGTTTTGATCTTAAATTATCTATTGTATTTGAAGCAAGAAGCTCAGAGTTATTAGTTATTTTAGATTTATGAATCCAATATAAAAATTTTGATAAAACTACGCCGTCTTTTAGGTGAGCAGAAAAAGCACCTTTAATTTCAATTGCATTTTTAATAGCTTTCATTTTTTCAATAGGACATTTTGTCTCTATGAGATTATTTTTTTTATCTTTAATAAAATGAATTAATGCATAAGATACACTATCAGGGTCAACAAGAATTTTATTTTTCTTTTTTGAAATTTTAATAATTTCAGAAATTATATTTTTTTCGGGAAAAATTTTAATATTATTATTAAAATGATTTTTAATCTTTTTATTAATACGTGATGAATCAATAAATAAGTATATATATCCATTGTTAAATATAATCGCTCTAGAAAGAATTATAGGAGTATGTTTAAGGTCCATACCTCTAATATTGAGTAACCAAGCTAGAGAATCTGGCTGATTTATAATATAGGCTTCTGTATTTAATTTTTTTAAATACATACACAAGTTTTTAATCTTTTTATTGGTGCTTATTCCTGCGTATTTTAGAGGATGAACATTAATATCAGAATTAGGAGAAATATTTCTATCATTAGACCAAAATATATCGATAGGGTTTGATTTTAATGGTTTAAAGTTTACCTTATATTTTATACTAAGAATTAAAATATTTTTAATGTAAGAATATGAGTGAAGCCATGGGTCATAGCCAATTTCTTTAAATTTTTTTGCATTTAAAAGTATATATTTTTCTAGCGATTGCTGCGCTGATAGAATAACTTTTATTCCGGTATTTTTAGTTTCATTTTTAGCTTGTATTGTATAGCGGCTATCTACAAATAAGATTACTTGTTTTCGTAAAATTAAAATGACACCAGCTGAACCAGTAAAACCACTGATCCATTCAAGTCTTGCGTCATATTTAGGAACATATTCTCCTAAATAACTATCAGCTCTAGGTTGAATAAACCCATCTAGTTTATTTTGAATCAAATAATTTTGTATTAATTTTATTTTTTCAATAGTTATTAATTTTTTTGACATAATAAAATATTATATAAGAGATCTTATGTTTATTACAAATAATCTTAAATAATTTTTAAGATATGCCTTTATTTCATATCAGCACTGAATTTTTAAAGGTCAAATTAACTATTTTTTGGCTAAGGTATGCTTTTTTTATAAAAAATAACGGCTAAACTATGCATATTATGCATGCCTTATTTGTAACATTAATGTTACTAATTAAAGAAATTTTATTTTATATAATTAAGTAATAATCATGGTTTGTTAATCCTCCCCCTGATGATATTTTCATCTACATATTACAAACTATTATTATTTAAAAATATAATGGCAGTTTGAGTATTCCCCTCCCCATACGAAATCCAAACTGCCATTAATACAATCTAAGGAAAATGCTAAATGAAATATGAGGTTTTAAATAAGTCTTCGTATACTAAAATAAGAAATTCACAAATTAGTAAATATTCACAATTTGAATATTCAATTGATAAATTAATTCAGGGTAAGAGAGCTCAAAGTATTTATATTAAAAAGATACTAAATAATTTATTTAGTATAAAAAATAAAAATACAACAAATAATTTTTACAAAAGAATTCATTCTTCTGAAGTATATTCGAAGGATTGGTGGAGAATTTAAATTAATTCTTCTTAATTAATAAAGTTACCCAGCCATTTATTATATATTCTAATTCTAATACTAAACCTAGTCCTCTTAATTTATTTAGTATCATATATTTCTGATTATTAAGAATTCCTGCAATAATTGCTCTACCATTATTATTTAATTTTCTATCTATTGATTTAATATTTTTTAGAATTGTATTAGATAAAATATTCATTACAATAATATCATATTGAAATTCATTAGTAATATTCAACCCATTTCCTTTTTTTACTTTAATCAAAGAATTTACAAAATTTAATTTTGCATTTGCTTTTGATGTTTTGATTGATCTGTTATCGATATCAATTAACTCTATTGGTTTTTTCCATAATTTAGCCATCGTTATTCCTAGAATTCCTGATCCACAACCAACATCAATCATATTTTTATAATTGATATTTTTTTTTAAATAAATTTTAGAGAGTACATATAAGATTCCTTTTGTTGAGGGGTGATGTCCTGTGCCAAATCCAAGGCCAGCAGGTATAATTATATTTTTGCTAATTATAAACTTAGTTAAATTTTTACTTTCTAAAAAATTGAAAGGACCAATACTTATTGGGCTTAAAGACCGGGAATTATTTTTATATATATCTTGAATTTTAACTTTTTTTAAAACTATTTCTTTTGGTTTAATATTAAAATTTAAAAATAGTTGTTTTATAATATATTTTTTTGGTTTTTTAATAAAAAATGCAGAGGTATTAAATAATTCTGGTTTTAGTTCATTAGCATTGTTTCCTACATCTAAAGATGTAATGGTCGCATTCATAGAAATAAGATAACTTTCAATATCTTCTCTAAATTTATTAGATAGTTCTAGATTTAATATCCAAATAGAGTCCAAAATATTTTATATTTTTTCTATAAACGTAAGCATTAATTTCTTTTCTCCAGCTTTTTCAAAATCTATAGTAACTTTATCGCCATCAATTTCGAGTATTTTCCCATATCCAAATTTTTGATGAAAAATTCTCTCCATTAATTTAAATTTATTATCATTATTTTCATCTATGTAATCTTTACTAAGATTAATTCCTTTTTTATTATTAGCTATAAGCCATTCAGAAGCTATAGAAGATTTGAAATTATTTGAATATGAAGAAAATCTATTTATGTTTTTATCAGGAAGTTCATCTATAAACCTAGATGGAATACAGTCTATCCATTGACCATGAGTTAATCTAGAATTGGCATTAAATATCCACACATTATTTTTAGCTCGCGTGATACCTACGTAAGCTAATCTTCTTTCTTCTTCTAAACCACTTTCGCCACTTTCATCTACAGATCTTTGATTTGGAAATAATCCCTCTTCCCAACCTGGAAGAAATACTAATGGAAATTCTAACCCCTTAGCAGCATGAAGAGTCATAATTTTAGCAGTTTCTAAATTTTGATTATTTGCTCCCTCCATTACTAGCTGAATATGTTCCAAAAAATTTTGCAGTGACTCAAACTCATTTATTGCATTCACTAATTCTTTAAGATTATCTAATCTTCCTGGAGCTTCTATAGAGCGGTCTTTCTTAAGCATCTCAATATATCCAGATTCTTCTAGAACTAATTCTACTAATTCACCTAATTTATTTTTAGATAAGTCTTCTCTCCACTTATCTATTTTTTTAGAAAATAGTCTAATGGACGAACTTGCTTTTGAAGTAAGCTCATCAGTTTCTGCTAATTTTCTAGCAGCCATTTCTAAGTTTAATTTACTAGATCGAGAATATTGTTCTATCTGTCTAATAGTTTTATCACCTAAACCTCTCTTAGGCTTATTAATTATTCTCTCAAAAGCTAATTGGTCATCTGATGAATTAATTAACCTTAAGTATGCTATAGCATCTCTTATTTCTGCCCGTTCATAAAATCTCAAACCACCTATTACTTGATAGGGCAAACCAATTTTTAAAAACCTTTCTTCGAATGTTCTCGTTTGAAACCCAGCTCTTACTAAAATGGCTACATTATTGAGACTATTTTTATTTCTTTGATAAGACTCAATTTCGTCACTTATAGATTCAGCTTCTTCTTTTCCATCAAATACAGTTCTTATATTGATTTTATCTCCCATTTCACCTTTTGTCCAAAGAGTTTTACCCAGTCTACTTTGATTTTTAGCAATTAATCCAGATGCAGCAGCAAGAATATTACCAGTAGATCTATAGTTTTCTTCAAGCCTAATAGTTTTGGTGTTTTTAAAATCTTTCTCAAAATTAAGTATATTAGTTACATCTGCTCCTCTCCATGAGTAAATAGATTGGTCATCATCGCCTACTGCACATAAATTTTTATGTTCTTCAGCCAGGGTTTTTAACCAATAATATTGTGATGCATTAGTATCCTGAAATTCATCTACTAATATATATTTAAATTTATTTTGATATAATTTTTTAATTTCAGAGTGTTTTTGAAAAATAGTTATAACATGTAGAAGAAGATCTCCGAAATCTGCAGCATTTAGAGTAAGTAATCGGTTTTGATATAACTTATATAATTTAATAGCCTGATTATTTGCAAAATCTGTACCACTATGAAATGCATCTTTCACATCGATAGGGTTAAGACCCATGTCTTTCCACCTTTGAATTATGGATAATAAACTTCTAGCAGGCCATCTTTTTTCATCTATATTTTCTAGAGATAATACTTGTTTTATAAGTCTAATTTGATCATCAGTATCTATAATAGTAAATGTATTTTTTAAATTTACTAGTTCAGCATTTGACCTTAATATTCTTGCAGCTAAAGAATGAAATGTACCTAACCACCATCCTGCAACAGAGTTTCCGATCATCTTTTCAACCCTTATTCTCATTTCATTTGCAGCTTTATTTGTAAATGTTACAGTACAAATCTGTGATGGGTGAGCAATATTATTTTGTAAAATATAAGATAGTCTAGATGTAAGAACTCTAGTTTTACCCGTTCCAGCTCCAGCCAAAACAAGAAGCGGACCGTTTACCGTTTTTACTGCTTCTATTTGAGCTTCATTTAATTCAGCAAAGTGGTATTTATTTTTAATTGACATTGGTAACCGCTTTTTAAATTGCTGACCATCCGCCATCTAGCATCAGGGTATGTCCGGTTACGATTGATGAAGCATCAGAGGCTAGAAATAAAATACCTCCTGCCATTTCTGAAACTTCGGCTAGCCTTTTTAATGGAGTTCTATCTATTATATGTTCTAATTTATCTTTATTAGCATTTAAATCTTTTATAAGTCTTGTTTTTGTATAAGTTGGGCCAATTGAATTAACTCTTATACCTTTCTCCCCCCATTCATTTGCAAGAGACCTCGTCAAATTAACTATTGCACCTTTTGATGCGTGATAAGGAGAGTTAGGAGCTGGTCCTCCGCCTGTTACGCCCATAATAGAAGAAATATTTATAATCGATCCTTTATTATTTTTAATCATGTATTTATATGCCGTTCGACAACATATAAAACTACTTGTAAGATTAAGTTTAATTATATTTTCAAAATCTTCTGTTTTCATTTCTTCTGCTGGGTTTCTATGAGCAGTGCCTGCATTATTTATTAAAATATCTAAAGACCCAAAATGAGAAGATATGTTTTCAAAAACTTCTATAATTTTATTTTCAAAGATTACATCTAGTTGCCAGGATTTTGCGTTGATACCTGCATCTTTTAATTCAATTTCCAGTTTATTTGCAGCTTTTAAGTCTTTATCAGTAATAGCAATATTTCCTCCTGCTTTACCACATGCGATAGCCGCTACTCTGCCTATTCCTTGAGCTGAACCGGTAATTACAATAGTTCTATTTTTAAGACTAAATAATTTAAATACATCAAATTTAGAGGCAGAAGGCATTGCAAATCCAGAGACATCATCAATAATTTCATCATTTTTCATATTAAAATCCTTTTATTTTAAAACTTTCCATATTTTAAATAAGCTTCCTTGGGGTCTGTGCCATCTAAAATAGCTTTACGCATTTTATTCTCTGAGTTTAGATCTTCTTTAGCTTTATTGATAATTTTATTAATTATCTGGTGTGGTATAATTACTATACCGTCTTCATCGGCTATAAGATAATCATTTGTATAAATTTTTACATCTCCAATAATAATAGAAGTTCCCATTTCTTCTACTATCCATCTTCCTGCAACATCTTTTGGAGTATTAAACCGACAATATACTGGAAGTTTAATTTCAGATTTTATTCTTGAAACATCTCTACATCCACCATCTGAAATGTATCCTCTTATGTTTTTAATTTTGAGTGTTTCTGCGGATAATTCTCCCATTAGTGCAATTTCATAATTATTTGGTTGGCAAACTATTATTGAATTAGATTCTGCTTTAGAAAGAAAATTAGTCCAGGACAATAATGTCTCTTTCTCTGTAACATTATTTTTTAAGGAACCTGATATAGTCCATATTTTTCCTGCTATTACCTTTTCAAACTTTAAAGGTTTGATTTCATGAGGAAGAGTTTGATTTATATAATTTTCAGTTCTAAGAGCATCATGCACGATTGAGGAATTTAACAACAATAAATCTTCTATGATTTGATCTTCATCTAACATGTATAATCACTACTTAAAGTTATTTCTGTGTTGGGTCGGGAAAATCAGTTTCTATGTTGCAGCTATTAGTGTTAGGATCAAAATCGCCAGAACATAATAATTTGAAAGGATTCAACTCATTAAAAGAATAATCACTACAACCAGCAAGCATTAATACAGCTAAAAGTAATATACTTTTTTTTAATATATTTTTTATTTTATTAAATATGCAAATGTTCTAAGACCCCTATAATAAAGTATTAAACTAGAAAAATAGCCATTAAAACTACTATAGCAATAACTCCAATAGTTCCGTATACACTCCATTTAACAAAAGTTTTCCATGTATTTACATGATCCTGAAAATATTTTTCTTTATCGTACGACATAAAAATTTACTCCATAATTTTAAGAATAGAACTCTTTTATATTTATAATATCAAATAAAAAAAATTAATACATTTTTATTTAAATTAAAATTATAAATTATTTTACTTAGTAATTAATTTTAATTTATAATAACCTTGATTTACATCAAATAGATTGCTAAATGATTATGATAATATTATTTATAATATATTATAAGTAATTATATGGTTAATTATACTTAAGAGGTTCTTTAATATGCGTATTATTAAAATTTTCAAAATCACTTTAAGCTCAATATTTACGATATTCATTACAAGTCAGGCTTTTTCAGCAGAAAATATGGGTGCAGCTCATCCATGGGGGTTAAATTTGAGAGAAGCTTTTTCTCCTGTTATGGCAGAAATGGTTTCTTTCCATAATTGGTTAATATGGCTAATTACTATAATATCATTATTTGTTTTAGTTTTATTATTTATTATAATTTTCAAATTTAATACAAAAGCTAATCCAAAGCCTACTAAAACAACCCATAATACATTCTTAGAAATAGCATGGACGGCAATACCAGTATTAATTCTAGTTATAATGGCTGTTCCATCATTTAAGTTACTCTATAAAGCTGATGTAATACCTGAGGCACATATGACTGTAAAGGCAATAGGGCATCAATGGTATTGGTCATATGAATATCCAGACCATGGTAATTTCACTTATGACGCATGGATGGTTTCAGATGCAGAAGAAATAGAGGGGCAAGATAGGCCTTATACGAGACTATTAACTACAGATACTAGAGTAGTTGTTCCTGTTGGCAAGGTTATAAAAGTTCAAGTAACGGCTACTGATGTATTACATAGTTGGGCAGTACCTTCATTAGGAGTTAAGAAAGATGCAATGCCTGGAAGACTAAATGAGTTATGGTTTCAGGCGGATAGAGAAGGAATTTTTTATGGTCAATGCTCTGAATTATGCGGAACAAACCATGGTTATATGCCTATAGAGGTTCATGCAGTTTCGGAAGAAGAGTTTCTTGCTTGGATTGAAGAGGCAAAAGAAAATTATGCTAAAGTAGGTGAAGACCTTAATTTAGCTAAAGTAAAAGAATAGAATTTTAAATATAAAATAGAAGAGGTAACATATGGCTACTACAACTGATACACATGATCATACACCAACTGGTTTTCGTCGTTGGGCTTATTCTACTAATCATAAAGATATCGGATCTATGTACATTATTTTTGCTGTTATAGCAGGAGTAATTGGTGGAGTTATGTCAATGATTATGAGAACAGAATTAGCTTATCCAGGAGATAGTATATTAGGTGGTGACTATCAAATGTATAATGTTTTAACTACTGCTCATGGATTAATTATGATTTTCTTTATGATCATGCCAGCTATGATTGGTGGATTCGGAAATTGGTTTGTTCCTATAATGATAGGTGCTCCGGATATGGCTTTTCCGAGAATGAATAATATTAGTTTTTGGCTTTTAGTACCGGCATTCATTCTATTATTAGCAAGTCCTTATGTGGGTGGTGGAGCTGGAACAGGGTGGACTATTTATCCTCCATTATCTTCTACAGTAGGTCATGCCTCACCTGCAGTAGATATGGCAATTTTATCACTTCATTTAGCTGGTGCTTCTTCAATATTAGGCGCAATTAATTTTATAACTACAATTTTCAATATGCGTGCTCCTGGAATGACACTTCATAAAATGCCTTTATTTGTGTGGTCAATATTAGTTACTGTATTTTTACTAGTTCTATCTCTTCCTGTTTTAGCTGGTGCTATAACTATGTTACTTACTGATAGAAACTTTGGAACAGCATTTTTTGCTCCTGAATTAGGAGGAGATCCAATGTTATTCCAACACTTATTTTGGTTCTTTGGTCATCCTGAAGTTTATATACTTATTTTGCCAGCTTTTGGTATGGTAAGTCATATTGTATCAACTTTCTCCAATAAACCTGTATTTGGATATTTAGGAATGGCTTACGCTATGGTTTCAATAGGGTTTGTAGGCTTTGTTGTTTGGGCACATCACATGTATACTGTAGGAATGGATGTTGATACTAAAGCGTATTTCACTGCTGCTACCTTAGTAATAGCAGTTCCTACGGGAATTAAAATATTTAGTTGGATTGCTACTATGTGGGGAGGGTCAGTTAGTTTTAAAACACCTATGCTATTTGCAGTAGGATTTATATTCTTATTTACTGTAGGTGGAGTTACAGGAGTTGTTTTAGCTAATGCAGGCTTAGATACAGTTATGCATGATACATATTATGTTGTTGCTCATTTTCATTATGTTTTATCCTTAGGTGCAGTTTTTGCATTATTTGGGGGCTTTTATTATTGGTTTGGTAAGATATCTGGTCGACAATATTCAGAATGGATGGGTAAAGTACATTTCTGGTTACTTTTTGTTGGTGTTAATTTAACATTCTTTCCGATGCATTTCCTAGGTTTACAAGGTATGCCTAGAAGAATTCCTGATTATCCTGATGCTTATGCAGGTTGGAATTTAGTAGCTTCAGTGGGAGCCTATATTTCTGCTATATCAATTATATGGTTTTTAATTTTAGTATTTAGAACATTGTATTCTGGAGCAAAATGTCCGGATAATCCATGGGGAGAAGGAGCAGATACATTAGAGTGGAAGACTTCATCTCCACCTCCTTTCCATACATTTGAGGATTTACCTGAAATTAAATAGTAGCGAAAGATAATTTATTTAGATGGTTGCCTGCAGTGGAAGTGAGAAACTAAAAATGAATGTTGATCAATCAACTGCAGGTGTATCTGATTATTTTGAATTATTAAAACCTAGAGTCATGTCTCTCGCTATATTTACTGCTATAATTGGCTTATTAGTGACACCTAACCATGTTCATCCTTTATTAGCCGTCTTTTCTATAATAGCTATAGGAGCAGGTGCCGGAGCAGCAGGAGCGATTAACATGTGGTATGATAGAGATATTGACAGTATTATGGATAGAACTAAATCTCGACCAATACCTTCAGGAAGAGTTAAATCAGAAGAAGCTTTAACATTAGGTATAGTTTTATCTATTTTTTCTATAATTTTACTTTTTGTAGCTTCAAATTATATAGCTGCTGTTTTTTTATTTATTTCAATAATGTTTTATACTTTTATTTATACTATGTGGCTAAAAAGATATACTCCTCAGAATATTGTTATTGGAGGAGCAGCCGGAGCTCTTCCACCTGTAATAGGCTGGTATGCTGTTTCGCAGGACTTTAGCTTATTTCCAGTAATATTATTTATGATAATATTTTTATGGACTCCTCCTCATTTTTGGGCTTTATCTTTATATAGATCTGAAGACTACCAAAAAGCAGGAATTCCTATGTTACCTGTAGTAAAAGGCAAAAAAATTACTAGATTAAATATAATTTTATATTCGTTATCTCTATTAATTATTTCACCATCTCTTTGGTATCTAGGCTTTTTAGGAAATATTTATGGAATAATTTCTAGTTTGTTAACTATTGTTTTTATTTATTTTTCTTGGAATGTATATAGGAAAAAAGTTGGTTCAGAGCCAGCTTTATTTAAGTATTCTATTTTATATTTATTCTTGTTATTTATGGTAATGCCAATAGATAAATATATATATATATGGATTAGTTAATATGAAAAAATCTACTAATCAGAAAGAGAATAGTAAATTAAAGAAAAAGAATTGGATGATAGCAGCTTTAATAATTTTTATTATTTTAAGTATATATATTATTTCATTCATAAAAATGGGTAGCTAATTTAAATGAACAAAAATACTAAATTTACTGCTGTTTTTGTTGTAACAGTAGTTATAGGAATGATAGGTTTATCTTATGCTGCAGTACCTTTATATGACTTGTTTTGTAGGACGACTGGTTTTGGAGGTACTCCAGTTACACTTAAAGAGGATGCGAACGATAAGAATCTTCCTTCTATAAATATAAAAGTTCAATTTAATTCAGATGTTGCGGGTGGACTCAATTGGAAATTCATTCCAGTAGAAAGAGAAGTTATTGTAAAAACAGGAACAAATAATTTAGCTTTTTATACTGCAAAAAATTTGTCTGAGTCTGCGGTAACTGGTATTGCAACATTTAATGTTACTCCGCCGAAAATAGGTAAATATTTTTCAAAAATTGATTGTTTTTGTTTCGAGGAACAAACCTTAGAAAGTGGAGAAATAGTTGAGATGCCTGTTAGTTTTTTTATTGATCCTGAAATCGCTACTGATCCTAATACTCAAGAAGTTAAAACTGTAACTTTATCATATACTTTTTTTAATTCGGGAGAAAAAATCCAAAATAAAGGCAAAATAAATAAAAATTCTAGTGCAAAAAATTAATAAATAAATATAATAGAACAAAAAAATATAGGGAGTTAAATAATGTCATCTAAAGCTAATCATCCATATCACCTTGTCGATCCAAGTCCTTGGCCATTGGTAGGAGCTATTTCAGCATTAGTTTTAGCTGTAGGTGCAATTATGTATATGCATGAAATAGATGGTGGCATTGTTATGGGTATTGGCTTAATTATGTGTCTTGGAACAATGGCTGTTTGGTGGAGAGATGTGATAAGAGAAGGAGAGCATGAAGGACATCATACAACAACAGTTCAATTAGGTTTAAGGTACGGAATGGTTCTGTTTATTGCATCGGAAGTTATGTTTTTTGTAGCTTGGTTTTGGGCTTTCTTTGATGCTAGTCTTTATGCTGATGAAGCCATCCAAATTGCTAGGGTAGAGCATACAGGTGGTACTTGGCCTCCACAAGGTGTAGAAGTATTTAATCCTTGGCATTTACCTCTCATTAATACAATAATTTTGCTAACCTCGGGAACAACTGTAACATGGGCTCACCATGCATTAAAAGAAAATAAAAGAGGTGGTTTAATATGGGGATTAGTCTTAACAGTCCTTCTAGGTGTTTGTTTTACAGCTGTACAAGCTTATGAATATGGTCATGCAGCCTTTGGTTTTACTGATGGTATATATTCTTCTACATTCTTTATGGCAACAGGTTTTCATGGTGCACATGTACTAATTGGATCGATCTTTTTAATAGTTTGTTTAGGTAGATCTCTGGTAGGTCATTTTAAACCAGATCATCATTTTGGATTTGAAGCTGCCGCATGGTATTGGCATTTTGTTGATGTAGTATGGTTATTTTTATTCTTTGCAATTTATTGGTGGGGTAGCTTAGGTGGCACAGTCCACTAAAAAACACCATAAAAAAGAAAACCAAGAAAAAACATCTTTATTTAAAAAGGTTATATTCGGATTATGTCCTAGTTGTGCTTCAATTAGTATTTTTAGGTATTATATTAAACCGTTAGGTATATGTCCTAATTGTGGATATGTTATAAATCATCATAAAATCGGAGATGGAGCTGCTTGGTTCACAATGCTTGTAATTAGTATTATAGTTGCTATAGGAGTATTAGTATTGGAAGCTAATTTCCAACCTAAATTATGGGTACATGTAGTAATTTGGTTTCCTGTAACATTTATACTTTCATTTATAATTCTGAGACCATTCAAAGCATTACTATTATGTGTTTCAAACATTAATAATAGATAAAATCATGAGTAATAAAAAATTATTTTTGTCTTTAATATATAGTTCGTTGGCATTATTAATCTTAGTTTCTTTAGGTACTTGGCAGTTAGAAAGATTAAGATGGAAAACTGATATTTTATCCTCCATGAAAGAGAGTTTATCTCTTCCTCCATTAAAAATAACTGATCAAGTTATAGATAATATAGGTCAGTATAGTTTTAGACGTATTCAATTAACTGGTAATTATTTATATAAGAATAATATAACTATATATTCGAAGGTATTAAATAAAAAAGTTGGGAAACATTTAATTGTACCATTAGAAACTCAATATGGGATAATTTTAGTAAATAGAGGGTTTATTCCAAGCGATTTTAATATTGAAAATAATATTAAATCAGGAGAAATATCAATAAATGGTATAGTAAAATTTCAACAAAAGATTAATTATTTTACTCCTAATAATAATGTTATTAAAAATGAATGGTACTATATTAACATAAATGAAGTTAGTAATTTTTTATCTCTTCCGCTTTTAAATTTTTATATAGTAGAGGAAAATAATATTAAAGAAAAATACCCTGTTGGAAGCCAATATAATATTAATATTCCTAATGATCACCTTCAATACGCAATAACTTGGTTTTCTCTAGCTTTAGCTCTATGTATATTTATAAATATATTTTGGAGAAAAAATGTTTCATAACATTTCTAAAGATTATATAATTTCATTACTAAAGATA
>CEUM01041897.1_pt1 | contig 63932 bp, 43 predicted proteins | sample 356421 | NCBI WGS metagenome assembly CEUM01 (sample SAMEA2622716, study PRJEB7988) | marine metagenome | biome: marine biome (ENVO:00000447); feature: surface water layer (ENVO:00002042); material: "saline water (ENVO:00002010), including plankton (ENVO:xxxxxxxx)" | depth 5 m
ACAGGAGATATATTCACGAATTCAGGCGATGCAATGTCATCTCTTTGTGATAGATCAGAATGGAACGACGCATCATCGGTTTTCATCTTCTCAGCATCCGATGGAACAAACGGATGCGAACTTTGGATCCTCGATCAAGAGAACACACCATTGATGCTCATGGACATTCACGCAACTGGCGATTCGATTCCTGGCCGTGAACTTGGCATCCACGTTGTAGAAACGGATCGTGGACATCGCTTCTTCTTTGATGCTGATGATGGTGTCCATGGACGTGAATTGTGGGTGAGCGATGGAACTTCCATAGGAACAACGATGCTTGGAGATATGGAATCTGGTGATGCCATCGATTGGAACTCGCAAATTACGACGTGGATGAACGGGGTTGTGTTCACAACGAACGGGCAACAAGGGGACAGAATGTGGTGGAGCAATGGAAGTGTGACCACGTCCATTTGGCAAGCGCCGTGGTTTTCAGCTTCAGCGTCGTCGGATTTGATCAATCAATCCGCTGCGATAACGTCGATTGGTCAAAGTCTACTCCATGGTGATGCATCGGGACTTTGGTTTGCTGCGAAGGAGTCGCAAATTGGACTCGAAATGATGTACCTTGACAACAACGGAACGCTGCTCATGTTCGATTTGCAACCATTCGGTGATTCTTCACCATCTCGTGGTGTATCGGTCGATGGTGGATATGTGGTCATCGCAAGCGATGGGACTGGAAGACAATTGGCCAAGTTGGATCACGATGGAGGCTATCAGTGGTTGACATCAATGACAAAAGAAGGAACGACCACACCAACATCCGTGGTTGCTCCTGCATTTGGTATCCACAAACTTGGCGATACCATCGTCTTTGACGTGGTTTATCGCGGTGCTGATGCAACTTTGTTCGCCTATTCCTTGACCAATGGAATGCTTCAGGAACTCAGTTCAAGCATTGTTGCCCCTGGCCACAGCGTTGATGTTGTCTCGAATGGAAACACGATCTGGTTTGATTGTGTTCAAGCCAATACGGGCATGGAGATATGCCAAACCGATGGAACCGTCATAGGTACAATCTTGACCGTGGATTTGATGCCTGGTGTGAGTGCAAGTCAACCACGCTCGTTTGCTTACGTTGATTCAACATTGTATGTCCTCGCTGAAGGGTTGGATGATTCTGGAACAAACAGTGGTCACGCGTTGTGGTCCATCGACGGACACGCTGCAACGCTCGAAATCGACGTCTGGTCAGGTATTGGGAACGATTCCAATGCAGGTACATATGGATCGCTCGTTTCAACATCGAACCACTTGTTGTTCATTGCCGATGATGGTCAACACGGTCACGAATTGCACCAATACCTTCGTTCATCCATCCGAGATCAATGGGTGGTTTGGGATTGAACGCGGTCAATGCAGTACGAGCATGATTCACCAGGAACATAGGCTGGGTGAAGTTGTTCCTTCGGCGTCAAAGGTTCACGGCATGCAAAGCAGACCGTGGTTCCAGTCTCGGTAAGATCAGGAAGGAGTGCGACGCGCTTGTCAAAAACAAAACACTCGCCGTCCCAGTAATCGCCTCCAACTTGCTCAAAGTAACCGAGGATGCCTCCTTCAAGCTGCTTGACGTTGGTAAAACCTGCATCTTTCATGATGACACTGGCCTTTTCACAGCGGACGCCTCCGGTACAGAACATGACGATTTCTTTGTCTTTGTACGATAAATCCATCTCAGAGACCGCTTGAGGAAACGCTCGGAATGTGTCAATGTCGAGTTCAATGGCATTTTGGAAGGTTCCGAGACGTGTTTCGTAGGTGTTTCGAGTATCGAGCAATACAACGTCGTCGCCATTGAGGAGCTTTTCATGCAATTGAGCAGGAAGTATACGTCCATCACCAGGTTCGATTCGATCGAAGTTCGGCAAACCAACCGAGATGATTTCGTTTTTGAGACGTACATTCATGCGATTGAAAGGTTGGTGTTCTGAATATGATATCTTGAAATCGATGTCTGAAAACCGTTCATCTTCACTAAGAAACGATCGGAATTGATCGATGTTCGGTTCAGGACCTGCAACGAAGATGTTGATTCCTTCGTGACTGAGCAGAATGGTGCCTTTTAGTCCCAGTTCATCGCACTTCTGTTTGAACGGTTGGCGCAGAGCATCTCGATCGTCGAGTACAACAAATTTGTACCCAGCGATGTTGAGATGTTGCTCCGTCATGGTAAATCGTCCGGATTCTTCCTCTTATGCTCATCGTCTAGCGACGCCAATCGTGTTTGCTTGCAAGGGGATGACGCCATCCCTGTCCGAAAGCACGTGAGGATACCCTAGGTGCGGGAGCCATCTGCCAGCGCTTGTGTTCGTTGGCTTCAAGCCGTTGAAGTACGGTCACAACGGTCGAGTGATCGTAACCATGTTCGGCGATTTCTTCAGCACCAAGACCTTGTTCGATATGGAGTTTAAGGATACCATCGAGCGTCTCGTAAGGAGGAAGCGTGTCATCATCACGCTGGTCAGGAGCAAGCTCTGCAGATGGCGGTTTTGTCATGGTGGACTCATTCACAGGCGGACTCTTTCCATCTGATTGAGCCCGTTGATTGAACACCTCTGCAAGACCATAGACGTCCATTTTGTAGACATCACCCAATGGCGTGTAGCCGCCAGCCATGTCACCGTAGAGTGTGCAATAGCCTTGGGCAAGTTCGGATTTGTTTCCAGTTGCAATGGCCATTCGACCTTGTGCATTGGCGTGGGCCATCACGAGAATACCTCGTAGACGTGCTTGTATGTTCTCTTGAGCGACGTTTGCACCTTGCTCAAGCATCTCTGCGAGTTGTTTCTCAAGTCCCGAATGATGGTCATCAATGGAAATGGAAGCGTATTCCATTCCGAGAGCTTCTGCAGTGTATTTTGCATCGTCGATGGAATGCTGTGATGAGAATCGAGATGGCATGGAGATTCCAAGCACGTTCTCTGGGCCAACTGCTTCAGCTGCAACACAAGCCGCAACGGCAGAGTCAATACCTCCACTCAATCCAAGGACGATACGCTGTATTCCAGATTTTTGACAGTAATCACGCAATCCGAGAACGACTGCATCCGCAAGTTCATCGAGGGCGTCATCCTGTTCTTCACCAGTTTCTTGTGGCGCGTAATGTGTGATTTCACCTTCTGAGGATTCCATCGATATCCACGAAGTTGCTTCAGGATCGTTGATGTCAACAAGAAGGATTCCTTCTTCCCATGAAGGGGCGACAACGACATCTCCTGTTGGCCAAGCTGCAAGAGATCGGCCATCGAAGAGGAGGTCGTCGTTCCCTCCGATTTGATTGCACAACAAGAACGGATGCCCGAGTGTTTTAGCGGCTGTTCGAGCAACGTGGAGTCGTGTTTGGATTTTATTGGAATGGTACGGAGATGCAGAGAGATTGACCGTTGCATCGAGGTTGACACCTTGCCGCCCCCATTCAGCGAGTTGCTCAATAGGGTCTGCATCGTATTCTGAAGGCGTTTCTCCAGCAACCTGCCACGCATCTTCACAGACTGTGACGCCAAGTTCGAGTGGTCCTGAGAGTGTTCGTGCAATGCCTGGCCTGTCATCGGAATCGAAGTATCGTGCTTCATCGAAGACGTCGTACGTTGGTAGCAATTGTTTCCGAGCGACGATTTTCACAGGAGCTTCATTACCGATCAACGCAACACCATTTCCGGGTTTTGCTCGTTCCGATTCGGGAACCGTCGGTGTTCCGATGAGCGAGGGAATGTCGACATTGAGCGAGAGGGCTGCTTGTTGAGCGAGTTCAACAAAACTCGATTGCATCAACAAATCACGAGGAGGGTAGCCACAAATGGCCAATTCTGTGCTCACGCAAGCTGCAGCACCGTGGGCTGTTGCAGTCTGAATAAAATGCTCCAATCGCTGAGCATTTCCAGTCAAATCACCAACGGTTGGATTGATTTGAAGAAGAGCAATGATGCCTCCATCTTGCTCGCTCATGACCATCCCACGTACTCGTGTTTCATAGAAATGATGCATCATTTGTATTGCAAAATCTCTCCGTTGGCATCTTTGTACCACCAACTTCCATCTTGTTGATTCTGCCACCACCAAACGCCATCCGAGCCTTGAGTCCAACCATCGGCAGAGGCGGTTTGTGTTGTTGCAGCAACCGGTTCAGATTCTTGAATCGGTTCACTCAAGTTGAGATCAGCATCGTCGTCAATGTACTCTTCTTCATCCTCGTCGAGATAATCTGAATACTCGTCCCACTCGTATTCCGATTTTGAGCCACGTCGAACGGTTGCGTTTCGAGCCATGAGCAAGAGAGCGAGAATGATCGAGAGGCCGAGCAATGCACCAATGGACCCAAGAATTGGATTCACGTCTCCAAACACAGCCTCACTAAAGGAAGGGTCACTCTTCGGCCGGACATCAACCGAAGGACCGTTGCCTTTGACACCATTTTCGAGCTGTACTTCGAGCCATTGGAGTCCCACTTGCTCAGGAGCCCAATCAATGAGTATTGTACCTAGGCCACCTTCTGCAACCTCGAGTTCGGTTTGACGAAGGACTTCTGACGTACCATCAGCGCGGACAACAGAAATCGTAGCATCTGTTGCTCCATCCAATGTTCCAACATTCTTGACAAAGATTTGGACAGCGGTCGAATCACCTTGTTGGAGGTTCAAGCGCGAGTATTCCATGGAAGGCGTCTCCAACTCAAACTTCGGCTGTCGCCATTCCATAAGCCAGGAAGTAATCGCATTGCCTGCAGATGAACCTGCCTCTCCAAGAACAAGATTGCCAGCAAGATCCCGGCCTTCAACGAGAACGTAAACAGTAAAGCGATCGACCAACATATCGTCCGTGATGACGCTCAAATCCATCGTTCCTGTACCGATGAGACTCAAGCCACTGATTTCTGTACCTTGCAAGAGGAAAGGGCTGTCACCCCCGCGAATGAATTCGCCCGTTTCGACATCTTCGACCCACCATGCTAATCGCAACGATTCAAAGTCAATTCCACCTTCCTCAGAGAGGACAATCGTCACTTCATGTTCATCGGCGGAAAGAATCGACCCTGGACGTGGTGTTTGTACCTCAATCGGTTGCGGACCAAGCCCATCAACTACCATCCACTTGACCGAGGATTCTTTCTCGGTCGCATCGACGCCTTGAGGTGGCAAGCAGCCAACCGACCACGTCAATGGAATGGTTCCGGAGGCTTGCGGTGAACGAAGTTCAACGTTCCAAATTCCGTTGTAGGTTTCTGCCGAGTAGGTTTGACCGGCAAACATGACCTCTACGCTGCAGTTGAAATCAGGTGTTTCTTCCGTTGCAGCAAACACCAATCCACCTGTCAATTCGAACGGCGAATTCGGTGGCAATCGAGCACCGTCATCGAGAACAGTGCCTTGCGTCAACACCAACGAAACGGATTCTTGAGGGATGGTCAATGCAGGGGAGAACCGCCAACGAAGCGCAGGGAATGTTTGGATGACTTCCTGTCCTGCACGATCGATGATCTTCACACTCGGCTCACGGAAGGTATCGCCAAGGTCTGGCGTGGTCCATGCTAGTTCGAGGTCAACAACCAATCGCGTATCCTTTTCGTAAGGTCCTGCCGTTGTACCATCAATGGCAAGCATTGCACAATCGTTGACAATCAGATGGATGCTGTCCGATGTGCATGAATCGGTTCTGAAATCCCATGTAAAGGACAGAGGGGAAGTAAGAATGTTCGATGCAAGTTGAATCTCAACCGTTGTCAGATCCGAAGCACCGTTCGGTTCGCTCATGTCAATACGCAATGTGTACGCCTGCTCAGGGTGCAACCACGGTTGTGCACCACCTGTCCATGACATGGCGGTTGAGGTCAGGGTTGGAGGCCCATCCGGTCCGATTTGATACATGAACAAGTGCTCACCATCTTCTTCTGTACCTGCATCTTCGAGCGCTTGCCCAGATTCGTCTTGACCGACCAGATATCCAGCAACCTTCTGGCCTTGAGAACCCATGGAATCATCGAACAAGAGCGTATATATTCCTGTTGAAAGAGTCAAATCCGTAGGGATAATGAGCGATCGTTGTTTGTACTCGCCAGGACTTGGCCAACCGTTCAAATCGACGTCATCCGCCCATTCTCTCCATAGCATGACGTTGACATCGGATGGTAACAACACCGGATCGAGAATCTGGAATTGAACGGTTTGACTGGTCGATGCAAGTCGGTGATCGTACCACGCAACCGTTGAATCGATGACGGCCGGAGCGGTTGGATCGATCTTGAACGTTCGAGTGTATTCAGACTCACTGACAACATCACCACCATTCAATGGAATCACACGAACCGTCCATGTCAAATCTCCAAAAGAGAATGGGGCCACATCGGATACATTCCACATGTCCACATCGAGAGTGGAGGTATTGGCGACCATGGTATTTCCTTGCCACAATTGCACCTCAGCATCACCGTCAGCAAAGGCATCGATACTCTCAACGCCCTCGTAACCAACATCAATCGTGAAATTCAAGCCCATGCCCGCCGCAAGGTACTCCGTGGACGGATCAATAACGCCATGATCGTCCATGATATCGACCGATTTGATGACCAAATCATTCTCAAACGCTTGCCCTCCTCCCAGACCGTTCCACATATATTGACCTGGACGTGAAACAACACTATTGTCGAGGACAAGACGCATCGAGGCAGTAAGCCAGTCCTCATCGTCCCATCCTTGCTCAACTCGGAATTTCAGGGTTATTTCACGCATCGTTGCCGATGTTTCTGAGATGCTGAAGGCTTCGGTTGGATGCAATTCGATGAGGCCACTGTCTGCTTGTCCTAGAGCGGCCCCTCCTCCCGTTGGCAGCAACCACGTCGCATGATTGTTTTCTCCTTGAACATCAAGTCGGATCAATGAGATGGAACGTGCGGTATCAACGCTGAATCGCGTCGTAAACGAAAGCCAACGTTGGGAAGGTGTCAGTGGGGTGGATGCATTTTCCACGGTGACCATACCTGCTGCAACGTCATCACTGAACTCCATGTCCGTGACTTCAACGGTCATTTTTCCATTTGACAAGCCAGTAAATGGGAACATAATGTATGGCGATGTGCCATGGTGACTTTGACGATGAGCGGCGTTTGCAGCCATCACGAGAGGTGATTGCTCATCAGCAGATATGGAAACCATCGTCGCATAAGGTACTGCAAGATTGGAGAAGGTGGCAACACCGTTTCCATATGCCTCAATATCAACAAGAGCGAAGCCTTGGCCCAAGTTGTTCAATAATGCACTCTGGCTGTTCAACGTAGATTGCATGAGTGCATATTCTGACTCGTTAAGTTCGAGGCGGTAGACGGTCGCGTTATCCAATGCTCTTGAAAGGATGGTCGACCCTGAAATGCGCAATGATATACCTGTCATGTTTCCGTTTTCACTGGAGACTGAAACTCCAAAATGCTTGAGATTTGAGGCAGGAATCCATGTGGAAGCCTCGGCAAGGCCTGAGAATCCGAAGGATGCGCGATGGGTCTTTTCACCAGTTGAAAAGTGATCTTGGAAGCCCCATGAACCGATTCGAACATCTGGGTCACCCCATTCAAGCAAACCGTCTCCGTTCAAATCCAGCGAAGGTGAATGCACACGGCCGCCCGTTGACAAGGTGACCTGAATCTCATCGAGGAGAGCAGGTTGTGTTGAATTGTGCATGAACATAAGTTGGAAAGCATGCTCGTTCGCTTCAAGCTGACCTGAGTAAGGGAGAGTGACTGCAACCCACACATCTGCTTCATCATGGCGAACGTATGCATCGTATTCTTGCATTGTCGCCGCAACCTGGTACCCAGCAAGCGGAGAATTGCTCGTGAACCATGGCGAATGCACTGTTCCATTGGCAATCGATGTAATGGAACCGGCGAGATAGGTGCTGTTGTTCATCGTCCAGCCACGGTTCATTGGGTCGGTAGAAAACGTGTCTTTGAGCAGACCACCTGCTGTGATGGATTCAACCGATGGCATGGAACTCGCATCCAACCCCTCGAAGATCAAGCGCAGGCGCAATGCGCCATAGGTCTCCCAATCAACCGCGTCGAGATGAACGAGAGTACCTTCGATGTTTTCAAATCCTGAGAGGTTGTCTCCAGTCGTGGCATCGATGAGAGTCCACGTGAGACTGGAACCCATAGGCAAGTCTGCATTGATGTGCATGGGCGCATACGGCCCCATAGCGAGTGAAAAGCTGTTGGACGAGTTGTATCCAAAGGTTGGACTTGTCCATGAAGTCAGTGGAGGGATGACCACTTTGACGTCATCAACGAACCAGTAATCACAACAAGTCCCGCTACCAGAAGTTTGTTGGATGCGGAATTGCGATGTGGTGTGGAGCGCCGCTGCAGGCAAGATTGTCGAGTAATGGAAATTGCTGGTTTGGGAACCGCCACCTTGGAAGGTGTGGAAAGTTGTCCATTGACCTCCTGCTGTTCTGTACTTGAACTGAAGGTTTTCACCAGAATCAGGCGTCTCACCACAACCTGAACGACCTTCATGCACCCATGCATGGAACGGGATGTTGGTACGTCCTGCGAGATTGGTTGCGGGTGAAGTTGCATGGGTCGAGCCCGCATAGGTTCGAATCGATCCACCACTCGAGCCATTGTATCCACACGATGGAGACGTCACACGACCGCTGTAGGAGTTGGAAAAGGTCCAACCTTGTGCTCCATTGTTGAAATCATAACCAGGAGCTGAGCCATCACCGGTCAGAATGCCTGATTGTGAGAAGGTGTTGTTCTTCACGGCATCCACGTGGTTCCAAGCGGCATCACCTTCCCAGAGTAACGTCTGAGAATTCTCCATCGTCTCGGATTGGATGCTCATATCAAGCGATGTGATGGCCCCTGAGCTGGTAGGAACATCAAGTTCAAACGATGTCAGACTGGCTTGATTCGTACGAATATCGACGGTTACAGGCGTATTCTCGCCAACCGAAACGACGGCCTGCTCAGCATCCAAGTGGACAACTGGAGCAGGTGGAGCAAAAGTGGTGTATGGGCCCATGACGAACAAAAAGAGTACGAGCAAAGCAACTCCACGTCCCTTCGGAGAGGCGGCCATGCCTTTGCCTGATTTTCAAAGGACTTGAATGTGTCAGTCTTAACGACTGCTCTGATTGAGGGGAGAGATTGAAAACAAGGGGCCAATTCGCGAGCCATGGTTCGACCAAATCCGGCAGGTGAACTCGATGCCGTCGCCCTCGAAACGGCGCTCCTTGAATCGTGGAAGAACGAGCAAACGTTTCAGCAGTCCATCGATTCAAACCGAACCGGAGCACCCTTCATCTTCCTCGAAGGTCCGCCGACGGCCAATGGTAAACCAGGCATTCACCACGTTGTGGCTCGAGCCTACAAGGATCTCGTTTGCCGCTGGAAGACCATGGAAGGGTTTCTTGTGGAGCGAAAAGGTGGTTGGGATACGCACGGGCTTCCTGTCGAAATTGAGGTTCAGAAACGACTCGATTTGATGAGCAACGAAGCCATCGAAGAATTCGGAATGCAAGCCTTCAACGATGCTTGTCGTGAAAGTGTCTGGACGTACGAGAGCGCTTGGAGAGAGATGACCGAACGTATGGCATACTGGGTCGATCTCGACAACCCTTACGTCACACTGCACAACGATTATGTCGAGTCATGTTGGTGGGCTCTCAAACAAATGTTCGACAAAGATTTACTCTATCGAGGTCACAAGGTTTTGCCATATTGTCCGCAAACTGGAACGTCCTATTCAAGCCACGAAGTGGCCCTTGGCTACAAAGAAGTCGAGGAGCCATCGGTCTACGTGAAATTCAAATTGGTTGATGATTCAGCATCCATCCTTGCTTGGACCACCACGCCTTGGACACTTCCTGGAAACGTTGGTCTTGCTGTTGGACCAGAAGTGACCTATGCACGCTGTCGTGTTCGAGAAGAACCCGAAGGTTGGCAGGGGCGAGGTGGTGCATCTGTTGGTGAGGAATTGATTCTCGCCAAGGATTTGATGGGTGAAGTTCTCCGTCATCATGTCGACATCATCGAAGAGATACCAGGATCGTCGCTGGTTGGCAAATCCTACGAGCCATTGTTCCCAGATGCTGTTCCACGTGGCGATTCCACAACGGCATGGACCGTGTTATCTGCAGATTGGGTCACAACCACCGATGGTACCGGTGTCGTCCATACCGCTGTTATGTATGGTGAAGACGACTACAATCTTGGAATGGAAGTAGGCCTTCCGGCGTACCACACCGTCAGCATGGAAGGAAACTTCGTTGACGGCGTCCATCCTGAATTGGATGGTCGATACGTCAAATCCTGCGATGAATCGGTCATGGACATTCTCGTTGGCCAAAACGATTCTATTGCTTCTGGCTTGCTCTACCGAGAGAAGAGTTACCTCCACGATTATCCACACTGCTGGAGAACAGACCACCCCCTACTGTACTACGCCATGGATTCATGGTTTGTTCGAATGACTGCTGTCAAGGAACGCCTTCTCGAATTCAACGATGGCGTTGAATGGGCTCCTGATTGGGTTGGAGAAGGTCGATTCGGGGAATGGCTCCGCAACGTCAAGGATTGGGCCATCTCCAGAGAACGCTACTGGGGGACGCCGCTTCCTGTGTGGCGAGACGAAGATGGAAACATGAAATGCATTGGTTCTATTGCCGAGTTGCAAAATGAAGTTGCAAAGGCAAATGCGGCAGGATTTGAGAATCCAGAATGCCCTGATGACGTCGATTTGCACCGACCAGTCGTCGACGCATTCACACTTGTATCGGACGATGGAAAGCCGATGCATCGTGAACCGTTCGTCATGGATTGTTGGTTCGATTCAGGTTGTGCTCCATTCGCTCAATGGCACCATCCATTCGATGAAAACAAGACATTCGATGCTTCCTTCCCAGTCGACTACATCTGTGAAGGTGTTGATCAAACTCGAGGATGGTTCTACACGCTTCTCGCTGTATCCACGACTGTGTTCGATTCACCGGCATACAAGCGATGCCTATCCCTTGGATTGATTCTCGATGCTGAAGGCAAGAAAATGTCCAAGTCACGTGGCAACATTGTCGATCCTTGGGACCACTTCAATCGAGAAGGTGCTGATGCAACACGATGGTACATGGTTACTGCAGGGGCTCCATGGAACCCATTGAAGTTTGACTCCAATGGCGTTCGGGAGACCTATGCCAAGATGTTCCTCACCTTGTGGAACGTCTACCGATTCCACGCAGATTATGCTGCTTTGGATGCTTTTGATCCTGCTTCGTCCACTTCATCGTATGAAAGTCGTTCCCGACTCGACCGCTGGATTCTGTCCAAACTACACAGTACGGCAAAGGCATACCATGATGGATTCACAAACTGGAACTTCCACAAAGCCTGCCGAGAACTGGAGGATTTCATTGTCAACGATTTGTCGAATTGGTACGTTCGCCGAAGTCGCCGACGGTTGTGGGATGAAGCTGAATCAGGGGACAAACTCGCTTGTCAGCACACCTTGCACGAAATTCTCGTTACGTTATGTCGTTTGATTGCACCAGTAAGTCCTTTCATGGTTGATACCATTCATCGGAATTTGACTGGTGAAACGGTTCATACTGCCGCATGGCCTCTTGGCACACCTGGCTCGACCGAAGGCGCTACAGCTGATGCATGGGATGAGGAACTCGTCGCTGCAACGCAGCAACTTCCGCCACATGATGCTGAACTCGAGCACGAAATGGCCTTGGTCCGTGAACTCGCCGAAACAGGCCGACGCATTCGTATCGACGCACAACGTCGTCAGCGACTTCCTTGTGCCGAAGGATGGATTGTTGCCGGCCCAAACCTTGAGGCATATCACGATTTGTTGTGTGAGGAACTCAACGTCGAGAGCATTTCGATTGAAACCGACCTTGACCGTTTCCAACAAGTCGAACTTGGCGTCAACTTTAGAGCACTCGCTCCAAGGGCAAAGGGAGACGTCAACGCTATCGCCGGTCAAATCAAGAATCACCCTGACCAAGATGCCTTGCTTGCTGACATTCGAAACGGTTCATGCACCATCATGGGTGTTGATATTCTCGAATCCGATGTTGAAGTTCGACGTGCGGAACGTGAAGGATACGCTGCTGCTACAATAACGGCAGGTGAAGGGGATGATGCATCGCATGTCAGCCTCGTCCTCGACATGCAGGACACGCCTCACCTTCTATCCAAGGGTCTTGCTCGTGACATTACACGACGCATTCAATCGAAGCGTAAGGACATGGACTTGGAGATTGAAGCGATGATTGACGTTGAAGTTTGGATGGCAGATGCTCCTGAACTGTTCGAAGAGGACCAGGCCTGGATTGCCAAGGAAACACGTGCATCTGGCATTGCATTCAGTGAGGACCAACCACCTGCTGATGTGGAATTCTTCGATGTCGACGGTGCTCGACTATCCTACCGTGTCAAGAAGGTTTGAGGTCGAGGAAACATGCGGGTGATTTCGCTCGTTCCAAGTTTAACCTTGACGCTTGCAGAATTAGGTCTTGACAAATCCCAACTCGTCGGTCGAACACCGTGGTGCATCCACCCTAAATCGTTCGTTCAAGATGTCCAAGTCGTTGGAGGAACCAAAACACCCAATCTCAACAAAATACGTAACGCACAACCGGATCTTGTCATATTGGACCGCGAGGAGAATCCAAAAGAATTCTATGAGGCCTTGATCGAATCTGGGATCGAGGTATACGTGAGCACGGTTGAGCATCCAAGCGAGGTCCCAGAAATGCTCCTCGAACTTGGTCGATTACTCAATCTCGTACCAAAGGCCAAGGAACTTGCTGATGCAATCCAAGCGGAACTTGCAACCAAGTTCGATACAGGTCCAACCGTTTTGCCGATGATTTGGCATGACCCATTGATGGCTGTCTCACCCACGAAGTATGCTGGAGCATTGCTCGAACATTGTGGATTCAATGTCCCCGATATTGAACCAGAGGGGAACGGCTACCCGGTTGTTACACCTGAAGTCATCCAACTTCACGATGTTGAGGGCCTGTTGTTATCGAGCGAGCCACATGAATTTTCAAAACAAGAAGGAGAGGCGATTTGCGATGCTGTCGAGGCATTGGGTGGACCGAGGCCGTGGACTCGATGCATCGATGGGGAGGCATTGACGTGGTTTGGAAGTCATACGTTGCATGGACTCCGGACCTTTAGAGCCCTTTGCAAGGATTTGAAAACAGCCGACGAGTAGCCCAACCATGCGCAGAGCGATTCTTGCCATGATGCTGGTTAGCAGCATGGTCCTTGCAGGATGTTTCGGTGATGGAGAAGCCATCGTTGAGATGGAGGAAATCAAACCTGTTTGGAACGACTACATCCTCATTGATGAGAAGACGCATGAAATGCCGCGTGAGTTCATGACCGTGGATATGCAAACAAACGAAACAACAAACATGACGTGGGCTGTGTTTGATGAATCAAAAGGAGGAAATTGTTGTGAACACTACATCGCCACTACCATTCAAGGCTCCATCCTCAACATAGGCGGGGAATACCCAGTATGGTCGGTTGACCGAGGCCACGAATGGGACACGTGGATTCCAGGTGTTACACCTGACCTTCAATGCAGAACCTTTATTCCCACAAACCCTGGAACGGAAGGCCTTGGTGAAGGAAGCATTGTCCAAGCGACAAATGGTGACATCATCTCCATGTCGTGGTTCCCTTATGTTGGTGGTGATCTCAAACTCGACAAATTCTATGCCATTCTCTACGATGATTCTGAAATGGAATGGAAGTGGTGTTACAATCGAATCACAGAGCCGTTCTACGATCGAAGTTGGCAGGTCGAAGTTGTTGGTCCAATTTCATCAAGCATCGGCGACGGAGAATGGGCGTCGCTCGTCATTTCCAATTTCTGGCATCAAACGCAGAATGCAGGTGGACAAATCTCCGTTGATGGTCTGAATTACTATCCCATCCAATTCCCAGGGAGATCTTCGTCTCAACCAGACATCGAGGTCGATTTCGACTTCACTAATGCCTCACTTGACTTCTACTGGGACGTGAACAAACCCCACAAGGAAATGCGAGCTTTCGCAGTCCCAAGTGGAGGATTGCTCTTCCCACAATACTTCGATAACGGCAATGCAGCCTTCCTCGACACGACGCTTTCATGGAATGAGGTTGCCGTGCAATTCCCAAGCGAGTATTGCCAAATTGATATGACCGGTACCATTCACTGCGTCGCCAACGCAGGTACGACCTTCACGCATTATGCATCTCGAGATGGTGCCCTTTCATGGGACAATTACACGTACGATCTCGGTGGAGAGGCCTCGAGCATTGAAGAGTGGGAGTTCCAAGCGAACGGTGAGCACGACCTCTTTGTATTGAACGTACGATACCAATCGAGCGAAGGACCCGACGTTGACGTTCTGTTCCACACACGTGGTTACAGTGAAGACCTCAGCCCAGATACCATGACCTACATTGGCCAAGGTGATCTCGACTCGACCTCAGGTGCTGGAAACGATATCCGATTCGACTTCGCAAGTTTGGCCATCCTTCGTGATGGTGGTGTTGTGGTTGCGTACCATGATTCAACTCATGTCGACCCATTGTTTGCTGTTGAATTGAACATGCCAGATTACCAAGAATAGTGTCGAGGAGGGGGGTATCCTCAAAAGCCCTTGACAAACCATGGTGCTCGATGGTGCTAAGCAATTTGCCTGGAATTGGCGAGCGATTGATGAAACGTTTGGACGATCATTTCGGAGGTCGTCATGAGTTGATTAAGACTCTTGAGTCAGGCGACATCTCTCGAATCGCTGAAGTCGAGGGCATATCCATCAAACGTGCGCTTACTCTTGCTCGAGAATACAATGGTGCAGAGACAACGTTTCTGGCAACCCCAGAAGCTGATAAGTTGCATGCGCAACTCATTGCTTCGCTTCAGAAATTTTCATCCAATACCGCCAGTTCATCGAGAATGCAGATGTTGATGCCACTTCATCAACTTCAGGAGCGACGTGTTCGATGTCAGTCGATGTTGGATTTTGCCATCGAAACCCCAGAAGCGTTTGCTCATCTTCGTTCCCTGTTCAAAGATTTAAGTTACACTCGACGTCCAAACCAACGCTACGAACGGGTCATTGTCAGCCAACAGGAGCACCCAGAGTGGGCTTCCTATGTTCGTATCCTGACACCGAGTGCTCAAGAGACGTGGAAGGACTACACCGTCTTCAAATCCGTGACCTGGGTTGGGCGTCATGGTCCTGAAGAATTGCCTCCCGGATGGTTGGTCCTTCCAGAATCAGGACGAACAGACGTCATGGTTCCCGAGTTCACCCTCGATTGGTTCACAAACAATCGAAAGACCCTGAAGGTGCTTCTCGACTTGATGCAGTGGAAAAACGAAGGCAATGGAGACATTCACCCAACACTCAAAGCCATCTTTTCAGAAACGGATGGGCTTGAACAGTTGGCCAGCGTCTTCGCGATGATGAGCGATTCCGGTGACGTCGAAGCGATGGAAGAAATCCGTGATGGACTCTGGAACATGGCGAAACGAATGGAAGAAGACCTCAACCAACGAATTTCTTCTGCAATGGAGACAGCATCACTGGACCTGACTGGCTCCGATATGCTTGCAGCGTTGGCCGATGCTGCGACCTTTCAACGAAAACTTGCTTCGGCAACCGAAGACGTCATCACGGATATCCTCGAACAAGGCCGAAGTGAACTTTCAGTGTATCTCGAAGCGAGTGGACTCCAAGCACCATTCGATCTCTACGCCTCAAATTGGCCTGTTAAACTCAATCGTTCCGTTCTTGACAAAATCAACGATGAACTTGAGCGTCGAATCAACGACAGCAGAAACGATCATTTGCTCCGTCTTGCCACGAAGCTTGCCGACCTCAAACCATTGTGTGAGAACGCAATTCAAAGACTCGTCGAGCATGACATGTGGTACAGCATTGCTTCTTGGGCTATGCATCACAACGCAGAACTTCCAGAATTGGTTCATCATGGCATCTGGTTCGAAGACGGCCGTCACCTCTTCATAGATGGTAATGTCCAACCGGTGAATTACGGTCTAGGTCGAGCGGCACCGAAAGGAGATCAACAACCTATTGCTCTTCTTACCGGAGCAAACAGTGGTGGTAAAACAACGCTTCTGGAATTGGTTGCCCATGTCACGATTCTTGCGCATATGGGCCTCCCAGTTCCAGCAAAGCATGCGTTTGTTGGCCGTGTTGAAGCCCTTCACGTCCTCGCAAAATCAAGCGGAACACAGAGTGCTGGTGCGCTTGAGACAACGTTGGTCGACCTTGCCAATGTTGTCAGCAACGACCAACCAAAACTCATCCTCGCAGATGAACTTGAAGCAATCACCGAACCAGGTGCAGGTGCGCGTATCATCGCAGGTATGTTGCGAGCCGCACAACAGCAATCCGATTCGAGCATGGTGTTGGTCACACACCTCGCTCCTGCCATCCTTGATGCATACGGAAGCGATGATTTACGCATCGATGGAATTGAGGCCAACGGTCTTGATGAACATCTCGAATTGATTGTCGATCGTACGCCAAAGCGAAATTGCCTTGCACGTTCAACACCTGAATTGATTGTGCGTCGATTGGTTGAACGATCATCAGGTGATGCAAAGAACGTATTCAGCGACATTTTGTCGTTGTTTTGAGCCTAGCATTGGCGTCCGCCATCAGAGGAGTAATCGAGCATTGGTGCTTGGAAAAGATCGTCACAACTTCGCTCAATCAGTGGCAACGTGAGTGTGCTCTGAGACCAGTCAATTGTCACCGCTCCGGAAGCAGCTGGTGAGGGTACGTAGTCCTCGCCAGTCTGAGTGACTTGGAGAATAATACCTTCCCCCTCCTGGAGAACAACATCCATCGGCATGAATTCCATCATGGCCGTGACGGATGAAAACGGAACAAGTACTTCCTGACCATCTCTTCCACCAGCATGGTAGCGAAGATCCATGACTGCATGGCCAAGATGCATTCCCGTTCCATCCGTCATTTCAACGAAAAGATGGCCTCCAGTTAATCCCGGAGTTGCGTCAATGTGGAAAGTTGGCATTCCTATGATTCGAGTTTCTTTGTCAAATGGTCCGAAACTCAACGTGACTGAACTAGTTGCTGAGACCGTTGAGCCTGTTGGTGCAAGGTCGCTTGCTGTTAGAACGAGGTTTTCAACATCCATTGGAGGATAGGTCTGTTCAAATCGCCATCCGCCTCGATTGTCTTGCATTTCGACACCAAGTGTTGGCGCTCGGCCTTCGCCTTTGAGGTACCAATTAAACCAGTACAGCATTTCGTCAGCCCAATCCCAGCGAAGTGTGTACGGATAAGCTTCTGCTCCACGTCCTGAACCTTGCGAAGAATGTCCTTCCACCCGGTCAGGATAATCGTGTGCCCATTGTCCTGCAAGTGTCTTGATTTCTATGCCAGCATCAGCGACTTGCTGGTGGACTGGGAACGACATGTGGGGGTCGACGTTCCAATCTTGCATGCCTTGAATCAGATAGACGGAACCGTTGTAATTCTGAAGCACACGGTCGAGGAACGACCGTTCTGTCCAATACGTGTTGCCTGCATAATCGACCATACCTCCACTCAAGTACGCGGCTGGACCGTTCACATAACCCTGAACATAGCCCTCACACAGCGTGTGACTGTCTTCCGTATCACCATCGATTCCAAACGAACCGTATACGCCGTTGTGCATGATCATACCTCGAGCCTCCATGCTACCGTTTCTCCACATCAGTTCGTGAACACCGATAAGTCCTGACATAGGTACGATGGTTGCAAGATGTGGGTTTCCAAATGTTGCTGCTTGCCATGGCGTGGAGCCGTCGTAGGATTTCCCGATAATTCCAACCTTGCCATTTGACCATGATTGGGTGCCGAGCCATGTCACAGCAGCATCGATACCACGTTGCTCATCTGTGCCCATCAAATCCATGCAGTGGTTTGATTCACCGGTTCCAAACACCGAGACCTGAGCAACTCCGTATCCATGCGGTACGTAGTTCTCAATGAGCATGCGGCCCAGACGATTCGCAGGTGTCGTGGCATCAACATCTCCGTCGCTGTAATACGGTCCAATTTCGGCAATGACAGGTACTTGACATTCCGAGCTCAAATTTTCAGTTGATGAATAATCGCATCCTTCGATAATCGGCAACCACAGACCGAGATGAACTTCTGCACCGCCTGCAGCACCTGCTCCCCCATCAGCAAGCGTAATGCTCGGTACAGGGACAAAAACAGATTGGACTGGGCCGATGTCGAATGTTCCATTTTCTGTGACTCTGGAAAACACATCACTGTTGTCGTATTCTCGACCCGAGCGATCCCAAGGCTCCGGATAAATTTCATCGGTCGAATCGTCGCCAATGTTCTGTAAATCCTCTCCAAAACATCCTGAAAGGATGGACGGGAGAAGGAAAATCAACAACATCGAGATGCTTCGCATTGCCCCTGCGTTACAAACCCGACATAAGACGCTTTTTGCCTTATGCTACGTCTTCAGATTTTCGTGCTTCAAGCTCGGCCCGGACTTCGTCCATGTCCAAATCTTGGAGTTTCGTAATCAAATCCTTGAGCGCTTCTTCGGGAAGAGCACCAGGTTGCATGAATACACCAATCCCTTCCTTGAAGGCGATTGTTGTTGGGATGGATCGGATACCAAATGAACCAGCGAGCGCTTGTTCAACTTCTGTATCGACCTTGGCAAAAACGACATCGGGGAATTCCGCGGAAACACGCTCGAACACTGGAGCATAGGCTCGACAAGGTCCACACCACTCGGCCCAGAAATCGATAATCACGAGATTGTTCTCCTCGATGATATTGTTGAAGGATGCCTCTTGCATTTCCACGGTCGCCATATACAGCCCTCACGCTCACAGTATAAGTGCTCATGCATTTCACCAAAGTCGTGAATCGACGGGTTGATGTGCTGTACAGTCAAGCGCCAGACATGAGCAGACTGATGACAATCCTAACCGCATTTCTGTTCCTCAGTGTTCTTGTGGTCCCACAAGGTGTTTCAGATGAGACAACAAACGACGATACATCGACACCTACAATCGTTATCTCAGAAATTCTCGCATCACCAAATGGAATGAAAAACAATGAAACATGCTCGAACTGTTACAATGCAACCGATTGGAACGGCGACGGAGAATACGGAAAATTTTCTGACCAGTTCATCGAGTTGCACAATCCAACCGATCAAGCCATTAACATCTCAAATTGGGTTTTAGACGACATTGCTGACGGAGGAAGTGCTCCTTGTCAATTGGCACGCAACACAATTCTGCAACCTGGCGAGTATGTTTCCGTTTTCATCAATGCTTCACGCATCGAGTTGGATTATTACGACGGAGATACCGTGAATCTTTACAATGTTGATGGCACATTGGTTGACTCCTTGTCCTATCCTGCCCGAGATTCATGGTACGGCAACTCCTACATTCCACTCGACAATGGAACCATTTGGAAGGTTCGACCGCCCACACCTGGTTACGGCCAAGACGAATCGTTTGACGTGGCCCAGAACATGATCGGTTGTTTTGGTATCAGTGATGGAGGGTTTGTCGAATCCATGCTCCTCAAGGGTCGAGTTGTCACAATGAACAACGAAGCTGATGTCATCAACGAAGGTCGTGTTTTGATTCGTGATGGTAAAATCGAGGCTGTGTGGGGTGGAGATAACATTCCACAAAACGTTGATTTGACCGATGTTCAAATCGTTGAAACAAACGGTACGATTTACCCAGGATTGATCGATTCTCACAATCACATGCATTACAATCACATCCCATTGTGGGATTTCGAGGTTCACACCTCCGTCAAATCAGAGGAGGGTGGTTACTCAAACAGAAACCAGTGGAAGAACAATCCAAACTACAAACGTGATATTTCTTGGATGAAGACGTTTGTTCAAACCGCTTCGATGTGGAATATGGCCGATCAACAAATGAAGTACGCGGAGGTCATGGCGGTTGCTGGAGGCGTCACAGCCGTTCAAGGTTCACCATCGAGCAATACAGATGCATGGGACAGTATGCTCTCACGCAACATTGAGTTGTACAACTTTGGTGGCGATGGAATCCACACAAAGGTGACGACCTTGGAATCCGACTACACAGGAAGCCACATCACATCCGGAAACAGCAGTGGAAGTTTGAATGCCTGGTACCTCCACCTTTCCGAAGGAGTCGATGAATCAAGCCGTGCTGAATTCGATATTCTTGTTCAGAACAACCTCTTGGTCGGTGAATTGGTCGTCGTCCATGGGACTGCGCTTACATCTGCTGAGTTCCAGAAGATGGCTGAAGTTGGTGCCGACCTTGCATGGTCTCCACTCTCAAACCTCCTACTGTACGGGGATACAACCGATGTGGTCGCTGCTGACCAAGCCGGGGTCCGAATTTCTTTAGCACCTGATTGGGGACCGAGTGGTTCGAAAAACGTTCTACATGAGTTGAAGATTGCAGACATGTGGAATACGAACAACCTTGATTCCTATTTCTCAAACTACGACCTTGCGACCATGGTCACAAAGAATCCAGCTCTTGCCAACAACTGGGATGATTCAGTTGGAACCATCAACGCTGGACTTTACGCAGATCTTGTTGTTTTGGATACCTTCCATCAAGACCCTTATCGAAACCTCATCGAAGCCATTGATGCGGATGTCCGACTCACCATCGTCAACGGACAACCTGTCTTTGGTGATGTCGACATCATGTCTGAGCTCAAGGGTGACGATTGGGAAATCGTCGAGGGACCTGGTTTCAACAAGGCATTGGATGTTACCGATCGGTCTGTCACAGAAGGAACACAATCGTGGTCGAGCATCCTCGCAGATATGGAAATGGCCATGGCGCTCAATCCTGATGATATTGCTGCAACATGGTCATCGAGTACAGACAGTTACTCATCCATGCAAAGCAACGTCCTGAACAGTATCTTCACAACTGGCGATACACGACATTTCGGTATCATTGCACAATCCGCACATGCCAACACCCACATCGATTTGTCACAGTTGGAAGATTACTACGAGGTTCCAATGAACAATGGTGCACGGACTGGCGTGAACGTTGTTCTCGAGCCTCAAGACAACACCGGAGGTTCAACCATCGACCCTGTCGATGAAACGCCATCAGGAGAGACGGGTCAAGACAACGATGCAACCGGTGGAAGTGAAACTGGAAGAGATTCTGAATGCCCACCAAACTGCATCCTTGGTGAGGATGTTGAGGATGCTTCATCTGGAGATTCATCAATCATCGGCCCTCAGTCACTTCTTCTCATTCTCGTAGTGGTCCTGCTCGTAGCCATCGGATTGTTGACAAAAGGAAGCGACGAAGATGCTGACCTTGATGCAGACCAAACGGTCATCATCGAAAATCAGTGGCAAGATGAAACAAAACAATTTGTTCCGGAATTGCCTCCGTTAACCCCTCCACCTTCTTCGGAAGAAGAGTGATTATTGCAAATCCCAAACTGGACCGTCTGCAGTATCGGTAACCACGACACCAAGGGCGTTGAGTTGATCTCGGATTTCATCAGCGCGAGGCCAATCCTTGTTGGCACGTGCAGTGCTACGTTCACTCAACAAGGCTTCGACTTGCTCCGCAATTTCTGCTTTACGAGGGTCTTCAACCGGTTCTGCGAGAAGGACATCGGGTGAAGGGAGAATACCGAGAATGTTCCCAGCTGACTCTTCCAACCATTCCTTCGCATAGGTTCCAATGGCACGCTTGTCTTCGTCGTCGGAACCAAGTGTCATGAAGTACTGGAGTTGCTTCGTCGCTGCGAGCACTTTCGCAACTCCTTCACGACTGTTGAAGTCGTCATCCATCGCTTGTGCAAAGCCTTCAGCCAGTCGCTCCAACAGACCAAGAGATTTTGCTAGCGGGTCCGGACTTGCCAAATCAGGCTCAGGGAGTTGATGCCGGCGACCATCGGAAGACATCCGCAATGCCTTCTCGTACACTTGCAAAATGCGATCGTGATTCCGCTGGGCATCGTTGAGAAGTTGTTCGTTCATGTCGATTGGAGATCGGTAATGCGCATTGACAAGTGCAAGCCGCAAGACCAGTGGATCGACCTTCTGGATGATGTCACGAATGGTCCAAAAGTTGCCGAGCGACTTGCTCATTTTTTCACCATCAATGTTGACAAAACCATTGTGCAACCAGTAGCCTGCAAGTGGTGCATGCCCGGTATGACATTCACTTTGGAAGATTTCAGCCTCGTGATGAGGGAACCGTAGGTCATGCCCTCCACCGTGGATATCGAACGAGGTCCCGAAGTGATCAAGACTCATTGCAGTACACTCAATGTGCCATCCTGGACGACCTACGCCCCAAGGTGAAGGCCATGTTGGCTCGTCAGGTTTTGCTTGTTTCCAGAGAGCGAAATCCTTGTGATCTCGCTTTCCACTACCCGTCTTTTCGACGCGGCCACCGGCACCTTGTCGTACAGCATCGATGGATTGTCCCGTCAATTGCCCATACTTTTCTGGTGCTGAGTCAACGTGAAAATAAACGCCGTCATCGGCCACATAGGCGTGGCCTTTCTCGATGAGATCTTCAATGATGTGAATCATTGATTCCACATATTCCGTACATCGTGGATAGTGATCAGCTCGAAGAATGTTCAATGCATCCATGTCCTCATAGTACGTCTCGATGTTTCGATCGACGATGGCTTTCCAATCCTCCCCTGACTCAATCGAACGTTTGATGATTTTATCATCAATGTCGGTGAAATTCTGGACATAATCCACGTCGTATCCAGAGGCTTCGAGCCATCGGTGAATGAGATCAAAGGCGATGTAACACCGTGCATGCCCAAGATGGCAATTATCGTATACGGTTACGCCACAAACGTACATCGAGACTCTTCCGGGTGATTGGGTTGTGAAATCAACCTTTTCTCGCCGACGCGTATCGTGCACTCGTAATGGCATCTGAACAACTGGACGGTGTCACCTCTCTCACTTGAAGATTGATACGTGATTACGTTGAGGAAGCACAGAAGACGATGTTGGATTTGAAGCGAGGAGACGGAATCGGGATTGGTCCCTACCTGCTTCGTGACACACGATTGGTCACATTTGCATGGATGGTTCCTTTGTGTTCCATCATCGCTGCCGTCGGCATTCATGTCGCACTTGGAAATGCACGAGATGTTCCGTTCTTCATTTCAGAAGCAGATTATCCTGGTCTTGAGCGATTCGTGTTCACCACCGGATTGCTCACATCAGCTGCATTTCATTTTCTTCTCACCCTTCGATTGTACACCCTATTCAACGGTGTTGCGCGAAGAAAAATATTGCAAATTGCGACAATCCTTGGCATTGCAAGTTCTACGCACCTTGCAGTCTTGGCGTTTGCCAACATGTACGACCACCTTACACTTCACGTCTACACCTCCTTGGTCGTTTTTCATGGAGGTTTTACATGGGCGATTCTTGCTCATTTTTCCTTACCACATCCGCACAGGACTGGAAGAACGGTACGATTGATTTCTCTTTTCATTGCCTTTGTATCTTTGACAACGATGACCGTTGCCATGAGTCGAGGCATCGAACAGCAGAGAAGGGCCTATGACATCCAGCCAGAGATGATTCCATTGGACGATCTTCAACCGTGGATTGACGTTGCTGCACCAGCAGAATTTATTCTGTTCTTTTCTCTACTTGGATGCCTTGCATCGTTTTCATGGGACGTCATCAAGCACACCAACCAAACGAAGGATTCGACGATCGAGACTTGAGAGGGCAACGGTCAGAGGGTCAATCCCGTTGGCACCAACCGTTTTCCAAACTGAAACAATCATTTCACGATGTGAGAGAAGATGGCGTATTGTTCCGACAAACTCACAACCAGTGGTTTCCAAACCCGTAGCTATCTCTGGACCCCAGAGGCCTGCAAACAATCCTGTTTGTGGGCGTTGCTGTAATTCTGGCGCTCCATTTTCGTCGATACGAACGATACAATTGTACTCGACGATTGTTTTCTTGGTCGTCTTCGGACGCGGTAATTCATGTGGACGAGAACGTCCTTGGCAGGTTTCTGCAATCGGGCATTGCTCGCACAGTGGGTTACGTGGTTTACAGACCAGAGCCCCCAATTCCATCATCGCTTGATTCCATTTACCTGGCGCATAAATGAAGAGATGCTTGTCAGCAAATCGTTGAACATCCTTCGTAACTGGTTCCTCCTGGTTGGATTGACGAGCCATGACTCGACGGATGTTCCCATCAACGCATGCAACCGGTTCGGAGAAAGCAATCGAAGCAACAGCAGCGGCTGTGTAGGGTCCAATCCCGGGGAGTTTCAGAAGTTCTTCGTACGTCTTCGGAAGCACACCCTCATGCACTTCGACGACTTCAATCGATAATGCATGAAGGCGGCGTGCTCTTGAGTAATATCCGGCACCTTGCCAAACAAGAAGCACATCATCAACACTCGACTCGGCCATTGAGAGAAGCGTTGGAAAACGCTTCAAGAGGCGTTCATGGTATTCTATGCCACGTTCCATTTGTGTTTGTTGAAGAAGAATCTCAGAGAGGAGAATGGACCAAGGCGAAGGTTCCAATCGCCAGGGAAGTGGTCGCTTGTTGCGATCGTACCAAGCAAGCAGTGTCTCTTGATTCATCGGAGATCATCGCTTGATCAAGCCGCTTTGGCTTCTTCGATTTTGGCATCGTTTGCTTTGATTTGTTCCCAGACCAATTCTGCAATGTCCTTGACGTCCATTTCCGCATCAATGGCTGACAAACCGTCTGTTACCATGGTCGAACAGAATGGACAGCCAACTGCGACGGTATCTGCGCCGGTTGAAGCCAATTCCTTTGCTCGAATGATGTTGACACGGTCGTTCCCTTCTGGAACGTGCTCTTCCATCCACATTTGAGCGCCACCAGCACCGCAACAGAAAGAGCCTCGGCCACTGCGTTCAGTTTCGATATCAACACCGCCAATGGCATCGCGTGGAGCATCGTACTCTCCACCGATTCGACCAAGATAACATGGGTCATGGTATGTGACAGAACCATCGTGCTTTGGTTGTGGGAGCTTGCCTTCGTTCTGCAAGTGCGAAATCAACTGAGAGTGATGCATGACCTCGATGTCTTCTCCACCATAGTCCTTGTATTCCTTTCCAAGCGTGTGGAAACAGTGTGGGCAAGAAGCAACGACCTTCTTGACACCCAGCTCATTGAAGGTCTCCAAATTGGTTTCAGCGAGCATTTGGAACAGATATTCGTTACCGGCTCGACGGGCTGCATCGCCACTGCACCCTTCCTGCATTCCGAGAATACCCACATCAAGGCCGGCTTCCTTCATGATGGAAATGGTGTCTCGTGCAACCTTCTTGTTTCGCTCATCGAACGACGCTGCACATCCTGCGAAGTAGATGTACTCGGCAGGTTCAGCGACCTTCACATCGAGATCTGCAGCCCAATCACCACGCTCGTGCGACGGCAATCCATACGGGTTTGAATCTGATTCAAGATTCTCAATGGTCGCCATCAATGGCATAATGGTGTCTTCAACGGATGCATCGAATTCCATTCGCTCCATCATCAGGTGACGGCGGGCATCGGTCAACTTCGGAACGTGTTCAATGTTGACAGGGCAAACATCAACACATGCATGGCAGGTGGTACATGCCCAAATGGATTCCTCGCCAAATCGTGCAATGATGTCCTCATCGGGAGTTTCACCAGCAAACAATTGCGAAGCATGGTCGTTCGCATAGTATCGGACATCATGAACGATTTGCATTGGGTTGAGCGCTTTGCCACTTGCGTAGGCCGGACAGACATCTTGACATCGTGCGCAAGATGTGCAAGCCCAACCATCGATGAGACTTCTCCAGGTCAATTGCGTGTAATTGGCTGCACCGAAGGATTCCAAGTCGAGTTCTTCCAATGAAACAGCAGAACCGCTCTCATCCGTTGCAAGAGGACGCATCTTTGCCATTGGCTCCGTGTCGTAGAATGCAACGTTTGGAAGGGCCATGACCAAATGCATGTGCTTTGAAAGCGGAATGAGGAACAAGAACGTACAGATAGCAACCATGTGCGCCCAATATGCTGCATTGATGGTCGCTTGAGATGGTGCGAACGTATCTGCAACCCAAGCGCCGATCATTTCCCAATTGGGATGTGGATCTTCACCTGCTTCAACGATGTAGGATGTTGTACAGATGGTCATGATGAGAAGAAGAATGACATTGCCTTCAAGTTGGGACTTCCCTTTGAGTTTCTCTGGAGTGAACAAGACGCGTCGGTTCAGTGCTAGGAAACAACCGATCAATGCACTTGTGTAGCCAAGTTCAACCATACCGTTCCAAATTCCGTTCAATGCTTCAGGCAAAACATGTTCACTGAATCGATTAGCTGTAGCCAAGTCCAACATGTCAGAGGAGAGCATGAGGAATCCCCAGAACATAAGAACGTGCATGGTTCCCGCTACTTTGTCTTCCAGAACTTTTCGCTGACCAAGCCAAACAGTCAGCGTTTCTTTCAGACGTTTTCCCCAGGAATCGAATCGCTTGTCAGGAGCACCCAAGAGGACAAGACGTGTCGCCTTTTGCACTTGATAGGCAAAGAAGGCGATTGAGATTCCTCCCAGAACTAGCAGGAGGTAATATCCCTTAATTCCCGCATAGGTTACGTCGAGCGGATGTTCCATCATGAATCAACCGAGACGCATCCAATCCTTCAACCCAACGATGGAATCAATACCAATCCTAATGGTTGAGATAGGTCTCCAGCGAACATGGTCAAAGCGAGTGCTCCAGGAAAGTGCATACTTTTCGGAGAGCATGCAGTTGTCTATGGACAACCGGCCTTGGCCTGCAGCATCAGCCAGCGTATGACCATCGAGCTAGAAGAGGAAGAAACCTTCGACAGATGGCGATTGGATGGACGAACCTTCAACCCCAAGAAACACCCACACATCGATTTTCTTCGAAAGCAATTGCCACCAATCGGAGAGCAACCAATACACATTCGAATACGAGGTTCCATCCCCAAAGCATCTGGCCTTGGCTCCTCTGCTGCATTGTCGGTAGCACTGTGCGGTGCATTGCAACAGCTTCGTGGTGAAGATCTCAATCCAATGCAAGCGAGTGAACTCTCACACCGAGCTGAAGCGAACGCACAAGATGGACGTGCAAGTCCGATGGATACTGCGACAAGTTCTTTCGGAGGATTTGTTGTTTTGTCTGACATCGTTGAGGACGATTTGGAATACCTTGGAGTGCGCACAATGGACGTTGAAGGAACAACGCAACAGTGGCACTTGCATACTTTCAACGCACAGATTCCACAAGGCGTAGCGCTTGTCATAGGAAACACAGGCGTTCATGGCTCGACCTCAGCGATGGTGAAACAAGTCGCAGATTTACTCCACGAGAACCCCAACCGCAGCGTCGAGCTGGAAACGATCGGAGCCATCGCCAGAAGAGGCATCCAGGCTTTGAAAGAAGGCAACATGCAGGCGGTAGGGCAAGCCATGACCGAGAATCACATGGTCCTACGATCGCTCGGTGTTTCTTCCCCTGAACTCGAACGTTTGATTCGAGTGGCTGCACCTTCAAGTCTTGGTGTTAAATTGACCGGAGCGGGTGGAGGTGGTTGTATGATTGCTCTAACGATGAATCCTGAGGAAACTGTTGGCGCCATTGAAATGGAAGGTGGTCGAGCGTTTATTACGCACTTCAATGAGCCTGGCCTTGCAATCGAGCATTTAAGTTAGAAACCGATTATCATAGGTTTCGCCATCAAAGCGAGGGCTCTTCCTTTATATATGCGGTGAGAAAGCCGACAACCCATGACCACTGATGAAGAGCGCTTGACTGTTGTTAACGTCGTAGCAAGTACCCGCGTAGCCGAAGAACTTGACCTCCCTGATATCGCAATTCAACTCAATTGTGAGTACGAGCCAGAACAATTCCCTGGTGTCGTTTACCGTGTCACGGATCCAAAACTTGCCATTCTCATGTTCCGCTCAGGACGAGCCGTTTGTACAGGTGGTAAGGACGAGGACAACATCCACACAGGTATCGATCGAATGATCAAGGACCTACGAGCTGCAGGCATCACAACATGGGACCTCAAGGATGTTGAAATTGAAGTCCAAAACATGGTTGCAACCTATGCACTTCACTATCCTGAAGACTACGATGGAAACGACAAGTTCACCGGCGCTCCACTCGCAGGTGAGCCACGTAAATTGAACCTCAACAACCTCACCTTCCACTTGCCTTTCGATAAGGTTGAGTACGAGCCAGAACAATTCCCTGGACTCATCTATCGACTCGATTATCCAAAGGTTGTCTGTCTGATTTTCGGCAGCGGTAAGATGGTCATTACCGGTGCACGACACAAAGACGAAATCTTGGAAGCAGTTGAAATCATCAAGGACGAACTTGCTGATCTCCTCTGAGGCCATCGTCGCACCTTTGATGTGCAAGAACGTGCAAGCACATGCATGGGCGGAGTGCTCAAGTCACGTGTCTTGACCTTGCTCGTTCTCGCCTGCATGATTGGGTTCAGTCAAATCCCATTGGTTGAACACAACATTCTGACCTCTGACGAGCAAGTCGTCCAGAGAAGTGGGTCCGATCCTGGAGTAACCGACCTACCATCATGGAGAGTCGGTGATAAGTGGATTTACTCAGGAACGTTTGACCCTTCCATTCTCATCACAGATACGGGCGTTTCAGCGAACGTGGGTGAGATTCGAGGAGATGCAACTGCTGAAGTCACAGATATTCTCGAGCTCCAGTTCGACAATGGAACCGAATGGGTCTACAAACTGCGAATGTCTGCAGATTTCGACAAAAGTGGTGTCGAACTTGAAGGGTTCACGGGGAACGCTGAAATCCAATTTACGCAGACCGAATACCTTCGAGTGAGCGACTTTGCAACTGTCAAGAACGATCTTGATTTGTACATCAAGTTCATTCCATACGGCATCGGTTCGCTCACACAAATTCTCGGTGATATCACGATTACGAACGAATACAGCCCTGCCACGGAGGCGTACGATTTCCCACTCCGCTATGGTGAACGGTGGACTTCACTGACAACTGCATCCTCTCAATGGTCTGGTCAAAGCGATTACATCACACCGTTCCCGCCACCAGAAACGGATACCAACACAACGACATGGGAAGTCACCGATGTTGGCCAACCGCGAAACGCCATTGGAGCCGGAATCGCTTACAGTGGATGCGATGCATCGTACGAACTGACATCATGGAACTCTGATGGTGTCTCAACGGGTTACCGATGGTACTGCCCTGCAGTCAACAATTACGCATGGCGGCATGCAGAAGAAGACGTTGGACTGACCATCGATTTCCGCTTGAAACAATACATGCCGGTTGGAGCGACGGGTGTTGAAAGTAACAGCGACCCAGGTACTCGGCCGACATGCGTCGATGTCGAACCAGAGCGTTCTCTCACGGCACTTGATTCACCACTGGAAGTATGGGTTCACCTCAGCCCATCGTGTTATGGGACCATTGATGGCGTTGGGGTGGAGGTAGCATACGATGGTGCCTCAAGTACTGTCTACACAGGTTCAAACGGTTCAGCAATTACAACGATTGATTCAGGTAGCAGCATTGACTATTCTGCAACGAATACGGACTGGTCCAGCCATGGCATCATGGCGAAATCTGGAAGTTACGTTGGTGCAGCCACCATTACGCTCGACGAATATCTTGTTGGCCTTGACTTGATCGCAGACGAAGACCGTGCGGTCATCATTCGAAACAGGAGCGGAGTTGTCAGCACTGTCAGTTCTCTCTCCGGTTACAACGTCCTTCCAGGTGATGACTTAACCATCGAAGTCGCTGTCGTCAACAAAGGAATCACAACATCCACTTCGACAGATTTACGCATTTATCACCCCGATGGTTCCATCTTTGACCTCGGATTACCACCGCTCGCCACATACGAATCTCACAAGGTCAATTTCACTTGGACAGTCCCTGCAGATGCACCAATCGGAACCTTGCCCATTCGATGGGAATCGGATCCATTGCAAGTCAACACTGCAGATGCGGATGACGAAAACGACCTCGGTGAAATTGAGTTGTTTATCGGACGCCTACCAACAGCCGTCCTCGAACCCATCGAGGTGTACACAAACGTCGAGACGGTCATCAATGCCTCAGGTAGTTTTGATGAGGATGGTGGCAATGTTTCCTGTCTGTTCAATGTTCCTTGGTACGATGGCACTCGCTCAGCAGCTTGGACGCGAGTTGAATCCATGGATTGCATGCTGAACTGGACATGGACAAACGATGGAGAGTACCCTGTCGAGGTCACCATTACCGACGAAGAGCAAGATCAAGTCCAAGGTATTCTTGATGTCTTCATTCTGAATCGAGCCCCGAACATCGAGGTCATCAGCGCTCGCAACGAAGTCAAAGTCGAGCACCCCGTCACACTCTATGCTTACGCAAACGATACAGATTCTGAGGATGCATTTCCTGGAATCGTGGATGTGTACTGGCCAAATGCAATCTGCGAAGAAGGATACTACACGCGTGTTTGCACAACGACCGCACCAACCGAAGGATGGCATACATTCCAAGCCGTTGGTGTCGACGACGATAGTGCGATGACCATGGCTAGCATCGATATCCGATTCACCAACATCAACCCTCATGGTCTGTCCGTCACCATGACCAATGAGAGCGGCCCACTACCGCTCGATGTCCAGCAAACTTGGCACGTTCAGGAGGACCAAATGGTCAGTCTTCGTGGCCAAGCGCTCGATTCAATCGATGATTTGGATGGCTTAACCCACCGATGGTGGCCGGATGATGCACAGCCAAATCTCATCAAGACCTTCGATGGACGTGTTTCAGAATTTGAGATGATGTGGGAGACATCAGGGCTCCACCGCATGCGCCTGGAAGTAAGTGACTCTGAAGGGGCGAGCAGCGGTACATATGAACGATGGGTGAGTGTCGCAAACGTCCCCCCAGTCGTTCAGCCACTGGAGCAAGTCCTGCCCCTTGCAGAAGGAGAAGAAGTTCGGTTGGTCGGTAATGCAACCGATACACCCTCCGATTATGATACGTTGATTCGTTGCTGGGATGTTGATCCAGGTCTCGATTCCAACGATATCGGCGGGGCCGATGATGATTGCGATGTGGTTGGCGATGAGCTGGTTTGGCACTGGAACACAAGTGGGACACATACGGTCATCTACCACGCAACCGACGATGACGGCGTGCGTGTCAGTGAGATTCTCTCCATTGAAGTCCTCAACATCCCACCAATCGTTCGAACCAAGGAGATTGTCTGCAACGCCCTCGAAGCATGTCTTTTGGATGCAACTGGAACGATTGACTCCATTAACGACCTCGATCAAATCACGGTCGTTTGGGATCTCGACACATCCATTGACAGCAATGGTGATGGTGTCAAAGACAACGATGCAGACAAAATCGGTAAACAAATCGAGCATGTCTTTACCCGTGAAGGATCTTATACGATCCAAGTCATTGCCTGGGACGAAAATCCAGAACGACCCGGAACTCGAGTCATCAATGTTGAGATTGGTGCCCCGGAACGCACCATCGTGGAGGAATTGGGCGCTGCCTTCATCGGCGATGAAGCCAACCCTGTTGCGCAACTCTCATTGCTCGCCTTCATGCTTCTCATCCTTGGCATGATGACTCGGCGACGGCGCTCTGGTCGACAACAACGAGCCATGGTTCGGCTCGACCAGCAGCAGAACGCGATTTTCAATGATGAGGAAGTCGGTCTGATGCCGCATGAAATCTCAGCACGTCGCAATCGACCACAAGATCCACCTGTTGAACGGGCCTTTGATTCAGTCAACATAGGCCCTGCGCCTACAACGGGACCCCCTCTCCCCGAAGGTGGATTGCCCGAGGGGTGGACGATGGAGCAGTGGAAGCACTATGGTCAACAATGGCTCGACTCGCAGGCTGACAATTCCTAAGTACAAGGAAGCAAACATTCAACCATGGCGAACCGCTTTCTGACTTTGCTTGTTTTGTTCCTCTTGGCGGGTTCAAGCACTGTACACCTTGTCAACAACGACAATACGACACTCAGTTTGTTACCATCTGTTGACCAATCCTCGGGTACACCAAGTTCCACCGATGTCCCAAGTTGGCGCATCGGTGACAAATGGACCTATGAGACACAATTTGATGTTTCTCAACTACTTGCCCAAGCCAACGTATCTGCAAGCCTCAATACACTGACGGGGGATACTGTTTACGAGATTGATGACATCTTCTTCATCAATGTTGACGGAGTACAGACGCTTGCCTACAAGATGCTCATAGAGGGAGAATTCTCATCAGGGAACAGCGGCGCCACACTCGAGAGTGTTAGTGGGAGGCTTGACATCGATTATACTGGCGAGGACATCGTTCGTGTTCGAGATCTTGCAGTCATCAATTCGGAATTTGAATTGGACGTTGACTTTGCACCATTCAATCTTGGTTTCTTATCTCAGAAACTAGCCACAATATCATTCGATACGTATTACGACCCCCCTAAGGAAAAATACGATTTCCCAATGAGGACGGGCGATCAATGGTACATGCCCTTTATGTCGGGCACCAGTGTTAGCGGTACATCCGATTATTTTGACCCGACCGAGTTTGATACTCAAGGAGCAGAAAATACATCGTGGCAGGTCACCAAAGACGGAATCCCGACTGAGGATGGGCAGAACATCAAGTACGAAGGTTGCGATGAGTCCTACAAAGTCAACGAATGGAACGCAACAGGGGTCAGTGCTGGATTTAATTGGTATTGTCCTGCAGTTCGATTTAACTCTTGGATTCGAATTTCAAACGCTGCTGGATTCACAATCGATTGGCTATTGAAAGACTACGAACCCGTTGATTCGTTTGGTGTCGACAAGAGGAAAAATCCAGGCGACCGGAACGTAGACATTGAGGTTGAAACTCAATTCATTGCAACGCTACCAAACTCAGAATCAAAGATTTATGCAACATACTCCGTTGCTCCGAATGGTATACCTGAAGTCAACAAAAACCTCCAGTTGCGCTACGAAATGGCAGGAACGCTGATTAATCCAGTTACCAACAGTAGTGGGCAGATTGAAGAGTCAATCAACGTTTCAAATGTCGTGGATGACACCATAGCTAGCGATGATTTTAGCAGCAACGGCGTAATTGTTTGGGACCCAGTTCAAGAAATCATAGGTGTCGCAACAGTCGTCATCGATTTGTCTGTCGTGGGCATCGATTTGGTCGCTCAAGAAGATTCCATCATCGTTACAAGAACACGCAACGGAGAAGTTGCAACCCTCTCAAAATCCATTGGTTACAACGCATTGCCTGGTGACGAACTCTCCTTCTCACTACCAGCCCAAAACAGAGGTGTTTTGCCATCTCCTTCAACAGAAATGGAAGTTGTTGTACCCGATGGTGATTCAAGCCGACAGGCAGTTCCATCCATCGACGCCTACAGTGAGCAACGTATTGTGATCGACTGGATCGTTCCTGAAGAGACGACCATCGGCAATCAGACACTGACCTTCACCGTTGATCCAGATGAACTTGTTACAGGTGATGCTAATCGAAGCAACAACCAAGCTACTGTTGACGTCTTTGTAGGTCGTGCACCTAATGCATCCATCACCATCGACACTGGGAATTACACGTTCGAGGACGTCTTTATTGATGCTCGTTCTTCCTTTGATCCAGATGGTGGAGACGTCGAATGTCGGTTTGAAATCGAATCTCGTCCGGGTCTTGTCGATGTCATTACAACGCCAGTTTGTGCCATAAGTTGGAATTGGTCTGACGACGGTGACTGGGAACTGCGAACTATTGTCACTGACGATGAGCTCGATACAACGGTATTGGTGAGCAACGTCACAATCCTGAATCGAGCGCCATACATCAACCTCAGCCACCCGACGGAAATTGCTGTCGAATCCTCAATCACCATCGATGCAAGTGATAGCGGAGACATTGACACAGTATCTCCGTCAGGCCAGCAAGTAAGTGTCTCTTGGCCAGATTTGAGTTGTCTTGAAGGATTAACACAACCGACGTGCACATTTACGCCACTTGAAGAAGGCACGATGCCGATTCGTGCAATTGCAACCGACGATGATGGCGAAGAAACCGAAGTGATTTCATCGATTGAAGTTCTGAATGTCGCCCCAACCATTGGAGAAATCGAGGTGTGGATTGCAGGTGTGAATACACCATTCGATGCGAATGGAACTTGGGTACTCCAAGAGGATCAAACTGTCATTCTACGTGCTCAAGGCGATGATACACTCAACGATCGTGATGGACTCATCATTGACTGGAACCTGAGTGATGTTCTCGACAATTTCACCGTATCCACTGATGGTTCAGCCTCCGACGTTTCAACCTCATGGCCAACGTCCGGGGAACACATCATCTCAGTACGTGCAGTTGATGACAACGGAGCAACTTCTTCGACATCCCTCGCAAAAGTCACCATTACGAACGTTCCACCTACAATTACCGCAGATTCGAATTTCCTGAGGGCAGTGACAGAAGGAATCACTGTTTCAGAAGATGATCTTGTGGTTTTCGATGTCGTTGTCGATGACACGCCCTCTGACAAGGAATCTCTCGAAGTGTGTTGGGACATTGATGGGACTCGAGATGCGGATCTTGACGGCACCTTGAACAACGATTGTGATGTAAGTGGCACCCACTTCGAGTACACTTGGGAAACCAGCAATCCTCAGTTCCGAACAGTGACTGCATGGGTGATGGACGATGATGGTGCCATGTCTTCCATTACTGCTGTAATCAAAATAGACAATGTTCTTCCGGGCGCTATGATTTCATTCGCAAATGGGTCAATTGACAACCTAGTCAAAGGAGATACACTCAATCTGACATCTGATGGGACAACGGACTCAGATTCAGATCTTCTGAACATGCTCTACGTTTGGACATTTGAGTGGAGAGGCGAGAATGACCTTGGTGAAACTGGGCCTGTTGTATCGATAACCGATTTACCGGTTGGCACGTGGAACATCAACCTCACTGTAACCGATGACGATCTTTCGACGGACACATTTACGCTCACCATCGATGTTGCAGAACCGCCCCCTGAGGGATTCCTTGAGGAGTTCAGTGATACACTGGGCGTATCTCAAACCATGTCGATTGTCATTCTAGGACTCGTTGGTTTGGTGATTATGCTGGCATCCTTCCTGCTCATCACGCGCCGTTCACCGCCAGACTTGGTCGAGACTCCACCAAACAAAGCATGGGACACAACTCCTTTGCCAAGTTATGCACCGTCGGAACTGCCCGCATACGAGATGCCTGCCCCACAAGCACCCGTTCAATCAGAGCCGTTAATGGAACAGCCGGTCGTGAATCAAGGCCCTCCCCTCCCAGCCACTGGGCTACCGACTGGATGGACCATGGAACAATGGGCGTACTATGGTGAGCAATATCTGGCAGCAAATCAAGCACCTGCACCTACCTATCCACCGACACCTTCAATGACTTCACCATCGACTCCGGACACGAATCTCTCCGACCTCTTGGATGATTTGGACCTGTGATGACGATGGGAAATCTTTGGCAGTTCTTTGGACTCCCGGACCCAGATGCAGGTGGTGCGGCTCGAGTTGCAGAAGCACCTGCTACGATGCAAAATAGACAATTATCGAACGAACCTGTTGCAGTAGAAACCCAAATTGTCGAGGAGACACCTACATCTCAAATCGACGGAAACATCACTTTCGAATGGAATGGACCAGTGACGCCCGATGGAGAACCATTCCATGACCTCGCACACCATGGAGGGCGGGTTTTGACTCGACCAACACGAGCCCTGCGTTACGTAAAGCCAGATGAAAAGCATCGCATCCACACGCGAGACATCGCTCAACGAGTTCTCCAAGGGGATACTGTGATTGTCGATCTTCGAACATTGGTCCACATGGAATCGCACCAACAGGCTTGTCGACGAGAATTACGAGTTATGTGTGAGCAAGTAGGTGTTGGCGTCTTTGCGCTGGATTCAGAAGATAAGTTGTTGATGATTCCAGGTGCAGATGTCGTTGTTGATATTGAAAAGCACGAACTTGGACTTACACGTCTGCTACGCGTATCTTGAGGTGAAACGATGGACAGGCGTAAGCAATTCGCAGGTTCATATCTTGAACTGTTTACATCATCGATGTTGTTCTTCATCGCCTTGACCTTCCTTCTCGCATGGCTGACATTTTTTTCTCCTTACGAATTGTTCGAGAACACAGATCGTCTTGAAGTGATGAACTTTGTTCTCATCACGCTTTTCGCATTAGGACCTGTCATGGGCATTCTCGCAGGTATTGCATTTGATACGTTGCCACTTGTGTACAATCTCCCGTCCTTTGAACGGACGACAATGCGTCACTACTTGCAACTCAACGGTCTTGGACAATTGTTCATTCATGTTGGCATCTACACTGGTAATTGGGATGTATTCATTGAATTCTCAGGAATTGGCATCGTTTTGATGTGCCTCGCCTTGCTAACGCTTACATCATCATCGATTGATATTGTCAAACAGAGGAGTAACTCTGGAGAGGTTGGAATTTTTTCATATTCCCCAGGATTGGTCCTCGTGTTTTGCTCATTGTTCATCGTCGCTTCATGGTTTATGCGTGATATCGATGGTATGATTCAAGTTGGTGTTGCCTTCATCGTAGGGATTTTCTGCATGATGATGATGTCAACAGCCATGCTCTCGCATTTCAACCGGAGGCTGGGCTGGAATACAACCAATCCAAAAACTCTGCCCGTTCGATTTGTCATCCTCATTCTTCTTGGGATCAGCTACGTTGTAGCGAGTTTTCTACGGGCTAGGGGTTCGATATCAGAGAATGTCATCGATATTGGCTTTGCAATTCTTCTCTTGAACGTATTCTTCATGATGAATCCGTTGAAGGTCCTACGGTTCTCCATCGGCAAATTTGCAAAACCACATTCTCGATTTGTCTTCATAGGATACTTTCTGCTACCCTTACTCTCGCTCGTTTCAATCGCCCCTATTTGGACAGGTCATGAAGGCATAGCAAACATTCAGCCAACGCATTGGTTGTTGATTTCTTATTCGTGTTTCTTCGTCGTGTGCGGGTTCGCTATTTTCCTTCACGAAGATCACTTGCACTATTCTCCATCCACGCGTATAACACATTGGCACCTTGTATTGATGTTCCTTGCTTGCGGCGTTCTTATGACGTGGTCACTCTATGACGGAGCCGTGCTTTTGGATGGAGAATACTTACCGGTGTATATTTGGATTGGAACCCAAAGTGCTGCATCCTTCTTACTCGCCATCCTGTTTATTCGACACACTGTTTTCCCATCGGACAACTGGCATCGCATGCCGATGTTTTACGACCGACTCATGGAAAGCAACGATTGAACATCGTCCAACAAGTCCAGAGAAGACTGAGTAAATCCCAGCACTGTCGGTTCTGTACCTTCAACTAGTTGTGCGTACTTCCCCATCATACCAGCCAAGTCATAGCCACCAGCCTTACCAATCCAAGAGTCTGATTCGATGAGTTCAATCAGTGCATCATCGGAGAAGTCCTCGATTTCAACAACAGCATGTTCGACGCTTGAGTGCCAGTTGCCCATAGCTTGCACCATTGTTGCGGACCATACACGGTGACGGCGACCACGTAAACGTAAGAGCATGGCAACTGCTTGTTCTTTCGATGTTGGTTTGCCCAATGCAGCTTGTTCGTCATCAGGATCTTCTACAAGTGTATCCGAAACGATAACGACATCGAACTCGTCATTAAATACGACAGCCCTTGCTTTCCGTGAAACAACTTCTTTCACTTGTTCGTAGAGAATCTGCCGAGGCACAGATTCATCCACACCCTTGAGTGCGACTTGTTCTACATTTGCAAAGCGCTGTCGAAGAATGGTGCCTCGACGTTCAGATGCTGAGGCTAGAAGGATGCGCATAACCGAAACACGTCACATCAACCACATCAGATTTTGCAAACAAAACGGGGGTGAATTTCAAGTGTTGAATCGTATTCCTCCATATTGAGGCGGAACAATGGACATCATGGAACGAATTCCCACAAACGTTGAAGGACTCGATGAGAACATGCAAGGTGGTATTCCAAAGGGACACATATGCATCGTTGCAGGTGCATCTGGTGCGATGAAGTCAAGTGTCACTTTCTCAATGCTCTACAACGCTGTATTGTATGGTGAAACGAGTGGGATTTACGTCACGCTTGAGCAAGGAAAAGAATCCCTGCGAGCGCACATGTCCAACATGGGCATGAACGTTGACGATCCTCGTGTACGCAACCGAATTGCTATCATCGATCTTTCTGACCTTCGTGTCCAACTCGACGAACAAGGCATGAGCAACCGTGTTGATTGGATGGGTCAATTGATCAAACAACTTACAAATTACAGGAAGTCCATCGGTTTTGAACTGCTTGTCTTCGACTCGCTTGGTGCGTTCTTCACGCTCACCAAGATGGAAAATCCTCGAGATGAAATTTTCAGACTGTTTGAAGCCGTACGTCGTCTTGAACTAACGTCATTCTTTATTTGTGAAATGACGGGTGAAAACCACAAACAATTTGGCGAATACGGCGTAGAAGACTATCTTTCAGATGGTGTGATTCATCTCGTGATGGATCGAAAGGAAGACGACGTTCAACGAAAACTCGGCATCATCAAGATGCGGCACACACGGCATGCATTGGGTTACAAACCATTCAATTGGAAGCAAGAAGAACAACGCTTCACAGTTCTTTGATCATTCAACCGTCACTGATTTTGCAAGGTTACGAGGCCGGTCCACGTCATTATCGAGAGCAAGTGCTGCATGATAAGCAATCAATTGCGTCGGAAGTACACTCAGCAATGGAGTCAACATTGGGATTGTTGATGGAATTGGAATACTGACATCCGCAATTTCAGAAATAGAATCACCTTCCTCATGAATCAGGATGATTTTTGCACCGCGTGCCTTACACTCATGGATTGCATTCAGAGTTTTGTCCTGAACGCCATCGTTTGGAGCGATGACAACAACGGGTGAATTTTCTTCAATCAACGCGATTGGTCCGTGCTTCATTTCACCAGCTGGATAGGCAAGACACGGAATGTACGCAATCTCCATCAGTTTGAGAGCACCTTCAGAAGCAACTGGCGAAGAAATACCTCTTCCCAGAAACAGAACACTCTTGGCCTTGGTAACCAACTCAACAGCCTGTTCAATTGGTCCAGGTTGTTCGAGGTACGTTCGTATCTTTTCAGGAAGAGTACGCATTTCACGAATGATTGATTTCCCCTTGGTCTTTGAAAGATGACGGCTTCGACCGAGTTGTAGAGCGAACAAGGCAAGGGCTCCGACCATGTTCGTGAACGCCTTTGTTGAAGCAACGGATTGTTCTGGTCCAGAGTGGATGTAGACACCCTTACCGCATTGCCTTGCAATACTCGAACCGACAACGTTCACAACGCCATAGACATCCGCCCCCTTACGTTGAATTTCCTTGACCGCTGAGAGTGTGTCAGCCGTTTCTCCTGATTGAGATATCGCCAGATGGAGCGCATTTGGATTGATGACTGGGTCGTTGGCATTGAATTCACTTGCGACATGGGAAACTGCAGGGATTCTTGCCCATTGTTCAATCAGAATCTGCCCAATCTGAGCAGCATGCAAAGCCGTACCACACCCAATCAATCGGACATGAGGGAGTTGTGCAAGATCCTGAGGCTGTACCTGGAGACCACCCAGTACCGATGTCCCCTCAGCATGACGTAATCGACCCGAAATACAATGCTGCAACGATTGTGATTGTTCGTGAATTTCCTTGAGCATGAAATGAGGATATTCTCCCAACTCGCTTTCTCCCCACTCTTCATCCAACTGGAGAAGGTGGGATTCAACTTCTTGACCATCCGTTTGCATGACTTGGAAATTGTGTGCATCAAGCTTCGCAATTTGCCCATCTTCAAGTGCAACCAGTTGGTCTGTATGTTCCCGAATTGCATGAGGGTCACTTGAAATGAACATCTCATTGTTTCCTCGACCAATGATGAGAGGCGAACCATTGCGAGCGCAGAGTACATACTCGTATTCTTGAAACAGGACGCAAACGCCCCACGTTCCTCTAACCATTGAGAGAACACTCTGAAGTGCCTCGAGCGGCTCTTTACCTTCATCAAGAGCCATCGCAATGTAGTGACAAAACACTTCAGAATCGGTTTCCGAGTTGAGTCGGACGCCTGCACGTTTGAGACGCTTGCGAAGAGCATCGGAATTCTGTAGGATACCATTGTGAACGATTGCAACTTTCCCGTCATTGCTGATATGGGGATGAGCGTTCTCTTTCGTAACTCCACCGTGAGTTGCCCAGCGTGTGTGAGCAATGCCCATGGAGCCTTTGATGTTCGGTAAGGATGAAGCCATATCTGAAATTTTTCCGATATCCTTGTAGGATTGCAACCGCCCATTCTTGACAACAACACCACTCGAGTCATAGCCTCGATATTCGAGACGTAACAATCCTCTGACAAGCAAGGATGAGGCATTTCGGTGACCGATATAGCCAAAAATTCCACACATAAGATCACTCAAAGATTGAATCTTTCCGAACAGATAGGACACGTAACCTGAGCCCGCATCAAATCGGTTACCGGGAAATTAGCGTCACATGAAGGGCATACCGCCTGACGACGAAGAGGAGGTAAATCTGCTAATGGCGGTAGCATATCTGGTTCGAGCTCAGCCACAGGTAGAGTCGGTAATGCTTCTGCAACTGGCACTTCTGGTAACGGCGTTGGAGTTGGTAACGGGGGCAATCCTTTGGAGACAATCTCTGCAATTTCACGATCTTGTTTTCTCTTCATGCGACGACTCAAGCGTGCATTACCTTCACCAGCATTGCTCTTTGCTTCGAGTTCATCTGCAAGCGTGGGCTCTTCCATCTCGACCTGTAGAGGAGGAGTAATAGGAACTGTAGCAACCAATTCTTCCTCTTGTTCATCCTCTTCAACTTGAACGAGGATGGCAACTTCGTCCTCCTCAACGATAGCCGCATCGACGGCATCTTCCTTCTTTCTGCCAGAACGAAGAGAAACCACGACAAGAACAAACAGAAGGAACAGAACCGAGACAACACCGAGCAAAATCCGCATCTTCATCTCATCCGAACCAGGCAGAGGCTCCAGCAACTGTTCGAGCAACGACTTCGGTTCGCTCGGTTCCTGTGGAGTATCCATCAAGAATTTCTGCATTGAGAAACGACCTGTTGGTGAAACGGTGAACAAGATAGCATCCTGATTGTTCATGCTATAGCCGAGCAAACTCTTCTTTTCGGAAACAATGTTTGCTAATCCAACAACTGGCACGTTGCCAGAGGGCAGATCCTCCGTGGTCAGAATACCATAACGAGACACTTCACCAAGGACTGTAATCTCGTTGTAAACGACTTCAACCATGTCTTGGCGTTGATTGAAAATGAGTGTGGTGGACCCTGGCGCTGGGGTAATGACTGGTTCCTCGCTCCAACCGCCTTCTGTTGCAAGCACAGCGATGTTTGTGTCTTTTCCAGAGCCTTCAATCCAACCTGCATAGAAGAATTTGTTGTCATCGGCGGATAGAACTCCGAGTTGTGCAGAATGGGCCTCATCACCAATGGATGCTTGATAATCCCATTGTGTCAAATCAAGATCACCACGCGTGTACATCAGACCCGTTCGCTCCACTCCAGTAACATCATCACGAAGTTCTTGGAAAAGAATGTGCAAGACACCTTCATCAAGCAAGGTTGCGAGTTGATCGCCATCATCTGGATGGATATCGATAACCGGAACGTGTGTCTTCATACTGGTCCAATTCTCACCAACATCTGGTGTCGATGAATGGATGCTAAAAATTGACGTCAAATCGGACCAAGAACCGCCGGTTGAGATGTTTCTGAAATATCCTGAGAGAACGACCGTTCCGTCTTCTTGTGTCAAATCGAGCCCCCAATATTGACCCTCAGAAATTTTCAATGGCGTGAGGTGATGATGAACAGGTAGCATTTGCCCTGTCGCCGAAAACGAAGTCATGGCGATATCGTTGAGGAAGTATCCCTGTTGTGATTGCGTACGACTCGTCCAAACAGCATGAACGAGACCATCTTCGCGAACCATGACATCGATTTCTCCACCCCAGTTTGTATCAACGACTGTGTCCGTCAAAAGCTGCAAATCCTTGCTGATGGAACGAACATGAAGTTCACCATCAATGGTCGTGAACAGGAGTGTTGACGATTCAATACCTGCAAATGCGACTGGGTATTCGGAATCAGAAAGGGAGAGGGTCGAGCTGCCTTGGCCTGATGCAACATCACTGACAACCACAGTGAATGTGTGTTGGCTGAATTCGCTCTCAACGCCATCACCAGTGAGGGTGGCCTTGTACAGGACTGCTCCGATATGTTCACTCATATCTCGGAATTTGACCACTTGAGATCCCGATTCGGTGGTAGCGCCCGGAATGAAACTCACTCGTTCCTCGTCAATACTCTGCCAACCTGCATCCGGAACCCAATACTCCAGCATCATGTCCAGGGACACGGCATTCGATTGGCCGAGGTTATCCACTCGTATGTTAATCTGATATTCCTCATCGGCGAGGGGGATGTTCGGGATTGTTGTTACAGAACCAGGAAGGAATCTAAGAACAGGTTGATTTGGACGTTCAAGAATCTCGAATGGGAAGGTGAGCGTGTTGTCATCTGGTTCTAAATCTCCTTGTACATTGTTCGGATCGATTTCAAGCATGACATCGTGCAATCCAGCAACGCTTGCCTGCCAATACAATGTAACGGTAACGGATTCGCCTTTTTCCAAGGATGGTATAAGCCCTTGCGAGGGATAGACTTCAGAATCTTCACCAGGCGCAGTAAGGCGGACAAAAATGTCTGTGGCATCTTTGTCACCAGCATTGTACACATCAAACCTGACTTCGAGCAAGCTTCCTGCGTAGGCTGTTTCTGCAGGCAGTTTCTGGTCAAAAATTTCAACTTCTCCCTGGAAACGTAATGAGGGTGCAGGATCCACGTTGTCAATCGTGTAACTTCTTGATGCGATAGGGCTGATGTATCCTGTCTTGTTGACCATGCGTAGGAAGAATTCACGATAACCGTCATCTGCTTCGGTTGAATCCCAATTAAAAGACCAGGAATCGGTCCCGTCTTGACCAGAGCCATCGTATTTGGTTAACGCGGTGCCTGTCTTCCATTCCCCATCATCAATTTTGTACTCGATTCGATCGTGTTCGACACCAGCAACTTGACCTGTTATCTCAACGAGCCCTGACAGTACGTTACGAGCGATTGGTGTTTCAAGGGTCAAACTCGTTCTTGATAATTGGAAATATCGCACTGCAACTGTGGATTCGTTCTTTTCTGCGTCCTTTGCAACAGCATAGACAAAAATTTCCTGATCATCGGACGCTATCCATGAGTCTTGCAATTCAAGATCGTAGAACCAATAATCTGTGGAACCGTTGACAACTGTCCAGTCGAGGAGTGTTCGAGGAGGTTTGTCGTTCTTCCCGTCTCTTGGATTTTCGTCGCGGAAAATGAAATTCTGTACGATTTTTATTTCCACTCGATCGTAAGCAACCTCGGTTGTGTTGACATCGCCTGATATCCGAGTGATGGAATCGGACATGACCCATGTGCCGTTGACCGGATATGATACGTTGACATCGCTCGAGCTCGCTCGAAGACCATTGTCACAAATCTGGCCTTTTGCAAAGGCAACAGCACATGAAGCATCGATGATTCCATAACCATAGGTCTCGTTCCAACGGGAAACACTGTCATCAGCTGGTTCACCCCGTGGTTCGGATGTTTGACGAATGATGTCTTTGACTTCTTCTGGGCTAAGGCCCGGACTTGCTTCGAGAAGGAGCGCAATCACACCAGAGGCTATGGGCGTTGCCATACTTGTTCCCGACTGTTCAGTGTATGAAGCATCGGCGAGAGCAGCAGGAGTACCCGGAATTGGTAGCGATGCGGCATGCTGAGCTGATGTGATGTTTGATCCATACGATGTGATATCAGGCTTCTCCTCATCCCAATCATCACCATCGTTGTCGGAGAGTCTTGGACCATAATTGGAGAAATCCGAGATGTTGTCATCTGACCGAACAACAGTGTCCCTGTCATCAACGGAACCCACTGTGATGGCTCCGTCAGCGCTCCCTGGAGAAGGAACTCGGTTTGTTCCATCGTTTCCAATCGCAACAACACAGACAATGCCTGCTGAAGTTGCCTGGTTGACAAGATTCGCTTCGGCGCTTGTTCCATTGTCACCAGGATCGTTTGGTAACAATGGACCTCCACCAACAGAACCATAGGACATGGATGCAATTTGAATCCCCGTGTACGTTGAATTCACACCCCAGTCCGTGTTGACGTTGTTGATCATCCACTGGAGTCCACGTAGGCTGAATTGAGAGTTCGTACCACCACCGTCAGTCAGGACCTTGATGTCGATGAGCCCTGCACCCGGTGCAGTCCCCATGTGAACCTTTGAGGCATCACCCGTACCAAGGGCAGAACCAGCTACGTGGGTGCCGTGACCATTACCATCATCAGGGTCAGTTTCTCCTGATTCATCAGGCGTCTGAGCTGTTGCATCGTATCCAGCAATCCATTTTCTGTCAGAGTAGGAATTCGGGTCTGCGTCAGGAGCGTCATCGACATCATCGAAGTCGTTGAGTGAGCGATGCTCATTGTCCACGCCTGTGTCAAGCACAGCAATGGTGACCCCGGTTCCATAGTAACCTTGTTCATGTGCGGTGAAAGAGTAAGTCGCAGATGGTCGAGCGGTTGCTGCTCGTGATGCAACATCATTGCTCGGCACCATGACATTCTGCATCTCAACGACAACAACGCCGTTGAGGTGGTAAATGTCCATCAAGGCGGAAACAGGGACCTTGTCAACAGCGATGGCATCGATACTACGAATTGTTTCGAAAAAGGCGCCTCCGTCTGAGCCAACCCATCCATGGCGCTCAAGCGTGGAGCGAAGATTGTCTTCTTCCACATCGGTTGGATTCCATGCGTAATCAACAACGATGGCTACTGTTTTTCGTCCATCAGGCCCGATGATGGCCGTGGGCGACATCGAATCAAGCCCACTCAGAACTCGCTGGAGGCGGTCGTCCATGCCGTTCCAATCAAGATCGGGCCCATACCCTTGCCACCAACCGTATTCCATGTGAGCTGTACGACCATCTCTATCGAACATTCGTAACGGACGGTCACACAGTTCCTCTCCACACAAAAGAGGAGGCAAACCTTCGACCAGAATTGGCGGCGCATGCGTTGGTTCTTGAGCTTCTGGGAGCGTTTCTATCGCCTGAATTTGCGATGCCATTGGCAACAAAAGCATGAGCAAAACCAAGAACAATGCTTGCCTTGGAATTGAATAACGGGACCATCCGCTCATAATCGCCATAACACACCACATATCGATATATTTTGATGGTATCGCTCCAACGTGTGTTGATTGGACCTGATTATCCATGCTTTGGCCATGACAAATGCTTCGGTTCTTTCGAGCATTGGAGCTGAGGTCCTGTACGACGTTCGACCATGCCCAATGGGGCGAGGCAAACAGGGCAATCACCAGCCTCAGCAATGTGTTCCATCCACGCAATTCGCGTTTCGGCCTCATCTCCAGCCTCCTTCAGTTTTCGAAGTGGCTCGCGTAGGCTCTTCGGAACGTCAAGTCCAAGTTCTGTCCATGGATCGTCGATTTCAGATAGATTAACCATGGTTGATTTGATCTGGTCAAATCCGGCTCTTGAATGTCCGAATCCTTTCGGCCCTCCATCGACAATCCCCAGTGGGTATGGCCCGCCTCTTGCCACCAAAGGAAGAAGGGCGTAAGCAGCGACAAATCCTCCAATGTGCGCCATGTGGGCAACGGTGGAATAACCTCCAAGGCCAACCGTGTTGAACGCTCGTATCAGCTCGAATCCAAAATAGAACAAGGCGATGATGGTAACCGGCCATGGCCGTATCAAAATGAGAGGGAATGGAATTTCATCACGAGGCCAGCCAGAGAGGTATGCTCCAAGTAAACCATATGCAGCTCCTGAAGCGCCCCATGATGGTGTTCCTGAGCCGCTATTGAAGAGGACCCAAGCAATTGAACCACCGAGCAATCCTGTCGCGTAGACGGCTGTGAAGCGTTTGGTCCCCAACCGTTGTTCAAGAGGAATGCCAACCAAAGCAATGACCAATACGTTACCAAGTACGTGTGTCACATCACTCATGCTGTGCAAAAAGCCTGCCGTGAACAGAGTAGGGTAGTAGACAACGGAGTCCAAACGCTCAGGAATCAGCCAGAAGTCAAACCACACAAACCGAAATTCAAGGCCGTATGAAGCCATAACGACAAACGCATACTGGACGATGTAACCCAAGAGTAACCCTACGGAAATCCCTAGTGCGATCGGCGTCTTGTTTCGGATGGAGTACGCAATAGGAGAGACAACGGCGAAAACCCACACACTCAGAATAATCCATTCAGAGGCTCCGAATGTTGTAAGATACAACTGCCCCATAGAACCCCGACCATTTGCTCGACTATGGGTCTTGTCCTGTCGTAGCATTCATTCATGTGTGTGTTTTGGATTGGAACATGAGCGAAGCGCTGTTGTCTCTGAACGGCGTTTCCGTTCGCCGTGGTTCCTCAATGGTTCTCAACGATGTGAGCCTTGACGTCACAAGCGGACAACTTGTCCTTTTGAAGGACAAAAATGGGGCAGGAAAGTCGACTATTATTGAGGTTGCATCTGGCCTTCTACCTCTCGAAAAAGGAGAAGTCCTCCACAATGGCGAAGTTCTTATTGATGCAACTGGAAGATCCAAACGGCCCAAATCCGCCTTTGGATTAACGTTGCAATCCGATGGATGCGTTGGAAGCCTCCGTGTTGAAGAACATCTTCTCAATGCCCTCGACCTTACAGGGGGACGTGTTGACGTCGATCCATGGCTCCAACGCTACAATCTAGCCCATCGAAAGCACGATCTGATTGCACACTTGTCAGGCGGTCAACGTCGCAAAGTGGCCATGCTCGCTGGAATGTTGCCTGGATTTGTTGGTCAGATACCCCGTATTTTGTTGTTGGATGAGCCAGCGGCAGGACTTGATGCGGCATCACGCACCTTACTGGTCGAGGATTTGCATAAACTACGAAATCGAGGAAACGCTATTCTCCTCGCAAGCCACCACACCGATTTCACGGCTTGTGCGACACATCTCCTCACAGGGAATACGATGGAAACGAACGAAGCCTTCGAGGAATCGAAAGGCGTAACGGACAACATGAAATCATCATCACACAAAAACAACCCAGCGTTCCGAACGGGATTTTTGCTCAACCAACGCACGTTGTCTACCGTCGCTAGCAATGGCATAGCAGGATTCCTCACCCTAGGGATTTTGCTCGCACTTGTCGATGCTTCAGCGGTTGATTCCTCATTGATGCAAGCATCTGGATTGTTCCTCAGTGCTGCTTTCGCAGCCGGTCTCGTTGGCGACAACATGGTTTCAATGTTGCATGAACACAGAGCACTGGATTGGTGGAAAGCCCATCGCCAAGGCATTCCAAACTCATACATTCACGGCCTTCTCCTAGGTTCAGGATTGACAGCGTTGACACAACTAGGATTTGATGTCGCCATTTCATGGCCACTATTGGCCATAGGGGGATTGCTTACCATCTCAACCATGGTGATGGTGCGATGGATGGACCTCGCCACATCTCGACTTGCACGCCCCCGAGCTGCATTTACCCGGATTTTGACACCTATTCTCATTCTGCCATTTGCCCTGCTCGTTCAATGGATTACCGATTCTGGCCTGTTGTAAATGCAATTATTGAAAGCAAAAGGTTCGGTGGAACGAGCATGACCAAGCGATTGGCCGAGGCTATTCTCTTGCTTGGATTCATCGGAATTGGTACGACCCTCGGGCTTGCATTCCTCAAAGCGCCAAGTGTTTCCATCAATGCTTTTGAATCACCAGATGCTCAACGTATTTTCTATTGGCACGTCCCCGCAGCATGGTCTGCATTCATCGCTTTTGGATTCCTTTTCGTAGGTTCCGCATTGTGGTTTTTCAAGCGTTCCGACCTGGGCTGGAAAATGCATGTTGCAGGTGCACAAGCCGGGCTCGCCACAGGTTTGATGACCGTATGGAGCGGCATGGTGTGGGGTTCTGCGGAGTGGGGCGTCCCTTGGGATTGGACAGACGTTCGATTGAATACATTTGGACTCCTCACATTCCTTGCAATGTTCCTCGTTTTGGGTAGGCAAGCTCAAATCGATGGAGTTGAAACGCGAGATACCTTTTCCACCTTTGGTCTGTTTGGTTTCGTACTCGTTCCAGTCACGTACGTTGCTACACGGTTGTGGCAAATTCGCCACCCTGGTCCGGTGATTGGTGGCGGGGATAGCGGAAGCCTCAACGGAGAGATGGCTCTCATTCTCCTTCTTGGTGCGATCTCGTTCACAATTTTCATCTTCGGTCATGTCCTGATGAGCATGCGAATCACATCCCTTGAGCAACGATTGGAAAGGATTCAAGAAGCAAAGGATGAGGTGTAAACATGGCGGAAGGAATAACGTATCTTGCTGTCGCATATCTCGGCATGCTCGCTGCCATCGGCCTTTGGACGTGGACGGTTTTTGCACGTAGCAACGACCTCGAGAAGCGAATTGAAGCGGTTGAACGAAGTTTCAAAACGGCCGACCATGAACAGGAGTGAGTTCATTGAGTCGTGGACTAGGTGGAGATTTTTGCCTCGTGTGCGGCAATGAGCCACCACTGTTCACCGACAAGATGTGTGAAGCATGCACACGGAAGCGAACCAAACTCTCCATTGTCCCTGAAAATACGAATTTCACTCAATGTGCTCGCTGTGGATTGATCGATATTCAAGGTCGTTGGGTCAACATCCCAGAGGATACGTTGTGGGATGAGTTGATTCAGCGTAACGTCTCGTTCCATGAACGAGCAGAAGAAATCGGTTTGGGATTCGAACCACGCACGATTTCAGACCGACACACGTTGCTCCACATGCAAATGGAAGGCGTCATTGACGACCTCCTGTACACAGAAGAACACACCATGAGAGCCCGCCGTTCAAACGGAGTGTGTTTGACGTGCACGCGTCGAGCTGGAAATTATTTCGAGGCGACCGTGCAACTCCGTTCAACCGGTCGGCGACTGGAAGAAAGTGAACTGAACAATCTACGCGCAAGTCTCGACGATGTGATCGAACATCTCAGCGATGATCCAATGTTTTTCATCACCAATGAAGGCCCTGTAACGGGTGGATACGATGTTGTCATGGGTTCGAAAGGGCTTGCACGTGCATGGGGTCGTCATCTTATTGAGAACTGGGGCGGGCAAGTCACGGAAACGAATTCGACCGTGGGACGAAAAGATGGTGTAGATGTGACACGACTGACGCTTCTCTATCGAAAACCTGGATACGACCTCGGTGACGTTGTTCGTTGGCGAGGCGATTTGTGGCGGCCGAGTTCTTGGAGCAAGGATGGCGCTATCATGGAGCGTATTTCTCGCCAAGAACGCACAGGTGCAACGTGGAGAGACCTCGAGGGCGTGAAAGTATTGTCGCAGATGAACGACCACATGGTCGTGGATATTCTCAATCGTGATGATTCCGCAGCTGAATTCTTGGATCCGAATACGTGGCAAATGACCTCGGTTCGTCTCCCTTGGGACTATGATGGCGCCTCTCAATTACGAATTGCTCGAATCGATGGCGAATTCATCGCCTTGCACGATATGGCGCTTGACCACTCGAATTGATAGGAGCCCCTATGAAGGTCAAACCTTCCATAGAACCATGGCCGATGAGACGCTCAGCATCGAAGAGTTGTCTCAACAATTGGATTCTGAAGGTATGATTGGATGCACCCAGTCGTTTGTTTCCGATCTCGAACGTGGCTTCTCAGCAGTTGATGATAAGCACCTAACATGGCTTCAAGAAATCAAATCCAATGAATGGAAGGGCGTACTTTGCTTCGGAATGGGAGGCTCTGCTGCCGGGGGTGATTTCTTGGCACGAATGGCGGATGCTTCAGGTTCAAAGCCGTTCGTTGTACACAGGGGCTACCAATTGCCATCGTGGTGGACGTCTGATTGGCTGGTTATCGCCACTTCACATAGTGGAAATACCGAGGAGACGATTGCTGCAACGGAGTCGGCTCTCAAACAAGGCGCTACTGTCGTCGTCATCGCATCAGGTGGTGTTCTCGCTGGACTTTGCGAGTTGCATAAAAACTGTCACCTCATTCCATCGATTGGCGGCCAACCACCACGTACCGCTTTTGGCCACCTGTTCTCACGTCAACTCGCATTGATGGAACATCTTGGATTGTTGCCACAACAAGCTGATGATGAACGTGAAGCCATGCTCGTTCGTTTGGAGTATGCTTGCCGAGAGAATGATTTTCGCAACGCATCTGGCACCCCATTGCTCGACTTGGCGATGGCTCTTCGAGAACATCCGATTGCATTACTTGGACCAACAGAATTGGAACCAGCCTTGGTGCGATGCAAGAATCAGTTGAATGAAAATTCAGGACGTTTCGCTCGAATTGGGGTTGTTCCCGAAATGAATCACAATGAAATCGTCGCATGGGGAGGCGTTTCCGATGATGCGGATCCTGCTCGAGAAGAACAAGCCGTATTGATTCTGACGTGGGATGGAATGCAACCACGCGTACGCCGTCGAGTCGATTGGATGATTGAACATACACCCACAGATTTCGCATGGAGAATTCATGGAGAGGGAACGTCATTGCTGGAAGTCCTTCTTCATCACTGCATCGTCATGGACTGGCTCACCATCGCCCTTGCGCTGCTTCATGGCAAGGATCCAGCAGCCATTCGTCCCATTCAAGCACTGAAGGGTTATCTTGCAGATGATGCATCAATAGAGTAGCCCGAGGATGTTCCGTGGATCAGGATAACGCTTCAGAGCATCATCACGATGTTCAGGTGATACAACTCCTTGCAAATCTGGTTCTGTCGGTTCAACCAAAGACAACTGAATGTGGACATGCGGTGGCCAACCGCCGTTTTCGTGTTCTTCGCCCATCTTCCCAATCGCATCGCCCTTCGTTATGGGTGTGCCCTTGGCCAATCCGTTCAACGACTCACGAGACAAGTGACCATGGAGAACCCAGATGGTTTGCTGTTTGCCATCAATTTCAATTGAGTGCTCTGTAATGATGGTTGGGCCATAGGAACCATCCTGATCGTTGTCTGCAAAACTGTGAATTCTCCCGTCCTCAAACGCAAAAATCGGTGTTTGCGCAGGACCTCCAATGTCAAGGCCAACGTGAATGGTCCGTTCACCTCCAAACAAGTCTTGCGTGTACATTCCTCGCCGATCTTCATCGTATCGACCGATCGTGTATTCGTACTGTTGATTCCACGTCGTTTGTGGTTTCTGAAGATTTAGGACCCAGTATTCATCAGGAAGAAGAACGATTGGATGAAAAGTGTTCTTTCCACTTCCTGCTCTGTCTGGGCACCCCCACATGGGCTGAAGAAGAGATTCTCCTCTAAGAGTTCATGGATGAACTTGATGTGATGCTTGAACCAGCAGCCAAGCATGTGGGAGGTTTTGCTTGCAGTTCTCCTACCGACCATCGCTCCAGGCCTTGCCTTGTTGCGTATCCTCGATGCATCTGCGGATATCCTCCGCAAGTCATTGTTGTGTTTCCCAATCGGGCTTCTAGCCGTGTATGGAACATCAGGATTGTTGTTTGTTCTTCAAGCATGGAGCATAACGAATTTGACCATTGCACTCATCGCTATCAATGCATTGTCGATTGCTTTTTTGTTACGCAAAGTACACGTCGAACGAACCACATACACACAATGGCAAAAAATGGAAGCAGCAATCCACGGCCTCGTTCTTAGTGAATCTGAGCCTGAAATTGAACAGGAAGTTGCTGCCCAGCAATGGTTCCAAAGCAACCGAAATCCGTTGCTGCAGATTGCGGCGGGGTGCTTTTGTCTTCTCACACTTGTCCCAATCATCATGTTTGATCGCCCGTTTGGTGTTGATTGGATTGGTTTTAGCACACTTGCAAGCCATGTCGCCCAATCAGGCTCGTTCGAGGTTCCATCACCCAATGCAGGATTGTGGACATATCCGCCTGCATTTCCTACAATTCTCGCTTGGATTGTCAGTGTAACAGGATCATCGATTGAACAATCCATTCTCGTTTTAGGCCATCTTTCCTTCTTTGCTCTTCTCCTCGGGATTTGGGGAAGCATGGATCGACTCGGCGCAGGTGCTTCGAGCGTTCTTGCTATGGGTGCTTCGTTTGCGTTGTTTGCGAAAGTGTTCGATTCTGGCTACCCTACCGTAGCGAGTCAATTGGGATTGATCGTTGGATTGATGATCGTCCTGCGCCCAATTCAACAGTCGCTCCGGTATCATCTCCTCGCTTTTGTATTCCTCTCAATTTGTACCGTGCTCATCCATCCGACTGGAGCGATCTACCTTGCCGCGTTGCTTATTGCCAGCCTCCTCTCTCAAGAACGATTGTCCGATGATGAACAATCCCAACAAAAGCCGATTTTCCTCACGTCGATTCTCATTGTGACCTCGATGTTTATCATCGCTCTCATCTATTTCGCACCACGCATGCTGAGCGAGCCAGTCTTCGCCGAATATGGATGGCAAGGCGGAAAACCTATGCTCATGTTCAATGGACCGCTGATGCTTTTTGCAAGTGTGGCGATTTTCATGGGACGGAAGAGTATCGAAATCCGACTCCTCTCCCTTTGGTTCCTAGCGTTATGGCTTCTTTCATTCGTTCATCTCATCGAAGGATTGGCAAACATCCAGCTTCTCAGCCTCCTTTCTTACACGCTTTATTCGATGGCATTGCATGCTTATCACGTCCCACTTGCAGCAATTGTAGGTTTACTTGCATCACGGTCGACCTCGTTGACAACCATTGATGATGAAAAGGCATGGTTTGGATTGGAAATGGACCCATTCATTCGGCCATTGTACAGCACAACCTTCCTCGTTGTGCTCGTCATCGGCTCGATGATGAGCGTTGGTTTGTTAACGAACCTATCAACACATGAGGAACTTCATGCCACAACCTCTGGCGACACCAATCTACGAGCATACCTGATGAATCATCCGCCTGACAAGTACGTGTACTCTGAAAACGTTCACTGGGGACACAGTTACGCGTTTGATGCTTCCATTCAGACCACAAGCATCCCAACACTCGGGCTTTTGACATTGGATGAATCCATACAGAGTGCGGTAACAACGGCCATTCGTATGGATGATATTGAGACCCTGAACCAACTTGGTATTGGTTATGCAGTCTCAAGCCCTATTGGAACGATTGCATTGACTTTGGGCCCATCACCCTATTGGAGCATGGAACAGGAGTTCTCAGGAGCGCGATATTGGAAACTTTGGAGCGAACCATCACCCGCCAGGGTATCCTCTGCCATCGCACTCAGCCAAAGTGAATGCATCTCAATGAAGGGTTGTGCATTGGAGGAAGATCCTTGGCGCAACCACCGTTTCAATGATCCACTCGAACGAGGTGTTGAACGGATCGTCCTAACACAAAAAGGAACCTTTGTTTGGAATGAAGTGGTCAACGAAACGAGTCTGCAAGGCTTGTACAAGGTATGTGTTGTGTACGAACAGATTGGTTCGTTTGAAGACTACTCGATGAGGTTGAATAATCAATCCTTGAGTTTGGAGAAATCTGGCGGGTGGAACATGGCGTGTCAAAATATACAAATCGAACAGCGACTTCAGGTTGAATTCGAATTGAATTCCGATGGCTCATTTTGGATCAATCCTCTCGGATTTTCTGGACGAAGTTCAGAAATCGTTGATTCCACTGGCTTACGGATTCATCATTTGGAATTGAATCGAGTAAATCCTGCGAAGGCATGAAAAGCAACCTTCTGTAAGAAACAAACGTGAAACGGTTGATGATTCTCCTACCTGTCCTCAATGAGGCAGAAGGATTACGTGCGGTCTTGAAGACCATACCACACGCATCGCTTGAAGAGGAAGGTTGGCAATCCGATGTTGTGATTGTTGATGGCAAAAGTACGGATTCATCTCAACAAGTTGGCGCCGAGGGCGGTTGTGTCGTCTTGGTCCAACCTTCGAAGGGCAAGGGAGAAGCGGTGCGATTGGGATTCACTTATGCGCTTCAACATCGCTACGATGCTGTCATCATGTTTGATGCAGACCAAACCTACAATCCAGTGGATATGCTGAGGATGCTAACGAAACTTGAATCTGGAATGGTTGTTGTCGGAAATCGATTGAATCGCCAATTAGCCAGTGACGCCATGTCACCAGTCAATTGGATTGGAAATCATCTTCTTACTTGGTCTGCAGTTATCCTTCACGGCCTTGAAATCCATGATGTTTGTAGCGGCTATTGGCTCTTTGATCGAGATGCTTTGGTGCAGATGAACCTGAACAGCATGGATTTCGAAATCGAGGCTGAAATGTATGCGCAATGCGCCATAACTGGAATCCCGCTCACCAACGTGGCAATATCCTACAGCGCCCGAGTTGGTGAGGCGAAGTTGGGTTCTCTACGAGACGGTTCATCGATTCTAAGAAAACTCCTCGTACGCAAATTGTTCCCTCTTCCTGTGGAAGAGGAGTTGGGTCAAGGAAAATTAGCGTTTGAATCCAATGACTGATTCGAGAGGGATCAACCCATAATTGTGTGAATCGGTTGAAGCGGTTGGATCTGGATTATCCCCTTCAACAAAAAGGCCATTTTCATCAATACGCTTCAATCGCTTGATGCATATTCTCGAGGTATTGCGTGGATCAGGGAATACGACGAGGTCTCCTCGTTGCAAATGTTGGCCGTCCAGGACATTCACCTCGATGGTATCCCCATCCTTGAGTGTCGGCCACATGCTGTCGCCGTTCACGACCACAGCCATTGATTCCAATGAATCGCCTCAACTTGCACGGACCCAAGAGACGTCTCGTCCCTTGGTTGCCCAGAACATGTTGTGGATGGCTTCAACAGCATCCATCAACTCTTGTGCGTGTTGTTCCGAGACTTCGACCTTGCACGCAGAGCAAAGTTTTGCAGCCATCCAAAACGTTGTGTGGAGATCTGGGTTTGCTTCCAGATGTTGAGGCTTGAAGAAATCAGTCCAGAGGACGAGAAGTTCGTCTTTGCACTTCTGTGCTTCTTCTTCCTTGATGGCTGCATAGCGACTCATCGTGTTGATGTAAGAGGCGGCGGACTTGTCTGCATCGCCGGTGCTCAATGCTACCATTTTCTTGGTCATTGATTGCACGGCTTCTGCTGCAACGCGCGCACTTGCAGGGTCGTAGACGCCACATGGGCCGTCACAGTGGGCAAAGGCTTCGATGGTGATGGTGTTCTCCATGACGGTGCCTTGAATGTCGAGCACTTGAAGATATGCTTTGCAGCAATTTCCCAATGCAAGGGACTAAAATGACGAAGCATGAGACTGGAACATGTCAAGGGTTCCTGTCGCTATCCTTGGCGCTTCAGGCCTCGTCTCGCAACGCATGCAACAACGACTCGCCACACATCCATGGTTCGAATTGGTCGCCGTTGCGGGACAATCTCAGGGCACGAACCTCGCTGATATCGAGTGGCATCTGGATGAACTACGGCCGGAAGTTCTTGACTCCAGTGAGATTAAAGTCCTCGATATCAACGACGGAAACCTAGCAGAGGAACTCAAGAATCGAAGCGTCATTGCTGTCTTTAGCGCATTGCCGAGCGAGCCTGCTTCAAGAATAGAGACCAATCTAGTCAATGCCGGACTCCACGTGTTCTCCAATGCGAGTGCGTACCGGATGCATCCCGAAGTCTCTCTGGTTGTTGCTGATGTCAATCCCGAAGCTCTTCATGCGCCATCAGGTCAGGCCCTCCATGCGTGTGCAACAAATTGCACACTGATACCGATTCTTCACCCGCTCTCTGTTCTCTCACAACATTACACCGTGACCAAGGTGGTTGCTCGAAGCGAACAGGCCCTTTCTGGAGCAGGTTGGAAATTACTTCACAATCGGGAATTAAGGATGCAAGCCATTGATCAAGAAATCCCAGGAGAGGCTGAGAAAATCGTCGAGGAGATTGAACGTATTCTCGATCTCAATGCAGAATGGGACGTGCAAACCAAGCGCGTGGATGAACGCGATGGGCACATTGTTCATGTCGAGGTTCATGTTGAAAATGCACCGACCTACGATATGGTCGCATCTTTGTTGCAATCGAAGGAACAACCGCATGCACTCCCGAGTCAATCAATACCCGGCATGGAATCTATTCAATCCGAACCTCGACGCGAAGAACATCTCTGGAATGGACAATCGATGACTCCACTTGACCCATCAATGGATCTCAAGGCTGGAATGACAACGACAGTCCAACTCACATCGGTCGAGAATGGGGTCGTCTCGTTCACAGGATTGTCACACAACACCATCCGTGGTGCTGCAGGGGGCGTTGTTCTACTTGCAGAATTAGCCTACATGAAGAAATATTTTGAGCAGTAGACCTAAATCCCACCCCTCCATCATCGTAGACGTGAGCGCATGGGAATAACAGCAATGATTCCAGGAACAACCATCGATGGGCTCCTTACTGAGGCTGAAGTGCGTTGGCACGACATCTTCGATGCCGAAGCATTGCGTATGCAAGTTATGCTTATTTGTCCAAGAAAAGAGCGGAAAATCCTCGAAATGCACGGTGATATGGTCGAGCATGGTCAGCCAGTGATTGGTGTGTTTCACCGTCCTCGTGCAGAGGCTCGTTTGTTGGAAGAACAAGGCTTGAATCCACGAGACGCCTCATTTGAATTCCTTGACCTCGCAACAACAGACTTAGGACCGTGGATGCAACATATGATCACCAATGAAAAATGGGTTCGTGGTTCAATCTCAATTCAACCAGTACCATTCTCAGTGGACGTTCCAGCTCAACGAGCATTCGAGAACATCCCCATGATTTGTTTTCGTCACCCAAGTCTTCCAGCGATTGAACGGTATTATCTTCCGTTTCCTCCGACGTCGATCCCGAACAAATGCTTCGTGAGCCTTCCTCGCCGACAGGCGGCAGAATTGGCTCGACAACAAGCAGAAATTCTCGGTGTAGGTCGTGCTGCAAAACCTGCAACACCAGAACCTGTCGTTGTCGAGGAATCGGCTGAATCTGCTACGGTGCCGCCGCAATCTCCTGAAAATAATACAGTCGAAGCAGCAGAAGTCACCATCCCCGAGCAAGAATCGGTACCACTTCCTGTGATTGAAACGGAATCTCCTAATGGGCCACAATCTGTCACTGAAGCGATTACCAAAGCAACAACGGATGGCTTCGAAGAAATGCAAGCTGCGGGTGACGAATTGGAGGAAGTGAACGTTCCTTTGCCGACGACAGACGTCGCCATCGATGTTGAACAAGCGGCCCCAGAACCTGCCGAAGAGCCGCAAACAGAGATCGAGATTGAGTTTCGAGCTCTCGTTACCGAACTTATGGCCAACGGCGTTGAGCCCAGCGACATGGTTGATGACCCGCGCTGGGAACCCATCAACGAGCGAGCAGCAGCTGTTGGATTCGAAACCTGGCCCGTCTTCATGGAATTAACATCGGTCCAGTGAAAGGTTGAAAGCACAAGGTGTCCAGTCCAGAATAGGTGAGAACATGGCATTCTGCGTGACGTGCGGACAATCTTTGAACGATGGAATGCGATTCTGCCGGTTTTGTGGAAACCAGCAACCTGGTGAACAACTGATTCAGCGCCTTCGAATGGAGGCTGAGCAGATTCGTCAAATTGCACTCATGATGAGCAACCAACAGGCCATGCAACAAGCCCAAATCAATGCACAAATGCAACAACAGCAGCAGTTCAACCAGCAATTTGGACAACAACGTCGTTGGTGAATGCATGCGTCAACGGCATCTGGCGATGCGGCTCTCATCACTCGAGCCGCACCCATGCCAATCCGTTGAACTTGAACAATATCCAACGGAAGGAAACCTTGCGGCTGCCTGGCTCACCAAGATTGACCTTGGTGACGGATTTACTGACAAACACGTTCTTGATTTGGGAGCCGGTAACGGTGTCCTTGGAATCGGTGCTGCTTTTCTCGGGGCAAAACATGTCACGATGGTCGAGTGTGATTCATCCACCGTGGACGTTCTTCAACACAATGTTCGAGGGGTTGAAGGTGAGTCCATCTGTACCATCATCAACAGTCGAGTCAATGGATATCCAATCGAACTCGACAAACCTGTTGACATGGCGATCATGAATCCGCCATGGGGTGTCCAAACCTTGCGAGCGGACAGGGCATTTTTCGAGACCCTATTTTCGATGGAGATTCCTCTTATTCACTTCATACACAGCATCGATGCTGAGCATTTGTTGCCACTCGCACACGACAACGGGTATGAGCTTCATTCAATCTATCAGGATGATTTCCGACTACCAGCAGCCTACGCACATCACACAAAAAACAAGTCCTCTACTCGAATTCGATGCTATCGTCTCGAGAAGAAGAATTGATGCAAACCCATGTGAGGGGTTGAAAAGGGAGCAGCGCTCGCATCAAAACAGCACACGTTACCGCTACGTCGGTCGCCTGTGCAGCGAGTTGAAATTATGACGACGAGCCTCGTCACCCCAGGAACAGAGATTGGAACCGTTGGCGAACATCAAGCCGGCGAAGGAACGACCACAGTTGACAACCGTATCATTGCAACAACGACAGGTTACATGCGAATCGATGATGGCCACATCATTGTTGATGCATCAAAATCCATCGTCAATATCGAAATTGGAGATACGGTGCTTTGCCAATTCGAAAAACTGCAAGAAAAAGGTGGAGAAGCACGAATCCTTGCCGTTGAAGGGAAGCAGGGCGATGTGTTACCTCATCAACTCCAAGGCCACTTTCACGTGACTCGAATCGTCGATCGATTCCTTCACACCGTTGCTGATGCCGTCCGTCGACGAGATGTTGCACGAGCGGTTGTGACCGAAGTTTCACCAGTGGTCCGACTCGATTTCCGTGAGCGCGATGATTGCGGCGTACTGCACGCTATTTGCCCATCGTGCGGCAACACGCTTGAAGCCCATGTCAATGGAGACTGGAACGTTGCTTGCCCAAGTTGTGGGTACGAAGGCTATCGCGCTCTTGCAGACAACTTCGGTTCTGGTTGGGCCGAACTTGAGCAAGGGGCTTCAACCCTGAACCTTTCTGGAAAGCGTTGGGGCAAGGAAGCAGAACAACTCTTTGCAAAAGGATCGTCTGGTCGAGCAACCTACATTGCTGCGGATGTTCGAGAGGATGGACGTGAACGCACATACTTCCGATTCGAAGGTCAAGGGCAAGGAGGAGGACGTGGACGAAAGGCTGCTCCTGGCTGCCGTCTTTTTGTTGGTGGCCTACCTCGTGAGATTGACACTGAAAAGCTCCGAGAACTCTTCGGAAAGCATGGCGATATGACCGATTGCATTGTCATGACCGATGATTCCGGTGCCTCGAGAGGATTCGGATTTGTGACGTACACAGACAAGGCACATGCGGATGCAGCCATCAAAGAACTTGATGGACACCGCCTCCATGGACGCCGAATCGGTGTTCGTGATGCAGACAATAAGGAGAAGCGTTCGAAAGGTCCCGCGAAGGGATTGAAACTCTACGTCGGCAACCTTCCATTCGATGCAGATGAGAAAGCGATTACAGCATTCTTTGGAGACAAGGCTACCATCACAGAAATCGTAATTGCGACCGACAAAGGCGGTAAACCGAAAGGATTCGCGTTCGTCTTCATCGATGAGAAAGACAAGGGCGAGGACGTCGTGAAGGCCCTTAACGGACAGGAACTCAACGGTCGACGATTGAAGGTCGACATCTCGCAAGCAGGTGGCAAAAAGAAGGGGCAAGGTGGAAAATCCGCTCGGGAACTCAAGGCCATCGCTGAAGAGAAGCGCAAAAAGCAACGCCGATGAGAGCATTCGCACAAATCAGCCCAGTCCACGGAATTTGGGGACATAAGGCTATCAAGCGGAAGTCAAGACGGGCATCATGGTAGAGAACGATTCTCCTTCTTGGCTCGTTCTTGATGGGTACGAGGACGAACCTGCTGCTTTTGGTGTGCCACCATACGTAGGATTTCACATTCGCTACGTTTGTGGTGTTCTCGAACAGCACTCGATCGACTACACGTACATGACCATCGATCAATGGCGGTTGTATTCTGAACAAGAACGAGAGCAACGCCTTCGAGATTTGGAGGGATTCGTTTGCATCGCAGGTGCTGTTGTTCCTGGTCGATACATTCGTGGAACACCCATATCCCGCAGAGAATCAACTGAATTGATTCGATCCTTGCCCCGAGACATTCCTGCATTGTTCGGTGGGTGGGCCGTTCGTGGCTGGAAGCAACAGGGCTGGCTCCCTCTCCGGTCAAATCTCTTCCTCGCTGTCCAAGATACGGATGCGACCTTGCATAGGTTCCTAAAGACTGGAACATGGAAACACAACCGTCGAACGAGTGAACAATGGACAATGTGGGCCCACCTTGGAGCACAGAGCAAGGCGGTTTTGAAGCATCCTGATTTAGGAACGGAAGAAAAGCGTGGACCTCTTACATACGAAGTTGAGGTCTACCAAGGGTGCGTTCGATTCAAACGTGGGTGCAAGTTTTGCATTGAACCAAAAAAAGGCATACCCATTTGGCGTACGCCCGAGGACATTATCCAAGAGGTCAAGCTGGCGCATGACTCAGGTGTTCAACATGTTCGACTTGGTGGAATGACCGACACCTACACCTACATGGCTGAAGGTGTGAAAGATCTTGAGTATCCAATTCCAAATCCAGAACCAATTGCTAAGCTCCTTCATGGATTACGCGAAGACGAGCGACTGGGTATTCTCCACACCGATAACGGAAACCCATCCATCATCGCAGAGAACATGGAACCTTCAACCGAAATCACCAAAACATTGGTTGAAACACTATCGGACGGAGCAGTTTTGTCGTTTGGTTTGGAATCTGCTGATCCGAATGTGCATGCAGCAAATTGGCTTAATTGCGATGCAAATCAACTCAAATCTGCCCTCCGACTCATCAATCAATACGGGAGAGAAAGAGGTGAACGAGGTCTTCCAAAACTCCTTCCAGGATTGAATTTTATTGCAGGCTTAAACGGTGAGCGTCCCGAAACGTATTCATTGAATCTCAATCTTCTCCGTGATTTACGCAATGAGGGCTTGCTGTTACGACGTATCAACATTCGTCAAGTTGAAGGCGAAGGTTTCCAAGACATTCCAGAAAAGGAATTCAAGCGTTTCAAATCAGCGGTTCGTGATACGATTGACTCACCGCTCCTTCAGGAACTCTTCCCCCTTGGTCACGTTCTCAAAGACGTGCACTGGGAGACTCATGATGGACGAACTCGCTTACCAGTCCACCTCACAGAAGAGCACGTAGGTGAGCATGTGCATGGGCGTGCAGGACTCACTTTTGGTCGTCAAATCGGAGCCTACCCTATCCTCATTGGCGTTCCATATCACATTCCGCTCGAACGTTCTTCCAGCATCATGATCACTGGACATGGCGCTCGTTCAATCACTGGAGTTGAGATCGGATTGGAGATTAATGCAGCAACTGAAAAACAGCTCGAAGCCATTCCGGGCATCGGCAAAAAAGCAGCATGGAACATCGTTTCTGCTCGTGCAAAATTGAAGCGCAAAGAAGAACGACCAAGTATCGAATCGATCTTTGCGTCGGCTAAAGTTCAACTCGATTCAACGATACAGTCCGTATTTGCAGACGAGTAACCTCAAAGAATCTCCTCGATAACCTCGAGCCATGGCGACATGGGTCATCACTGGCGCAAACCGGGGCTTAGGGCTTGAATTTACCAAACAATTGCTTGCTGATGGACACACAATCATCGCTGGTGTGAGAAATCCTGAAGCAATGAATTTTCATCATGAACAGATGATTGTGTATCAACTCGATGTCGCTTCGACAACATCGGTTGAAACCTTTGCAAAGAATGTCAAATCGTCTGTTCCATCCATCGATGTGCTCGTGAACAATGCAGGGCAAATGGACGGACGATGGCAGTCCTTGGAAGCGGTCGATCCAGACCTCTCTCTCGAAGTTCTCAATGTCAACACCATTGGCCCTCTTCGCGTTTCACAAGCCCTGTGGCCGCTTCTCCAAAGTGAGAAACCAACGAAAGTAGCCAACATTTCCAGCCTCATGGGCTCGATTGATGATTGTATGAGCGGAAGGTCCTATGCGTACCGAACGAGCAAAACTGGACTGAACATGATTACCAAAATCCTCGCAGTTGAAGGGCAACCAGACAACATAACAGTGACATCGTATCACCCAGGTTGGGCAAAAACCGACATGGGTGGAGAACGTGCACCAGTTCCTGCATCTGTTTCTGTTGAGGGCCTCATCGGATTGATTGAACAACAAACGGCTGAGCGGTCCGGACGATTTTTTGAGTATACAGGGGAAGAGCTTCCATGGTAGAATCCATTTCAGCACAACTGAAAGACGCTGCATTGCGTCTTTCCGAGGCTTGCAACCGAGGAAAGAATCGGATCCTTAAACACAAGTCAGTAGCACACGTTACCAACCCACTGGATTATGCTTGGGAGTTTCACCAACAATTCATCGACAAATGGAGTGAATTTGGTGCAACGACACTGTTGCTCGGGATGAATCCAGGTCCGTACGGAATGGCGCAAACCGGCGTCCCATTCGGGGCGACCGCTATGGCACGCGACATACTTCAAATCGAAGAACGAGATGTACAGACACCCCTAGGCGCCCATCCAAAACGCCCGATCGAAGGTTTGTCGATGGAACGTCAAGAAGTCTCAGGAACACGATTCTGGTCGATGTTATACGACCACTATGGATCGTCTGAGGCCATTTTTTCCAACATTTTTGTCGTCAACCATTGCCCTCTCCTCATCCTAGGCGAGACTGGGCGAAATGTGACGCCTGTTGATCTTCCAAAATCAACCATTGAACCGATTTTGAAAGCCTGTGACCGACATCTGAAATCCGTTGTTGAGATCATGGGAATTGAGGCTGTTGTTGGCGTCGGTAACTACGCAAAGAAGCGTGCTCAGTCCGTCCTCACCGACATTCCGATCGATGCCATGTGGCATCCAAGTCCAGCCTCCCCACTTGCAAATCGAAACGGTGGCGCAGACTGGAGAGCCAATGCCATTTCGAAAATCCCCTAACCATGGAGAGTAGGGGATGAAATTAAGTGTGGCAATGCACACCATGGGCTATGCAACAACAACTTGCGTGGGAACGACAGCCAAACGACCGCCAATGGGAGAAGCCAGAGGGAGACGACCCTCGAACGCTTTACCAAATGCTCATGACGAGCGCAGAACGATTCAGCAGCCATCCTTGCTTTGGCTACATTCCAGGACCAGGCATGCCTCGTGTCCACTTGACCTACCAAGAGTTTGGAGACCTCGCAACTGCAGTTGGCAAGCAACTACGCGATGTTGGAGTTAACGCTGGTGATCGAGTCGCCATGATTCTCAACAATTCGGTTGAGTGGGCGGCGCTCTCATACGGAGCAAACGCACTCGGCGCAGCCTACACTGCCATGTACACACATCAGCACGGTGCTGAATGGGCCTACAT
>CEUM01060730.1_pt1 | contig 63414 bp, 45 predicted proteins | sample 356421 | NCBI WGS metagenome assembly CEUM01 (sample SAMEA2622716, study PRJEB7988) | marine metagenome | biome: marine biome (ENVO:00000447); feature: surface water layer (ENVO:00002042); material: "saline water (ENVO:00002010), including plankton (ENVO:xxxxxxxx)" | depth 5 m
CGTGAACACGCGCGCGCGCACACACGATCGGTACGAAAGCATCACCCGGACGCCCCGCGCGAGGCATCTTTGCGCATGGGGTTATATCCGTCGATGTGAAGTCTTGACTGATCGCGGAATATTGCTGGTTGAAAACTTTCTTTCCATCCCCAAGTCGCGCGTGCCGGTCTCCGGAGGCGCGACTTAATTTCTGTAGCCGCGATGACTCAACGCGGCCTTCTTCACGTCGAATCGCGAAACTCGTACGCGCGCGTTCGCGCGAGGGAGGACGAGAGACGCGCGACGTGCGCGCGCGGAAGATTGATGGGATGTGATTGTGAACGCATGCATGCATGCATGCATGCATGCATGCATGAATGGATGAGATGCATGCATGAATGAAACGATGACGCGCGCGGTCGTTCGCGCGCGAACGCCGCGTTTTTTTTCGTCGCGTCGTCGTTCGCGCGCGAGAACGAACGAGACCGAACCGACCGCGCGCGATGAGATGAGATGAAATGAAATGAAGTGAAATGAAGCAAAAAGTGCACAAAGTGCCGCCGTCATTCGCGCGCGCGTTCGATGAGCCTCCGAGCGTCGTGGACGTCGTCATCGTCGCGTTCGCGCGTGGGATTCGCGCGACGACGGTATCGGTCGTCGTCGTCGCGACGCGTCGCGCGAAGGGGACGTGTAGGCGACGAGGACGAGGCCGACGACGAGCTCGAACGACGTCGGGTCGCGTTCATCGATGACGACGACGATGACGATGCGTGTCGAGCGACGACGACGGTTCGAACGATGTCGCGCGCGTCGGCGATGGCGCGCGCGTTATCCGCGTCCGCGCGAGGGATCGCGTACGACGTGGAGACGCGAGACGCTCGGGGAGGGGGGGTGGATGTGGATTGCGCGGTGACGAGCTCGGGACGCGACGTCGGCGACGGGACGCCGACGGTGTCGTTCGGAACGTCGTCGTCGACGCGTGGGAACGATGGCGAGGAGGAGGAGGAGTGGACGTTTTGGATCTCGTCGATCGGGACGACGCGATCGAGGAAACGACCGGCGGTGGCGTTGACGCCGGAGACGCCGGGGCGAGGGGGCGCGGCGGCGCCGACGTATCCGCGAGGCGCGCGCGAGGCGATTCGAGAACGCGCGGAGCGCGCGTTCGACGGTGAGAGGAACGATTTCGAAGTACGACGGGGGAGATTGGTGCCGTGCGAGGCGGACGAGGAGGGGGCGGTGGCGTTCGATGGTGTCGAGGAGCTCGACGAAGACGAAGACGAAGACAAAGACGAGCCGACGACGTCGACGGATGATTCATCATCCTTCGTGCGCGTCGTCCTCGAGGACGATCCCGTGAGCGGTTACGAGGCGTGGGAAAAGGTGTTCACGCACGCGGCGTGCGTCGGATTATCCATGGACGCCTTGCTCGACCACTTGGTGAAGAACGCCATGCACAGAACGGGCGCCAGACGCGCAACCACGCCGACGACGGACGCCGCGCCGTCCGCGACCGATCCCGCATCGTCACCGCGCATGCGCGTGTACGTCCTCTTCGGTGGATCACCGTCGTCCGGGTACACGGGACGACAACTGTACCTGACGCTTCGAAACATTCCCACCATCGACGCGACGCCCGTGTTGGTGTCCCGCGCGCCGCCGCCGCACCGTCGACTGGCCGACGCCCTCGCGTGGCGATTACCCTACGCTTGGGCCGTGGACCCGAATCAATGGTCCGAGACCGACGCTTTACCCCCTCGAGATCCAGATTTGGGTCGATTCTCCACGCCCAGACGCGTGCGCGCGGATTTAGAAAAGTATCTCTGGATATCGCCGTCGAGCGACGACGACGCGCTCGCGTTCGAAGCGCGACCGCGCGCGTCTCGCCTGGGCGCGCTCCTCTCCCTCGCCGCGTCCGAGGGCGCCATCGTCTTCAACGCCACACGAGGTGCCGGTCCCTCGTTCACCGACGGTTCTTTACAACAACTCTGCGTCTCCTCGGGCGTCGCGTACGCCGGGTGCGGCGCGCTCGCGTCTCGCGTGTGCGCCGACGCCGTCGCCGCGAGCAAAGCGCTCGCGCACTTGCGCGCCGAGGGCATCGGGTGCCTGAACAAACGATTCGTTCCCTCGGCCACGCTCGCGTCGCAGACGATGGAGGAGAGCGGATGGGGCGGGCGCGCGCGAACCGAACGCGCGAAGAGATTATGGTTGGACATCGTCGGCTCGCTCGGCGGCGCGAACGCGACGCCGCGAGGCGTGCGCGTGAAACCGGTGATGAAACACGCGGAACGAACGACGCGACCGCCGGTCGCTCGATTGATGGATGAGAATGATCTGTTTGCGTACGTCCAGCGCGTCGGCGGTGGGTCGACGTCGGCGGCGCCTTCATCTTCGTCTTCGGCGGCTCGTAACGGGTATCTCTTTGAACCGTTTTTCGAAGTCGCGCGCGCGACGACGACGACGACGACGAGCGGTGCGAAAGAGCTCGTCCTCGACGATTCGACGTCGAAATCTCGGTGGGTTGAAGTCCTCGTGACGGTGTTCGGGGAAAAACCCGGCTCGTTGGTCGCGTTCGCGCCGAGCGTGCGAACGCGCGGCGGCGGCGAGACGCGATTCGCGATGGATCGCGCGGGGACGGTGCTCTCGGCGCGCGTCTCGTCCGACGTTCGCGATCGCGCGCGACGCGTCGCCGACGCGTTACAGATTGAAGGTTTTGCCGCCATCAACGCCTTCGTCAACGTCGATAACGGTGAGATGATCGTCGTCGACGTCGACACCGTTCCGCCGATGACGTCTTCGCGCGCCGACGTCTTCGCGCAGGCGCTCGCCGAGGATCCTCCCATCGACGCGGAAACCTTTTGCGCGCGCGCGCTGAGTTTCGCGCTCGTTCGTAGATTTAGGTGAGCGGATCTGTTCGGTTCGGTTATGTTCGACTAAACGTGTAAACGTGTAAAGAAAAAACGCTCGCGTAGCTGAGTTTGGCGGAACGCCTCGTCATTCGGAATCGAGTTCCGGCGCTATTTCGCCCTCCTCCAATTCGCTCGACGTCACCGACTCTTTATCGAGCGGCGTCGTCGGACTGTCCATCTTCCCCGCATTCGATCGTGCTCTCGGCGATCCGAGCGTCGGGGGCGTCGGTGGACACTCGAGCTCGGCTTTGGACGGTAACTCGGTCTCCGCGAAGACTCGGCGCAAATCGTCCACGTCGTCGGCGAGCGTCGCGGCGACGACGGCGTTCGCCTCCTCGAATTTTTGACACTGATTCACCGCGAACAGACGCATGAGATGCACGATCTGTGGTCGGAAGTAGACGGTGAAGTTCATCGAGCGAAGCTTGATGAGCTCCTCGAGCGCGTTCATTTGCGCGACGAGCGAAGAGAGCCGCGTGCTCGCCTCGTCCAAATCGGCGCGGCGCTCGACGGTGTCGGTGGACTTGGATTTCTCTCGAACCGCGCTCAATTTCTCGAACCGTTTCTTCGCGACATCGTGCGCGATCCACGTCTCCTCGTGTTCGCGAAGCGACGCCTCGAGCGAGATGGCAAAGGTGTTTTCGCAATCCGCGTTCAATGTCTCGCACGTCTTCGCGAATTCCTTCGCGAAATCGGCGACGGCGCGCGCCTGTTCTCGCACGCGACGCGCCCACTCTCTCGCCGTGTGTTCGAGTTTCATGCTCGATCGTAACTCTTTCGACATCTCCGGACGTTCACTCGCGTCGCTGACGACGCGATCGAGCATGTCTCGCTCTCGCGAGCGCCGAGCGTCCCGAAGGTCGTCGTCCCGAGGTTTATCGCGCTTCTTCTTTCCTTTTCCCTTGGACCCGGTGCCCTCGCTCGTTCCCGCGCGCGAGGCGGCGTCTGCGGCGTCCGCCCAATCTCTCGCGTCGATCAACGCGTTCGCGAGCGTGGCCCGCACGCATCCGACCGCGCACACCAGTTCGGCCAACTGTTCGTCGTGCGCGTACAACTTGTGACAACTCGCGCGAGGCGCGGGAATGGTCGGGGCGGATCTCGGTCGGTCGGAGTTTTCGTCCGCGGCCGCGGCGGCATTTCGGTGATTTCGACGATTGTTTTTACGTCTGCGAGAGGAGGACATGCTGGTGCCCATGGCGTCGAGGGGCATTGTGGAGGCGACGTCTCGTCGCGCCCTCGGATGGACGAGAGAGTCGCGCGCGACGGACTCGAGGAGAAAAAATAAAGCTGTACTAACAACGCGGGAATCTAAAGAGCGATCGCGTCGGTTCAGTTTGCACCGGTGATGCGCGCGCAAATGTCCCGAATGCAAAGCATCTGCGCCTTGGCGTTGGCCCGCATGTACGCGAGCTGATCCAACTGTTGCTCGCGCTCCTCGTCGACGCCCTGCGCGCGCATCGCCGCGACTTGTTCCTCGAACTGTTTGTCCTGTTCCTCCATGGCGATCAAGAAACCATCGACGCTGGCGCTGAAATTATCCACCGTCATGCCCGCCGCTTCGACGCGCTCGACGACGACGCGTTCCTCCGTCGACGCGTCGGACGTCTCGTCCAACTCGTTGAGCCCGGCGACGATGGCGTCGATCACCCCCAATTCCGGCGGCGCGTTCGCTCGTTGGAAACTCTCGAGTAAATATTCAAAGACACCCTTCAGCGCCGCCACGATCTCGGGTTTCTCATCCTTTTGTTCCGCCGTCTGCATCGTCGCCAGCGCCGCCTCGACGACGCCCTCCGTCAACTCGCCGCTCGCCGCCAACTCGTCCACGATGGACTGCGCATCCTCGGGCGATTGCGCGTTCAACACCTTGTAAAAGTTTGCGAAATCGCGCTGCGTCGTCCCGTCCGGCGCCTGGTTCGCCTGATCGAACGCCTCGCGCAGACCGTCGCCGTCGGCGCGACGAGTGACGGTCGTCCCTCGCGCACGACGCGCCCCTCGCGCGCGCGTCGCCACGAACGCGCGTCGCGCGACGGTGACTCGAGAAAACGCTCGAGCGCTCATCCTTCTATCACTCGTCGTCACAGAGCACGAGAGAGAGCGTCTCGAGACGTCGAGGTGCGCGGCGCCCAATGCGTCGAGGTTTTGAGCTCGAAGAGGTTTTCGACGCGTCACATCGAGACCGAAGCGTCGCCATGTCGTTCGCGCGCTCGAACGCGACCGCGAACGCAAAGATCGTCGCGCGCGTCGTCCTCGGACGACGCGCGGAGACGACGACGACGAGGACGAGGACGACGCGCGTCGCGATTCGCGCCAAGGGCAAAAAGGATGACGAGGACGATGAGATCGATCCCGAGGAGATCGAGCTGGACGCCATGGAGCGCATGGAGAAGACGATGGACGCGATCGCGAATGATTTCAGCACCGTGCGCACGGGACGCGCCAACGCCGCGATTCTCGATCGCATCGAGGTTGATTACTACGGCGCGCCGACGCCGCTCAAGACGATCGCCAACGCGAGCGTCCCGGACGCGCAGACGATCACGATTCAACCCTTCGATAAGAGCGCGATCGGTGACATCGAGCGCGCCATCAACGCGTCCGACATCGGTCTGAACCCGATGAACGACGGGAACGTGATTCGATTGAACGTGCCGCCGCTCACCGAGGAGCGACGGAAAGAGCTCGCCAAGCTCGTCAGCAAACTCGGCGAGGACGGCAAGGTGGCGCTCAGAAACGTGCGCAGAGACGCGATGAAATCGTACGACAAGTTAGAGAAGGGCGGTTCGCTCGGCGAGGATCAGATCGCGGCGCTGAAGAAATCCATGGACGACTTGACGGCGTCGTACGTGAAAAAGGTCGAGGAGGCGACGAAGGCCAAGGAGACCGAATTACAACAGGTGTGAGGCGAAGGAGACGTTCGCGAGCGCCGCTGTTTGTTTTAATTTTATTGAGAGTCTTCCACGCGTTTATTTATCCGTTCCCATCGCGCGGCGTCGTCCCGTAGAGTCGTCTCCTCGCCGCCGCGCGCTTTTTTCACTCTTCACGCACAGCGCGACTCGCGCTCGTCCTCGCGTCGTCGCCGTCGACATGTCCGCGCCCGAGCCGACGCCGAGCGACCACGCGGACGAAACCATCGACGCCGCGCTCCCGCCGTTGTTTTGGGACGGCGACGGGGACGAATGGTTGGAGGAATCGTCGCCCGAGTTTGCCGCCCTGCGCGCCATCGTCGAGGACGCGAACCGCGACGCGACGCCCAGGGAGATCGCGGAGCGGTGCAAGGAGAAGGGAAACTCGAGCGTCAAATACGGCGTCGCGAATAAGCTCTACGCGAGGTACGCGGTGGAGCATTACACCGCGGGCTTGGCGGCGGGATGCGACGACGACGCGTTGAACGGGACGCTGTATTGTAACCGAGCGCACGCCGGTTTATTGCTCAAGAACCATCGTAAGGCGCACAGAGACGCGGTTCGAGCGACGGAAATGATTCCTCGAAACGTCAAGGGGTGGTTTCGAGCGGCTAAGGCGGCGTTGGCGTTGGAGATGGTGGACGAGTGCGCGCGGTGTTGCGTCGGCGGGTTGGAAATCGAGGGCGATAATCGAGAGTTAAAGGTGATGCTTCGAGAGGCGAAGCGTTTGGTGGAGAAGAGGGAAAAACAGGCGACATTAGACGCCGAGGAAAAAGTTCGCATTCGCGCGTACGTTGAGACGTTGAAGGCGAAGAAGATTCGACTCGGTCCGGCGACGTTGGGAAGCGGCGAACGGTTTCCGACGGTGGATCCGTCGACGAGCGCGGCGACGTATTGGACGCTCTTCGTCTACCCGGAATCGATGCAAACGGACGTCGTTGAGGCTGCGAGCGAGATATCAACGCTCGGCGAGCACTTGGACGTGTTGTTCAATCCCGCCGGTCCGCCGCTCGAGTGGGACAGTCGCGGGCACTACACCAGGGACTCCGTCGAGGTGTATTGGCAGACGAACGCCGCGGTGCCGTACACGTGGGAACAGGTAGAGACGAAGATGTTGGACGCCGCGGGGGTGTCGAAGCGAGAGGCGGACGACGACACGCGAAAAGAGATTGAAGCCATGGCGAAAGGCGGCGGCAAGGTGGACTCTCGCGACCAGTTCATGCGACGCATCGATCCGAAGATCAAGCTCGGTGACTTGTTCAGGGAGAAGGAATTCGTCATCGCGGGCCATCCCGTGTTGTACATCGTCGCCAAGGGCACTGAGTTCCATCAACAATTTCTCAACGGCGAGTGGGAACTGTGAGGCGGCGTTTTGTCTAGATTTTCGTGTTCGTAATATTACACGGCACGCGCCGTCGCGTCGCCTCCTAATTCTATGACATCGTCTCCGTAATCTTCCGCCTTTGTCCTCGGCACTTTGAGCGTCTTACCCCAAAAAGTCATGAGCGCGCGCGTCTCCGGTTCGCTAGAAATCATCGAGTGCGTTTTGTCGAATTCGCACACCTGCGCCCCGCACCCGTGGTTACGCCTCTCGAGCGCCGCCGCTGTCGCGCGCACGCGCCCCATCGGTGCTTCCTCGTCTCTCGCGCCGCCGAGCAAGAGCACGGGCGTCGGCGCGTCCGCACACGGACCGTATCTCGACTCGCGGTCGGGTTCGAGCAGACTCGCGTACGCCGCCGCGCACGAGCCCAAACGAGAATCCGCCCCGACCATCTGCGTCGCGAGATCCAGCGCCACCGTACCGCCGTCGCTGAAACCAAACACGTGCACGCGATCTAAGCTCCAGCCTCGCGCGTCGCGCATGCGAAGCAATCCACGGCGTATCCTCGCCGACGCGTTCTCGAGCGCGTCCTGTCTCCCCGCGTCGGACGCGCCCTCCTCTTTCGAGAGAAACCATCGACGCATCGGCGCCTCGCGCGCGCCGAGCGCGTTCCCGTACATGTCGAGCGTCCCCCCGAGCGCGACCACGGCCGTGCGGGGCAGATTCAGCGCGCGCCCGAACCTAAGAAAATTCGCTGGGGAATCTAAGTCGCCGTGGAGCAACACGAGCACGTTCTCGCACGCGCTCGCGGACGTCCCCGGCGGGGTCTCGAACGCGAAGTCGACGTCGAAATCATCCGCGCGAGGCGCTCGGCGTTCACTCGGTGGCGTCGAGGCGGACGCTGCGGGCGCTCGAGGTGTCGAGCTCGCTCGAGCCTTCGGAGCGTCGAAAAATCCGCGTCGCATTGTGACGTCTGAATCGACTCTGACGACGTCTCCCTCGAGCGCACGCTTTTGAAAAGCCATCCCTACGCGCCGCAACACCGCTTAAACTTCTTCGTCGACCCGCAGGGACACGGTCGATTCCCCGGAAACGCGCCGCGCATGGCCGCCGCCTCCGCCCGTCTCGCCTCTCTCGACATGGATCCGTCACCTCTCTTCAGCGCCTCGGCCAACGCCTCCGGCGACGTCGGCATCGTATCTAAACCTTTCATTCGACGCGCGATGGCGCGCGTGAGCGCGTGCGCCTTGATCAATTCATCCACCTCTTCGCGCGCTCCCAATTCGCGTCGCCGCGCGAGCGTCGTCTCGTTCGGCGCCTTCATCTCCGCCTCCGTCATGTTATCCGCGATCGCGCGCGCGCGAGTCGCGGGAAACGAAATCTCCGCCGACGTCATCTCGCGCGACTCGGCGTGCGCGCCGCCCTCACCGCTCGCGCGCTCTTTTTCAGCGCGCTCGAGGAGCGCCACGAATTCATTCAACGATAAATCCTCTCGCATCATCGATCGCGCCGCGCCCGAGACGCCTCCCGCGAGCCACGATTTGATGGTATCGAACGTCCCGTACGTTCTCGTCCGCGCGCGCGTCGCCGCGCGCATCGCGAGCGTCCCCTCGAACCCCACGTCGCCGTCGACTGACGATTCCTCGAGCCACCGCGACGCCATCACGACGCGCGCGCGCGGGCCTCGACCGACGCTCGCTCGCCATGCGCGCGCGCGCGCTCGCGAGACGCGCCATCGAGCTCACCTCACACCCTCGCGCGCGCGCCTCAACGCGCGTCTTCACCGCCTTCACCGCCGAATCATCATCACCGTCCGCGTCCGCCGCCGAATCATCATCGACGTCTTTCCCGCGTCCGCGCGTCTACGTCGAGACGTACGGATGCCAGATGAACGCCTCCGACTCGGACGTCGTTCGCGCGTTGCTCCTCGAGCGCGGATTCGACCTCGCGGACGATCTCGTCGACGCGCAGGCGGCGTTGGTGAACACGTGCGCGATTCGCGACGGCGCCGAGTCGCGCGTCTGGACGCGTCTTCGTCAATTAAAGGCGTTAAAGCGCGATCCCAGGGAAAATTTGCGCGCGGTTGGGGTGCTGGGATGCATGGCGGAGCGATTGAAAGGGAAACTGTTGGAGACGGACGGATTGGCGGACGTCGTGTGCGGACCGGACGCGTACAGGGATTTACCGCGATTATTGGGACGCTTCGTCGGCGAAGACGCGAGGGGACGGGACGAGGACGAGGAGATCGCGGATGAGGATCGCATGAACGTGCAATTGAGCATGGATGAGACGTACGCGGACGTGACGCCGGTGCGAAGGGATAAAGGGTCGGTGTCGGCGTACGTGAGCGTGATGCGAGGATGCGACAATATGTGCGCGTTTTGCGTGGTGCCGTTTACGCGAGGACGCGAACGGTCGAGACCGATGACGTCCGTCGTGGACGAAGCGCGACGATTGATCGCGGAGGGTGTGAGAGAGATCACGCTCTTGGGTCAAAACGTGAATTCGTACGCGGATAAGAGCGAGACGGACGGCGAGAAGACGGCGAAAAAGACGACATCCGCCGCCGACGCCTTCGCCGCGTACGCCGAGGGATTCACCTCCGTCTACGCGCCGAAACGCGAGGGCGCGAACACGTTCGCTGATCTCCTCGCCGCCGTCGCCGCCATCGACGTCGAGTGTCGCGTGCGTTTCACGTCACCGCATCCGAAGGATTTCCCCGACGACGTCTTGCGCGTCGTCGCCGAGACGCCAAACGTCTGTAAACAGTTGCACGTCCCCGCGCAGAGCGGCTCGACGACGACGCTCGAGCGCATGCGACGTGGGTACACGCGAGAGGCGTACGACCGTCTCATTCAACGCATACGCGCGATGATGCCGCACGTCGCCCTGTCGAGCGATTTCATCAGTGGATTTTGCGGCGAGACGGAGGATGAGCACGCGGCGACGCTCGATTTACTCGAAAGCGTCGAGTACGAACAGGCGTTTATGTTTCATTACTCGAGACGCGATAAGACGCGCGCGGCGAGACATTTTGAGGACGACGTTCCGGAAGAGACGAAGAAGCGTCGTTTGGCCGAGGTGATCGAGACGTTTCGACGACGGGCGAGTCTCGTCAACGCGCGCGAGCGCGGTCGGACGCACTTGGTGTTGATCGAGGGACCGAGCGCGAAGAATCCAGAGACGCGGATGCGCGGACGGTCGGATACGGGGAAACGCGTCATCGTTCGAGGGAAATTCGTGAAGAAGTGCGCGTTCGGAGCGAGCGAGGAGGAGGTGGAGATGGTGCCGGGAATGTACGTCGCGGCGAGAGTGACGGAGACGGGATCGTCGAGTCTCGTCGCCGATCCCGTGGGCGCGACGACGGCGAGGGCGTTTTACGAGAGGCACGACGGCGCGGCGTGGTTCGTCGACGTAGATTTGTAGTAGTGGTAAATCGTATCGATTCATTCGTGTTCTTTCGGGAGAGTCGAGAAAGACGTCAACAGATGACGTCGACGCCGAGCGACGTCAAAAACGCCGTCGCCTCGTCGATCTCCGCCGCGCTCGGCGTATTCATTCCCGCGAGTTTGTACGCGAACCCCATGCGTTCGAATTTGTACTCCCCGAATCGATGATACGGCAGTAATTCAACCCCTCGCACGCACGCGTGCGCCTTGGACAATTCGGCCAGCGCTCTCAAATCGTCCTCCCCGTTCGTCGCGTACTCGACGAAGCGTTCCGATCGATCCGTCATGAGCACGAATCGTAACCACGTCTCGACACCGTGCGCGTCGAGCGCGCGCAAAAACGCGCGCATCGTCCGGTACTCCTCGTTCGTTTTCACGCCCGTGATCCGACGGTACTTGACGGGATCCACCGACTTCACGCACAAAAGCGCGAGATCAATCTCCGGGAGAACGCGTCGCCACGCGTCTTCGTCCCCGGCGGCGGCGGTGTCGACGCAGGTGGTCAATCCCAATGTTTTCGCCCCTCGCGCGATCGCCTCCACGAACGAAGGCTGTAACATGCACTCCCCGCCCGACACGGTCACGCCTCCGCCCGACCGCGCGTAGTATCGCAGGTTTCGCTTCAAAATCGAGAGAATCGCGCGCGCCGTCGTCGACGCGCCCGCGCGCGCGTCTCTCGATTGCGAATCGACGTTGCAACAAAACGCGCACCGTTTCTCGCATCCCTGCGCGAAGACGACGCACCGAATCCCGTATCCATCGACGGCGGTGAACGTCTCGATGGAGTGCACGCGTCCCCGCGCGTCATCGACGACGTCCTCGACGTCGCGCGTCGGCGCGTCGGCGCCGCCGCCTCGAAGCGACAGATGAGACATCTCCGGCGGACACGTCGGCGTCGGCGGCGCGACGCGCGTCGCGCACCGACGCGCGGTACAAAACCCCGGTCGCGGGTTTCTGCGCGGCGTCGCCGTCGCGGAGAGCGTCGTCGTCGGCGACGCGGGCGCGTCCTCGGCGGCGGTGGTGGACGTCTTGGTGGACATCGGAAAGTGACGATTCACATTCCGAGACCACGACGCGTCACTCGCCGACGCCGATGCCGACGCCGACGATCGACCGCGACGAATCGCCGACCGACGCGGTGGAGGCGTTCATCGCCGCCAACGTCTCTCCCTGTGACACCGCGCCGACGCTCGCGGAACCGACGGACAAGACGACGAAGACGCACGAGGAATGTCTTCGTCTGTTCGCGCTCGAACGCCGGCGCGGGGGCGTGTACGCCGTGGACGGGACGACGCCGTCGCGCGCGACGTCGCACGACGCGGGGTATCTCATCTCGCCCGCCGTCGATGACGTGTGCGTCGGGTTGCAAGCGAACGAACCGTTGGTTCGGTGCGTCAAACCTCTGGGAGGAACGCGCGTCGTCGCGACGGCGTTGGAGGAACGAGGCGAGACGTTGAACGAACGCGTGAAGACGTTTTTTGATGAATGGGTGACGACGCATAACGACGCGGTGTTCGAGTGTTACACGCCGGAGATGCGCACGGTGCGAAAGGCGCATCTGTTGCTCGGGTTACCGGACGCGTACGGTCGAGGACGACTCATCGGAGATTACAGACGGGTCGCGTTGTTCGGCGTCGACGCGTTGACGGCGCGAAAGAGGAAGGATAAGGAGGCGATCGCTCCGGTGAGCGAGGAGACGATTCGTCATCGATTCGAGGTGTCGCAACAGATCAAGGCGTTGGATCGATTGAAGCGTATGGCGGCGATGTACGGATTCGACGTCGGCGCGCCGGCGAAGACGGCCAAGGAATGCGTGCAGTGGACGTACTTTGGCTATCTCGCCGCGGTGAAGGAAAACGACGGCGCGGCCATCTCTCTCGGTCGCGTCGACGCGTTCTTCGACGTGTACATCGAGAGAGATTTCGAATCGGGCGTTTTGACGGATGAATCGCAGGCGCAAGAGCTGATAGACGCCTTCGTGCTGAAACTTCGTTTGGTCCGGCATTTGCGTCCGAAGAGTTACGCCCAACTCTTCGCCGGAGATCCGTCGTGGATCACGAATTGCGTCGGTGGCATGACGCTCGACGGCGAGAAATCGTTGGTGACGAAGACGTCGTGGCGATTCTTACAGACGCTGCGCAATCTCGGTCCCGCGCCCGAACCGAACATGACGGTGCTGTGGAGCGAGAGTTTACCCGACGCGTTTCGCGAGTTCGCCACGGAAATCAGCATCGAATCGAGTTCGATTCAATTCATCTCGGACGATTCGCTTCGCGAAAAGTTTTGCAGCGCAGACGTCGGCATCAGCTGTTGCGTCAGCGGCATGGAGCTCGGCAAGACGATGCAATACTTTGGCGCGCGCGCGAACGCGCCCAAGTTGCTCCTGTACGCCATCAACAACGGTCGCGATGAAATAACGGGCGCGCAAGTCGCGCCACCCTTCTTCGACGACGCGCTCGAGGGCGCGCTCCGATACGACCAAGTCATGGAACGATTCAACGTTTACCTCAAGTGGCTCAGCGAGCTGTACGTTCGCACGATGAACGTCATACACTACTGTCACGATCGATTCAACTACGAAGCCATCTTCTTCGCGCTCATGGACACCGAGCCCAGACGTCTCATGGCGTTCGGTATCGCGGGCCTGAGCGTCGTCGCCGATTCGCTCAGCGCCATCAAACACGCCGCCGTCAAAGTCGTTCGCGACGACAAGACTGGATTGTCCACCGCGTTCGAGATCGACGGCGAGTACCCGTGTTTTGGAAACGACATCGACTCGGTCGACGAAATCGCCGCCGAGGTGTGCGACCGCTTCATCACGTGTTTACGCGCGACGCGCGCGCACAGAGACGCCGAACATACGCTCAGCATTCTGACGATCACGTCCAACGTCATGTACGGCAAAGCCACCGGGGCGACGCCCGACGGTCGGAAACTCGGCGAAGCTTTCGCGCCTGGCGCGAATCCCATGCACAATCGCGACAAGAGCGGCGCGTTGTCGTCGCTGAATTCTGTCGCGAAGATTCCGTACTCGTCGTGTTTAGACGGCGTCAGCAACACGTTTTCCATCACGGCGCCGAGTCTCGGCAAGACGAAGCAATCGCAAGCGCTGAATCTCGCGGCGTTACTGGACGGTTACATGCACAGAGGAGCCATGCACATCAACGTCAACTGCGTCGATAGAAGCGTCCTTTTGGACGCCATGGCGCATCCCGAGAACCATCCTACGCTTACAATTCGCGTCAGCGGCTACGCCGTCAATTTCATCAAGCTGTCGCGCGAGCATCAGGAGGAGGTCATCGCGAGAACGTTTCACGCGTCGCTGTGAGTCTCGTCGTTACAAGTCTTCAAGATTTCTACGTCTACAAGCATTCGTTCGTTTTTCCGCGCGACACAACATTCAATGTCACCCATTCTTTCTTTGAATTTGAGTCATCCAAATAACAACGATCCCGCGAACTCTTCGTTACCCCCCGTCGCCTCGAGCGCCTCGACGACTTGTTTTCGAGTAAATCCGAGCGTCATCAGGCGTTCAATTTTCCCTTCGTCGGGCGCGGACCCGGAAGACGCCGCCGGCGGCGCGGAAGACGTCGACGCGGGCGCGGAAGACGTCGGCGCGGAAGACGTCGGCGCGGGCGTCTCCGCCGGAGTCGCACCGAATGACGTCTTCCCAATCTCCGATTCGCTCAAAAAAGGTAGATCCACACCCACCGATCCGATCACGAGCTTATTCTTCGGTAAATCGACGCAACACTGATGTCGACGCAACATGTCCAAACCGAAGATGAAATCGATATCCTGTTCCTTTTCCAAAACCGTGATCATCACCGGCATAAACTGCGTCCCAACCTTGAGCGGCGCCTGATGAATCCTCCCTACGATTTTCTGCGTCCCCACCCCTTTCGCCTCGCCGACGAACCGTTCATCAATGAGCCGTTCCAATCCGCACCGTCTCGCGCACCCCGCCGACATGATGGACATCTGCGCCCCGCTATCGACGAACGCCTTGAGCGCGATCCCATTCACCTCCACGTTCACGTACAGCATCACCACCTGCGCAAACACCTCCGGGGTCTCATCCATCGCCAACGCCAGATTATGCTCGACGTTTTCTCGTCGAATGCGTTCTTCGATTTTCCTCTGCGCCTCGACGTCGAACGGATCCGCGTTCATGAGCGCCAATTCCTCCATCCGTCTCGCTCGCATCGCCTCCTCTCTCGCCCGCATCTCCATCATCCGTCCTTGAAACGCGTCCACGTCGTCTCGATCGATCGCGTTCGCGAGTTCCGGATCTCCCGCGCGCAGACGACGCAACGCCTCCGCGTCGTCTCGAAGCGACCGCATCATCGCTCGAGGATCATTCGCGCGTCCATCGGCGTTCACCGCGCGCGCGTTCGCGGTATCATTCACCGGGACGTTCGAACGTGTATTTCTCATCGCCTCCTCGGTCACGACGCGCAGAACATCGTCCTGCGCGACACCATTCGCGCGTAAACTTTGGTCGTCGCGTAAGATTTGGCCATCCTTCGTGACGACCCCTTCGAGCGCGATGTTCGGATCTCCGTCCATCTCGCACGCCACCGCCGCTTTGAGATCGGCGACCGCGGCGTCATCGCACGTTTCCACGGTCACGACGACGTCCACGGCGTCGACGACGACGGTGACGCGCATGATTCGATGAATTGTGAGGATGCATGTATTTTGCAATATTGTTCCATACGCGGTACTGCGACGCGCGCGACGCGATCGCGGTGGTGAATATCGCGCGGACGGTGTCGTGAATTATACGTTCGTCGTCTTCGGAGCGCGCGGACGTCGTTGGACTCACCATCTCGCGCCGACGAGCTCGGGATGAAACGCGTCTCTGGCGGCGTCGACGACGGTTTCGGCGAGCGCGGCGGCGTGGTCGGCGTGGGCGCGCCACGCGCGCGCGGTCGCGGTCGGTGGACGGTGAAGTCGAAGGAATTTTTTAGCGTCGTCGATGACCCTTCGTCGAGACTTGCCGAGTTCGGCGTCGGCGATGAGTCGATGGAATCTGGCGAGGACGAAGGCGAAATCGTCGTCTTCGGCGGTTGAGGCGGCGGACGGACGCCGCGCGTCGTCGAGGACGGTTCGAAGCGCCTGAAGCGCGGTTCTGGACGCGCGCAATGGATCATCATCGCGCGGTGACGACGCATCCGGACGAGGGATGACGACGGCGACGGCGCGTTCGCCTCGACGCGAGAGTTGTCTCGCCGTCTCGCACGCGACGGATTCGAGCGCGGCGTCGAATCCCAAGACGGCGACGACGACGGGGACGTCGAACGTGCGCGCGGGGTCTCCGTCGAGACCGGCGGCGCGGCGAAACGCGCGCACGCACCGCGTCGCGCACTCGCGCGCGCGCGTCGACACATTCGAGACGAGAAGTACCGTTTCGTCTACCCTCGGACGATCGAGCGCGAATCTCGCGCATCGCGGGATGCGCGAGCGCGCGCGCGCGCGAGGGCGCGACGGAAACGATGGATAAAAATACGACGCATCGAACGAGCGCGGTGCGCGGACGTCATCGTTCACCGCGAGACGGACGCACGCGAAAACATCCATCAGTCGCGAGATCTCGGCGAGATCTCGGCACCTCAGACGCGAAGCTCGATGCGGTCGCGTTGTCAGTCGACGATGCGCGCGCGGGGAGCGAGGTCGCGGTGGCGATGAAATCATTCGACGCGTTGACGGCGGCCGAGCGCGCGCACGCGTTTTGTGAGGATGATGACGTCGCGCGCGCGACGTTCGTGGCGCTGGTGGAGGAAGTGCACGCGCGGGAAAACGGCGGTGGGAGCGCGACGAGAACGTCGCGCAGGCGACAGCGGACGGATGAGAGCGCGTGGAGATGTGCGATGGATTGCATGAGCGCGTGCGCGGGGTGTTTGGAGGTGGGGTTGGCGCTGAGGAGGGAGATGGATGAAGAGGCGGCGAGAACGTCGGCGTGGTCGGCGGAGACGTGGGGGAGATTTGATTTTGAACGTCTTGAGCGTGGGTTCGACGTGTATTCGTGCGAGGATAGGATTCAAGATGAGTACACGCGCAGGTGTGCGCTGCAGAACGCGCTGCGGGAGATTATGTTGGCGCCAGGACCGCTGCGAGAGGGGAGAATCTACAAGGCGGGTTCGGACGCGTTCAACGCCTGTTTCGACGCGGGCACGTCGGACGATGGGGACGAGGACGCGCGCGTACTGATGGAAGAGATCTGGACGACGCCGTGTGGGAGTTTTCCGGGCGTGTTCGCCATGTTGGCGGACAGCAGTTCGAAGACGCGGAAAAAGGCGAGAGCGCTGCTGACGGAACGCGAGGCGGGCGCCGACGGAACGAAAGTAGTACGGAGCGTTCGCGCGGAGAACGCGCGACGGGAATTGGTGGAAGACGTCTTGGGGTTTTGGATCGAGTGTTTAGCGATCGCGCAGATGAATCGCGAGTCGGGAACTCGGATCACGGGCGAGGAACCGCGGAACGAATTCTCGGATGACGCGAGCGCGCGCGAGCCGGATGAAAACAGAATGTGGTTCGCATTGGCGTACACGTTCGAGATGTGCGATAACGCGATCGTTCGAGACGTGATCGGGATGTATCCTGTCTTGCTCAGGGTCACGGCGTGCGCGATCGCGCGCGCGAACGACGACGCGAACGTCGTCCTCAGTCGAAACGCGTCCGAGGTGATGCAGCAAATCCTCTTCGCGTCGCCGAAGGGACCCATCGCGGCGAAATCGTTTTGGCGCCGCATGGCGGTGCGCCCGGAAACGTTTATCAACGACGTGTATGAGGCTGCGCGACTCGTCAAGGGCATCGACGAGGCGCAGCGCGTCGCTCTGAATATTCTTAAACTCGTCTACATGTTACTCCTCACTGGCGACGCGGTGAGCGCGAGAAAAATCATGGAGATCTTGGTGGCTGAGGTACCGCAAGCATCGTACATGTTTTCACCGCTGATACAGTGGGAGAGCAGGCTCATGGGTTGCGACGCCGTCAAGGCGCAGTACTCTGAAATCGGCGTGGACGACGCCGTGTTGACTCTGAGCGATTGGAACGAACGCATCGGAACGGATATGATCAAGAGCTTACAATCCGACGACGATGTCTCGCCCGAGGTGTGCGAGGCGCGCGAAAAGTTGAGCATCACGTTCATGTCGACGATGGGGTACATAATTTGTGCGGACGCGATCGCCATCAGCGCCCTCGCGGATCCTGCATTTTTTGATTTTACGTTGGAGCAGTGGGCGAGAGAGCATCGCATCAAGGGCGACAACGCGCTCGGCGAGCTGCACATGAAGATTTTAAAGACGCTGCGAACGACGAAACGATGGAAAGTGAACACGCGTGTATGGAAATACGCGCTGGGGTTCGATAGGATGTCGCCGATCAACTCGAACGGCGTCGGGAATTGTCTCGACGAGTACGTGGGAGCGGTCATGTACGCCATGGGACTTATCGCGCCGTTCGCGCGAGAAGATCAGTCAAAACCACCGCTACAAGTCCAGTACAACTACGTCGAGATCACCGAAGGAAATCAGGAGAACGCGAACGCGCTACGCCAAATTCTTAGCAAGTGCAGCGAGTGGTTCTTCAAATCTTTACTCACATGTCCCATCGAGTTGACGAGTACGCCGCCGTTGGAGCGCTCCAACGACGAGCCGAAATGCACCGAAGGCGCCGTGATGTGCATCTTGTCACAAAGGCAAAGCTTAGTTTCAATCGCGGGTGAGGTTTTGAAAAAGCATTACGGTGCCGATAGCAAGGAGCAGTGTTACAAACAAATGTTCCAAGATTTGCAACAGACCGCCGTACCGAAGGCGGTGCTCGGCGCCATTTACTGTGCGCTGAAAGATGTCAAACGAATGCCGACGAATACTCCGGAAGGCGTGGATGAATTCTTACGCTCTGCGAGCTCCCCGATTTTACAAACACACCAGATTATCAATGCCATCGATAGCGATGATAAAGAACGCCTGATGGCGTTTAGTTGGTACTTTTCAAAGGTCGCGATTTCATCGGTGGGCATCTTCGAAGTCATGTCTGCTCACGGTCTGAAATGCACGCTCTCTGAACACGAAAATCTGTATAAAATGTTGGTTTTCTTGAGAATGTATTGGACCGCTATCAAGGAGCGGAAACAAGACGGAGATTTCGATAAAGAAAAGCCGTTGAACATTTTACAAAATCTGTTGGCGTGGGAGCCGGCCAAGTTCGTGTCATCGAAAGAAGACATCGACGAAGTCTGGGTGAGCGCTATAGATCTACTCGCAAAGGAGTTCACCGATTCCCCGAGCAGTGCGAGAATCATGAATGAATTGCGCGACCGCGTGCAACACTTGTTGAGTGCAGACGGAGTGAACGCGCTTAGCCAAACGGTGAGAAGTAAGCTCGCCAACACGTTCTCGGTCGTATTGACGGACATGGATATTGATGAGGTGCGCGTGGAGGAGGAGAAAGAGGAGGAGGAAGGGGGAGAAGGAGTGATCGAATTACCTGATGACGTCGACGATGAACCGATGACCGAGAAGGTGCCGCCCGCACCGACGGCAAGAAGAAACGACGATCCGAGCTGGTTGTTGGGAACTGACAAGAAAAAAAGGAAAATGACGAAGCGGGGAGTCGAGATTCGACTAGAATCTGCGATAAACAAGGCAAAACGGACGGTTGCGGAGGCACGAACGACGACTGGCGGGAATCGCAAGCAAGAGAAACCTCAAGGGACGTACAACAAAGATACGAGAAAGAAGGTGGCGCCCATGGCAGAGGTGGACGTTCCAAACGTCAACCCATTAGCCGAGCACCTTGTCCCGAGGAAGCAACCGACCGGCGTACCAGTCATTAGGAAGGGAGTCGTCAAGGGCGCCCAAAAATCGACCACGGTTGAAGTTCCACCGCCACCCGCCGCGGTTTCGTCTGCTGCATCTGCGAAGGTCAACGCGCAAGGCTCGAAGTTTTGGGGCAAACGTCCATTGAATTCGTCTTCTTCCGCCGCTCCTGCGGCGGCGTCGCGACCAATATCGGTGCCTGCGAGACAAGCGTTTAAGGTTCCCGGTGCTCGTCGCCAAATGTACCGTCCCGAGGACATAATCCGAAACATGCTGTGTCTCACGGTTGACCGACTCAATCGCGACGAGGTGCAAACCGACTTTGTGGATATGAACCTCGTCGAGATGAACACGCACTTGGAAGATCGTCCACCCACAGTGTTCCATGGCCCGCAAGAGTATAAAGATCACTTCGTGCCTCTCATCGTAGCTGAACTTCGTTCCGATATCAAACGCGCTTTGGGTGCGAGCGATCTCGTCGCCGAGGAGGTTCGAGTCATGAGCACGCAAATCGAGGTGGATACACTTTCTACAGTCAGTTTCAAACTCAACGATGAATCCAAAAAGCCATTCAGATCTGATGATTTCGTCATGATTGAGCCGATCGTTTCCGCCGATGCGTTTACGATGTCGCAAGACGACGAGTTGAGTCTCTCTAGAAAGCAAAAACAAAAGAGTTACATTTTCGGGTGGGTGGAATCGGTTCCAAGCGTACACAACGATCAAGCGCTCGTGATAAAGACGTTTTTCGGCGGTAAGGGCGGGACTCTGCGTTTGGGCGAGATTCAGAAGACGTTGCAGAGAAAGAATGCTCGATTCGGCGTCAAGCGTCTATTGGAACTGACGACGGTGCTCCGAGAACTTCGAGCAGTCACGAATATGGACGGCAACATGTTCAAAAGGATTCGCGAGGCTCCTCGGACATTCGGGCCCATGTACCCGGATCAACCGATCGGGATACGTCCGAGGGCATACAAGGCGATCAAGTCTTCTTTGAACGCGGAACAACTCAAAGCGGTCGTCGGTACGTGCGCGAGGCAGTTCATCACGACTACGGAAGAGCGCGAAGCTCCCGTGCTCATCGTCGGGCCTCCCGGAACCGGCAAGACACATCTCATAGTGAACATAGTCGCGGCTTTATTGAACGGCGAAGACTTCGACGGGAATCCGACGCAAAAGAGAATAATTTGCGCCACGCAGAGCAACAATGCCGTGGATGAAATCGTCACTCGACTCGTCGATGGGTCGCCGCAGATGGGTTCACGATTGAACGCGCTGTTGAAAGGGGTGAATGTCGTCCGAATCGGATCGGATGACAAGATCAAAGAAGGCTCAGCGTCGGCGAGACGCCACGTTCGTCGACTTCTCCTCGATGGGGGCGTCGACATCGATGAAATGGAGGAAAACGTGTACGCTCGAAACAGCGGATACTACAAAAACCAACTCAACGAAATAAAAGACAAGCGAAACAAAATCGAAAAGCGACTCGCTGATGAGACGAGACGCGTACAGTCGAGGTCGAGATCGTATACCGGCTTGCCGGGAAGCGTACAAGTACCAAACACGAGTCCGGAACTCGAGCGCATGCGGAACTCAAGGCAAGAGATGTTTCAACTTCAAGACGAGATCGAGAAAAAGTTTAGAGACAAACTTAAAGAGGAGGGTCGCTCCGGGGGCTCGGTCGTACCATCGACGCCCTTCGACCGAGTCATCAATCAAGCGAACGTCGTGTGCGGGACGCTCTCTTCCATGGCTCATCTTGCGAAGAAGCAATCGTCTCGGAATAACACCACCTCTCCGAACTGCGGCGTCGATTTGTTCGACGTCGTCATCATCGACGAAGCGTCCCAGGCGGTCGAGCCCGCGACTTTGATTCCGTTACAGTGGCTCAAACCGGACGGTCTCATCGTTTTGGTCGGTGATTGTCAACAGCTCCGACCGACGGTCATTTCTCGCGCCGCGATCAAAGCCCACTACGCCCAGAGTCTGTTCGAACGTCTTCAAAAAACTGGATTACCGTCTTTCACACTCCAAGAACAATACAGAATGCATCCATCGATTGTGCGATTCCCGAACTTGAGGTTTTACCGCGAGCGTCTCACATCTGGCAAAGGGTGCGACGCCGCGGATAGATTGGCGCCGTACCACTCCAAGGCGAACTGCGGTCCGTACCAATTCTTCAACGTCAAACGCGGACAGATGGTCGTCGATCGATACAAGACGAATTCTAATTCGTACTCCAACTCTCTCGAGGCGGAGTTCGCGTCTTATTGCTACAAGCACATCGCCGAGGCGTCGATGCAGTCGCGATCAAAGCACACCGTCGGCGTCATCACGCCATACTTGGACCAGGTGAAGCGCTTGAACGAATTCATCGGCGCAGTGCAACAGAAAAACGAAGAATTCGCCGAATGGGCTCCGGTGACGTACGGTACGGTCGATCAGATGCAAGGACACGAATTTGACGCGGTGTTAATATCGTGCGTTAGAGCTCGAAAGGAGAAGAAAGAGGACGTCGTCAACACGGATGTCGGATTTTTGAAGGATGAACGGAGACTAAACGTGGCGCTCACGCGCGCGCGCAAGTCAACTTGGATCATAGGATGTGTCGAACTTCTGTCGCGCGAGAATGTGTGGAACGACTTGAAATTAGACGCCGAACGGCGCTTCGTGCTCGTCGAGTGCGACAAGGCGCCCTACGACGAGGTATTTTCGGTCGCGGCATCGAAAATGCCGCATATTCCGGACAGCGCACATCCGACGCAGCCCATCAGAGCGCCGAACGTGCGCCCGGCCAACGTCATCGTTCAAGCTCAAAACGATCCGCGAAAAGCCTCTCGCACGGCGTCACAACACGCGAGACGGTCGCCTGGTTTCGGCAGAAAAGGCACGCCGGCGAACAATTCCTCTCGCCCGCGGTCAAGGGAACCGGGCGAAATCAGCTCGCCGAGAAACTCAAAACGTCGCAAAGTCGCGTCCCAGAAACCGGCGCGAAAACCAAAGTTCATTCCGGAAGGAGAGTTGAGCGACTGACGAAAGAAAACGAATGAAATTGCAATGCAAATACCTAGGAGAATGTAGAACGAGTCGCCGAATCGAATCAAATCGAATCGAAAGACACGCCCGTGAGCTCCGCCGAACGCTGCCATAACCACGCGGCGTCTTCCTCGTCGAAACAATTCTTCGCCGGCGTCTTCTCCCGACAATCGACGTAGTACTTCCCGTTCGCCTCCCCCTTCGCGATATCTCGCGCCAAGTACACGCTCGTCGCCGCGCCTTGCTCGGGCGTCTTCAAAAAGTTATCCCGAACGAATTCAAACAATCGTTTCTGCCACCACGTCACCTCGTCCTCCGGCGGTTGCAGAAACCGTCCCAACTCGGTGTCCACCGCCCCCGGATGCAGCGTCGCCGACGACACGTTCGCCGGACACCTCCTCGCCAGTTCAAACGCGAACAACACGTTCGCCAATTTCGATTGCCCGTACTGCCCCCACGCCGAGTACTTTTTCTCCCCGAACAAATCGTCCCTCGCCAATCCTCTCGCCGCGATTTTATGCGCCTCGCTCGACACCGTCGCCACGCGTCCATCCTCGCTCGCCCGTAACGCCGGAAACAACCCCGCCGTCAGCGCGTGATGCCCGAGATGATTCACCCCGACCTGCAGTTCAAATCCATCCCTCGTGCGCTCGAGCGAGGGCACCGCCATGACCCCGGCGTTATTCACCAAGACGTCCAACGCGCCGCCGAAATCATCCAGGTACGCGTTCGCGAAATCTCTCGTCGACCCCACGTCCGCGAGATCCAGCGCGCGGAACACCAACCGCGTCGCGGACGACCCCGACGTCTCGCCGGGCGTTTCCAATCGCGCGATCGCGTCTCGAGCCCGTCGTTCGTCTCGACACGCGAGGACGATGGTGTGGAAATCACCGCTCGCGCGTAACGCGCGCACCGTCTCGAAACCTATCCCCGCGTTGGCGCCCGTGACGACGGCGCGTTTCGTCCCGCGCGGTTCGTTCGTCGACGACGACGCGGCGGACGCGACGACGCCGACGCGCGGCCGCTGCGATGCGCGCGTCGTCATCATCATCATCATCATCGGCATCGAATGACGAATGACGACAGAGCGCGACGACACCATGTCCGTCGACGAGTGCGACCGCGCGCTCGATGAGATGGAACGCGCGCTCGACGATGTGCGTCTCGCGCTCGTCGAGGCGACGATCGACGAGCGCGCGACGACGCGGAAAGAGGATGACGCGAGAGAATTTCGAGCGCGCGCGGCGGCGACGTCCGGAGCGGTCGTCGACGCGATCGAGACGCGTCTGCGTCGAACGCGGCGAGAGGTGTTGGATGCGCGTTCGAGAGAGTTCCCGGGGGGGTCGGGAGGGAAGGCGGCGATGGTGACGCGGTGCGGGAGGGTGGAGACGCGCGCGCGGGACGCGCGGCGGGACGCGCGCGCGTTCGCGAGGGGCGACGATATCTCGCCGGTGATTCCGAAGGTGACGTCGGGGACGTCGGGGACGAGCGGGGAGACGAGGGAGGGGAGCGGGGCGATGGCGTCGATTCGATCGGCGCTTCGAGGATTGGGATTGGGCGCGTCGGCGGCGTCGGCGAGGGGAGACGCCGCCGTCGACGCGCCGCGGTACTCTCGAGAACAGCGCGAGCGCGAGGCGAACAGCGGGGTGGAGACGCGCGGAAGGAGCGCGAGGGATCGCGCGTTCGTGAACGAGCGCGGAGAGGGATCGCTCGGGGTGAGTCGAGGGACGTGGTTCGCGGGCGCGGCGGAGAGTTTGGCGCGCGTGGGCGCCGCGGCGACGGAGACGCCGACGACGGCGCGCGAGACGCGCGAGGACGACGGTGCGGTCGAGGATGAACCGTCGTCATCGACGCGAGACGCACTCTCGGGCGCGAGGACGACGGTCGCGACGACGACCGCGACGACGTCGCGCGCGCGTCCGCCGCCGGACGCCGCCGCCGCCGAACGCGCGCGACGACTCGACGCCATGCGCGGTGCCGATCGTCTCGACGCCTCCTCGGACGTCCTCGCGCAGTGCGCCGACGTTCTCGATCGCACGCAGGACGTCGGTGCGTCCGTTCTGGAGACGCTCGCCGCGCAGCGCGAATCGCTGACGAGGAGCGGCGCCGCCGCGCGCGAGGCGTCGAAAAAAATGGATCGAAATCTCAAGGTGGTCAAGGGCATGAACAGTTGGACTCGACTCGGATGTTGATCGCTCGGTGTCCCGTCGCGTCGACGCGTGTAATCGCGAGCGAACATTCGTAGACTCGAAACGCCCTCGTCGTCGTCCCCGAAACCGAAACCGAGACGCGCGGCACAATCACCCTCTCGCCTCTCTCGCGATGGCGAGTTTCATCGAGCGTCACGTGCGACGCGCGCGCATGGTCGTGAAGTTCGACCAGGCGCTCGTGGACGACGAACATCCGACGCCAGGTGCGCGACGACGCGAGATTGCGCGAGATGAGAGAATTGACTCTTCGTAACCGAAATCGTCTTCGCGCGCGGTGACGACGCGAGACGCGCGTTCACCGCTCGTCGAGAGCGCTCGGTGCGGGTGAGACGCGATTGAACGACCGACTGACGCGAGTGGATTCCGCGACGCGCAGTGTACGCGACGCAAACGCTGGTGGAACTCACGGGGACGCTGGAGGGCGACTCGTTGCGAGACGCGTGCGAACATTTGACCGCTCGCGCCGAGCACAGGAGCGCGTACGTGAAGAAGAAGGCGCTTAAACTCATCGTCAAATGTTGCGAAGGATCGAGCGATCGTCGATTCGCGCGAGAGATGGCGAAGATTTCGGGACGGATTCGAGCGTTGCAGTCGCACACGGGGCCGCCGCATCCCACGAAGGGGGACAGCGTGCACGCGGCGGTGCGAGAGGCGGCGAAGGAGGCCATGAGCGCGATATTCGGAAGTCACAACGATGTACCGTCGTCGACGACGTCGGTGATGAGCGGTGGTCGTCGCGGGGGTGGACGAATCGAGGGGTTCGGCGACGGCGGCGCGCGAGACGCTGGCACGGTGGGCGGACGATTGATGGAGCGAGAAACGTCCGGCATACACTCACGTTCGCACTCGTACGAGGAACATGACGTGTACAACGCGCCATCGTCACCTTTGCCGAAACCTGGGACGCTGGACGCGCCTTTGGAGGCGTCTTTGAATTCCACGCCGAAATTGAACATCGATTCGGACGGGTCTATGAAGTGGAAACCGTTGCGACCGCCCTCGCCAAAGAAGAAGCCAGAACCCGTGAGAGCGTCAGCGCCGACAACGGGTGATTTGATCTCTGATTTCGCGACGTCCACGGCGAGCGCGTCGTCGCCGCCGTCCGCGCCGACGGCGTCTTCGCCTGCGAAAGCGCCGACTTCGCAGGAACCGGAATTCGTTCTCGACGGTTCCGAGGAAAAGCGAGTCGTAGACAAACTCTGCACGCCGAGCGGCGTGCGGTTAGCACCCAAAGATGGCGACGTGCTCGATTTCTTGCGTCACGGCGCGCGTTTGAACGCGCAGGGCGTGGTCATCGCGTTGTCGGAACGATTAGTGGAGTACGCGAGCGAAGAGGAGTGGCGCCACGCGTACCGCGCGGCGTGCGTGTTAGAGACGGCGTCGAAAGAGGTGCGATCGGGCGTCTGGCTCACTGATGTGTTTTTAAATTCGTCAGCGATGGATTTACTCGAGGCTATCGCGAGCGACGTCTCGGCGCAGGCGCAGTTGAAACAAAAGGCGATCGACGCCGTCGACGCGTTGCGGCGCGGTGGCGCGCCCTCGAGCGTATCCGCAACGTCAACGACGACGACAGCGACAGTCACGACACCCTCGACGACCGCGTCGTCGCCGATGGACCTGTTATCACAGCTCGGCGATCTGAGCGTCGCCGCGCCTCTGCCGGCGGTGCCCAGCGCCTCTGCGCGCGCCGACCCGCTCGCCGACCTCTTCGCGCAGCCGACATCCTCGACCGCGCCGACGGACCCGCTCGCGGCGAGCCAAGCGCGTCCACCGAGCGCGTACGTGCCGCCGACCGCGCCCATGCGCGGTCCCGGACTCGCCGCGCTCGCCGAGCTCCCGCCCACCGCCGAAGCCGACCGCCTCAAACAAACCAAAGCCTTCGATTTCGTCGGCGATCTCATGCGCTGAGCGCGCGCGCGCTTGACGATACGCACACACACACACACACACACACACGTTACGCATTCGCGGCTTTAAGACCGAACGAACCTCCCCAACACCGGATACTTGCCCAAAAACTTGTCCCGCCACTCCCCCAACGTCTTCATCTCCTCCTCGCTCAGTCCCTCCGTCCCTCGCGCCTCGTCCTCCTCGCTCACGTCGATCTTCATCGTCGCGAGCGCCCGCGTGGCGTCGCGTCCGTTGAGCGCCGCGTACGGACCACCGGGTCCGTAGAAATCGCGTCCCGTCGTCGTGTCAAAGACGAATCCATCGCACGCCATCGCGCACGCGCCCTCGTCCGCGTCCACGCGCGCGCGCAACTGCGCCGACGTGAACGTCACGTCCGGGATCGTCGGCGTCGTCGCGTTCACCATGACGCTCGAGAGCGTTCGAGCGCGCGCGAGGCGAGGGGGCGTCTGCCGTCAGAGCGCGTCGAATCGAATCGAATCGAATCGAATCGAATCGCGTTCGTCCATGGCGACGACGACGACGCGCGGGACGAGCGCGGTGCGAATTCGCGCGCGTCCGCGTCGGTGCCGGCGTTCCTCGGCGTCGTCACGCGCGAGGACGCGACGAACGCGCGTGGAATCGAGCCTCGATCGCGATGAGGATGCGAATGCGAACGCGAACGAAGACGCGCGTGGACGACGCGCGGTGCTCGTGGGAGCGCTCGCCGCGGTCGGTTCGTTCGTCCCGGCGCGCGTCGACGCGTCGCCGACGCCGATCGGTCTGTACCAGGACCCGTCGCGGGTCCAGGTGGGGGAGGAAAAAGTGCGCGTCGACGGCGACGCGGTGCTCGAGACGTTGACGCGCGACGTCGCGGAGAGGCGGTACTTCGTCACGGGGGATCTGACGGAGGAAATATTCGCCGATGATTGTCGATTTATCGATCCCACGACGAAAGTCACCGGTTTGTCGAGGTATCTGCGGGCGCTTCGCGCGTTGTTCGACCCTTCGAGGTCCGAGGTGGAGCTCGTGGGCGCGCTGCGAAGAACGGCGCCCAACGTGATCGAGGGCGATTATCGGGCGGAGGGGTACCTGAAGCTTCCGTGGAATCCGCGCGTGCCTCCGTACGAGGGACACATCGTGTGGACGATTCAACCGGACGATGGGAGCGAGAGGGCTGGGTTGATCGTCGAACAGAGACAGACGTGGAATATTAGTTCCGCCGAAGCGCTTCGCGAGACGTTTACGCCGTCACGATGACTAGATTTACTTTTTGTGTTTGTCATCGAGATGAGAGTGTACGATAATAATGTACGAGTACGCAACGTCGTGATCCGTCAATCAATACCCTTCTTACTCACATGTGTTTATAGCTAATGCGGGCTCGTCGAACGAACGATCACACCAAGAGAGACGCCGTGTGGAGCTTTGAGCTCAGTTCGAGTTGCATCTTGGTCAAATTGGTGAGGTACTGCACCATCATGACGTCTTCGATGCTGTCGCCGAAGACCTTATCGAACTGCGCCTTGGTGAGCTGCGGAACGCTCTGCAGCGCCTCGGAGAGCGTCCGGCCAACCTCCGCGTCGCCATCGCGTCGGCCGCTCACGACGTCGTCGACGTACGCCTGCGCATCCGCCAACAACGCACCCAATTTACTCATCGTTTTCGCCAAGCCGGCGACGTCGTCGTCCTCCTTGACCGAACTACCCGTTCGAAGCGACTCCACTCCCAGCTTGTTCGCTTGCTGGAGATCCACCTCGCACTCGATTTCGCTAAAGCGCACGCCGGCTGACCTGCTCTCGCCGCTCTCCCGATCCGTCGTCGCCAACACCGTCTCACCGACGCTCGCGCTCAGCATATCCCCGCCTTGTTCAACACCAGAAAACTCTGCGTCCAACATAACGTGCACCGGCGTCCCACCCACCGCATCCTTGGCGAAGAATTCGTGCACCACCGCCGTCGTCTCCGGGCTCGCCGCGCCGGCGCTGAACCACCCGACCACGCGCTCCTCTGGATTCACCCTCGCGTGCAATCCGAGCATCGTCTTATGGAACTCAACATCCATCAATAACTCTCCATCGCGATCTTGACACGGAATCGCGTACGACGCGCGCGCGACGACCACCACGCGTCCGTTCGCGTCCGTCGACGCCGTCCCCAACAGCGCGCCGATCACTTTATCCACCGCTTCACCTCGTCGCACATACCTGGAATCACGCGTGACGCGCGCCTCGGTCAGTCACACCGTCTCGAGCGTCATCGTTCGCGCGTCTCGAGCGTCTCGTGTCTCGCGCGCGCGTCGCTCGAGGCGGTCGAGCCGCCTCGGCTCGTCTAGGTTCGGGACGCGATCGATCGGTCGCGCGCGCGTCGCGAGTCGCCGCGCACCCGTCGCACACGCCGAGCACCACGGACGGGGTGACGATGATCTTCGAGATCGTCCCGGGGGCGCTGAGAGGGGCCATGACGTCGAGTCGTGGACGCGCGTCGAGGTCTGAGGGAACCGGGGCCTTAGGGCCTAGGGCGAGAGAGACGCGCGAGAGACGAGAGACGAGAGACGAGAGACGAGAGACGAGGTGATGGCGCGAGGAGAGAGACGCGTGAACGCGCGAGGGTGACGATGACGCGATGGGACGGCGGTGCAGCGTTCGAATGGATCATATCTTACATGGTGTGATGCGTCTCGGCTCGGCGCGACGGCGCCGCGCGCCGAGGACGGAATAGTCTTCAGAATTGATTCACGCTTCTTCACTTGCTCGACGATCTCGACGATCTCGACGATCTCGATCTCGAACTCGAAAATCTTTCGGCGCGGTCGACGTTTTCGTGGCGAGCTTTTCGATGGCCCCGGCGAGAGACGCGGCCTGGAGCTTTGGGTTGAAGTAACGGTCGAAATCGGACGGGTCGATTTTGAACGCCTCGCAGAGGGCGTTTTTGCCTTTGCTCAGGCGGTCCATGAGCAAGTTTTGGAGATCGTTGCGAATGACTTGGCTCAGTCGAGATTGCGCACCGCTTCTCGCGCCCTTCACGGCCGGCGCTAGACCGAACGCGGGGTGATCTTCCGTCACCGCGGGCGCCGATGACTTGAACTTGGAGACGGCCGGTAACTTGCCACCCTTGCCATCCTTGTCTCCGGACGCGGACGGTCGTCCACGCCCGGCGACGCGATCGCTCGGCTTCGTCGTTCCCATGGAATCCAACGCCGCGGCGGCGAGAGATGCCAAAGGATCGTCGTCGTCGATGTCTTCGGTTTTGCGTTTTCTTCCTCGCTTGGCCGGACCCGGCGGGCGACCGCGACCGCGCGGCTTTGGAAGCGGGACGTTCCACGCGGCCACGTCTTCGAGGTCTTTCTTCAACGCAACGCTGCCTCGAATCTTGCCGCCGGGCGATAAGAACGCTTCGGCATCGTCTTGCGCATCCGTACGTCTCGCCGGTCGAGCCGGAGACCACGCACCTTTCACGGCGGTGAGCACCTTTTCCGTCGTCTCCGCGTAGTCTCGCGCCGTCGCTCCGTCTCGTTTCACCATCACGTTCGACGTCACCTTGGCGGATTTCTTTCCGGTATCATTGGCATCATCGTCATCGTTCGCTTCCTCCTTGAAGGTCGCGTCGACCGGCGTGTTACTCAACAAAACTTTCGCCGGTGACCCATCCTTGCTCGCGGCGCCGCCCGGTGTGTTCGCCGCCGTAGCTGCTTCGGAAGTTCCATCCGGTGAAGCTTCACCATCCTCGTCGCTGACGAGTTGTCTCTGAAGCGCAATCAACGAATCACTCGCGGATTCTGGATCGTAGAAGGATCCACCGCGTGAACGTTCAATCCGGCGTATTGCGTTCGCCGTGGCTTGCGCGCGAATCCGCGTCGCGTCGCCTCTATTTCTACGAGCCTTGTGATTAGCCTTTGAGTACGCCTGCTGCAATCGTTTCGTCGTATCGTCCAAATCGAGCACCGCGCACTCCTCCATTTTCCGCTTTTGCTCCTCCAACTCCTCCACCGATTTCACCATGAGTTTGCTTTGATCCCCCGGAGAGATGCCCGCCTGCACGTTGGTGATCAAGCGATCGAGCGATTTCATCTTACGGAACGGCCAACGCTTGATGCCGTACTTGCGACACTGCCGTTTGAGCACCGTCAAACCGACGCCGAGCTTGCGACACGCCGCCTCGGACGGAAGATGAAAACAACTCGACAATTCCTCTTGCGTAATGTCCGACGCGCTTCGATACTGTCGAACGCGACGATTCTCTCGCGACTGATTCGGTGGTTTTTTCGGTTTCACCCCCACCCCCTCATCCTTCTCGACGCCCTCACCCTCCGCATCACCACCCGTCGCGTCTTCCGCGCCCTCGTCCTCCCTCGGCGTCGCCGCGTCGCCGGCGTCCGCGTCTCTCGCCCCCGCGCGCGTCTCCGTCCTCCCATTCTCCGGGACGCGCGCTCCGTCGACGTCTCCACCCCCGGTCCCGGAGATCTCTCGCTCCTCAAATCCATCGTCATCGTCCTTTCCATCTCTCTCCATCGCGAACGAACGAGCGAAATGAATGGAATGAATGAATGAATCCAATCAAATCAAAGACACACACCTCACCACGCACGTCCGGACCCACACGTCCACGAGTCACGACTCGTCAAATCACCCACACCCGCGTCCCGTCGATCCACCCTCGTCGTCTCTCGTCCACGAGTCACGACTCGTCAAATCCCCCCCCTCCGTCTCCTCGTCTCTCTGCCGACGCCTCGACGTCGCGCGCGTCGATCGATCGCGTCGCGCGCGCGCGTCGCCTTCGTCGTCGTCGTCGTCGTCCGCGTCCGCGTCCGCGTCGCGCGAACGAACGAATACACGAATGAAAATCTACACGTCCCGTCGACGCCCCGCGCGCGAACGCGTCGACGTCGACCGCGCGAGAACGAGCGCACAGAGATCCGACGATCCACCAACCCTCGATCGACGATTCGCGCGCTCGACGCGACGGCCCGAGGGGCCGAATCGGCGATCGATCGGGGCCGACGCGAATCGCGCGCGACGCGAGCGATGCGCGAGAGACTTCGATGCGAACGAATCGATGCGACCGAACGAACGAATGGGTCGATCGATCGAGTCGTCGCGTCGTCTCGCGAACGCGTCTCGATCGAATGACGCGCATGCGTGAATGGACGCGCGCGGCACCGCGTACGTGGGCCGGGCGGTATTTTATCTCCGCGACGCATGGGATCGACGCGATGGACGAGGCGCGTCCACACGACGGGAGAGGCGGGGGTGTGTGTCGTCTTTCGTCTTTTGGTGTGTTTTTTGTAACCCTATTCGGATGCGCGATACGTATATCACTATCATTAAGATGAAGGAGTATCCACATGGGTCGTGGGGACGGACGACGCGCGGGTGGGCGCGCGGCGACCGACCGGATGGGATGCCCCATCGCGCGACGCGACGCGCGGACGCGCGCGCGTCCGTCGTCGTCGCGATCGTGCGGGTGGGGACGGTGGGGACGGTGGGTGAGGATGCGTCGTCGCGCGTCGGCGTTCGCGGCGTTGAATTCGGCGTCGAATTCGTCGTCGGCGTCGTGTTCGCATTCGCATTCGTCGTCGGCGTCGTGGTCGTGGTCGGTGGGCGGTCGGCGGTGGATGCGCGCGGAGGGGACGTTCGAGGACGCGCGCGCGGACGACGCGCGCGCGAATGCGTCGTCGTCGAGTGCGTCGACCGATTCGTCGTCGAATTCGATGCATTCGTCGGATTCGCGGTGGGGTGACGAGGAGGAGGGCGGCGGCGGCGGACGCGGACGCGCGCGGGCGCGGTCGGCGCGCGCGAAGGCGAAGAGAGACTTGCGAGCGTATAGGTTCGCGGAGGCGAACGAGGAGGAGTCGCGCGAGTCGACGGCGCGCGCGAGGGGGCGCGGGAAGCGAGAGATTCGAGGTGGGTATTTCGACGGGTGGGAGGCGACGGGACGCGGACGCGCGCGCGGGACGGCGGCGGCGGCGGCGGCGGCGGCTTCGTCGTCGTTCGCGTCGTCGTTCGCGTCGTCGTTCGCGTTCGGTGGACGAGGACGAGGGCGTGGACGCGCGAGGGATGATGAGGACGTCGAGCGCGCGTTTCGTGCGTACGCGTGGGCGCGTCTTCGGCGCGGCGGACGGCGTTCGGCGTTCGGCGGCGACTTTTTCGCCGACGACGCGGCGTTTCGCGATTTTTTTCGCGCCGAACGAGGCGCGGACGCGTTCGCGCGGGCGAGCGTCGGCGATGATATTGGCGGACGTTCGGTGAACGCGGAAGGGTTTTACGCGGGCGCCGAGTGTGAACACTGCGAGACGCTCGGTTTGCGACCGAACGCCTTCGTGACGTGGGACGCGCTCAAAACCGCCCTTCGCGAGCAAGCCGTCAAGTGGCATCCCGATCGACACGCGAAGGACGGCGACAAGTCATCCGCCGAGATTCGATTCAAGCGCGTGTACGACGCCTACGATGCCCTCGTCGCGAAATCACCGACGCGCTAGGCGTTCGTTTCGATCCGCTGTAGAGGCGGCGCGTAGAAGGTAGGAAAACATCTGTAATAATGAGAGCTTAGCTTTTATTAGTAAATCTCGAGCGACGTCGACTCACATCATCGTGCAACACTGATTCTGCTTCTTCGCTTGTTTGTAAAACATCTGACTCGCGAGCGATAAATCCGTGCTCTTATCCACCAAATTGTCCAATTTTTCTCCCCTCGCCAACACGCTATCAATCGTCTTGTGCAGCACCACCTTGGTGTCGTCTAACTCTCTCTGAATCTTCAAAATCTTATCCGCCGCGCTCGGATCTTGATATTTCACCAACATTCCCTCCAACATCTCGCTCGCCTGCTCGCTATCGCTCGTCGTCGCGCGCCAATTCGCGTTCCCCGGCGTCTCTTCAAACTCGTCAATCATCTTCCCCAACACGCAAAACGCGCTTCTGCTCGGATACTCTTCGTCCACCACGCACACCGCGGTGAGTCCGTTCTTGTTCGACACGTGCACCATGTACGCGTCCTGTTGCACGCTCTGACGCGCCCCGACGGGCGTGCGCTTGGCCACCGTGCGGGAGATGAAGATGAGCATCTCGCGCACCGAGGCGCGCTGGAAAAAGCCAAACTCGGCCACGTCGGTGGCGCCGCCGAGAAAGTTCGGGTCCACGGCGTCGCCGTTGGACTTCCACAGCGTGAGCGCGGTGAGCTTCATCGCTCGCGAGGTGGTGGTGCGGGGTCGAGGAGTGAAGGAGATCGGCGACGAGAGACTCCGGGGACGGCGGCGACGAGAGACGACGAGGAGCGCCGTCTCTCTCGCGACGTCGAAGGATGGAGCGGAGGTGGGCGAGGAATAAAATGAATATTAAATGAAGGCCGCGGGCGCGAGCGCGAGGGGTGATCGGCGCGCGAAATACGCGCGCGCTACGGCTCGGCGACGAGAGACGCGGCTCTGTCTCCGTAGAGTTTCAAAGCTCGCTCCCACTCGTCCACTCGCATCCCGCGAGGCGTGCGAACGGTCACGGGACCGAGACCACTGGTCTTTTCGACGCAGTTTTGCGCCACCGCGGCGCAGTGATCGCCCCAATTGCAATCGTCGAAGAAGACCATCTCGTCGAACGGGACGCCGGTTTCCCTACGCAGGATGGGAAAGTGCGTCGCCGCCTTGTTCGCGCTCAGCGGCGGCGTGCGACCGATTTGTAAGTTCCCCTCGAACCCTTCGGGCCAACCGATGGCGAAGACCTCGCGCGCGGTGACGCCAGGGAAAATTTCCAACTGCGCGAGCGCGCTTCGGCCGATGCGCACCGCCAACGGCGTGTCCGCCGACGACGCCGCGGCGAGCCGCATGCCCGGATATTTCCCTCGATAATAATTTTGCAGCGCGTGGAGCGCCCCGGGGTTGATTCTGATGCGCGTGCGTCCGCTGACGGCGGCGACGACGCCCTCGCCGACGTCGTCCCCGAGCGAGCCTCGAACATTCTTCCCCGGGTCCACCACCTCTCGCAGCGTGTACATCTCCTCGTCCCAAAAACACGCGTCGAGATCGAACACGGCGAGCGTGGGGAGCGCGCCCGAGGTGGAGGCGCCGTCCTCGCCGCCGCGCATGACGACGCGGCCGCGTCGAAGAGCCGGCGACCGACCGGGGCCTCGTCTCGAGGAGGCGCGCGCGACGGTGGTCTCGACCGCGGTCGGGCGCGCGACGCGCATGCGATGCGCGCGGGGGACGTGCGCGATGTGTACTCGACGCGCGGTGCGGTCGCGCGCGCGCAGACGCGGACGATGGACGCGCGAGAGTGAGCGGCGAGGTCTGGGGAAGAGCGCGCGCGACGCCGACGCCGGAGCGCGAGCGGCGACGACGCGTGACGTCTTTTCAACGCTACTCGGAATGGAATGGTTGAATGGTTACAATTCATCGTAAAACGCGCGCTCTTCGGCAGTCATCGGCCCGCGTTGCCGCGCGTTTCGACGGGACCCTCGACCCGGGCGACGACCGGCGGTGCCCGCGTCGCGACCGGTGCCGCGCGCCGAATCTCGAGTCGGTGACGCCGGCCGCGCGCTCGTCCAGAACTCATCGTTCGTGCTCATCTCTCGACCGGTCTCTTTCGCCGTGAACGCGCGCTCGCGAAGGATGGAGGCGCCGAGTTCGAGCGACGACGCCGGACTCTCGGCGGCGGCGGCTTCGAGTCGCGAGTGCACGAAGGACGTGATCAAGACGGCGAGAAGGATGAACGCGATGGAGTACCACAGCCAAGGAGATTGGTTGTGCACGTCCACGGCTGCTCTGAAGGTGGTGTCGGCGACGGTGGGCGTCGATGGTTCGTCCTCCGCGGCTGTCGATGTCTTCGTCGGCGTCTTCTTCTCTTCGTCGTCGGCGTCCGCCGTCTTGCGTTGAGAAGACTCAGTCTTCGTCTCGTCGTCGGCGGCGGCGGTGGAATTTTCCTCTTTACCGGTCGCCGCGGCGTTCTTCCCGCCCGGAGACGCAGGTGCGCTCGGCGCGGAGGCGTGGACGCGTCCCGAGCGCCACACCGATCCCTCGGCGTCGGGACCCTCGCACGCGAACCAATCGTCCACGCACTTGATCTCCTTGGTCGCGATCGCGTCCCCGCACGACATCGGAAACTCCCCGAGCGAGGAGATGTGTGCGAAGTCGAAATCAATCGCGTCTTTCACCGCTCGACCGCTCGAACACACCTTTCGCTCGTCGCAAAACGCGCTCGCCGCGTTCGTCATGGCGAGCAACGCGCCCAATCGCGCCTCAAACGTCGGCGTCGCCATGACGTCCTCCATCGCCTCTCGCGCGCGTCTGAACAATTCGGCGTCCACCGGGTTCGACTCTTCTATCATGTCGCGCAGGTCTTTCGGTTCGCTGGCCGCGTTGTACGAGCGCTCGGGTGCGTCGGCGTCGCGATGAAACACCAAATCAGAAAGTGTAAAGTCGTACCCGTACGTCAACGCCACGAGCGCCTCGCCGTCGCGTCCGTCTCGAGGCACGAGCGTGCCGTATTTCGCCTGCGCGCGCATGGCTGCCTTTTTCACCGTCTCGTTCGCCCTCACCTCGGTGCCGCGCAGACGCGCCGTCTGCGGATTGGACACGAATCCGGGACACGAGAGAATGGCTTTCTTTTGCGCCGACGACACGTACTTTTGCATGTCTGCGAAATCCGTCTTGCATCGCATATCCTCACACTTTTTGCGAATCTCTCGCAGTGACGTCGTGAAATCGTCGCAATCGTACAGTTCCGGCACCGGCGCCGCGTCGCGTGCGCCGCCCGTGATGTAATGCCTCGCCGCGACGTACATGCGCTCAAACGCGAAATCCGTCGGCGACGCCACCTCGCCGATCCATCGCTGATCGTCACGCACCACGTCCGACATCCATTTCTCGCGACCACCAGTCGAGACGATGACGCCGACGTGTTCTTTCGAAGCGAGCAAACGCGCCGTCTGCGCCGCGACGGAGGGTTCCGTCAACGCGCACGCGCCGACGCACGCGCACGCGCCGACGCCGGCGGCTTCGCACGCGCACTCTCCGGGACGAATGAACGCCGCGTTCGTGCGCGCCGCCATGCGCGCCAACGCTCTCGCGATCGATGATTCCCCGTGCGTCTGTCCCGTGGCGGCTAAGACGGCGCCCGTGGGTGACGACTCATCCGCGCCCAACGTCGGGTTGACGATTTTCGGCCGAGACGACTTCTTCGGCGTCGACGTATCCAATAAATATCCATCGATATCGCCATCGTCCGTTTTCGCATCGCCCGCCGTATCTTCTTCTTCACCCTCTTCACCCTCCTCTTCCTCCTCTTCCTCGCGGTCATCGCCGTCTCCGTCCTCCTCTTTATCCTCGTCCGCGTCTTTTTCGTCCGCCGCCGCCGTCGACCGCGACCGCGACGCCGTCGTCTTCACCTCACCCCCACGCTCACGACCCGACGTCCCGACGCTCTCCGACCCGCTCCATCGCTCCACCACCTCTCTCAATATATGCATCGCCTCGTCCTCGTCTCCCGTCTCGCTCGCCGCTCTCGCCTCGTCCGCCGCCGTCGCGTTCGCGTTCTCCGCCAACGCCTCGATGCGCGTCATCGCCTCGGCCAACTCCGACGACGATTTCTCGTCTCGCTCCGCATCCAGCGCCTCCAGAGCGTCTCGAAGATCACGCACGACGTCTTCGATCGTTCGGTTCGTCGTCTCGCTCGTCGACGAGGCGGTGGACGCCGTCGACGTCCCCGCCTGTGCATTTTTCGCGATGGGACGACGATCGTCGCGCGAGGCGTTCGCACGAGGCGTTCGGGCGAGCGCGACGCACGCGATGACGACGAGGAGACACGTCGCGCGTCGTGCGCGTCGGCGCATGCCGCGTGTCGAGGCGCGCGCGCGTGAGAATGACGGATGAATGATGATGCATGGATGTTACCGTCATGGTGTTCGGGGACGGCTCGGATTGATCGATTCGACTTTGATTCGTTACAGAGGGCGACGGAGGCCGCTCGCGCTAGACGTTCTTTTTATAATCGCCCATCATGTGCGCGAACCTCGAGATCATGGTCGCGAAGAAGCCGTAATCGAAGATTTTGAGTAACATGCGAAACCCGACGGCGACGCCGCCGATGTCGTGCCAGAGCACGCGGCCGACGGGACGGAATATTTCGCTCGGTAATTCCTCTGGTTTCACCGCGAAATTCATGAAAAAGTTGAGAGAATCCAATTTGTGTGCCTTGTCGTAAAAGTTACTCGCCACGGGACTCGGATGCACGGCGCAGACGTCGATACCTCGCGATTTGAGCTCGACGCCGACGTTGGCCGCGAAAGCCGAGACGTACGACTTGGTCGCCCCGTACAACGCCGAGAACGGCGTCGGTTGACACGCCGCCGCCGAAGACGTGAACACCACGCATCCTCTCAATTTCTTCTCTAACATTCTCGTCACGAAGACGTGCGTGAGACGCATCGCGCTCGTCGCGTTACACTCGTGGTTGGCGTTCAACGCGCTCAACGGTTGTTTATCGAAGAACCCCGTCAACATGAACCCGGCGTTATTAAACACGCACTGCACGTCCACGTCTTTCAAAGCGTCCCCGATTTTCTCCACGTACGCTCCCGAGGTATCCCCCAAATCACACCCCACGGCTCGAATCTCACACGTCGCGCCGTATTTCTCCCTCAACGCGCGTTCCGTCTCTCGCAGCGCGGCGTCCTCGAGCGCGCACACGCACACGTTGAGTCCTTGTTCACACAACTCGGTCGCGATCGAGCGTCCGATCCCGGTGGATCCTCCGGTGACGAGCGCCCATTTCGCGTCGTACTTCTTTTTCAAATTTTGTCTCGGGAGCATTCGCACGAGGAGTTTGGGCGCCCAATACGTCCCGAGGGCGAGCAAGCCGTACAAAGCCAAGAGATTCGTGAGCGCGGCGTCGACGAAGGTTCCTCGAAGGAAGGCGCGGACGTAGGGCAATGGGAGGTAGAAGACGACGCCCATTGAGGTGTGCTTTTCGAATTCGTTCGGAGCGTGGGGTCGAGGGGAACGCGCGCGCGCGCGTGTGACGACGAAGGGTCGCATTCGCGTGCGCATTTGAATTCATTGAGAATTGCGCGCGTCCGTCGTCGGGGACGCGGGACGAATGATTGATTTGATTGATTGAGGAATGCGCGTGAAGACTCTCGTGGTGTGACAAAAGAATGCACGGATCGACCGTCGCCGGCGAGGGCGAGGAGGATGCGATTATGTGTGATGCTATGATGACTATCGAGCGCGTCCGAGGACGCGTCCGCGCGAAGACGCGGCCTAGCGGTAGCGACGGTAGGAGAGACGGTTGTTGTTTCTCCAGGTGGCACGCTTGGACGGGCGAGACTTGGTGAAGTTATGGCCCTTACCGTGCAAACCACGGTACTTGCGACCGGCCGAGGTGAGACCGCGCATCTCGCGGTGCTTGTGCGTCGGGTTGCAAATCCAGTTGATGCGCGGATCTTCGCGAATGCACTTGTGCATCGGGTCAACCATGATGACTTCGTAGTACTTGTACACGGAATCTTGGTTCAACCAGTACGAGTTCAACACTCGCAACGCACCGCATCGTCTCGCCGCGCGTTCCTCGGCGACAGACTTCAAGTTGCGCGCGAATTTGAGCTTGGTGATGCCGCAGTGCACCGGCTTCCCGTACACTTGACCCTTGTTCACCGGACGCTTACGACCACCGCGACGGACGCGGGCGCGGTAGATGACAAAACCTTGCTTGGCCTTGTATCCGAGACGACGCGCCTTGTCCGGGCGCGTCGGGCGCGTCACGCGGCAGATGGACGGAAGTTGGCGATACTCCCACACGCGAATGCGTTGCAAGAAGCGCATCACGTCGGATTGCTTCTTTTTCCAAAGTTCTTCGACATACTTGTAAGCCTGCGTCGCGTGAGAGGGGAGAAAAATAGTCAGTCTCGCGTTCGTATCGATGGTTTCTTTCGTGTGCGCGCGTCTTCGAGCACCGCTTCGGCCGCTCTCGACCGAGGGCGCGGGATCGCACCCTAGGGCTTTCCCGCGCCCTCGTCCATCATCATCATCGTTCGATGGATTCGCGTCTCGCGAGACGCGCCGTCGTCGACGACGGACGCGCGCGCGTCGTCATCGTCATCGTCATCGTCGTCCTCGTTCGCGTCGTCGCTCGCTCGCTCGTCGTTCGTCACCGATCGCGCGCGAGACGCGAATCCATCGAGACCGTCGGCGCGAGACCCTCGCGAGCGGGACGACCTCGGCGACCGATCGGACGCGCGCGCGACGGTCGCGCGCGAGACGCGAACGCGTCATCGAACGCAACAAAAACGTTTCGCGCGAGTCGTCGAGCGAACACGCACCCCCATGGTTGTCTACACGACGCCGCGCGTCCTCGAAAGGCGGGGTCGATCGCGCCCGCGCGCGCGGCGGATCGGTCGGGTGGGTGGGTCGTCGGTGTGTGTGTCGTGTGTTTATCATCGGACTCGTGGGTTACGTATTTTGATTCGTGTAAGGTTATTAAATGATCGTGTGAATCGTCGCGTGTCGTGATGGGTCGTAGAGGAGACCTCGAAACGCCCGTGTGTGTGTGATTTCGTGATTTTTCTGCGCGCGCGACGGGGCGGCGGCGGCACCGCGAACCTCTCGCGCGAGGAGGGCGACGAGGTGCGCCGACGAACGTCGTCGTCGAGCGTCTCGAGACGCGAGACGCGATCGGTTTCTTTCGATTTTTCTCAACGCGCCGAGTCGAGGCGCGATGGATCTCGCGCGGAGGCGCGGACCCGCGGATGGGTGTCGATGAGGAAAACGTTTTACGCTTGGCTACTGAGACGCGCGCGCGGCCGGGGTAGTTGCCGGGCTCAACCGCGCGCGTCGTCGTGACGTCACTTGAGCTGTTTTATCCGAGACATCGTTCGACGCGAGGTTTCGGTCTCGCGCGAGGATTTGGGCGTTTGTGTGTACGGACCGCGGGGCGGTTGATACCCGCGTTGCCGCGCGTCCGAAGGGAAATATACGCGCCCGAGAGCGAACAGCGAAATCGATCATTGTCACGCGCGCGACGTGGGAATCCACTCGTCGTGCGCCCTTATTCGGTTTCACATTCGGCGCTTTCTTTCGGAGAGACGAGACGAGACGCGCTCGTTTCGAGGCGGCGGCGGCGCGCGCGCGCTCGTCCCGACGTTCGTCGTCGGGGATGTAAACGTGTCCACAAAAGCTGAACACTGTGAAGAAACAAAACATAATATTCACCATCTTTCGACTGAGACGATGAGCGTTGAGATTGAGCGCCGACGCCGGCGTCGACTTTGAAACGACGATTTGTCTCGACGAAGTTTTATTTTTTATTTTTTGGATCGAAAGCCTTCGCTGCAGAGCTGCGCGCAGAGAGTTGAGGACGTAGAACACCCTCGACTCGATTCGGCGTTTCAGTTTTGAGCGAAGGCGAAAGTAAAGGGGATGGGCTCTCCGTGGAGCTCTGGCGTTTACTAGTCGTCGGAGTTCCTCCGTAGTTTCACCACATTTCTCTCGCTCTCGCGTTCTGACACGACGAGGACAGCAAGACTCACCGCAACGGTTTCGTGTTTGTTTTTGTACATTTGCAGGAAGCATGTTCCACTGACGGTGAGTGCACGACGCCGCGCGAACGCGCGCGCTTTGATGTTTTCTCGCTCGCTCGCGATTTCCTTGACAAAGCAGAGGGCTGATCAGGCTTCGGCCAAATGTGCTGCTCTCCCGTCGTTCTAAGGTACAGCCGACAGCGTTGGCATGGGTGAGCAGGTGGTTGCTATCCACAATCGTCTGCTCAATCGTCAGCGCGACATTTTCAATGAATGTCGTATTTTTTTCTCGGCGAGTCAACGCGTGAACGTGAGCCGTGATTCGAAAAACCGATGCTGATTTCCTATGAGGCTTATTCAACCTCTAAGAAGTAATGAGCTCATCTACGTTCACGCGTGAGTGAACCATATGGACGAATGAACGATCAAGAGACGGTGATGACGTGCGAAAGTCAATGACGAAAAACTCGTTACTTAAGACGTCGTGAATGAACACCAAATTATATTGCTTCAAACTTCCCGAGGCTTTCGCTTTCACCTTCCGTGAAACTCACGTCGAGTCCACGTTTGGTCTTCATTCGTCCATCTGGCTTTTCTCTCTTGATTCTCTGTTCCCATGCGGAACAATTGCGACTTTGCCTAAGGCGCTCCTCACTTCACGGTGGAGTCGATCTTTTTACTTCCGTCGCATACATCAATCCTGTCCCGCTCGCGGGGCGCCGGCCAGACAACCGGTTCGTGGTCCAATGACTCCACGACGATCGAGCATCTCTCACGGCTCGCCCGTCACTCCATTACGGACTACATCTTCCGTCTCTCTTTCCCGCCGCGCGTCGACGCCGCGACTGACGTCTCGCGCGCGTCTCTCTTCTTCGCGTCTCCAGCGTCGCCGTCACCGCACGCCGAGGACGAACGCTCGCGTCATCCGACGTACCATTTCTTTCTCGTATCCCCGATCGCGTCATCTCTCGCGTTTTCACGATGTAACGCGTCGACTTTGTCTCGCCGATCCCGCGTCCCGCGCCCGCGCGTCGTCGCCGAGTGGATGTGCCCCCGACCCCGCCCCGATCGATGCCCACGCCGAGCCACCTCCCTCGTCGTCAGTTCGCACCGCGAGTGACCGCGCGCACACCGCGGGAAACGCGCACCGCGTCACGCACTCGCACTCGACGCACCATCATGCGCGCGAGCGCCCTCACCGCCGCGCGCGCGCTCGCGGGGACGTCCGCGGCGCCCTTGTCCAAGGGTCGACGTCATCGACAATCTTCTCGCCGATGTTCGGTCGTTCGCGCGGCCAAGGGGGACGTGTACGAGGGTGCGTCATCGTAAACGCGCGCGTGATTCGTTTAGAGCGTCGTGACTGACGACGGCGCTCGTGTGTTCGCTCGGCGCAGCGACGTTGCCGAAACCGATCGAACTCAAGTTTAACCGCGGCAACGACGGCGGCGCGTACGTGGTGTTCGTGCCGACCGATCCCAAGTACGATCAGTTTCAAGTCGGTGATAAGATTGAGGCGGTAAGCGCGTCGTTCGGTGACGAGGTCTGGGGCGCCGAATCGTACGGGCAGGTGATGTACGCGATCAAGAATAGAAACGGAGACATCTACTTGAAGATGATCGATATGGACGGCGACGTGTCCGCGCTCGAGCAGAATGAAAAGAGCTCGGCGTTTAAGAACGAACGCGCGGGTGGTAACTACGGTGCGGGTACCAAGGAGCAACAAATGAACAACTACTCGAAGAAGCGCGAGTTGGAAAACCAAAGATTAGACATGTTTGACGAAGCCATCGAGTTGTACAACGCGAAGGACTTCGACAACGCGTTGATCGTCTTCGAAGAGGTGGCCGCCTTGGAACCGAAGAACTACATGGGCGATGACTTCTCCAAGACGACTGAGATTTACAAGGTCGCCCAGTACAACATCGCGTGCTGCTTCTCCAGGCTCGGCAAGGCTGACGAGTCCTTGCTCGCGCTCAAGCGCTGCATGGCCGCCGGCTGGACCGACTTCCGCAAGATTCGCACCGATCCGAGCTTGGAATTCGCGCAAAAACAGCCGCAATTCTCTGATTTGATGGACAAGTTCGATGAGCCCCTCATCAACGCCAACGCCGTCAAGGCTTTGAAGTCCTTGTTCGGACGCAACTGAGCGCCGTTATTAGTTGCTATCAATAAATCAAGCAACGTGCATTCCGAACGCGCAGTCCTCGCGGAAACATTTTATAATCACGCGTCACGCGTCGTTCGAAAGCGTGCCTTTATCCGGAGAGCTTCGAGTCGCGGCGTTGAGTAGGTTTCGTCGCGCGGACGCGCGCGCGCTTCAGACCCTGCCTCCATATCCTCATACTGTGTGTACCAAAACCCTATATACCACAAACTTTATCTTCGAGGACGACCTCATCTCTCTCGGCGTCGTCATCCTCATCGCGCGTCGTCCGCGTCGACGTCCGCGTCGATGTCCGCATCGACCGCACCGATCGCACCCAGCGCGTTCGCGTCGCGCCTTCGTCCGTCGCGAGCGATGATGACGTCGCCGCGCGCGCGCGTTGGCTCGGTTCGAACGCATCATCGTCATCAGCGTCGACGTCATCCTCGTCGACACCACCGCGCGTCGACGCGCGTCGTCGCGCGCGTGCTCACCGTCGAGGAATTGAAACTATCGCCGACGTCATCGTCGCGAGCGAACGCGGCGATCGGTGAGCTCGGGAGGGCGTCCGCGAGCGCGCCGGCGACGCCGGCGCCGAGCGTCCAGGCGTGGGCGACGACGCGAAACGCCGCCGTCGTCGGTGGCGCGCTCGCGGCGGCGGTGGCGGTGAAATACGTCTTCGATACGCCGAGTCGAACGTACGTGGACGGTGAGAACACGGTCGGGAAGGAGTACGACGCGTGGACGGAGGAGGGCATTCTCGAATATTACTGGGGAGAACACATCCACCTCGGGTGGTACTCGGACGAGGAGCTCGCCGAGGGCGCGGGCACGCTCCTCGGGTGTAAGAAGAAGGATTTCATTCAGGCAAAGTTTGATTTCGTGGACGAGATGGCGAAGTGGAGCGAGACAGAGAAACCGGCCGAGGTGTTGGACGTCGGGTGCGGCATCGGCGGAACGTCGCGACACTTGGCGAAGACGTTCGGCGAGGGATCGACCGTGACGGGAATCACGCTCTCGCCCAACCAGGTGAAACGCGCGACCGAGTTGGCGAAGGAACAGGGCGTGCCGAACGCGCAGTTCCGGGTGATGAACGCGTTAGAGATGGAGTTTGAGGATAACACCTTTGACTTGGTGTGGGCCTGCGAGAGCGGCGAGCACATGCCGGATAAAAAGGCGTACGTCGAGGAGATGGTTCGCGTGCTGAAACCGGGCGGTAAGATAGTCATCGCGACCTGGTGCCAGCGCGAGACCCCGCCGGAGTTCACGGAGAAGGAGAAGAGTAATCTCAAATTCCTCTACGAGGAGTGGGCGCATCCGTACTTCATCTCGTACGAAGAGTACGAGCGTCTCCTTCAAGGCACTGGCACCATGTCGCGCACCGCGTCGGAGGATTGGGTCAAGAACACGCTCGTATCGTGGCGTCACTCCATCTGGGTCGGCGTGTGGGACCCTTGGCCCGTGGTGTTCGCCGGTCCGCGACAGTGGTACAAGGTGGTTCGCGAAATCGTCACCCTCGAACGCATGGCGCGCGCGTTCGAGAGCGGTCTGATGACGTACGGCATGATCAAGGGCACGAAAAAAGCGTGAGGTTGAGTATTTTGAGAGGTAGAGCAAGCAATAGTAGTAGACAGAATTGTAATCGCGATGCACTCATCATCATTTCTTATTCAGGAAGAGTTGAACGAGCGTTTAGAGTTTCTTCGCGAACGCCTTGATCTCGTCTGTGCCGTCCACGACGGATTCCCCGTCAGTCATCCCCAACGCGCCGGCGACGCACGCCCCAGCGACGTCGTCCACGCTCACCGGCTCCGCGAGCGTGAGCGCGATCGGTCCCGGCGCCTTGGCGGCCAACGCCTTGACGGGCCCGGAACCGAGCACCTTGGCCAACGCGTCGCCGTACGTTTGCGTCACCCGCGGCGGCGTCAACGAGAACGCATCACCACCGTAGATGAAGCTCGGCTTGACGATGACGTATTCGTTCGCGTCAAAATTCGCGCGAATCGCGTCTTCAGCCATCGTCTTCCCCTCAAAGTATCCCTTCATCGCCACGCCGCCGACGACGTCCGGCACGACGCTCGCCACCGACACGTACACAAATCGTCGCACCCCGGCCGCCTTGGCCGCCTCCACCACGACGACGTTATAGTCACCGTTACCGGCGCGCATCTTCGCGTCGTCCGTACCGATCACGCCGACGCACGACACGACACATTCCGCGCCCGCGAACGCGTCCCGAAGCGCGTCCCGCGCGCTCGCCGCATCCGCCAAATCCACCCCGATCGCGCTCGACGCCCCCTCCACCGAGGCACCGGATTTAGACACGGACGTCACCGCGCACCCGCGCTCGCGCAGACGCGCGCACACGCGCGAACCGACGAATCCGGAGCCACCGACGACGACAACCTTTTGTTCATCGACGTTCGCCATCGCGCGAGGCGCCGCGCGCGCGCGCGCGTTCGAGCGTCCACCGCGCGAGAGAGAGATCGGACGCGTCGTCGCGCATCCGCGCGTCGAGACGGAGACGGCGGTGAACATCGCGATCGGCGTTCGACGGCGTCGAAGAGTGTCGAGATTGCGCTGGCGAATCGACGTCACATCACGCGCGCGCGTCTCGCGTCTCTGTCGTCTCGCGAGACGATGCGCGCGCGCGCGAAACGATGCGTGGAGATGCTTTCGATCGCGCGCGACGTTTCTCGCGCGTCGCGCGCGTCGTACGCGTCGACGAGCGGCGCTTTTAGAGGACATTACGACGGACGCGTGCCGGTGGACGCCGCGTACCCGCGCCGCGTCGTCGTCACGGGTCTCGGACTCGTCACCCCGCTCGGCGCGGAGGTGAAAGTGAATTGGCGTCACGCGCTGGACGGGGTCGAGGGCACGCGCGCGCTCGAGGTCGGAGACGTGCCGGCGAACGAACGCGAGGCGTTTACGCGGCGAACGCGGGGCGGCGGCGCGACGTTCGGGGCGGGGATCGCGCACGACGCGTACGACGGTGAGCGTTGGTGTGAGAACGGGCGGTTGGCGGCGTTCGTTGGGTTCGGGCGGTGCGCGGCGGCGGAGGCGGTGATGGACGCGGGGTTGACGTTCGGAGACGAGGCGAGGGACGACGTCGGCGTCTCGTTCGGCGCGGGCATGGGAGGCGTGAGCGATCTCACGCGCGCGGGAGGGTTGATGCGAGACGGTGAGTTGCGGAAGTTATCGCCGTATTTCGTGCCGAAGATTTTGGCGAACGCGGCGGCGGGGAGAATATCGATGGATTTTAAGTTGAGAGGGCCGAATTTGGCGGCGGCGACGGCGTGCGCGACGTCGGCGCACTGCATCGGGGACGCGTTTCGCGCGCTTCAGCGCGGTGACGCGAGCGTGATGCTCGCCGGTGGGAGCGAGGGGTGCATAGACTTGGTGTCGATGTCGGGGTTTGCCAAGGCGAGGGCGCTGAGTGCGACGGGTCGCGCGAGACCGTTCGATTCCAGACGGGACGGTTTCGTCATGGGCGAAGGCGCGGGCGTGTTGATTCTCGAAACGCTCGAACACGCGCGCGAGAGAGGGGCGAAAAAAGTGTACGCGGAGATTCGCGGGTACGGTGCGTCCGGAGACGCGCATCACGTCACCCGCGCGAGTCCAGATGGCGGCGGCGCGGCGAGAGCGATGCGCGCGGCGTTGCGAGACGCCGGCATCGACGATCCCTTCGATGTCGGTTACGTCAACGCGCACGCCACCGGAACGTCGCTCGGAGATGCCGCCGAGGTGCGCGCGCTCAAGACGGTGTTTGGGGCGGAAGCTATCGAATCGGGCGCCGTCACCACGACGTCCACCAAGGGCGCCACCGGTCACTTGCTCGGCGCCGCCGGCGCCATCGAGGCTGCGTACACCGCGCTGACGCTGCACACCGGCGACGTTCCACCGACGTGTGGGTACGAAGAGTTCGATCCCGCGCTCGGGATTCCCATCGTCGCCGCCGGCGCGCGTCTGCGCGAGAGCGCTCGCGCCGCCATGTCCAACAGTTTCGGTTTCGGCGGCACAAACGCGAGTTTAATCTTCGCGCGCGCGCCTCCTCTCGAGTGACGCGCCGCGGACGCGCGATGCATTAGTTGACGTAGATTGTAGACGACCACTAGTAGCTGGATAGAATTCGTAGCCGACGAAGACCTTCGTCTCTCCGCCGTCGCCCAGCGTCGTCGCCCGCAGTGACCGACTCGAGGAATCGCCACCACTCCTCGCGCGCGCGCGACTCGCGAGCCGCGATGGGCGGGGACGATGACTCGCGCGCGTACCTGTACGGCATCACCGCCGTCACCGCGCTCGTGTCCACGGTGCGCGCGCGGCGTCGCGAACGGCACGAGATTTGAGATTTCAAAGAAATTGGAGACTGACGACAGTTACCCCTCGTTCGCGCGCGTAGCTCGCCCTCGCGTCGGCGTACGCGCTCAAATCGGCGGCGAAAGACTTTAGCGAGCAACAGATCGGATTGCTCACCGCGCTCGAGGCGATCGAGCGCGAGAAACAGTCGCAGGCGGAGTCGGCGAAGAGGACGAGTCGAGTCGGGTCGACCAGAGGCGGTCGACGACGCGGATCGAGCGGTGCGGTCTCGCCGACGGGCGATCGAGAGGGTCGAGGAATGTCGAATTCGCGATCTGTGTCGGGGAGCGTCGCGGATGGGGAGGAGTACGCCACGCGCTCGTACTCGACGACGGCGACGCCGACGAAGAAGCTCAACGAGAGCTCGGGACACGCGTCGCCGTCGCGTCTTGTGCCGCGACGTGCGACGGATGGAGACGGTGACGAGGCGGAGTCGAAGAAGTGCGATGAGGACTTTAGTCTCGGCACGCCGAAGAAACGGTCGTTGGAGACGGGAGGGGCGCTGAACGCGTCCGTGTGGGAGGCAAACGGCGAGGCGACGGAGACTGAAATGGAACCCGAGACGGAGGACGACGAAGGAGAAGAGAGGACGCACGTGGATATCGTCAGCTCGCCCAAATTTCGACGAATCCACGCACGCGTCGATCGAAAGAGTGATGAGGAGCTGTCCAAGCTCGTGAGTTCGCCCATGCCTCGAGCGTTGAGCGAGAGCGTCGAGTTGGAACGCACTCTGAGTCGAGAGATGAACGAAAGACGCGGCGTCAACACGCCCGACATGGTGAACGAAGGCAACAACGGCGTTTCGTCCGAACGTTCGAAGACACCGTGGACGGCCACACCGGACGCGTCGCTACCGATCGGTTTGAAGCCCGCCGATCGCGCCATCGGGCGCGAACTGTTTCAAAACATTTCGATGAGTCCTCACGGTGCCAAGGAATCGTACGCGTCCCCTCGAGTGATGCAAACGGCCGAATCCAACTTGGAATACGAAAAGGTTGCGACGCAGATGATGGAAACTCTCGGAGATGAGTGCGAAGAGGTGTGTCTGATGCTCGAGTACGCCCTCGGTTTGCGGGACAAGTGGTTGTTCGACGACAGTAAGGGGGCGTGTCCGATCGTCGGAACGCCCGATAAGGCGTTACCTTTACCTCCGAAGTCGCGGCACGAGTGTCGGATGGTCGACGGGGTCATGCACGTGTATCACCCGAACGCGCAGGGAGAATCAGAACTCGTGCACGAACCTCCGGGCACGGCGACGGATTTCTTTTACGATTTGCACGCATTGCTGCGCGTGCAGTCTTACGGTCCGTCGAAGACGTTTTGTCACAAGAGGTTGCTGCTCACGGAGCAAAAGTTCAATCTTCACGTCATGCTCAACGCCGATAGGGAGTTTTTGGAGCAAAAGAAGGCGCCGCATCGTGACTTTTACAACGTCAGAAAGGTTGACACGCACGTTCATCACAGCGCGTGCATGAACCAGAAGCATTTATTGCGTTTCATCAAGTCAAAGTTGAAGCGCGAACCGCAGGAAATCGTCATTTATCGAGATGGAAAGTTTTTGAATCTTCGAGAAGTATTCGAATCCATCGGCATGACTGCGTACGAACTCAACGTGGACACGCTCGACATGCACGCCGATAAGAATACATTTCATCGCTTCGACAAGTTCAACTTGAAGTATAATCCTATGGGTCAGTCGCGTTTGCGTGAGATTTTCATCAAGCAGGACAACTTGATCCGCGGACGCTTCCTGGCTGAGCTCACGAAGCAAGTGTGTTCAGATTTGGAGGCGAACAAGTACACGATGGCGGAGTATCGTATCTCAATCTACGGACGCAAGCCAGGTGAATGGGACAACCTCGCGGCTTGGGTTCTGAATCACAACGTTTTCAGCGAAAACATGGTGTGGATGATTCAAATCCCGCGATTGTACAACATCTACCACAGCAACGGTACCATGAAGAACTTTCAACAGATGCTCGACAATATTTTCAAGCCCCTGTTCGAAGTCACTGTGGACCCCTCATCGCATCCAAAGTTACACACGTTCCTTCAGATGGTGGTTGGAGTGGACATGGTGGATGACGAATCGAAACCAGAGCGCCGACCGAGTAAACACATGCGCGTACCGGTCGATTGGGACGTGTCGCACAACCCGGCGTATGCGTACTATGCCTACTACGTCTACGCCAATCTGTACACGCTGAACGCTCTGCGCGTCAGCAAAGGTCTGAACACCATCGCATTCAGACCTCACGCGGGAGAGGCCGGGGACATCGATCACCTGTGTGCCACGTTCATGCTCGCCAAAAACATTGCGCACGGTTTGAACCTTCGCAAATCGCCGTGCCTGCAGTACCTGTACTTTCTCACGCAAATTCCTCTGGACATGTCTCCGTTGAGCAACAACTCGTTGTTCATCGATTATCACAAGAATCCTTTTCCAACCTTTTTCGCGCGAGGCTTGCGCGTGTCTCTGAGCACGGACGATCCACTGATGATTCACATGACGAAGGAGCCGCTCGTCGAGGAGTACTCCGTCGCCGCCCAGGTGTGGAAACTCAGCGCCGCCGATCTGTGCGAGATCGCCAAAACCAGCGTCTTGAACAGCGGTTTTCCCATCGCGTCCAAGATTCACTGGGTGAGCGATCAATACTGGCTCGGTGACACCCGCGGCAACGACATTCAAAAGACAAATGTCCCGGACCTCCGCGCACACTTTCGAGCCGACGTCCTCGAATGCGAAAAAGCGCTCGTCCGTCGCGGCGTCGTCCAGGCTCGGCAAAAGGGTCGCGAGATTAAGATTCGCGGCTGATCCCATTCCACTCTCGGCGCTCTCGGCGCGCTCATGCTTGTAATTTCACTCGTCTTGTACACTTCGCCGCCGCGCGGCGTCTTCGGCGTCTTTTGATTGCATTCCAAGCTCGAGCGCTCGCGGCGCCGCACACGCCCGCGCGCGAGGGACCGACCCACAGAGGGCGAACGAGCGCGTCTAGAAAGGAATTTTCGCGCGCGACCGACGCGCGCGAGACACGTGTGAATCCGTCGACGCCGCGAGCGAGCGCAAACGTCGCCGCGGGCGATCGACTCAACACCCATCGTGCGACGGTCGGTCGGTCGACTCCACGCGCGCGACCGAGGCGCGAGGCGACGACGAGGCGAGGCGAACGGACGTAAAAACGTCGTTGGGCGTCGTCGAGCGCGATGAGCGGACGCGGTCCGGGTCTCGACCGCGCGTCGGGATCGTTTAAACATTCGGAGCGGTACGCGGCGACGGCGGCGAGGTACTCGCGCGCGCTCGAGCGCGAGCGGAACGTCGAGGAAGTCACGCGCGACGGCGGAGGTGCGACATCGAAGGGTGGCGGTGAGCGTGAGTCCCTCTTGGAGACACCGGATTACTTAGAACGACAGAGGGCTAGAAATGATTCTTTCAAGCGAGGCTGCGGGCGAATGCTCGTCTTCGTGCTCGTGCTCGCCGTGTTCGGGGCGGTGGCGGCGGTCGGTTTCGATCATTTCGGTCGAAACACGCTCGGTCCGACGCCTCCGGCGCCCGCACCGGTGACGACGGACTCGAGACAGAGCGATCGAGTGGTGAACGATCAACGGACGTCGCGCGCCGCGGCGGCGAAGTATTCGTCGCCGACGACGGAGAAGAGCGCGGAGACGTCGCCCGCGGAGGTGCGGGCACCGAGCCCTGAGAAGGAGACGACGAGTTCGAGCGAAATGACACCTGTGGAGGAACCGACGCCCGCGCCGAAACCGACACCGACGTCCGAAGCCAAACCGACGCCCGCGCCGAAGGTTGAGGGCGCACCCGCGGCGAAACCCGCGCCGAAACCGGCGGCGACGGCGTCAAAGGGTGAGTCGGCGGACAAACCGGCGCCGAAACCCGCGGCGACGGCGTCAAAGAGTGAGTCGGCGGATAGACCAGCGGCGAAACCCGCGCCGAAACCCGCGGCGACGGCGTCAAAGAGTGAGTCGGCGGATAGACCGGCGCCGAAACCCGCGCCGAAACCCGCGGCGACGGCGACCAGGGATGAACCGACGCTCTCAGAGGCGGCACGAAAGGCGAGTGGCACGTATCAAACGCACGAAAGTGAAGAACCTTCGCCTTCGAAGGATGAAGAGACGTCTAATGTCGAGAGTGACGACGAGGAGGACGCGGCCGCGGCGTACCGAAGTTTGAGCGAGACGGAGTTGGCGGACGCGAATGAGAATGACGACGGCGCGGCGGAGGCGGACGACGAATCGGCTCGATTATCAGCTTCGGAGGACGCCGCGACATTCGAAGCGCTGTTACTCGTAGACGAGGCGGTGCGAGGCGAGAAGCAAGGCACCGGCGGCTTGGGGAGCGCCCTTCTCACGGGTCAAAAGGAACGACTCGTGCACCAGTTTCAGGCGTCGTAGAAGAACGCATATCACAAAGTAGATAGCTAGTAGTATCGGTCATTTGTCGATGTCGAACATTTGTTTCATCAGCTCGTACACGTAAAAGGAAATGGCGGCGGAGGGTAAAATCTTCGCGTAGTTGGGAAGCAATCCCGCGTACAGCGCGCCGATGCCTTCGTTTTTGCCCACGACGTAGATTCCTTGGAACATATTCTTGTACGCGAGCGTCCCCCCTTTCTTCATGCCCGCGACTTGAATTCGACGCTGTATCATCTCGAGAGGATACACCCCCGTCTGCGCCGCCGCGCCGGCGAGAGCGCCGAAACACATTGTCGGCACGGCGGACATTTTCGCCTTTTCACCAAACTGTCGACGGTACATGCTCTTACACGCGTCGTACACGTAAAAGTTGATCGCCCCGTACGGCGCGACGCGCACCATGTTCGCTCCGAGTCCCTTCCAAAGAGCGCCGTACCCTTCGTTCGCGACGAGTTGCTTCCAACAATCGCCCAAGAGCATGCCCGTGCCCGAGACGCGAGAGCGCAGCGTGTCCACCGGGTGCGTCAACGCAGTGCCGCACATGCTCGCGATCGAGCCTCCGAGCATGCGTTGAAGACCGTCGAGCTCGGTCTGATCGCCGGTACTGATCATGTGATCCTTGATTTTATCATAGACGAAAAATTCCACAGCCTTGGTCGGCGCGATGCGCAACACGTTGAGCGTGTTGCCTCGAAACAACCCGCCCGGCCCTTCGTTTCGAATGATCCTTCGTAACGTCCCCACGAGTCCACCATCGCGCGCGATCGTGGTCGAGTCCAGCATGTACTCAATCTTCGCGCGCTCGAGAGGCGCGACGACGGTTCGAGAAACGCCTCCCGAGACGGCGCCGACGAGCAAATGCTTCAACACGTCTCCCGCGCCGCCCGACTTTTTCCGTCTCTTACTCGCGAACGCGAGCGACACGTCCCCATAATCGATCTCCATCGACTGGGACCATATCGTCAACGCGTCCGAGGCGTCCATCGCGTCCGAGAGCATCAAAAAATCCCGAAATTCTGTGAAATCGATAGCCTTGGCCAACGTCACGAATTTCTCGTTGGACGCGTTGAACAACCCCTTCCCCTTACTGAACGCCCCCTCTCCAGCCTTGATCCGCATCATCATCGCCTCCACGTTCGCATCGTTCGTCGCGTACCCTTCCCGCATGAGCACACGTTTCAACTGTTTACTCGTCAGGTATCCCGCGCGTTCCGCGTCGAATTTCCGAAACGTCCTCAACAACTCGCGCTCGCGCCTCAGCGCGAAATTCCCAAACTCTTCAAACGTCATCCGCATCTCACGACCCTCACCCATCGCACCCTCACCTCCCTCCTCTCCGCCGCTCTCTCGCACGCGACACGCATCGATCGTTCGACACACGAACGCGCGCGCCGACGCCTCCGTGCACGGCGCGTTCAATCGCTCCAACGCCGCGCGCATGTCCTCCGCCTCGACGTACCCCTTCTTCCCGCGATCGAGATCATCGAATCGTCGACGAATCGCGCGATAGGCGTAATCGCTCGGTCGTAAATCATCCATCGTCATCTCTCGCTGTACGAACGCATCGCGCGACGACGAGACCCGGGCCAGACATCCATGCCATGGCCGCCGGCCCGGGCCCGGGACGGCGTCGCATTCATCGCCCTCGCGTTCGCGACGCGAGACGACTCGACGCGAGAGACGCGCGCGAGACGATGCGTCGATTTTTATTCCTCCTCCCGAGACGATCGCCGTCGACGGTCGAGACGACGCCATCGCGCGCGAACGAATGACGAATGACCATCGACCGGTCGAGGTCGGTCGGTCGCCCCTTTCTAACCACCTTTCCGAATGTCCGAATGTGTCGGTCCCAGGGATGCGCGAATGATTACAAATGGTGGTGATAAACGTGCGTCTAACACTGCGGACCGGCGTTCGCTTGCACGTGCTCGCCCTCCGGAAGGTCTCTTTGCACGTCGCCCAAGGTTTTGGGGTTGAGCGCGGTGGCGGGGGGGAAACGGGACGCGCGCGCGTCGACGCCCGTCTCGGCGGCGCGCGGCGGCGGGACGATCATGTCGTATCCAAAGGCTAATATATCGTGACGATAGATGTCGTTGAAGGTATTTAACACGGATGGGTCCATGTGTTTCCAACACGCCGATAAATTGGGTTTCTCCACCGCGGGATTCCAGTCGTTGGCGTGCTCGGTGAGCGCCGCCGCCGGGTGATACTTTGCCCGCAAAAACGAGACGACGTTCATCTGGTCACCCTTACCGCGTGGTCGCGGACATCTGCCCTCTTCGGGGGACATACACTCTTCGAATCGAAACACGCGTTCGGCGCCCGCCAACATGACCGATTGAGGCATCCAGTGCGAGGTGACGCCCATGTCGCCCTCGATTTTCTCGTCGCACGCGTCCATGCCCTCCACCGAGTACTTCTTCTCCTGATAACACCTTTGTAAATCACTCTTTTGCGCATTTTCGATGGACGAGGCGATGTGTTTTTGAAACTTGACGCAATTCTCCGGATCGTACCCGGGTCGCAGACTCGCGAAGGTCTCCGGCTCCAACCAATTGGTTCGCCATAAAAATTCGCTCTGCGCGCGCGCGTAGGGATCGCGGACGATGGCCCACGAGTTCGCCACGCGACCCTTCGGCGGCGTGTGCCACGCCTCGTACCCGACAAATTTTTCACGAAACTCAAACGGTCGCTTGTGACAGTATCCGACGCTGATTCCAATCTGTCCGAGCGCGGTTTCTATCGCCGTCCCGCCGCTCTTCGGAACGTGTAAAAACACGGGCAAGCCCACGCCCTCGCACTTCCCGCTTAAACTCTGATGCACCAATCGCTTCACCTCCTCCGTCGACATGCCCGCGTACACCGCTCCCGCCGTCGTTCCCGCACCGTCCCCATCACCACCCACGCGCAGGTCCCCCCCGTTCGGACCAATCTCAAACGGTCCCGCCTTGCGCGGCGTCGGCGCGGCGAGCCCGAGTCGAGGCAGCGTCTCGTAATACCCGGGGTGTTCCCCGACGTATTTCGCATCCGCGGGCGTGTGACAATCCAGATCGAACCTTCGCTCTTTCGCCCGCACTCTCGACCGCGCGGCCGCGAGCGTGACGAACGAGAAGACCACCAGAGACGACGCGACGACGGCGACGGTGCGCCAGCGACTCCGAGGGGCTCGAGCGCTCGACGCGTCGACGTCGCCCGTCGCGCTCGCGGTCTCCGCGTCATCGTCGGGCGACGCGAGAAGTTGCGCGCGTTCCTCGCTCGACATCGCGCGCGACGGCGTGAGAATCCACGCGGCGCGGACTGTCGCGACGGTCGATCGGGATCGCGGGCACGTTTTGGTGTTGAGACGCCGCGGGCGACGTCGCGCGATTACGAATGACGAATGACGACGCTCGACGTCGAGGATGATTGTGTGGATGGAATTTACGCAATGTGTGGTGGTATACTGACTACATACATTCTTTTATAGGCATCCCGGACCGGAGACGTCCTGGACGACCTCCCCCGGCGGGAGCGAGCGCTGGAGCGAGCCGAGATTTTGCCCCGGGCGATGATTCGGTCGCGACTGTTCGTCGAAGCCCGAACCGGGGGTGGATTTCGGTTGTTTTCGAACGTACCTGAACTGTTCGAGATCGTTGGCGTAGACGTCGTTGAAATCGCGCAGAACGTCGGGATCAAAACCCTCGAAACACGGTTCGAGATCGGGTTTTTCAATATTGTGATTCCACGCGTTGATGCTCTGGTCCAACCTCGCCGCCGGGTGGTAGTGCGCGCGCATGAAGCCGACGATGTTGTCCATCTGATTTCCGTTTCGAGCGTCTCCGCATTTGCCGGGTTGAGGATCGAAACACGTCTCTAACTTGAACACGCGATCCGCGGCCGCCGCCATGACGCTCTGCGGCAACGCGTGCGAGCCGCAATCCAAGTGCGAGCTCTCGGGCACGGTTGCGTCGCACTCGCCCATGCCTTGCATCGTGTACCTTTTCTCCTGGTAACACTTGCGCAGATCGCTCGCGACCAGACCTTTGATGGAATCCTTGACGAAATCTTGAAACCTTTCGCAGTTAAAGTTGCTGTATCCGGGATTGAGCGCGTCGAAAATACCGCCGGGCGTCAACCGGATGCTCCAGATGAAATCGCTCGCCGCTCGCTTGTACGGATTCCTAACGATGGTCCACGAGTCCGGGACGTGCTCCGCGGGAGGCGTGTGCCACTCCTCGAATCCCACCGCGCGTCTGCGCAATCGGTACGGTCGCGCCGGTCCGTATTTAGGCAGATGACAGAACCCCGCGGCGACGCCCACGTGACCCAACGCCGTCTCGATCGCCGTGCCCCCGTTCTTGGGCAAGTGTAAAAATACCGGTAACCCGAACCCCTCCCTCTTGCCCGCCAAATCTTTCCTCGCGAGCTCTTTGATCTCCCCTTCGTTCAGTTTCCCGAACCGATCGACCCACGCATCGCCGAGCCCCGCCGCGCGATCGTCGACGACGCCGGCGCCGCTCGCCGCCTGTCCCAACGACGCTCTCGCGTCGAGCGCGTCGCCGTCGATCGACGACGTCGCGCCCGTCGACGCGCCACCGAGAGATGAGACGGTCCCGAACGCCGTCGCGCACAGCGCGCCCGCGCCCACGAGGGCGAGCGCGCTCACGACGCCGATCTTCGCGCGCAACACCTTTCGATGATGATGATGATGCGCGTCTTCATCATCGCCGTCGTGCGCGTCGTGCGCGATGACGTCGAGCAACGGCGCCGTCTCGCGGGCACCTGCGATGGCATCGGCGCGTTCGACGTCGTCGGCGCGCGTCGTCATCGCCGCGCGTCGAGTTGTGCGGACGACGCCTTGAAATCATCCAGTCGCGACTCTTCGCGAGCGCCGACGAGGGAACGAAGGAACGAAGGAATGAATTCCACGCGCTCGCGAGCGAACGAATGAAATGAATATCGACTATAAAACTACACGGTGCGATCACGCGCGCTACCGACGCCGCGTCGTCATCGTCGTCGTCTCGGTTCGCGCGGCGCGCGAGGCTCTCGCGCGTCTCGACCCGCCGCGCGTCTCGCCGATTCGACGTGTTCGAGCCAACGAACCTCTTCCGCCGCCTGTATGCGTTCGATCTCGCTTCCGAATTCCCCGTGTAACCCCTCTCCCGGCGCCGTCAACACGCGCGCGCTTTCGTCCAACGGTTCACCCTCTCTCGCCGCCGCCTCGAATCGCTCCCGCTCCGCGTCCCGCTCCGCCTCCGTCTCTTTCAACGCCTCGCGTTCGTTCATCTTTCGCTCGCGCATGATTTCCAACTGACGCAACGCAAAATTTCGCACGTAATGCGACCGAGTTCTTCCTCCCGACACGCCGTCTTCGAGACAATCGATCGCCTCGAACGCCGCCGCGGGTTCCCGCGTATAAAACCCTCTGATCAACCCATCCTCCGGGAACGCGATCGGCGGCGGTTTCGGCGCCTTCATCGGTCGAGGAGACGGTCGAACCGCGCTCGCGGCGTCGTACCACGACGGTTTCGCGATGACCCCGTCGTCGACGAGGGTCTTCGCGCGCGCGTACGCGGACGCGCTCGTGGACGCGCGCGAGGTGTTGCGAAACATGTCCACGGTGAGTTCGAGCGTTTTTTCACCGACGCGACGACGACTCATGGCGCGCGACGAGGCGCGCGCGATTCGCGATTCGCGATTCCGGGGGGCGCTCGGTCGACGACGACGCGCGCGCGACGCCGGCTGACGCTCGAAAGAGAGAGAGAGAGAGAGAGGAAAAGCTGGGACGCGGCGTGTGCTGGCCTAAACCCTCGTGTAGAGATGTGTGCAAACTACAGTACATGGTCTACGAGTGTGTTGAATACGGGAGAAATGAACGCACTCACGCGATGTTGGTGGTGCTCACGTACGCGAGAAGACGCGCGTCGGCGGCGGCGTCGACGACGACGGAGAGCTCTTCGCCCGCGTCGACGAAGAGCACGGCGCCGGGGGCGACGTCGATGGGTGGTCGGTCTTTATTCGTCGCGCTCGAGACGACGGCGCGACCGCGATGGATGATCCAGACGCTCGGTCCTGTTCTGGGCGCGACGCCGTACGCGACGCCGGGGTCGCACGCGACGACGTCGAGGAGAAACTCCTCGAAGGGTGGGGCGTAGCGACGCGTGCACTGATCGATGACCTCACCCTCGAGCACGTCCGGGGCACCGAGCGTGTACGTCAACATCGAGCACAAGACGTGAACGTCGCGGAATTTCGGCGTCAAACCCGCGCGTACGACGTTGTCGCTCGTCGCCATCACCTCGACGCACTCGCCCGAGAGGTAGGCGTGCGGTTCATTCGCCGCCATGTACATCGCCTGTCCCGGACGCAGAACGACGTAATTCAACACGTACGCACAAAACACACCGACGTCTCCCGGATACTGTTCACACAGACGAAGAAACAACGCCGAGACGTCGGCGTCGACGTCGTCCTCGCGTCGACCCTCTCCGCGCAGTCGCGTCGCCATCGCCTCTGCGCACGCCGCCACTCTCCCCGCGTCCGCCGTCATGAGCGCCGTGAACACGCGTTTAAACGCCGATTTCACCCTCTCCTCGTCTCCACCTCCATCCTCGACCGCCCTTTTCAACGCCTCGACGGCGTCCTCGTCCCCCACGGCGCGTCTCAACTCTTCGTGCGCCTCCACGCGTCTCGCCACCGTCTCCGCTCGTTCGAACCCGCTCAGCGCTTCGAATCGCTCCGACACGCACAACGCCATCTCAGGTTTATGATTCTCGTCCCTGTACTGCTCCGGATTCGTCGCGTGTAACCGTTTCGCCGTCTCTTTATCCGGGTGCGCCTGTATCGACAGCGCCGTCGAGACGCTCAACATCTTCATCAAAAACGGCACGTCCCTCGTCGTCCCGAACCTCTTCACGCACGTCTCTCCGAGCGCACGCATCGCGTTCGCGTCGACGTACGACCGAAGCGTTTCCATCGCGTCTCCACCCTCGTCGTCGTCGCGTTTCGTCGTCGACATGCCGGACGAATGCGTCCCGGCCCAGAGTTCGGCAAAGGGTGAGGAATCGTCGTCGTCGAGCGCGTCGTCGAAGCGCAGAGCGTTGGCCGAGGCGAGGGCGCGCACGGAGGAGTTCCCGCGCGCGCCCCAGGCGTAGTTTTGGTGACGCACTCGGAGCTCTCGCATCGCGGCGTGACGTCGTGTGACGTCACATGACGAGGAATGATGAAGGACTTTTTCCGGGTTCCGCACGTATGGGTAAACAGTGTTGAGTAGTATGTACACGTCAAGGCGTCGCGGCGCGCGCGCGCCGAGCGCGCGAAGCGCTCACGCGGACGGGGCGAGCGTGGAGTCCTCTCGATTCGATGGACCGGTGTTGTGGTCGTCGGTGTCGTCGTCGTCGTCGTGGACGAGGCCGAGGGCGGCGCGACAGGCGCGCGCGCCCTCCTCGCGCGCGCGCGCGACGAGGGCGGCGTCGACGCAGAGACTGGACATGGCTTTGGACGCGGAACCGTCGGGGGCGACGGTGGCGATTTTGATCGGGTGGAAGGCGGAATCGGCGGTGGGGGATGCGAAGACGTCGCGCTCGCGCCAACCGTGGCGAGAATCGAGGGCGGCGGTGACGGCGTCGTGGAGATCCCAGACGGCGCCCATGTACGCCGGGGCGAAGAGAAGGTTGCGAATGGCGCGGTAGAGGGCCGATTGTGCGGGTTTAGGCGCGCCGTCGCCCTCGTCCAAGGATCTGTTTGGGTTCTCGCTCGATCGTTTCTCGGCGTCCGGCGTGGACGCGGCGGCGGCGACGTCTCGCGAGCGCTCGCGGCGAATCCGCGACAGACGGTCGCGAATGCGGCCCAAAAATCGACGATTTTCTTCACCGTTCGTCGCCGCCGTCTCCGTGTCCACCTTGTGCGGCGCCGTGAGCAAGACCAAGACGTGCGTGCAATCGTCCATGACGGCCGCGTGCACGGGCACGGGCTCGAGCACGGCGGCGTCCACGAGTCGATGCCCTCTGTGCGTCACCGGCGCGCTCCCGGCGAGCGCGGGGACGCGCGCGCTCGCCAATAAACACTTTTTCAAATCATCCACATCCTTGAAATCGTCCAAAATCACCGTCGTGAGCGTGTCCAGAGACGTTGCCACCACCTTGAGCGGCACGGGCGAAGCGATGACGTCGTCCCATCGCAACGGTCGACCCGTGTCCCCGCCCATGACGCGTTCGACGAGGTAGTGCACGTTCATCGCCGGATCGACGGCGTACTTGGCGTCCTCTTCGTCCTCTGCCTCCGCCATCGTCTCCGCGAGCGTTCCGACGTCCTCCATCGTCGCCGTCTCGATCGTTCGCGCGCGTTGTATCCACGGGAACACCCCCCGAGATCGTCGTCCGAGACGCACGAGCGGTCGCACCAAGTCAATGTGCGCCTCTCGAATAACCGTCATGCGTCTCGAGACGTGCCGGCTGAGATCCAAAAACGCCCCGTCGCACAGATCCTCCTCGTACGCTCGGATGCCCTCGGGTTGATTGGCGAGATAATACGTCAGATTCATCGCCCCGGCGCTCGATCCGTACGCCGCGTCGAAACAATCCGAGTAGCCATTCTCGAACAACTCGCCGCACGCGCCGGCGCTGATGACGCCGCGCATGCCCCCGCCCTCGACGACGAGTCCAATCTTTAAACCATCCGAGCGCGCGTTCGGTTTCGACCCCTCCCGCCGTCGTCTGTGTAACGCCTCGAACACGTCCTCCGTCTCGTTCGCCGTCATTTTCAGTTCCGCGACGCGACTCGCGAATGCGTCGTCGTGCGCCATCGACAGCGGCAACGGAAACACATTCTTCACCCCCGCGTCTCCACCGTTCGCTCGCACGCGTTCACCCACCGTTCTCGGACACGAGATCGATCTCGACACCGCCTTTAACGCCGCGTTCGCCCGATGCGACGACGCCGTGCGCGAGTTCGACGTTCGCCGCAACGCGTCTCGCAAATCCGTCGCCTCGCGCAGCGCCGACACCGTCGACGGCATCGCGTCTTCATCCCCCTCGTCCTCGTCCCCACTCGACGACGACGACGACGACGACGACGACGACGACACCGCGCGCGTTCTCACCCCAACCCTCGCGCCGTCCACTTCCCCACGCGCTCGCCGCGGCGACGAACGAATGCGATGCCCGATCGACCGCTCGCGCACGACGACGCGCGAACGACGCGCGGACGACGCGCGCATGCCTCGACGACGACGTCGACGCGCGCGAACGCTCGACGAACGTCTCGAGTTTCACTCACGCGCGATCGGTCGCGAGGAAGACGACGCGAGACGACGCGAGACGCGGGAACGTGTGACGAATGCGAATCATTCATTCGTCAACGGCTCCGTGGGGAACGGGTGGGACGGGGACGCGCCGAGACGCGAGGGACGCGATGATGAAATCAATTAAATCAGCTATGGTAACGCGCGACGCGACGGGACGATGATGAACGTCGAGTCGTGACGCGAGCGCGACGACGGCGACGAGGGACGACGAGGGATGGCGGCGGGCGCGAAAGAGACGCGCGCGCGCGCGCCAACCCGAGACGCCGAAGACGCCGAAGACGCGAAGAGTCGCGACGAAATACGCGAAGGACGACGCCGAGAGAGAGGAATGATTCTCTCGAGTTTTAACGAAAGAAAATCAATCATCATCGACGGTTCGCTCGTTTACTTCTTGGACAAGACGGGTCTCTTACCGAGAGAGGTTGGGCTCCACTTCGGGTCGCCGACTTTTTTGGTCGGCGTGACCTTGATGAGCGACCCCTTCTTGCCCGGAACGCTCCCCTTGACGATGATGCAGTCGTCTTCGACAGACATGACCGTCAAGCCCTTGGTCGTCACCATCTCGTTGCCCATGTGCCCGTGCATGCGCTTGCCCGGGTAAATTCTACCCGGGTTCGTGCCGGAGCCGATCGAACCGTGCTGACGGTGCGACTTGGAACCGTGCGTCATCAAACCGCGAGAAAACCCGTAACGCTTCACGGCGCCTTGGAAACCCTTACCGATGGACTTGCCGCGCACGTCAACCTTATCACCCTCCTTGAAAAGCTCAGAAACATTGATCTGCGCGCCGACTTCGTACGTCGGTTCGTCGCGAAGACGAAACTCCTCCAAGTGACGCAACGCCGGCGCGCCCGCCTTTTTGCAGTGGCCGACTTCGGGCTTGGTGATTTTGTCCTCGCGCACGACGTCGTACCCGACTTGCACGGCGTTGTAACCATCCGTCGCCGCGGTCTTCACCTATAACATAAAAGCGCGCGCACATCGAAATCATCACCGTCAGTCATCCATCCATCCATCCATCCGTCGTCTTCCCTCGTCTCCCTCGCGGCGTCGTCTCTGAAAGAAACCCTAGGGCGACAGGCCCTCCTCGAGGCATCCACGCGCGCGTTCGCGTCGACCGCGCTCACGCGTCGCGCGAACGAACGAACGAACGAACGAACGAAACGGCGCATTCTCACGCCATCGCCGTCCCCTCCTCCCCTCGCCTCGCTCGACATCCATCACGGTCGCCGTCTCGCCCACCGACGTCGCGTCGCGTCACCCACCCGACGCGCGCGCGAATGAATGAATGAATGAATCCGCCGTCGGGTCGAGCGACACCGACGCGACCGCGCGCGCGCGCGCACACACACAAAAAAAATCCCACGAATCCGTACCTGCGTCACGACGTTCCCCTCGCGCACGGCGATCACCGTCACCGGCACGCACAACCCATCCTCCGTGAACACCTGCGTCATCCCAGCCTTGGACCCGAACGCGCCGACGCCCGCGTCGAGACGCGCGCGCGGCGTCGCACACGCCCGCCGACGCGTCGCCCCCTTGGAATACTTGGACGACGACGCCATCGTCAACGACGACGTCGTAAACGCGGACGCGCGCATCGACAACGACGTGAACATCGCGCGCGCTTGCCCCCTCGCGCAATGACGTCTCGCCGCCGCCGGGCCGGACGCCGGGCCGACGCGGACGACGACGACGGGCACATAGATCGGTACAAAAAGTACCTGTATATACGTCTGTACACCGTACGATACAGTACTGTATCCTATCAATGCAGACCACCATGCACTCGAGGGAGAGATGGACGGTGGACACGACGACACCGCTGTCTGTGTCCCTCTCACGACGAGTCGTGACCCATCATCTCTCGGCAAGGACCGACAGATTTTTATGTGTGCGTGGGGTGGTTTTTACCTCGACCGCACGACGCGCGGATGCGCGTAGTCGACCATCGATATCGCCCATCGACGAACGCGCGTGTACGTCGTCCAGCACCGGGTTCGTTCCCACCGCCACGGTGGACCGACGGCGACGGCGACGACACTCGACGACGCGAGAGGAGGAGGAGAGACCGAGAGACCGAGAGACCGAGAGGGAACGAGAGGGAACGAGAGGCGACGAGGACCGTCGAGAGATCGAATCGAACGAATCGAACGAATCGAACGAATCGAACGAATCGAACG